>Ga0187893_10004163_pt1 | contig 28008 bp, 30 predicted proteins | sample MA1701074metaG_FD_139574 | JGI IMG/M metagenome (GOLD analysis project Ga0187893, IMG submission 139574) | White microbial mat communities from a basaltic lava cave in the Kipuka Kanohina Cave System on the Island of Hawaii, USA - MA170107-4 metaG ... | reverse complement strand
GGCAGCGGAAAGAACTGGTTGTCGATATCCGTCGGATCGCCAAAGCTGGCGGCACCGAAATTGGGAAGAGTGGCCATCGCGCACCTCTCTCGCGGGGCAGGGGAGCCGACGCGACGGAGCATGGCCGCCGAAAGCTTGTCGGAAGTTCGCGGGCGTCTTACGGATTGGTAAGGCGGACCGCGGCGGCCGAATTCCTCAGTTTCCGGACTGAATCTGCGGTGTTGCGCCGAGAAGCCCCGGCCAGAGCCGCTCGAGATCGCCGAATTCCTGCGCCGGCGGCAGACCGGGCGAGAGATCGCCCAAGCCCGGCGGCAAGGCCAGCAGGTTGGCATCGCCCTGCTGGCCGAAGCGGTTTATCGCATTGCCGCGATAGTTCCGGGCATTGAAGCCGCGGAAAGCATGCCAGTAGAGCCGATAACCGAGGCCACCGAGATGCTGCCGGGCGGCATCGAGTGACGCCGGGATGCGGCATTCCAGATAGACGATCGGCGTCAGGCGGCGAACCAGGTCGACGGAACCGGCGAGCGCCGCCGGCTCCATGTTTTCGATATCCATCTTGAGCAACTGCAGCCGCGACAGGTCGCGGAACATGCTGTCGAGCGAACGGACCGAAATCGCCTGTCCCTGGCCGCTGCCGTCGGTCGGCAGATCGGCGAAAGAAAGCGCCGAAAAATTGTGCGGCCGGTCGTAGGGAATCGCGGGCAGACGCAGCATGCCGTCGGCAGCACCGGCCGCGACCTGCCGGACCATGACGTTCCGGATGCCGTTGAGCGCGAGATTGGCGCTCAGCAGACGCGAGAAATAGGGTTGCAGCTCGAGCGCGTGGACGGTGCCGCGCGGCCCGACCGCGCGCGCCATCGGCACCGTCATGGTGCCGACATGCGCGCCGCACTCGACTGCGATGTCGCCCGGCCGCAGCAGCGTCGCCATCAGGTCCGCTTCCGGTTCGGCCCATTCGCCGTATTCGACCAGCGATACGCCCACGATGTCGTGGCGGTTGCACAGGAACAGGCCGCGCCGCGCCGGCGTCAGGACGAGCGAGGGATCGCCGAGCCCGGGCAGAGCGATCGTCCGCCGCGTATCGATTTGTGTCTCGCCGATCATGACGCGACTGACCGCATGGCCGCGCCGGCGTGCGACATCGTCGCGGACAGAAGGTCGCGCAGCCAGCCCTCCCAGACGCCGGCAAGCCGGTTCCAGCCGTGCACCGCGCGGGTGAAACGCTGCTGCGCGACGCGCTGCGCCAGAAAGGCCTGCGGCTCGGCGAGCGCGCGACGCCAGTCCGAAATTACAGCCGCACCGAAGCGCCCCGCCAGCACCGCATGGTCGCTGTCGGATCGCACCAGCGCCGCATGACCCGCGCAGGTCTCCGGCAGCACGCCCATGTCGGTGGCGATGACGCGCAGCCCCGCCGCCAGCGCCTCGATCGCCGCGACGCAGCCGGTTTCGCCGAAGATGCACGGGTAGAGCAGCGCATCGCAGCGCCCGGCCAGTTCGGCCAGCGCGGGTTGCGACAGCGGCCCGACATAGTCCACGCCGGCCATCGCGCGGGCGCGATCGTAGAGCGGACGATGCTCGTCGTCGGCTTCGGCGATCTGATAGGTCTGGCGGCCCGAGGTCACGATCAGGCACGCACCCGGCAGCCCGTCGCGGATCGCGGGCCAGGCGTCGAGCAGCACCGAGAGGCCGCGTTCGGGCGAACTCGTGTGCAGAAAGGTCGGCGCGGCCGGCGGCAGCGACCGACGTTCCGGCAATTCATGAAACCCGGACGCTGCGCCGTAACGCAGCACGCGAGATTTCTCCGCCGGCAGGCGATGCGTTTCGCGAAAGCGCCGCATTTGCCAGAGGCTGGCGAAAACGAACCCGTCCCAGCCGGCATGCTCCATTTCGCTGCCGAGATGCTGCATGACCCGAAGCTGGGGCGTGAACCCGGTCCAGAGCAGCAGTCGCGTCGAGAGCGGAAAGGCCGAACGGAGCTGCTCGGCCGATCCGGTGCCCAGCACCACCACGAAATCGAAGCCGCCGAGCCAGCGCGCATCGCGGCCGGGTTCGCGTCCGACGCATTCGACGCCGCGCCGGGTTCCCGGCTCGGTCGTGTGCGTCGACAGCGCAACGCGATGGCCGCGTGCGGCGAGTGCGATCGCGAGATGGCAGGCGGCCGATTGCGTGCCGCCGAGCGGCCGCCGGAACGGCGTGTCGGCGTGATAGTCCCACGCGTGCGGATCGAGAAACACGATCGAGAGCGGATGGGCCATGAAACAAGTCTAGTCGGCCGCCGGTATTCGGGGCGACGACCGCGTACGGAATCGGGCGTTACATAACGGAATATTTACCGGCCGTGATCGTTCGTGCGCGTCACGAGCGGCGGCGGTGTTCGGGTCTCAGGCGCCGCGACGATGCCGGAAATAGAGCAAGACGAGATAGATGATGACCAGGGCGAGCACGGCGCCCTGCGGAATCGCATTGAGCAGGGCGACGGCGTTTTGCGCGATGCCGCCGATCATGGTGCCGGAGGAGGTGCCGAGAACGATGCTCAGCAGCAGGCAAAGCACGACGAACTGGAACAGCGCCTCGATGATCGCCCAGACGATGCCGCGGATGCGTGTGAGCCGTTCGAGCATGGAAAGTCGGGGGTGGAGCTCAGGCCCCACCCCCCTTTGCGGTCAGCTGATGCTCCGCTTGGAGAACAGCCACATGATGATGCCGAGTACGATCAGCCCGACCAGGCCTTCCTGACCGAGTTGGCTCACCAGGTTCACGAGGTTGCCAACCACCTGGCCGAAGAACGGCAGATTGGAGCCGACCAGCAATGATGCCGCAATGGCGAGCGCCAGCAACATCAGCGCGATTTCGGTCAGCGCGCCGATCCAGGTCCTCACTCTTCCAAGCACGTCCATCTCGCAACCCTCCCTTGGGGGCCCCTAGGGTGTCACGCCCGCGTGACACACCACCCATAGTAACTCGGTTTTCGGCCCTGCGGCCGGCTGCCGGATCCGCCCGACCTGTCAAACGGTTGTAACAATGCGGATTTCTAGGCTTTTGCAGGCCCGCAAGAGCGCTTGACCATTTCCGGGTCGGGTGCCGGAGCCGGCTGCGACTCGGAGGCGGCGATTCCGGACGGCGGGCCGCTTTCGTCGCCTGTCGGGCACTCCGATGAATACTCGTAACGATTGCTTCTTATCGACCGGCACTCAACCTATAATCGTTCCCGCTTCGATCCGTTCGGGAGGTTGCCATGGTCGCACGCGTCAGGACGGTCGCCTTCCAGGGCATCGACGTGCTGCCGGTCGACGTGCAGGTGCAGATCGCCAACGGCGTACCGGGCTTCTGGCTGGTCGGCCTGCCCGACAAGGCCGTCGGCGAAAGTCGCGAGCGCGTGCGCGCCGCGCTCGGCGCGATCGGTCTCGCGCTGCCGCCGCGTCGCATCACCGTCAATCTCGCGCCGGCCGACCTGCTCAAGGAAGGCAGCCATTTCGACCTGCCGATCGCGCTCGGTCTGCTCGGCGCGATGGAGGTGCTGGGCGCCAACGATCTCGACGGGCTGACCGCGCTCGGCGAACTGGGTCTCGACGGCGGCCTCGCGCCGGTCGCCGGTGTGTTGCCGGCCGCCATGCATGCGAATGCGGCGGGGCGCGCACTCGTCTGTCCGGCCTCCCAGGGCGGCGAGGCGGCCTGGGCCGATCCGACGCTCGACGTGATCGCGCCCGCAAGCCTGATCGAACTCATCAACCATCTGCGCGGCACGCGCCGTCTCGCGCGCCCGCTGCCGCGCATGGCCGAGACCGACGGGCCGGTGCCCGACCTCGCCGACATCAAGGGCCAGGAAACCGCGAAGCGCGCGCTCGAAGTGGCGGCGGCCGGCGGCCACAATCTCCTGATGTGCGGACCGCCCGGCGCCGGCAAGTCGATGCTGGCGGCGCGCCTGCCCGGCCTGCTGCCGCCGCTCGATCCGGCGGAGGCGCTCGAAGTGTCGATGATCCATTCGCTCGCGGGTCGGCTCGACGGCGGCAAGCTGCTGCGGCGACGGCCGTTCCGCGACCCGCATCATTCGGCGACATTGCCGGCGCTCGTCGGCGGCGGCGTGCGCGCGCGCCCGGGCGAAGTCTCGCTCGCGCATCTCGGCGTGCTGTTTCTCGACGAGCTGCCCGAGTTCCAGCGCGCCACGCTGGAGGCGCTGCGGCAGCCGATCGAAAGCGGCCGCGTCACGGTCGCGCGCGCCAATGCGCATGTCTGCTATCCCGCGCGGGTGCAGCTCGTGGCGGCCATGAACCCGTGCCGCTGCGGGCATCTGGACGATGCGGCGCTCGCCTGTTCGCGCGCGCCGCGCTGCGCCGGCGATTATCAGTCGAAGATCTCCGGACCGCTGTTCGACCGCATCGACCTGCATGTCGATGTGCCGGCGGTGAAGGCCGGCGATCTCGCGCTGCCGCCGCCGCGCGAAAGCAGTGCCGAGGTCGCGATGCGTGTTGCGGTCGCGCGCGAGCGCCAGGCGCTGCGTTACCGGAAACTGGCGACGGCGGCGGGATTGAAGGCACCGCCGCCGGACGTGACGACGTCGCCACCCTTGCTCCCGACGCCGGCACAAGGCGCCGCGGGCGATGGTGGCGACCTCGCTCTATTGGAACGACCGGCGACGGACGAGCGGCTGGAACTGCCGTTCTCGTTCGGCGCGACGATCCGCACCAATGCCGAGGCCGACGGCGCACTGCTGGAGAAAATTGCGGATCCCGACTCGGCCGGGCAAGCGCTGCTGACCGAGGCGGTCGAGCGGTTCCGGCTCTCGGCACGCGGCTACCACCGGGTCTTACGCGTGGCGCGCACGCTGGCCGATCTCGACGGCGCCGACGGCGTCCGGCGGCTGCATGTCGCGGAGGCGCTGAGCTACCGGCGGCTGGTAGCGGGGCGCTAAACCGCGCCCGGGCATGGCGCGCAACAATCGGATGGCGGCGATGACGGCATCGCTTGCTAGACTTGCGCCATGTCGCAGCAAAAATCGGAGACGATCCGCCTCGGCCGGCTGCGCTATCGCAGCCCGATCGGGCCGATCGAGTGCCTGTTCGACGAGACGGCGCTGGTTGCGCTCGATTTCGAACGCACGGCGCCGCGCACGCTGGCGCTGCTGGCACGCAATTTCGGTGCGATCCGGATCGACGCGGCGCGCGACCGGCTCGCGATCAAGAATGCGCTCGACCGGTATTTCGCGGGTGAGCTGGGCGCACTCGATGTGCTGACCGTGCGGCGCTACGGCACGGCCTTTCAGCAGAAGGTCTGGGCGGCGCTGCGGAAGATTCCGGCCGGCCGGACAACGAGCTATCAAGCGCTCGCGACGAGGCTGCGCGTGCCGGAGGCGCAGCGCGCGGTGGGTGCTGCCAACGGCGCCAACCCGATCTCGCTCGTGGTGCCGTGCCATCGGGTGATCGGCAGCGACGGCACGCTGGTCGATTACGGCGGCGGCATCGTGCGCAAACGCTGGTTGCTGCGCCACGAGGGCGCGATCGACTGAACTCTAGCCCCCGAACAGCGCCTCGATGCGGCGCTGCACGTCTTCGGCGGCGGCTTTCGGATCGGGTGCCTGGCGGATCGGCCGGCCGATGACGATATGGTCGGCGCCGTTGCGGAAGGCTTCCTCGACATCGACCGTGCGCTTCTGGTCGTCGCGCCGCTCTTCGCGGTTGGCGACCGGGCGGATGCCGGGACACACGATCAGCAGCTTTTCGCCGAGACTTTCGCGCAGCGCGGCGGCTTCGAGCCCGGACGAGATCACCCCGTCGCAGCCGAGCGCCAGCGCGCGCTTCGCCCGCGACAGCACCAGAGCCGAGGGATCGACCGCGAAGCCGAGATCCTTGAGGTCGCCCTCGTCGAGACTGGTCAGCACGGTGACGGCGAGAATTTTCGTCGCGCCCTTCTCGCGAACCGCCGCTTCGAGGATCGCGTCGTTGCCGTGCACGGTCGCAAACGCGGCGCCGTGCGTCGCGAGCTGGCGCACGGCCGAGCCCACGGTCTGCGGCACGTCGAAGAATTTGAGATCGACGAACACCCGCTTGCCGCGGCCGCGCAGCCATTCGAGCAGCTCGAAATAGCCGCCGGCCATGAAGAGCTCGAGCCCGATCTTGTAGAACCGCACCGTGTCGCCGAGCGTCTCGACGAATTGCCGCGCTTCGTCGGCGCTGGCCATGTCGAGCGCGACGATCAGGCGCTCGCGCGGCGAGATCGGCTTCTGCGAGAGCAGGGCCCGGTTCCGGCTTTCGGTCATCTCTGTCCCGGCGATTCGGCGCCGGGAGAGTAGGCCGCGGCGATTCCGCCTGTCCAGCGCCGATGCAGTCGGCCCGTCAGGCGGGGCCGACGTCCTCCGTCCCGTGGCCGCTGCGCGCCCATTCGATGCGCTCGATCATGCCGCGCGCGATCTCGCGCTCGCCCATGATCACGCTGTTGGCGCCGAGCCCCTTGAGATAGTCGACCTCGGCATCGGAATGCGCGCGCGCGACGATCAGCGCCAGCGGATTGACCGCGCGCACCTGCTCCGTCACCTGGCCGGCCTCGAACGCGTTCGGGATCGCGACCACCAAAGTGCGCGCGGCGGACGGGTTGGCGAGCGCGAGGATGGCGGGCGAGGCCGCATTGCCGACGATCGTCTCGATGCCTTCCTCGCGCAGCGTCGCGATGCGCCTGTCGTCGTCCTCGATCACCAGGAAGGGCAGGCCGGCGCCGGCGAGATGCCGCCCGACGATGCCGCCGACGCGCCCGTAGCCGACGAGGATCGCGTGCCCGACCAGCGCGGTCGGCTGCGACGAACCGGCATCGGTATCGTCGCGCGCAGCCGGCATCGAAACCGCGTCGGCGGGTTGCGGCACCGTCGCTGCGGCGACACCGAATGCCGGATCGGAACCGTCGAGCGTCATCAGCGGATGTGCCTCCGCGCCGCCCGGTGCCTGCTGCGTACCGATGCGCGCAAGCCGCGCCTCGATGCGCGGCTGGCCGCGTTCGCACAGGATGAAGGCCAGCGGGTTGAGCACGATCGAGATGATCGCGCCGGCGAGGATCAGGTCGCGCCCCGCCTCCGGCAGCAGGCCGAGCGCCACGCCCATGCCGGCAAGGATGAAGGAGAACTCGCCGATCTGCGCCAGGCTCGCCGAGATCGTCAGCGCGGTGCCGACGGTCTTCCTGAACGCCAGCACGATCAGGAAGGCCGCCACCGACTTGCCGAGCATGACGATCAGCACGGTGGCGAGCACCAGCAGCGGGTCGCGCAGCAGGATCGCCGGATCGAACAGCATGCCGACCGACACGAAGAACAGCACCGAGAACGCGTCGCGCAGCGGCAGGCTTTCCTCCGCCGCGCTGTGGCTGAGCTCGCTCTCCGAGAGGATCATGCCGGCGAAGAAGGCGCCGAGCGCGAGCGAGACGCCGAACAGCTCCGAGGCGCCGAAAGCGATGCCGAGCGCGATCGCCAGCACGCCGAGCCGGAACAGCTCGCGCGACCCCGAATGGGCGATCCGGTGCAGCAGGGTCGGCACGACGCGGCGCCCGATCAGCAGCATCAGCCCGACGAAGACCCCGACCTTGACGAGCGTGATCGCGATCAGGCCGGCGATGCCGACATCGACCCCAAATATCGCCAGCAGCATCGTCGCCACCGGTTCGTGTTCGCCCGTGTCGATGCCGGCGAGGCCCGCCAGCGCCGGGATCAACACCAAAGCCAGCACCATCGCGAGATCTTCGACGATCAGCCAGCCGACGGCGATGCGGCCGCGCTCGCTGCCGAGCAGGCGGCGCTCCTCCAGCGCCTTGAGCAGCACGACGGTCGAGGCGACCGACAGAGCGAGACCGAAGAGCAGCCCGGCGCCGGTCGGCCAGCCGAGCGCGAGCGACAGCAGCCAGCCGAGCGCGGTCGCGCAGGCAATCTGCACGATCGCGCCCGGCACGGCGAGCGCCCGCACCGACAGCAGGTCGCGCAGCGAGAAATGCAGGCCGACGCCGAACATCAGCAGGATCACGCCGATCTCGGCCAGCTCCTGCGCAAGGCTCTGGTCGGCCACGAAACCCGGCGTCTGCGGACCGACCAGGATTCCGGCCAGCAGATAGCCGACCAAGGGCGGCATCCGGAACCGGTGCGCGAGCGCACCGAGCGCAAAGGCCAATACGATGCCCGCGACGATCGTGGCGATCAGCGGCGCGTCGTGCGGCATGGCGCGGGCTCCGGTCTCTGCGGCCGGCTAAACCGAAATTCCGCGACCACTATGGTTGCGGTATTCCCGCCCGGCAACAGAAACTACCGCGCGACGGGGACGAGATCGCACACGATGGCGGCGCGCGCCATCGCTCTCACGGATCGGCCCGCCCGTCGCTTTGCTGGTCGTTTGCGGGCCGGCCGGAGGAAGAACCGATCGTGCACGAACCGGATGCCTATCAGGTGCTCGCCCAGGCCCACGACGCGGCGCTGCGGTTCCGCCGCTCGATCGGGACGCGCACGCAGCGCCCGCCGAAGACCTATGCGGACCTCAAGGCCGAAGCGGATTTCAGGACGCCCGAGGCGGGCGCGCCGGCGGGGGAAACGATCGCCCGGCTGATCGACTTCGCCGAGCCCGGCCTCAACGCGATGACCGGCCCGCGCTTCTTCGCCTGGGTGATCGGCAATTCGCATCCGGTCGGCGTCGCGGCGGACTGGCTCGCCAGCGCCTGGGGCCAGAATGCCGGCAACCATCTCGCCTCGCCGGGTGCCGCGGTGATCGAGGAAATCGCGGCGCGCTGGCTGCTCGACATATTGCGCCTGCCGGCCGGCTGCTCGGTCGGTTTCGTCACCGGCGCGACGATGGCGAACTTCACCGGCCTCGCCGCCGCGCGCAGCCTTGTGCTCGAATGCGCGGGCTGGAATGTCGAGGCGCGCGGTCTGTTCGATGCGCCGAAGATCGAAGTCGTGATCGGCGACGACGCGCACACGACCGTTTTCTCGGCGCTCCGCATGCTGGGCTTGGGACAGGAGCGTGTGCGCCGCGTGCCGACCGACGCGCAGGGGCAGATCCGCGCCGATGCGTTCCGCGCCGTTCTCGCACAATGCGCCGATCCGGTGATCGCGGTCGCGCAGGCCGGCCAACTCAACACCGGCGGTTTCGATCCCGCCAACGCGATCGCCGACGCGCTCGCCGGCCGCAATGGCTGGCTGCATGTCGACGGCGCGTTTGGCCTGTGGGCGCGCGCCGGAATCTCAACCGCTGCGCTCGCCGAAGGCGTCGAGAAGGCCGATTCCTGGGCGACCGACGGGCATAAATGGCTGCAGACGCCGTACGATTGCGGCTACGCGATCGTGCGCCATCCCGAGCCGCATCGCCGCGCGATGAGTTCGGCCGCGAGCTATCTGCCGCCGGCCGCCGGCGACGAGCGCGACCCGGCGCTCTATGTGCCGGAACTGTCGCGCCGCGCGCGCGGCTTTGCGACCTGGGCGCTGCTGTGCCATTTCGGACGCGCAGGCATTGCCGCGATGGTCGAGCGTCATTGCGTGCTGGCGCGACGCATGGCGGAAAAGCTCGCGGCCGAACCCGGCATCGCGATCGTCAACGAGGTCGTGCTGAACCAGGCGATCGTGCGCTTCGGCGCCGATCTCGACGATGCGGCCGGCGACGCGCTGACGCGGCAGACGATCCAGTACCTCCAGGAAGACGGCATCGCGTTCGCCGGCGGCGCGCAATGGCGCGGCCGCCGGGTGATGCGGCTCTCGGTCGTCTCCTGGTCGACGACCGACGCTGACGCCGACCGTTCGGTCGATGCGATGATCGCGGCCTATCGGAAGGCGCGGGGAGATATCCGGTAGCGCGCGCGTCGCGAAGCCATCGCATCAGACAGTCGCGCCCTTCGCCTTCGCCTTGTGCGCGGCGGCGTTCTGCAGCCGCCCGGTGCGGTCGAGATTGACGGCCTCGCCGCGTTTGGCAGCGATCGCCGCCTGGAACGCGACCGCCGCCGGCGCATAGTCGGCTTCCGCCACCGGCTCCGGCAGCCAGTGCCCGAACCGGTCGACACCGCGTAGCAGCGTGGCCGTGTCGCCGTCGAATGCGATCTGCCGGCAATGCGGCCGGATCAGGTTCATGTTGAAGCCGATGCGCCGGTCCGCGGCGCGGTTGATGCCGGAGCTGTGGAACGTCCAGCCGTCATGGATCGACATTTCGCCCGGCCGCAGTTCGGTTTGCACCGCCGCTTCTTCGTCGATCGATTCGCTCACGGTCTGGCCGCGCGACAGGATGTTGTCGGTTTCGAACGTCTCGCGATGCGCGACCGGGCCGCGCCGATGGCTTCCCGGCAGCATGCGCATGGCGCCGCTTTCGCCAGTCGCCGGTGATAGGGCCAACCAGATCGACGTGACCTCAGTCGGCTCGATGCCCCAATAGGTCAGGTCCTGATGCCAGGAAACACGCTTGCCGTCGCCCGGCTCCTTGACGATGAACGCGCTGTCGAACAGCAGCAGGTCGGGGCCGATCAGATCCTCGACGGCATCGAGGATGGCGGCATGCAGCACGAGACGGGCGGCCAGACGCGACAGGATATGCGGTTTGACGAGATAGTGCTGGGGCCCGTACGCCGCTTCGAGCGCCTCGAGCTCGCGGCGGCAGGCGACCGCCTCGGTCTCCGACATGACGCGCACCGGCTGCAGGAACCCGTCGCGCCGGTATCGCTCTATCTCAGCCCCGCTCAGTTTTCGGCCCATCGACGCGCCTCTGCGACGTTTGCGATGTCGAGAATAGGATCCGGTCGCCGCCGGCGGAAGTGGTGGCGGCCGGCGCCGCCATTTCCCGGCGGTTTGCCGGCCTCTATAGTTGCGCCATGAGCGACCAGCGCGCGGCTTTCGGGCCCGACGACGAGCCGATCCGCTACATGCAGCGCACACGCGACTATTATCTCGCGCTCGGATACGGCAATCCCTATCGCTGGGCGCATTTCGCCGACGTGCCGTTTACGCCGCTGCGGAAACCGCTGGCGCAATCGACCGTCGCGCTGCTCACGACCGCCGCACCGGTGCCGGCCGGCAGCAACGCGCCGCGCAAGGGTGCGGCCTACACCGCCGATCTCAAATTCTACCGGCCCTGGTCGGCGCCGTCGGACGGCGCGTTCGATCTGCGGATCAATCACGTCGCGATCGATTTCGACCACACGACGCAGGAGGACCAGGCGAGCTTCTTTCCGCTCGAGGCGCTGCGCGACGCAGAGGCCGCCGGCCGGATCGGCCGCATCGGCCCGCGCGTGCACGGTGTGCCGACCAACCGCAGCCAGCGCCACGCGCTCGAGAGCGACGTGCCGGAACTCGTTGCGCGCGTCAAAGCCGACCGGGCCGATGCGGCGCTGCTGGTGCCGAACTGTCCGGTCTGCCACCAGACGATCGCGCTGACGGCGCGCGCGCTCGAAGAAGCCGGCATCGCGACGATCGTGATGGGCTGCGCCAAGGACATTGTCGAGCATGCCGGCGTGCCGCGCTTTCTGTTCTCGGATTTTCCGCTCGGCAACGCGGCCGGCAAGCCGAACGACCGCGACTCGCAGCGCGCGACGCTTGCCCTCGCGCTCGATCTGCTGGAGCGGGCGCCGGCCGCACGCACGACCGTGCAATCGCCGCAGCTTTGGTCGGGCGATCCGTCGTGGAAGCGCGACTACGCGAATGCGTCGATTCTGAGCCCCGACGAGATCGCGGCGCGCCGCGCGGAACTCGACGCGATCAAGGACGAAGCGAGGAAGATCCGCGAGCGCTGAGCGCACGCCGCGGTCGGCCGCGGCTACTCAGCGACACCGCGGTCGGCCGCGGCAACGCATCACGACGCGGTCGGCCGCGGCAACGCATCACGACGCGGTCGGCCGCGTCAGCCCATCATCGCCAGGTTCCAGCCGCGCCAGAAGAGCGCCAGCGTCGCGGCCAGCAACGCGATCGCGGCAAAGCCGGTGCGCACGAGGTTGGCGCGCGACCAGGGGCCCGAAAAATCGCGCCAGAGCGACGCGGCGGCGGTTGCGTCGGCCGGCGTGTCCGCCCGATCGAGCTTCCGGTTGAGCGGCACGTTGATCCCGACGGTCGGCGCCAGCACGCCGACCAGATAGAACGCGGCCGAAGCGAACATCGCCGCGGCCGGCAGGGCGGCATCGCGACCGGCAAAGAGCGCACCGGCGGCAAGCGACGCAACTGGGGCGCCGAAGAATGCCAGGAAGAAAACCGGGTTGAGAATCTTGCGGTTGAACGCCTGCATCGAGGCGACCGCACTGCGCGCATCGATCGCGTTGAGGCCCGGCATCACCGACACGGAAAAGGCGAAGAACAGGCCGGTCATGATGCCCGTCAGCAGCACGGAAGCCAGACTCGCCACAACGGTCAAGGCATAGAGCATCCGATTTCTCCCCCCGGCGCCATCGATCGCGGCGCCGCAAACCGACTCGGGCCCGCGCGCATTTTCGCATGTCCGCGCTCCAAAATCCGCCCCGGTCCGGACGGCCGCGATTTCTTGCGGCCGGCGCGCCCGCCTCCCTATAGTCGCAACGCGGTCCGGGGGGCGCGATGGCGCGGTCCGGCCGTTGCAAGCCGGAATGAACCGGCAGAACCGGTACGGAGGAAACCACCCATGAACCAGCAGACCGGCGCCGTGAAAGTCGATCGCGCCAAGCTCGAACCCGCGACCGAATGGCGGCCCTTCCCGCTCGAGGAGTACGAGGCGCGCTGGCAGCGCGTGCACGAGCAGATGCAGAAGAAGGGCTACGAGCTGGCGGTGGTCTGGGGCAAGACCTCGGGCGTCTACGAACGGGCCGGCGACATGCTCTATCTTGCCAATTTCTTCTCGACCCATTCCGGCCAGGAGCCGGACACGGTCTTATGGAACGGCCGCGCCTATTCCGCGCTGATCATGCAGCCGGGCCAGGTGCCGGAGCTCGTCACCGACGAAGCCGAGGGCCGCTTCGACATTATCGCGACCGACCGGTTCTCCGGCCTCTACGACCCGATCAAGGGCGCAGCCGACGCGATCAAGGCGCGCAAGCCGAAGGGCAAGGTGGTGTTCGTCGGCACGGACACGCTGCCGATGAAATACTGGGAGCAGCTCAAGACGATGCTGCCCGGCATCGACTGGGTGTTCGACGACGATTTCGTGCGCAACGTGCGGCTGGTGAAGAGCCCGCGCGAGCTGGCGCTGTTCCGCGAGGCGGGCGAGCTGGTGACGCGCGCCCATGTCGCGATGATGGAAGCGCTCATTGCAGGAAAGAAAGAATCGGAGGCCGCAGGCCTGGCCGGCAAGATCCTGCTCGAAGGCGGCGGCAACTGGCACCGCATGCCGATCTCGCACGGCGCCGTCAGCGACTATCTCGAGAGCGATCCGCTGACCGGCTTCTCGACCCGCGCGCCGAAGCAGGGCGACATCGTCCACGGCTTCATCTACGGGCCGATCCTGAAGGGCTACTGGCTCGACCCCGGCCGCACCGCGGTCTGCGGCGGCAAGCCGAATGCCGAACAGAAAAAGCTGGTCGAGACGCTGGTCGACGTGATGCGCAAGCTGATGGCCGAAATCAAGCCGGGCGTCAGCGTCAAGAAGGTCGGCGAGCTCGGCGACCGGCTCACCGAAGAGAGCGGCTATTACAACGAGGTGCTGAAGACCAACTGGCCCTATTACGGCCATTCGAACGGCTGCATGTGGGAGGCGCCCTATATCGAGCCGCGCCTCTGCACCGACGAGGATAAGTTCCTCGAGAACATGGTCGCGAGCGTCGAGGCGTTCTACACCGCCAACGGCGTCGGCACGGCGGTGTTCGAGACCAACTTCATCATCAACAAGCACGGTGTCGAGGAGATCACCAGGACGCCGCACCTGTTCTGGTAGTTCGATCTGCGGGCGGCGGCCGGTCTTGCGCCGCCGCCCGCGCCGCGCCAGGACCTTGCAGTCTCCACAATCCCGCGTAGAGTCGCGTCAGTGATACTAGCGTGGATTGTGTCGAGATGCAGCGCTTCCGTTGGACAGTCTGGACTCTGGGTCTGTGGCTTAGCGTCGGCGTGGCATGGCCGGCGGCCACCCAGGACGTTCAGGCGGAAGCGCCCGTGTTCACCGAAGGAGACTGGTTCCAAAGGTCGTTCGGTGACGACAAAGCAAATTATAGCTTCATCGCAATTGTTGAAGTGAACAAGTCCGGCATCCGTATGGAAGAAACGAGCACCGGGCGGGTTTTGTTCGCTGACCCTCAATTCAACCTGTATCGGGAAGAGTGGAGGGCGGACGAACTACACTATGAGCCGAGCCTGGTGCGGTACTCGTTTCCGCTTTCTGTCGGAAAAGTCTGGAAGGGAAGTTATACCGTACGAAGCGAACTGGCGGGTGGAGATACAGGGGGACCGGACGAAGTTGCCTATCGCTGCGAAGTCGACTGCATAGAGCGCGTAGCTGTCCCGGCCGGTGAGTTCGATGCGTTCAAAACTGTCTGCGAGTACACCCAATTGGAGGATCGCGACCAAGAGCGCGAGAGTTTCTGGTTTGCGCCTACAGCAGGTGTTCCAGTGAAACAGATTTGGGAAGAACGCCATCCCGCGTATGGGTGGAGAGTTCGAGCGGAGGCGACGCTGGCTGAATACAAGCATGCGCATACGGTCGAGTTCAGTGTGCTGGCAGAAGCGGCCGAATCGATCTGCGATATCCCGGTGCCGTTGAATGAGTCCCCGCCATGATGCGCCGCGGCGCGAGAACCGCCGTTCTCCTGACGCTTCTGATGGGCCTGCTCATGGTGGCCGCACAACCGGCATCGGCGCAGGATGTCCAGGTCGACGCGCCGGTCTTTGAGGTCGGCGATGAGATTGTGACAGTGAGTGAGGATGGCGTCGAGACTTCCGTCATTGTCGAATCGGATGCGACCGGCATTCTCCTCCGGGTACACACGGCAAAGGGCCTCATCCAGTTCCATCGCTACGATGCCGACCTAAATCTCTACGATACGCGGCTGGAGAACGGCAATGTACGTAAAACATTCGAGCCCCATATTTTCAGGTACAAGTTTCCGCTCTATGTTGGAAGCCGGTGGACCGGCCAGTACGTGTCGGTGTTTTCAATGAAGCTTGGCGAGACAACCCCGACACCGAATAAGACGGCTATATCAACCTCGTGCGAAGTGCTGTGCATTGAGCGAATTACGGTTCGGGCTGGCAGCTTCGAAACCTTCAAAATCTCGTGCGAACTCGATGAGGAAGACGAGTCCGACCTCACTCGTCGAACCTATTGGTATGCGCCGGCCGTAGGAGCGACCGTTCGTAGCGAAACCGAGAACGTCGCGTCGGGATCACAGATTGAATGGTACGAGTTGTATGCATTTAAACGTGCCAACCCGGTCGAATTTAATGTGCTTTCTGATGGTGTCGATTCGACTTGCGAGCCGACAGTCTCGATGAACGACACGGGTGTGCTTGTGCAAGACTGACGCGTATAGCATCGCATGCTGTTTCGAGTTTGCATATCCAGTTAGTCACTAACGTCGTAAAACCGCTCATTTCCGCGCGCCTGCCTTCCTTCCCGCTTGCATAGCGGGTTGATACGATCTTCATGGGCGAACCGCGCGCATCGGAACGCGGCGCCCCGGGGGCTTCATGGTTGCGTGCGGGCGCGCCAGAGAACGGGCGACGGTGACAGCGTGCACGCCATTGACGGTGCGTGCAGCCGATCGTGCGCGTTGCCGTCCAACACCCTTTCTCGCCCTCCTTTTCGTCGTGCTGGCGACAACGATGCCGACACCGACGACACGCGCCGATCCCGACGCGGAAACGTCCGTGTCCGCCGTCGATGCCGGCAAGGAACCGATCGAGATCACGTTGCGCGACGGCCGGCTGACGCTGCCTGTGCCGCCCGGCTATTGCGCGGTGACGCGCGATACGCCGGATCTGGCCGCCTCGTTTCTCGCGGTCGAAGCGGCGTTCGGGAAGGCCACCTGCCTGCTCGGCTGGTTCGTCGATTGCAGGACGCTGGCTGCCGTGCGCGACGGTGGCGCACCGGTTTCCAGCCTGTTCGGCGGCTACGGCGTCTATGTCAGCCCGATCAGCGAGACCGGCGAGCTGCAGCATCTTCCCGGCCTGACGCGCGCGGAGTTCGTCGAACGGATCTCCGGCACCCTGCCGTCCTTCGATCGCGAGGTGCTGTCGGTCACGATCGGCAAGTCGCAACCGATCGACGACGGCGACGGCGCAATTCGGCTGGCCACGCGCGAGATCGGGCTGCTCGGCGCCGACGCGCAGGCCTATTATCTCGCGACCGCCGCCGAGCTGACGCTCGACGGCGAGCGCCGCGCGCTGGCGGGCGTGGCGGCGACCACGCTGCTGCATCGCGTGACCGTCTCGACCATCGTTTACGGCGGGCTCGAAGACAACGGCACGCTCGCCGCGCTGGAACGACAGGCGCATGCCGCAACCTTGGCGCTGATCGCGGCGAATCCCGGCGGCGACGATGGCGGTCGCGGCTTCTCGCCCGATGCCGACCGGCTGCTGCTGATCGGGCTCGGCATCGGCCTGGCGTTCGTCGCGACCGGGCGCGTGAACCTGGCCTGGCAATGGTGGTGCCGCCGCAAGGGGCTGCAACCGTAGCGGCAACAGGCCGGCGCACGGCGGGAGACCCGATGCGCTAGACTGCGCGGTATGATGCCCGTCCGGCCCGTCGCCTCGCTGCCGCTCTCCTGCTGGTTTTCGCCATCGATGCTGCGCCGCTCGCGGCCGACCGTGCGAACGCACAGGATGTTGCCGTCGCGGCGCCGGCGCTCAGCCCCGGCGACAGTTTCCGGTTCAGCGAAGGCGACCGCACCTACTTGGTGCGCGATATCGGCTGGGACGGCGATCTTTTCGTCAGCACGGTCGAGTACGAGGGCGGCCGGACCTATCGCGACTGGTACACGCCGGAACTCAACATGGTGCGCAGCGAGGAAGTCGGCTCGCCCGAGACCTTCTTCTTCGAGCCGCACAGCATGAAGTACAGGTTCCCGATGCGCGTGGGCCTGCGCTGGTCGGGCAGCTTCGAAACCGTGGTGCGGATGCCCAGCGGGTTCGTCACCGAACGGTTCGGCACCGCGCAGCAATGCGAGGTGCGTTGCATCGAGCGCGTCGAGGTGCCGGCCGGTTCCTTCGAGAGTTTTCGGATCGACTGCACGAGCCGGCGCACCGACCAGGTATGCGAGGAAATCAGGCAATACTGGTACGCGCCCGAGGCCGGCGTCTCGGTGGCGGCCGAAAGCCGCCGCCACGACATGCCGCAGCTCGTCGACCGCATCGAGCCGATCGCACTCGACCGCGCCGGCCGCGAACCGTTCCATGCGCTGCCGGAGGGGGTGGTGTCGACCTGCGATTTCGAACTGGTCGCGAAATGACCGCACGCGCGGCCCGCGATCCGGCAGCGCAGACCGCGATCCTGGTTCTCGCGCTTGCGATCCTGTCGTCGCCGGCCGCAGCGGCGGCGCCGATCGAAGCCGACATCGCTGGCGGCCACCTGACACTGCCCGTTCCCGCGGGCTATTGCACGATCGACCGCTCGGTCGAAGTGCAGCGCGAACTCGGCGAGCGGATTGCGCGCGTCATGTCGCAGCGGGACGTCTATCTCGGCATTGCGATCGACTGCGCAGAGCTGGCCGCGCTCGAGGACGCGCCCGGGCGCGGCTTCACGACCTATCTGATCTGGATCGCGGAGGGCGACGGATCGGGCAAAGCGGCGCTCTATCCCGATGCCGGGCGCGGCGACTTCGTCGCGGCGGCAGCAGACCAGGGCGCTGCGGTCGATTCCGATGAAGTGTCGCAGGAAGCGACCGATCTCTGGCGGCAGGAACTCGACAACGACGCGATCGAGGTCGAGGCGCTCGAACTCGGCGCCGCCGGATACGACGGCAACGCCTATTACGCGACCGGCCTTGCGCGCGTCGGCGGCGCGGACAGCGACCTGAGCCTTGCGACCATGGCGCTCGGCACGCTGATCCACGGCATCCACGTGCAGGCGTTTCTCTATCGGCCGTTTGCGGGCGAGCGCAGCTTCGATGCGCTCGAGCTCGAGGCGGCGGCGCTGGCGGCGGCCCTGATTGCCGCCAATCCCGACAGCGATCCGGCCGCAAGCGGGCTTGGCGACCGCGGCCTGTCGATGCTGCGGGGCGCCGTCATCGGCGGCCTGCTGGGGGCACTGGTGGCCGGCGCGATCTGGCTTCTCGGGCGCCTCCGGCGCCCGCCCGGCCGGCATTTGGACTAGGTGCGCGCGCGGCTTTCGGCCGGCCCCCGGCGGCCGGATGCGGCCCGGCGGGGCCGGTGCTAGGCTGCCGCCATCCGACCACCATCCGGAGCGCTTCGGGGATGCGCAGCCTGATGCTGAGCGGCGTGCTGGCGTTGGGCCTGTCCGGACCGGTCATGGCCGCAACGCCGAGCGTCGACATCGATCTGACCGGTTCGGCAACGGCCTGGGACTATTCCGACGGCACGATCGTGCTGCCGGTGCCGGAAGGCTACTGCTTCCCCGAACAGCGCAGCGTGCATTACCAGGCGGATTCGCTGCTGGTCTTCTCGCTCAACCAGTGGGCGGCACAGAAGGGCCGGCTCCACCTCGCGATCGCCATTGACTGCGACGAGCTCGCGGCGCTCCGCAAGAACCTTGCCCGCGGCTTCCGCCGCTACATCGTCTACTCGGCCGACGCGACCCGTGAACATGCGCCGCGGAGGATCGTCGAGTCGCGGGCGGACTATGCCGAAAGCGTCTCGCGGGCGGGCGCCCGTATCACCTTTACGACCGCCGCCGCCGGCGTGCAGAGCTACATCGAAGGCGTGCCCGACGAATCGGCAACCGGCGTGACGGCGCTGGAAGGGTATGCGCTCGGCAACGATCCGTACGCCGCCTATACCGCCATCGTCCAGCGGGTTGTCGCCGGCGAACGGGAGCGCGATGTGGCGGGCGTCTATGCCGCGACCCTGATCGACGGCATTCCGGTGACGATCGAGTTCTACGGACCGTCGGACGGTTCGGCGCTCGGCCGGCTCGAACATCAGGCGCGCGCGACGGTGGTGGCGCTGATGGCGGCCAATCCCGACAGCGAGGCCTCGCGCTTCGACAACGTCAACTGGTACCGCGTGGCCTCGGGTTCGCTGTTCGGTGCGGCGATCGGCGGTGCGATCCACATGCTGCACCGGATCACGCGCGGGCGGCGCAGGCCGCGAGTCTGAGACAGCAGTCTCGCATCGGTCGCGCGGCAAGCCGAAACCGGTATGGAAGCCCGCACCGCTTATGGTAGCATTGCGACCGAAGGCCCGTCGGGGAGTTGCGCGGCATGTTCCGCTGGATTTCATTGACACTGGCTGCGCTTTACCTGTGCGGCCTCGCCGTGCAACCGGCAGCGGCCCAATCGACGCTCAGCTACGAGCTCGAGGGTGAAACCATCCATTACGTCGTGCCGGAAGAGCTTTGCCTGCTCGATCCCGAGCGGCCGATGGAGCGCACCGTTTTCGATGTGCTGGCGCAGTTCGTCGGGGCTGACGGCAAGGTGTTTGCGCTCTTTGTCGGTTGCGACGAACTCGAGCTGTTCCGCACCGATCTGACCCAGGTCGAAAATTTCGAGCGGATCGGCGCCTACTACTATCCGCAGGAACCTGACGGCACCGCGTCGAAGATGAGTATGCCCCGCGCGCGGTTCGCGGAAATTCTGACCCGGTCCGTGCCCGCCCTGGACGTTGACGAGCTCAGCAGCAACTTTGCGGAAAAAATGGCCGAGGTCGCCGCCGATCCCAACGCCCAGATGGATATCCAGCAGTTCGGATCGACGGGCCACACGGACGACGCGGCCTATCTTTCCTTCATTTCACAGAACACGACCTACGGCGTGCAATACCCGGTGGTCGGCGCCATTGCGATGACGCTGGTGCACGAGCGCATGATCGGGCTGGTCATGGCGCATGTGACCGACGATCCGGCGGCGGTCGATGCGATCAACGAGCGGATCCGCACCGTGACCGAGGCGTTCATCGACGCCAATCCAGGCAGCGACAATTGAGCGGACGATGCGGCGTCTGATCGGCGCCATCGTATTATCCGTTGCGCTGGCGACGTCCGCCGCGCCGGCCCTCGCGCAGACGATCCATCCGGTCGATCTCGATGGCAAGATCGTCAATCTTGTCGTGCCGGAAGGATACTGCGAGCTTGACCGATCGAATCCCCGCCATCGGGAGATATTCGAGCACTATTATGGCGACGATGACTCCGGCATTCGGGTGCTGGGTTTCTTTGTCGAATGCGAAGGCCTCTCGGAATTCACGACAATTGCCGACGATCTCGATCGTGTTGCCGACAATGGCGTCTACTATACCGACCTCAACCCGGACGGGTCCGTCAAGACCTTCCCCGGAATGGACCGGGGCGAGTTCGTGAGGATGTTTGCGGAGCTTCTTCCGGAACTTCCCTTGGCGGTCGCCAAACAGTCCCTGCGTGAAGCACTTGAAGAATCCGGCAATCCGCCGATGGAAATCTCTCAATCCGGCCTTACCGACTACGATTCGGATGCGCTTTATATGTCCATGATCGGGACCGCAGAGCTGTCGAGCGGGCGGCGCATTGTCGGTGGGAGTACGGCATCGACGTTCGTGCATGAACGATTCATTTTCCTTGGGTTGTCACGACTCATGGAGAACGAGGATTCGATCGAGCGGCTCTCGGACGATGCGCGGCAACTGATGGCGGATTTTCTCGCCGCCAACCCGAACAGCGATTGACGGCTTGCGCGGGCCCGGAACGGATCACGATCGGGCGGAAGCGCTTGCACTTGCACCCGATCGTGCGAATCCGCTCCATTCGTCAGTGCTTGGAGCAAATTCGCACGTTGCTGCGGAATCGCCGGCGTTTCCGCAAGAACGCGATTTGCCCTAGAACGGACTCTGCTTCGGATCGCCGACCTTCGGCGCGCCGGCCATGCCCGCGGCGATGCGTTCGACGGCGGCGCGATAGGCGCCCTCGACCTCGTCCGGTCCGCTGACGCTGGCGGCGAGGTCGCGGATCAGCCCGTCCTCGAGCCCGTAGATCCAGGCGTGGACCGCGACCGCCTGGCCGCGCGACCAGGCATCCTGCACCACCGACGAGCCGCAGACATGGCTCGCCTGCTCGACGACGTTGAGCTCGCAAAGGCGCTGGAAGCGCGCCGCATCCGGCAGCCCGCCGAGCGCGGCGGCGTGGCGGTCGCGCACGCTCACGACATGCGCGATCCAGTTGTCGATCAGCCCGTGACGCGTCTCGTCGATCGCGGCGCGGACGCCGCCGCAGCCGTAATGGCCGCAGACGATGATGTGCTTGACCTTGAGCACGTCGAGCGCGAACTGCACGACCGAGAGACAGTTGAGATCGCTGCGCACCACCAGGTTCGCGACATTGCGATGGACGAAGACCTCGCCCGGCAGCAGGCCGGTGATCTGGTTGGCGGGCACGCGCGAATCCGAGCAGCCGATCCAGAGATAGTCGGGCGTCTGGATGGCGGCGAGCCGGCGGAAGAAATCCGGCTCCTGCTCCACCATGCGCCGCGCCCAGGCGCGGTTGTTGGCGAGCAGCTTGTCGAGATCGGCGTCGGCCATGCGCGTCCCCCTGTCGGCCGAACCGGCCGCCGGCGCCACTTGGCCCGAGCGGCGGCGCAGGGTCAAGTCGCAGGCCGGCTGTCGTGCGTCCGGCGCCGAGCGACGGCGCCCGCTACGAAACGGCGTGCGTCTTGACTTCGCCGCGGATACGGCGCGCATGGTCCTCGAGCCGGCGCGTCGCGGCATCGAACGCATCGCGCAGCGCGACCTGCCATTCCTCGTGCGCCGGGTTCCTCGAGCCGGTGCGGTCGACCACGATCTCGCGGCCGGGCACGACCAGGAAGATCTTCACCTGGAAGAGATTGCCCTTGCGGTGGTTCTTCTGCTGCGCCTCGACCACGACGCGGCAGCTCACGATGCGATCGAAGAACCGCTCGAGCTTGGCGGCTTTCTCGCGAACGGCTTTCTCGATGGCGGGGGACGGCTGGACGTTGGCGAAGGTGAGTTCGAGGGGCTTTTCCATGATGCGGCCTCCGAATCAAAAAGGTGGGATCGGGGCGGCCGCGAGTCAATCGGTCGCTCGAAGCCGCCCGATCGCCTTAGTTCTTTGAGTGTGGAGCCGCGGAGGTCGGCGTCAGCCCGCGTCTCTTGATCGGACAACTTTCGCAGCCACGGATTACCGAAGTCGCAAGCGGTTCCACCAGTGAGCCGGACGTTGCCACCACGAACACCGAATTCGAATCGAAGGGTAGGATTGCCGCGCTGGATCATAAGAGAAAAGAAAAATTATTTCGTCGATGATGCGGGCCTCAAACCTCATTCCCTTCAGGAATTCTGCGGCCATTTGGTACGAAACAGACAACTCGTCGCAGTGAACAACAAGAAAATAGGCCAGATAAGGCCTACCAAATAGCTGATCGGTTGAGTCCTTCCGTTTCACGATGCTTCCGAGTTGCTCGTGGAACTCGCGTTTATTCCAGAATCGCGACGAGGCCACGCCCGTTCTCTTTAAGTGCTCGATGGACGCTTGGTCGACGAACTCGGTTATTTCCAGTCCGATGCTACCGAGCCAATTGCGGTGCTCACAATCATGCGGATCATCGGCTCCTCGCGAAAGCAATTTCCCGCGAGTTAGTCCAATGGAGAGTAGCGCTTCCTCTGCGATACCGAATTCCTTCTGATCCTTTTCAGGCCAGTCAAAAAAATCCGCGTGACCGCGAGACATCCTCGCCGCTCGAGCTAGCAGGTTTTGGATAACGTGCTCATTGTCGGGATCATCCATACGGAATGAATCTTGCTGGTTGCCCTCACCGCGCGGCGACGGCCGACAGCGCCAGCTTCGTCTTGCCGAGGACTTCGACGCCGCTCTCCTGCCAGATCAGCGTGTCGATCAGCGCCGTGCCGTAGAGGCTTTCGAAATTGGTCACCATGCCGGGCTCGAACACGCGCTCGGTGTATTCCGGCTTCGCGTCGCGCAGGTTGAAATAGAAATCGCCGACCCAGTCGGGCGGCAGCGACAGGCCGAGCTCGTAGCCGAGCGCCCAGCCCGGCGTGTCCCACAATCCGCACGCCCGGTAGTAGCGCGTCAGGATCGCGGCGACCTCGCGCTGCGTCTGCCCGGCGTGGCATTCGCTCGCAATCACGTCGAAGGCGCCGGCGGCGAGTCGGTATTTCTCCGCAAGTTTCTTCGGCGCCTCGCCGAGATAATGGCCGCGCAGCAGATTGCCGTGATAGCGGTCGACCGCGCCGCAGAGATCGGCCTCGAGAATCTCGCCTTCCTTGAGCTTGTGCCGTCCGGCCATCGCATGGCCCAGCATCTGCGGCTCGCCGTCGATCACGGGCGAGGCGTTGAAGATCGGGATCAGCGCCGGAAAGCCGCTGCCCGCCTTCATCATCGAAGCGGTGACCAGCCCGAACAGCTCGAGCTCGGTCATGCCGGGCCGCATTTCCTTGACGATCGTTTCATGCCCGATATCGCAGATCGCGACCGCCTCGCGGATCTTCGCGAGCTCGGCCTCGGATTTGACGCGCCGCGCCTCGCGCGACACCGAAGAGGCATCGACGATCCCGGCGCCCGCCGCGCGAAAGGCGCGCTCCAGCATCTGCTGGATCGCGTGGTTCGGCAGATAGGACCAGGCTTCCATGCCGACGCGCGTGCCGGCTTTCAGCCAGCCCTTGGCCTTCAGCTCGGCGACGATGAAGGGCAGCACCTCGTCGGGTTCGCGCGAATTGAAGAAGCGCGTCTCCGGCACCACCGAGTTGCGCGCGAGGATCGCCTCTTCCGACGGGTTGTCGAAATGCAGCAGGCCGTCCGCGTTCGCCGGCACCGCCGTGCCGTAGAGCTGCGGATAGCGCATCGGCGCGTTCGCCTTGTACCAGGAGACGACATAGCCGTGCAGCCAGGCGACGGCCTCGGGCGTCGTCAGCCAGAGCAGGTCGATGCGCTCGCGCTGCAGCAGTTTCTTGAGCTTCTTCTCGCGGGCCGCGTACTCGCCGCGCGGGAAGGCGAGTTCCTGCGGGCCGAGCTTCGAACGGTCGAAGCGGCCGGGCGTCATGCCCTTGCGTTCGTCCTGGGTCATTTCTTCTCAAGCGGCTTTGATGAGAATCTCTGCGGGAATCTCAAGCTCGCGATTGAGGCGCCGAATCATCGGCAGCGAGAGGCGACGCTTACGGTTCAGAACCTCCGACACTTTCGATCGGCTGCCAATAATGGCCACCAGATCGGCGGGCGCCAGTCCCATCTGATCCATGCGGAACTTGATGGCCTCGATCGGGTCGGCGGCGCGAATCGGTGCGCGCTCGTTCTCATACGCTTCGATCAGAGCCGCCTGCGCTCGGAGACGTACGACATCCGCCGCCTTGCGCGACATCATCAGCGATTCGACCAGTTTGCGCGCTGCCCGGTAGTCGCGATCATTGGTTATGGCAATCAATTCGGTCCGCATCACACTTTCTCCGCATCGATCCGATCATATTCCGCATGTGTACCGAAGAATCTGATGTCAACGACACGTGCCGCATACGCGATTGCAACGATCAAGCGGTATCGGTTGCCCGAGATATTGAATACCGCTCGACCGTTCCTCACCACACTGGCGGTGCGGTAGTGACGCTTCAGATCTGCCGGTGAGCGCCAGTTGGCGATTTTCGTCTCTGAAAGCCACGCGTCGAACTGCTTTCTTGCGGCCCGGACATCCGCGCGGCTTCTGTGTCGCTCGAAATACCGCTCGACCGTAAGACGGCCGTTTACAAGCATCTGCGCAGTCTAGCGGGATTTCCCAAATTGGGAAAGATCCTAACTTTCCCGCGCCACGGCCAGCATCTTGCCGAGCTTCTGCTTGCCGAAAATATGGACGTGCAAATGCGGTATTTCCTGGTTGGAGTCGGGCCCGTGATTGGCGAGCAGCCGGTAGCCGGTTTCTTCGACGCCGAGCTCCTTCGCGACCCGGCCGACCGTGCGCACGAAATCGGCGATCTCTTCGTCGCTCGCGCGCGCGCTGAAATCGGCCCAGGAGACGTAGTCGCCCTTCGGGATCACCAGCGCATGCAGCTTCGCCTGCGGAGCGATGTCGTGGAAGGCGAGCGAATGCTCGCTCTCGCGGATCTTTTTGCACGGGATTTCGCCGCGCAGGATCTTCGCGAAGATGTTGTTGCGGTCGTACGCCATGTCCGCCTCCGGTTGCCGCCCGTCGCCGGCGCCGAATCAGCCTCATCGGCGCTGCCGGCGCAAGACCCGATCAGTCGCCCGTCGAAATCTCCGCCAGGAACGTATCGACGGCCTGCCGCGCATAGCCGCTCTCGTCGTTGAGAAAGGCGAGATGCGGCGCGTCCGCGAGGAAAATCCCGCGCCTGGGTTCGTTCGCGGCCGCGAGCAGCGCATGGCCGTGCGAAGCCGGCACGACCGTGTCGCGCTCGCCATGCAGGATCAGGATCGGCACACGGACCGACCGGATGACCGAGAGATTGTCGAAGCGGGCCTGCAGCAGCGTATCGATCGGGACGAACGGAAATTTCCCGGCCGCGACGGTCGCCAGCGACGTGAACGGCGAATCGAGGATCACGCCGGCGACGTCGCCGGCGGCCGCCAGCGGCAGCGCCACGCCGGCGCCGAGACTTTCGCCCCACAGCACGATCCTGTGGCCGCGGAAATGCCGGCGCACGTAAGCGAGATAGCGCGCACCGTCGGCGAGCAGCATCGCCTCGCCCGGCCTGCCGGGATTGCCGCCATAGCCGCGATACTCGGCGAGCACGAGCCCGTAGCCCGCCGCCGCCAGCGGCAACAGCGCTTCGGCGCGATCGCCCGCGTTGCCGCCATTGCCGTGGAAGTAAAGGATCACCGGCCGGCCCGGTTGCGGCGGCGCCTGCCAGAACGCCAGCGACAGCCCGTCGGCGGTTTCCAGCAGCGCCCGCGAATAGGCCGGGAGCGACGCCGGCGGATCGCCGAGCGGCCGGCTGTCGGCCTGGAAGATCAGCCTGCCCTGCAGCACCCAGAGCGCCGCGACCGCGAGCGCCCAGAAAAACAGCGCCGCGCCGGCGATCCAGAAGGCATAGCCGATCCAGCGCATGACCAAACCATCATGATCCGATGCCGCGTCGCGCGCGACCGTTTCCGCGGTGCGAAGCGAACGCTGCGCTCAGTCGCCGTTCTTGCGCGCGCTTTTCTCGTCGACGCCGGAGATTCCCTCGCGCTCGGCGAGCGCTTCCCAGACCTGCTCCGGCCGCAGCCCGCGATCGGCCCATAGAACCAGCAGATGATAGAGGAGGTCGGCACTTTCGGCGGCGAGTTCCTTCTTCTTGCCGCGAATGCCCTCGATCACCGTCTCGACCGCTTCTTCGCCGAGCTTCTGGGCGATCTTCTCCGTCCCCTTGGCGAACAGCCGCGCGGTGTTGGATTTGGACGGGTCGGCGCTGCGACGGCTCAGGATGACCTTGTAGAGCCGGTCGAGAACCAGCGCGTCGAGCTGATATTTCCCCTGGTGGGCCATGCTGCCGTTATAGCGCGAATGGCGCCGCCTGCTTCAGTCCGAGCACCCTGTATCTGGCGGGCCGTAACATGATTGTAACAAAATCTTGAGGGGATGGCGACCCGACCGACCGTACTGCTGAATTTGCATCGGCCCCGTGTAGTTTGTCCGGCTCACCGGGCGCCCAGCGCCCGCCGTATCCGATCGTGAAAATAGGCGACGCCGTTTTCGTGACGCGGGCTCAGGGGCCCGGTCTCGTAGAAGCCCGATTCGAGATTGCGCTGCACGCTCTCGCAGATCCCGAAATCCTCCTCGACCACCTGGCGCGTCCAGTGCATGCGCTCGCGGCGCAACGCCTCGTCCAGCGACGGCGCGAAATAGAAATCGATCTCGAGCGACATGGCGCGCGGCCCGAGCGGCTGGATGCGAGTCGCATTGAGGCCGCCCTCGTAGGTTCCGACGGTGAGGTTCGGCCAGCGCCACAGCCAAAGGCCGGCATAGGTTGCGCCCGCCGGCACCGGTGCGCGGTGGATGCAGACATGATGTCCCGGCTCGACGCGGTACAAGTCGAGCGACACCTGCCTTGCCAGCCCGGGATGCAGCAGCGGGATGTGCAGCGCCTCCATGTAATTGTCGATGTAGTTCTTCCAGTTGAACGCGAGCGAAAAGGTAACCCGCTCGGCGAATTCGTAGCGCTCGAGCGGGTGGCCGGCGGCGGCCCCGACCAGATCGCCGAGCCCGTCTGCGAGCGGGCCGGCATCGCGATCGAGATTGACGAACACCAGCCCGCGCCACTCGGCGACGCGGATCGGGTAAAGCCCGTGCGCGGCCTTGTCGAAATCGGTCGGCGCCTCGAAGTTCGGCATCGCCTTCAGCGCGCCGTCGAGCGCGTAGGTCCAGCCGTGATAGCGGCAGCGCAGCACGTCGCACCGGCCCTGCCCGTCCGGCAGGATCGGGCCGGCGCGATGCCGGCAGACATTGGCGAAGCCGGCGAGACCGCCGTCGCGATCGCGCACGACAAAGATCGGCTTGCCGACGATCGCTTCGGCCGCGTAGTCGCCGGACACCCGGAACCAGGAAGCGGGCCCGAGATAGAGCCACTCGCGGCCGAAAATCGTTTCGCATTCGCGCGCATAGACCGCGGGATCGTGATACCAGGAAGCCGGCATCGCGTGCGCGAGGTTCATGCGACCCACTCCGACACCGGCGCGCGCGCCTCGTGCAACGGCTGCGATTCGATATCGACCAAAGCCGGCCCGCCGGTTTCGAGCGCCGCCGCCAGGGCGGGTTTCAGGTCGGCGGAATCGCGCACGCGCCAGCTCCTCACGCCGAATGCCGCCGCGACGCGGGCGTGATCGGTGGGCGAGAAATCGACCGAGAAATACCGGCCCTCGTAGCGGGTCTTCTGCCCGGCCTTGATCCAGCCATAGCTCGCATTGGCGAACACGATCATCAGGATCGGCACGCGCAGCCGCGCGATCGTCTCAAGCTCGCCGGCGGTGAAGCCGAAGCTGCCGTCGCCCATGATCGAGAGCACCGGCACGCCCGGCCTGCCATAGG
>Ga0187893_10004162_pt1 | contig 28012 bp, 21 predicted proteins | sample MA1701074metaG_FD_139574 | JGI IMG/M metagenome (GOLD analysis project Ga0187893, IMG submission 139574) | White microbial mat communities from a basaltic lava cave in the Kipuka Kanohina Cave System on the Island of Hawaii, USA - MA170107-4 metaG ... | reverse complement strand
TGTACAGGATCTATCCTTAAGTTCCGGAATTCCGGCATGCGGACGGCGTGGATGGCGGGCAGCTCGCGATGATCGTCGCCTACGTCTCCAGCCACGGCTTCGGACACGCCACGCGGACCGCCGCGGTGCTCGGCACGGTGCGCGAGCTGCGACCCGACGTGGCGATCACCGTGGTGAGCGCCGCCCCCGAGAGGCTGTTCCGGCGCGCGATCCCGGGCGCGCTGGTGTTCCGGCAGCTCGAGTGCGACGTGGGCCTGGTCCAGAAGGATGCCCTCAGCATCGACGAGGCCGCGACCGCGGCCCGCTGGAAGCAGTTCGCTCGCGACTGGCCCGATCTCGTGGACACCGAATGGCGCTGGCTGCACCACCTGGGCGCCCGGGTGGTGCTGGGGGACATACCACCGCTGGCTTTCCAGGCCGCCCACGAGGTGGGCGTGCCCAGCCTGGCCCTGGCGAACTTCTCCTGGGACTGGATCTACAAGCACCTCGGCAAGCGCCAACCCACGCTACGCGAAGCCGCGACACGTTGCGCTGAGGCCTACGCCCGCGCCGGACTGCTCCTGAAGTTGCCCTTCGCCGGCGATCTGCAGGCCTTCCCGCGCGTCGAGGACGTGCCCCTGGTGGCTCGGGTTCCGAACCTGACGCGGGATCTGGTCCGGCAGCGGCTCGGCCTGGGCGCCGAGACCGTCCTGCTCCTCTCCTTCGGCGGATTCGGTCTGCTCGGCTTCGACGCCTCGGTGCTGGCGCGCCTCGGCGGCTTGGTTTTCCTCACCACCGAACCTCTGCCAGCGCCGCCGCCCAACGTGCGGGTGCTGGACCCGGTGCGCCTCGAGGCGGCGGGGGTCGAGTATCAGGACCTGGTGGGAGCCGCCGACGTGGTGGTCACGAAGCCGGGTTATGGCATCGTCAGCGACGCCATCGGCGCGGGGGTGCGCCTGATTTACACAGAGCGCGGGGACTTCCCGGAGTACAACGTGATCGTGAGCGAGATGCAGCGGTTCCTCGCCTGCGTCCACGTCTCGCGGGCGGACCTGCTCGCGGGACGCCTCGCGGAAGCCGTGCGGGAGGTGCTCGCGAAAAACCCGCCGCCCCGCCCCGACATCAGCGGCGCCGAGGTGGTGGCCAGGCGGGTCCTCGAGACCGTGGCACGTGGCGGCGGGTGAGGCCGCCGCGGGGCGCGGCCGTCCTGTCGGCCGTCGTGTGTGCCCTCGGCGCGTGTCGAGGCACACCGGACCCCGCAGCGTCGCCGACCGCGGCCCGGCAGGCCCGGGACCTGCTGTCGAGCCCAGAGCGCGCGGCGTGGCGTTCGGACGTCCTGAGCCTGGACATGTTGCGCAGCGCGCTGGCCTTCGACGTCGGCGGCTGGCGGGAGGAGGAGAGCGCCTTCCGCAGCCGCAACCAGACGGCGCGCGTGGCGTTGCGCTTCGCGACGACGGGCGACAAGGAACTGCGCCTGAGGATGCGACCGGCAGGGTCCTCGGGGCGGCCGCTCCGCGTGGGCGTGCGCCTCAACGACCAGGCGCTCGAGACGCTGGAGATGAGGAACGAGGCCGTCTTCGCGGTGGCGCTTCCGGCGGCCACCCAGCACCCCGAGCAGAACGAGCTCGAGTTCGTGATCGGGGGCGGGGCGCCGGGGCGCCAGCAGGGAGCGTCGCGCGCCTTCGTGTTGACGGAGCTCGAGGTGCGACCCGGGGGCGCGCCGGCCCCGCCCGAGCGCGGCGAGGGCTTGTGGGTGCCGCCGGGCGCCGAGTGGTCCTCTTATCTGCGCGTGGGCGCCGGGGCGCGGCTCGAGGTGCAGGCCGACGCCGGCGTTGGCCCGCTGGCGTTGCAGGTCGCCCTCGACCTGGGTGGTGAGCGCAGGACGTTGGCAGTGCTGACCTCGGGAAGGGGAGGCTCGTCGAGCCGCGAGATCGCCCTCGATGCCGCCGGGGGGCGCGTGGTCTCGATCGTCGTGACCGACACCGCCGGCTCGGGAGCGCGGCTGCGACGGCTACGCCTGACCCAGGCGCCCGAGCCACCCACCACGCCCGCGCGCCTCGAGGGCCGACCCGACATCGTGTTGTTCCTGGTGGACACCCTGGGCGCCGGCTCGCTTCCCGCAGGCGCCGACGGCCCCGTCCGCATGCCTGCTTTCGACGCTTTCGCCCGGGAGAGCGTGTTGTTCAGCGACGCCTGGGCCCAGTCGTCTTGGACCATGCCTTCGATCGCGGCCCTGTTCACGGGCCTGGAGCCCGACCGGCTCGGAGTGTACGGACCCTGGGGCGACCTTCCGGACTCCAGCGAGACCCTGGCCGAAGCCCTCTCGAGGCTGGGTTACGCCACCGGCGGATTCGTGGCCAATGCGCTGCTGACCCGCGTCCGGGGTTATGCCCAGGGTTTCGACGCCTGGCACCAGGAGGACGCCCGGTCCGTCGGCAGGCCCGGCGCCCAGGTCGTGTCCGAAGCCCTCGCCTGGCTCGATGGCCAGCAAGGTCCGAGCTTCGCCTACCTGCACATCATGGAGCCACACGCCCCGTACGGGCACGGCGGCCCCGAGCTGCTCGCTCTCGCGCGCAAGGCCTCGCCGACGCCCTCGGAGATCGAGCGGCTGCGAGCCGCCTATCGGGTTGACGTCGAGCAGGCCGACGCGGCCTTCGGGGCACTCCTCGAGGGGCTGCGGGCCCGCGGACGCCTGGATCGGGCGCTGGTCGTGTTCCTCGCCGATCACGGCGAGGAGTTCTTCGAGCACGGCGGCCAAGGACACGGCAAGACGCTGTACCAGGAGGTGCTGCACATCCCGCTCGCGGCGCGTCTGCCGGGCGCGCGTCGTGGCGGTGTGCGCGAGAACACGCCCGTGCAGCACACTGACCTGCTGCCCACGTTGCTCGGCCTGGTTGGCGGCACGCCGCCGGCCGTGGACGGCCGCGACCTGTCGGCCTTGTGGTCGTTGGGCCGCCCGGCCGCTCCCGAGGTGCTCGCGAGCCGGCTGCTCTTCGAGAAACGGACCTACGACAAGGCAGCGGCGCGCTGGGGGAGCCTGAAACTCATCCTGAACGAAGAGATGGGTGCCGCCCGAAGGCTGGAGATGTACGACCTCGAGGCCGACCCGGCGGAGACGGCGGACGTGCTCGCGGCACGCCCGGTCGTCGCGGGTTACCTCCTGGGCGAGCTGCGCGAGCGTCGCAGCCGCGCCGTGGCCGGCGGAGCCGCAGAACGCAAACCGAGAGCAACCGACCCGGATGCGCTGGAACGGCTGCGGGCCCTGGGGTACGTCCAGTAGCGCCTGGAGGGCGCGTTTTCGCCTAGTTCACGTAGCCGAGGGCGCGCAGCTCCTCGTTGGTCTTCTCGTCGAGCAGGGTTTCCGCGTACTCGGGCTCGAGGCGCCGGGCCTGGGACTCGAAGCCCTCGAGCGCGAGGCGCAGCTCCTCGGCAACCTGGGGCGCGAGCCCGATCCGGTTGGTGCGCTCGAAGGGGTCGAGGTCGAGGTTGAACAGGAGTGGTCCGCTGGGCTCGCCCTCGAGACGTTTCCAGGCCCCTCGGATCGCCACCCTCTGTTGCGGCTCCGCACGCCCGTCCGGAGCCTGCCAGAAGTCCGCGAAGAGCGTGCGTTCCGGCAACCTCGTCGCCTCCTCGCGAATCAGACGCCACAGGCTCAAACCGGCGAGCCCTGGGGCAGCTGGGGCGCCGGAGACCTCGCGCAGGGTGGGCAGGACGTCCACGTGGCTGACGCGCTCGCGGACCCGGAGCGCAGGCACGCCGGGCCCGAAAACCAGCAGCGGCACGTTCAGGGTCTCGGCATGCAGTGAACGCGCGTGGCCCCAGAATCCACGCTCGCCCAGCTCCTCGCCGTGGTCGGAGGTGAACACGAGCAGCGTCTGGCGCTCCCAGCCGAGCAGCTCGGAGGCCTGGCGCAGGTGCAGGTCGGCATGGTGGATCTCGCTGTCGTAGGCCGAGATGCGCCGCGCCGGGCCCCGCGCCGCGGCGTCGAAGAAGGCGCGCCGCTTCGAGTAGGGCTCGTGGGGGTCCATGTAATGAAGATAGAGGAAATAGGGCGGCCGCGACAGGATCCGGTCGCGCAACTCGCGTAGCTCGGCCGTGATCACGTCCGCCTCCTTGGCGGGGTTCAGGGGGCGAAACAGGTCGAAGCCGGCGTCGAATCCCAGCTCCGGCCGGATGTTGGAGTTCTGTACGACCCCGAAGGTCGAGTAGCCTGCGGCCTTCAGCGCCTCCGGGATCGTCTCGGCCGTCCCCGGGATGCGGTTGAGGCGCATCGGAATGCCGCCCTTGCGCAGCTTCCGGACCGCGAAGCGACCCGTGACCACGCCGTGTTGGAGCGGGTAGAGCCCGGTGAAGAGCGAGGCGGCGGCGGGCGCGGTCCAGGCCGACGTCGAGTAGGCGTGCTCGAACACCACACCGCGGGCCGCCAGGGAGGACAAGAAGGGCGCCGTCTGCTTGCCGTAGCCGTAGAACGGAAGGTGGTCACGCCGCAGGGTGTCCACGCAGATCAGCACGATGTTGGGCCGAGGCCGGCCGCAGCCGGTCAGCGCCAGCAGGCCCGCGAGCAGTGCGGTCGCGCCCAGCCTCACTTACAGGCCGGCCAACTCCAGCCCCGCCATGGCGTATTTCTGGATCTCCTCGCGGTGCTTGCGAAACAGCTCGAGGTTGGCTGGCGGGACGTCCAGCTGACTGGCCTGCTCCGCGGCAGACTGCAGGCCTTCGAGGGCCTTGGCGACCTCGGGAGACCCCGAGTCCTCGGCCTGTTTCCGGGCGTCACCCAATGCCTGCCCGGCGGCTTCCGAGGGCGACTTGCCGTCCGTGGCCTCGGCGATCGCGGCGGCCCAGGCGCTCTTGTAGACGGCCTCGACCAGGAAGGCGTACTCCTCGGTGTGCATGCCGAGGTCGGCGAGGGCCTGGGCCTGGGCGGTCTTGATCTCCGCCAGCACGCCCACACCCTTGGCGATATCCGAGAAGTCGGTCCGCTTCCTGGCGGCCGCGGAATCGAAGAAGTCCCGGTGCCGCTCGTAGACGGCGAACACGCGTTTACGCACCTCGATCAACACCAGCAGCCGGTCCTCGCCGATCACGCCGTCGGATGGGCGCAGGAAGGGGTTCTGGTTGGCCTTGCGCTCGAGCTGCGCGATCTTCTCGACGGACGCGGCGGCGGGTCCGGCGAGCTCCTGGAGCTTGTTCTTGCCCCACCAGGCGACGCCGCCGACGCCGATCACGAGGGCCACACCGCCCAGGAAGGCCACGATCAGGCAGCCGATCGCGATTTTTGCACCCTTTCCCACAAGAGCCTCCGCCGTTGGCGGCATGCTATCATCGCGTGATGGAACCGACGTGGCATGACGGCCTGAGCCGCAAGGCGCTGGTGGAGCTGGTCGAGGGTCTGTTGATGGCCGTCGACAAGGCCGTGCCGAAGCTCGACGCGATCGCCCACCACCTCTCGCTCATGGCCCAGCAGGGCGAGGAGTTCGAGGTGCTGGGCGGCATCGGTGACCAGGCGGGCGACATCGGCGACGAGCTGCACGCGGTCAGCGACCGCGACAAGCTGCGGGACTGGGGCAACGAGATCGACGCCCCCGAGAAGGCGCACTAAGCGCGCCGTGGCCGTGCGCGACGACGGCTGGGTGCCTGTGTCCCTGGACGTGCGCCGGCCGGAGGCCGTGAAGCTGCCGGCGACGGAGGCCGATCGGCCCACCGGCGGCGCCCCCACGGTCGGCCTGGTCAGCCTGGGTTGCCCCAAGAACCTCGTCGACAGCGAGGTGATGCTGGGCCAGCTGCGCGCCCGGGGTCATGCCGTCGCCGCCGACCCAAGACACGCCGACGTGATCGTGGTCAATACCTGCGCGTTCATCGACCGCGCCAAGCAGGAATCCGTGGACACCATCCTGGAGATGGCGCGGGAGAAGCAGGAGGGTCGCGCCAGGCGTCTGGTCGTGACGGGCTGCCTGGCCCAGCGTTACGACGCCGAGCTGCGCCGCGAGATCCCCGAGATCGACGCCACCCTGGGCACCGGCCAGATCGAGGACATCGTGAGGGCCGTGGAGGGCGAGGCCACCCACGCCAGCCCCGAGGACGGCCTGCCACGTTGGGTGTACGACCACCGGGCGCCACGCCTGCTCTCCACGCCGCCCTACCTGGCCTACGTGAAGATCAGCGAGGGCTGCGACTACACCTGCAGCTTCTGCATCATCCCCACGCTGCGCGGGCGGCACCGCAGCCGTGGCCTCGAGGACGTCGTCTCCGAGGCGCGCTCCCTGGCCGAGCGTGGCGTCAAGGAGCTGGTGCTGGTGGCCCAGGACTCGACGCGCTACGGTCTGGACCTGGGGCTCCGCGACGGGCTGGCGCTGCTGCTCCGGCGCCTGGGCAAACTCGACGGCATCCGCTGGATCCGCGTGATGTACGCCTACCCCGCCACCGTGACCGACGGCATCCTGGACGCGATTGCGTCCGAGGACAAGGTGGTCAAGTACATCGACATCCCGCTGCAACACGCCAGCGAGCCGGTGCTGAAGCGCATGAAGCGGCCCACGGGCAAGGGCAACCTGCTCGGCCTGGTGGAGCGCATGCGCGACCGGGTGCCCGGCCTCGCCCTGCGCACCTCCTTCATCGTGGGCTTCCCGGGCGAGACCGCCTCGGACTTCGAGGCGCTGCTGGCCTTCGTGAAGGCGGGGGAGTTCGAGAACGTCGGGGTCTTCACGTATTCCGACGAGGAGGGGACGGCATCCTTCGACCTCGACGCCCGCCTGCCGCAACGCACCAAGGAATCGCGCCGGCGTCGCCTGATGAGCCTGCAGAAGAGGATCTCGGAGCGCCTCAACCGCGCCCGCGTCGGCGAGCGCTGCCTGGTGCTGGTCGAGGGGCCACACCCCGAGTCCGACCTGCTGCTGCGGGGCCGCCTGGCCAGCCAGGCCCCGGAGATCGACGGCGCGGTGCTGATCGCCGACGGGACGGCCCAGCCCGGCGATTTCGTGAGCTGCGAGATCACGGAGGCGCACGCCTACGACCTGGTCGCCCGCGTCCTCTGACCACGCCCTTGCCCCGGCTCGTGATCCTTGCCGGGTCCCGGAATCCCTGCTAAACTGGACGTTCCAACTCGGGATCGAACATCAGAGTGGGCTCGCCCCACTCTTTTTTTTGGGGGGGAGACGAGGCTGAAGCAGGGAGGGATCGAGGCCGTCCGGGCGGTGGCGGAGCGGGTGGCCGCCGGTGGCGGATTCGAGCTGGTGGACGTCGAGTTCAAGCGTCAGCCAAGGGGGAGCCTCGTGCGCCTCTACCTCGACAAGCCCGGCGGCATCGGCCTGGACGAGCTACAGGCGGTGTCCGAGGAGGTCAGCGCGATCCTGGACGTCGAGGACCCCATCAGCTCCGGCTACACCCTGGAGGTCAGCTCGCCGGGCCTCGACCGACCCCTCAAGACCGAGGCCGACTACCGCCGCTACCTGGGCAAACTCGCGCGGCTCTCGAGCTACGAGCCGCTGGACGGGCGGCGACATTGGACGGGCCGGCTCAAGGCCTTCGAGGACGGTGTGGTGGAGATCGTGCTGGAGAAGGAGGGCGGCAAGCTGTGTCGCCTGCCCTTGGCCAGGCTCTCCCACGGCCGCCTCGAGGTGGAGATCTAGTTCAGGGGGGACATGGCGAGCGCGCTCAGGCAACAGATCGACCAGATCAGCCGCGAGAAGAACATCAACGCGGACGTCATCATCGCGGCCATCGAGGACGCCATCCTCACCGCTTCGAAGAAGTACTACAAGACCGGCGAGGACCTGCGCTCGCGTTTCAACGACGAGAGCGGCGAGATCGAGGTGTTCGCGGTCAAGCAGATCGTCGAGACGATCGAGAACGACGAGGTACAGATCAGCCTGGTCCAGGCCCGCAAGCTGATCCCCGAGGCCGACGTGGGCCAGGAGATCGAGTTCCCCAAGGACACCACGGTGCTGGGCCGCATCGCCGCCCAGACCGCGAAGCAGGTGATCTTCCAGAAGGTGCGGGAGGCCGAGCGCGACAACGTGTTCGCGGAGTACCAGAACCGGGTCGGCGAGGTGGTGAACGGCATCATCAAGCGCCAGGAGATGGGCGACTTCGTGGTGGACCTGGGCCGGGCCGAGGCGCTGCTGCCTCGCAAGGAGCAGAGCCGCGCCGAGACCTACCAGCCCGGGGACCGCACCCGGGTCGCCATCGTCAGGGTGCTGAAGGCCGCCAAGGGTCCGCAGGTGATCGTGAGCCGCACGGATCCCGCCCTGCTGATCAAGTTGTTCGAGATGGAGGTGCCCGAGATCTACGACGGCACGGTCCAGATCCGTGGCTGCGTCCGGGAGGCGGGGGAGCGTGCCAAGGTGGCGGTGATCTCCCGCGAGAAGGACGTGGATCCCGTGGGGGCCTGCGTGGGCATGAAGGGCACCCGGGTGCAGTCCATCATCCGCGAGCTACGCGGCGAGAAAATCGACATCGTGGAATGGAGTGACGATTCGGTGCAGTTCGTGGAGAAGGCGCTGTCGCCCGCCAAGATCTCCAGGGTCACCGTGGTCGACGAAGAGCAGAAGATCATGGAGGTGGTGGTCGAGGACAAGCAGCTCTCCCTGGCCATCGGCAAGAAGGGCCAGAACGTGCGGCTGGCGGCGAAGCTCGTCGGCTGGCGCATCGACATCAAGAGCGAGGAGGAGAAGCGCCAGGAGGTCGAGGCCGAGATGGCCCGCATGGCGCGCGTGGTGGAGGAGCTGAAGAGCCTGGAGCAGCACGGGGTGTCGGAGAAGCTCTCGCAGCGGCTGATCGACGCGGGCGTTCAAGGCCTGGCCCACATCCTCCAGATGACGGCCGAGGAGCTGGAGACGGTCGAGGGCATCGGCCCCAAGACGGTCGACAAGATCCGCCAGGCCGCCGTCGAGGCCAAGACGGTGTGGGACATGCGGGACGCCGAAGAGCTGGCGCGGCTGGAGGCGGAGCGGGCCGCGGCCGAAGAGGCGCAACGAGCGGAAGCCGAGGAGGCGCAACGAGCGGAAGCCGAGGAAGCGCAACGCGCGGAAGCCGAGGAAGCGCAAGGAGCGGAGGCGGAAGAGGCGCAGCAGGCACAACCCGAGACGGAGCCGGCGGGGGACGCCGCGCCGGCGGCGGTGGCCGAGGGCCAGGAGGGTGCGGCGGATGACAAACGTTAGGGTCTTCCAGCTCGCTCGCGACCTGGGCCTCGAGAGCCAGGAGGTCATCGGCCGACTCAAGAAGCTGGGCGTGGACGTCAAGAGCGCTTCGAGCTCGGTCGACGAGGACACCGCCGACAAGCTGAAGCGGTCGGTCAAGATCGACGCCCTCACCGCGAAGAAGAAGCGGGTCTACGGCAGCGAAGAGGACGACGCCGAACGCGACGCCGAAGCCAAGGCACTGGCCGACAGGATCGCCGCGGAAAAATCGGAGCGTGATCAGGCCGCCAAGCTCGCGAAGGAGGCCTCCGAGGCCCGCAAGTCCGGCAAGAAGCGGGCGGCCAAGGGTGAGGCCGTGAAGAGCGAAGCCGCCACCGAGGTGGCGCCGGCGCTCCTGCATCGGCCGGGTGCTCCCCGGCTCGCCCCGAAACTGGCGACGCCCGCGGCGCCGGCCCTCGAGGAGGCGCCCGCCGTCGAGGCGCCCGATGAAGAGGAGGCCACACCCGAAGCGCCGCCCCCTCCGGCGGCCGCGCCCCCCGCTGCCCCCGCCGCGCCCGCGCGTTTCCACACCGCGGTGCCGCGGGTCAGCGGGCCGCTGCGGCCCCTGGCGCCGCCGCCCCCGCCCGCCCAGGTGGCTGTCGCGGCACCGCCGGCTCCGGTTCCCGCGCCCGCGCCGCCGCCGCCCGCGGTTGCGGCTCGGCCGGCCACGATCCCGCGGCCGATCCGGCCGCTGGTCCCGCCACGGCCGCTGGTGCCGCCCCGTCCGTCGGGCCCGCACCCCACGAGCCCCCACCCGGTCGGCGGCTCGCCGGCGCTGCCGCGGTCGCCCCACCCGATGGGTCTCCGCCCCGGGGGCGCTCCCGGAGGGCTCCGGCCGATGTCGCCGATCCCGGGCGCGCGGCGTCCTGGCGGCCCGGGGCTGCCCCCGCCCCGTCCCGCCGGACCCAAGCGGGAGCGGCGCCCGGTCCAGGCGCCGGTGGTGGAGCAGAAGCCGGTCTTCACGGGCCCGCCGCGCAAGATCACGCTGAGCGAGGCCGTCACGGTGAAGGAACTGTCGGAGAAGATGTCCGACGTCAAGAACCGCGACATCATGAAGGCGCTCATCCAACGCGGCATCATGGCGACCGTGAACCAGAGCCTCGAGCCGCAGCTCGCCAGCGAGATCTGCCTGGAGTTCAACTACGAGGCCACCATCCAGTCCTTCGAGGAGACCCTCGAGTTCGAGCACGACGAGCAATCGGACCCGAAGGATCTGGTGCCGCGCGGGCCCGTGATCACGGTGATGGGCCACGTGGACCACGGCAAGACCTCGCTGCTCGACGCGATCCGCCAGACCACGGTGGCCGCCGGCGAGGCCGGAGGCATCACCCAGCACATCGGGGCCTACCACGTGGACGTGGGCTCGCGGAAGGTGGTGTTCCTCGACACCCCCGGCCACGAGGCCTTCACCCTGATGCGCGCCCGCGGCGCCCGCGTCACGGACATCGTGGTGCTGGTGGTGGCGGCCGACGACGGCGTCATGCCCCAGACCCTGGAGGCCATCGACCACGCTCGCGCGGCGGGTGTTCCCATCGTCGTGGCCGTGAACAAGATCGACAAACCCGAGGCCCAGCCCGACCGGGTGAAGCAGCAGCTTTCGGACCGCGGGCTGATGCCCGAGGATTGGGGCGGCGACACGGTGTTCGTCAGCGTGTCGGCGAAGAAGCGGCAGAACCTCGAGCAGCTTCTCGAGATGCTGCTTCTCGTCGCCGACATGAAGGAGTTCAAGGCCAACCCCCAGAAGCCCGCTTCGGGGACCGTGCTCGAGGCCCGCCTGGACAAGGGGCGGGGTCCGGTGGCCACCGTGCTGGTCCAGGACGGGACGCTGCGGGTCGGCGACACCATCGTGGCGGGGGCGGTGGCGGGCAAGGTGCGTGCCCTGATGGACGATCAGGGCCAGCGCCTGGAGCTCGCCGGGCCGGCGACGCCGGCGGAGATCCTGGGCTTGGGCGCGTTGCCCGAGCCGGGGGACCAGCTGCTGGTGGTGACCGACAGCGTGAAGGCGCAGTCCATCGTGACCTTCCGCCAGCTCAAGCTACGCGAGCGGGCGATGATCGCCTCGTCGAAGGTCCGCCTCGAGGACCTGTCGCGCGCGATCGCCGAGGGCCAGCTCAAGGAGCTGCCCCTCGTGATCAAGGCCGACGTGCAGGGCTCCATCGAGGCCGTGGTGGACCAACTTCAGAAGCTTCCCCAGGACAAGATCAAGCTGCGCGTGATCCGCTCGGGCGTCGGCGCCATCACCGAGAGCGACGTGCTGCTGGCCCAGGCCTCCACCGCCGTGGTGGTGGGATTCAACGTGCGGCCCGAGCGCAAGGCGGCCGACGCCGCCGAACGCGACAAGATCGAGATCCGCCTCTACACCGTCATCTACGACGCCGTGGAGGAGATGAAGAAGGCCATGGAGGGCCTGCTGGAGCCGACCCTCAAGGAAGTGCGCCTGGGCGCGGCCGAGGTGCGCGAGACCTTCAAGATCTCCAAGGTCGGCACCATCGCAGGCTGCTACGTCCAGGACGGCAAGGTCACCCGGCAGGCCCAGGTGCGCCTGCTGCGCGACAACGTCGTGATCTACACCGGCAAGGTCTCGTCCCTGAAGCGCTTCAAGGACGATGCCTCCGAGGTCAAGGCCGGCGTCGAGTGCGGCATCGGCATCGCCGGCTACAACGACGTGAAGCCGGGCGACGTGATCGAGTTCTTCGTGACGGAGAAGGTGAAGGAAACCCTGAAGTAAGGACGCTCGCCCGCCCTGGCTTCCGAGGGGATCCGAAAGCCTACTCCTGGGCGCTGTCGATGCGCCGCGGCGTCGCCGGCGGGCCCTGGACTCCCTGCTCCAGGGCGAAGAGCCGGTTGCGGGCCAGGACGTACAGGACGCCGTCCCTCGCGACCGGGGTCGAATAGACCGAAACGCCCATGTTGTACTCGCCCAGCACCTGAAGCGTCCGGCCCGCCTTCAGGACCACGACGTCGCCGTCCTCGTCGCCCAGATACACGCGCCCGTCGGCAACGAAGGGCGAGCCCCAGATCGCGGCGAGGGTGTCGTGGGTCCAGAAGTGTTGTCCGGTCTTGGCGTCCAGGGCGTAGAGAAAACCCGACAGGTCGGCCGCGTAGAGCACGCCGTCGTGGATGGCCACCGTCGAGATGGTGCGACGGAAATCGGTGCCGCCGCGGTGCCAGATCCTGCCGCTCTCGGTGACGTCGCCCTCCAGGCCGGCGTCGATGCACCAGAGGTTGCCCACGCCCTCGCCGTGTTCGGGGTCCTGGCCGACGCCGACGTAGACCTTGTCGTCGTGGAGCACCGCCGTGGCGATGATCTCGTTGGCGGTGCCGCGCCCGCCCAGCACGTACTTGGATCCGGGCGGGTTGGCGTTGAACTTCCAGATCAGCGCCCCCGTCTTGGCGTGCAGGCCGTAGACCCAGCCGTCGCCGCCGGGGAAGATCACTTGCGGCCGTCCCTTGACGACGCCGTAGGTGGGGTTCGACCAGGTGCCGTGGAAGATCCTGTCGCCGGGCAGGTTGCTCTCCCAGACCAGGCTCCCGGTTGTCGCGTCGAGAGCGACGAAACTCGGCGCCTCGGGCGACGGGATGTTGATGTGTCCCTCGTCCACACCGTTGCCCGTGGTGGCGAACAGGAGCCCATCGACCACGAGTGGTGAGCTGACCGCGAGGTTGTGGGGAAAGACGTCCAGCTCCTTCATCATGTCGAACTCCCACACCAGGTCGGCGTCGGTCGGGTCCCGGGTCTCCTCGCCGGTGAAGGGACCATCGTTGCCGTCGGCCAGCCCCTCGGTGTCCAGGCTCACCAGGGTGGCGCGATTCGAGGTGTAGTAGAGCCGCTTGCCCTCCACGTAGGGTGTCGAGCAGACGCCCTGCTGGGGCCAATCGTTGACGCGCCCCGCCGGGAGTTTCTCGTGGGTCATCTGCCACAGGAAGGAGCCGTCCCCGGCCCGGAAGGCCATCACGACGCCGCGGTCCCGGGTGAGCTTCGGGTTGCGAAGGCCGTCGTTGTTCGTGCCCACGAACACCTTGCCACCGATCACGACCGGGCCCGCATACGCCTGGGACCCGACATCGGCCCACCATTTCACGTTCTTGCCGGTCTTGATGTCCCACTCGGCGGGAAGACCCGTCTCCGGGGACACCATGTTGCGGTCGAAGGTGTTGCCGAACATGGCGCGCTCGACGCCGGCGGCCACTCCGGGTCGGGCCGCCAGGCCCGCGGCGGCCGCAAGACCGGCGAGCCCGGCCAGGGCCGTCCAGAACTTGGTGGGGTTCATTCGTTCCTCTTCACCGTGAGGTCGTCCCAGTACAGGTCGGTCGCCGAGTCTCCGTAGATTCCCGGGGCGCCCTCCTTGATCACGATCGGATCCTCGAGGCTGATGGTCCACGCCGCCGGCTCCGGCTCTCCCGCCCTCCAGACCTTCCCGCGCGCGACGCCCCGGTCGCCGCTCACCTCGACGCGGAGCTTCATCCGGTACCAGACCTCGGGCTGCGCGGCAAAGGGCAGCGTCGTCGACTTCTCCAGCTCCGAAGCCCAGGTGCGAAGCTGCAGCTGCTGCTTCTTGCCCATCAGGTCCAGGGTGTAGCCCTGGTTCACGACGCCGAGGTCACCGTGGCGGCGACCCTGCTGGACCGCCAGGAGCTGCGCCTCGACCGTGTAGCCCGACAGCGTCGGCGGCCCGACGAACACCGTGGCCCGTTGCAGGCCGGCCTCTACGGGGGGCTTGTGCAGTCGCCGGCCGCCGCCCAGCTCGCTGAGCTTGAAACGCGGCCCGGCGCCGATCCAGTGGCGCGGAACGCCGCCGGACTCGAAATCCCAGCTCCAGGGCAGGGGGCCGAAGAACCGTGCCTGCGTCGTCGCCTGGAGCCCGGCCGCGACGGCCTTGATCCTGCCCACGGTGGTGGCCGGGGCCGGGGTGGTCAACACGCCTTCGCTCGAGATCGCGCCGGCGAGCCCCTCGAGGCTCCACTCAGCCTTCTCCCTGCGCAGGAAACGACCCATGGCATCGAAACTCCAGGCCTCCAGGGCGACCGGCTCGCCCGCCTGGCCGATCAGCTCGGCGGGAACCACGCGCAGCCGGGCGGCCTTCGCGTCGGCTGGAGCGGCCGCGCTGGCCGCGGCGGGGCGCGGAGTCGGCCGGGGCCGCGAGGCCTTCGCGTTGCCGAGGCAGTAAAGGCCCTCCTCCGTCGTGAAGTAGACCCGGCCGTGCGCGATCGCGACCGAGCCCCACAACTCGGCGGGACGGCCCTCCGGCATCGTGAGGGTGTCCAGGTCGAGTGTCCTGGCGCCGGAGTCCGACGGCTGGACGATCAGCAGCGTGCCGTTCTGCTCGGTCAGGTAGAGCTTGCCGTCCGCGGCCACCGGCGCGGCGCGCCCGACGGTGCCGAGGTTGTGCTCCCAGAGCCGGCGCCCGGTCCTCTGATCCAGGGCATGCAGGTTGGCCGCGTTGTCGACAACGTAGACGCGTCCGTGCGCGACCGTGGGCGCGGCGAAGCCGACCGCCAGGGCTCCGGCCCGCCACAACTCACCGGTCGTCGTGATGTCGCCCGAGCCCTTGCCGTCGATGGCGACCACGCGCCCCATGCTGCCGCCGTCCACGTTCTCCTCGCTGTGGGCCGCGTAGACGACGTCGCCCTCCACGGTGGGCGGGCTGTTGAGACCGCGCACGCTGACCTGGAAGCGCCAGATCGGCTCTCCGGTGCGCGCCTCGACGGCGTACAGCCAGCCGTCCGCGCCACCGCCGATCACCAGCCGGCGCCCACCGATCTCGGCCACGGTGGGGGAAGCCTGGTTGTTGGCGTCGTCGAAGGGACCCTGAGCCGGCGCCGAGACCCAGCGCACCGCTCCGGTCCGCTTGTCGAAGGCCATGTAACGTTGGCGGGGCGGGCCGATCTCGCCCCAGCCGGCGCCCACCACGCCGACGACGAGGCGGTCCTCGTCCACCAGCGGGATCAACGTGCGTCCTCCATAACCCGAGCCGCGTCCGTACTCCTCGGCCAGGCGCCGCTGCCAGACCGTCTTGCCGTCACGGTCGAGGCAGACCAGCTGGCCGTCCACGTTCTGGGCGTAGACGTAGCCCGTCTCGGGGTCACCGGCGACCGCGGCCCAGCCGACCCGCGTGAAGGGCACGGTCGTGTTGTAGACGGGGAAGCGGCGCTCCCAGAGTTGCCTGCCGGCGGCGGCGTCCCAACACGCGACCCGCTCCTGGCGCAAGGCCCCTTGGCCGGCGCGGCCGCTCGCGCAGACGCGCCCGTCGAACACGATCGGCGTCGAGCGGCCGGTGAAGTCGCCGCGCCAGGCCAGGTTCTCTCCGGCGGGGGACCAACTCGAGGGCAGGCCGGTTTCATCCGAGACGCCGCTGCGTTGCGGGCCCCGCCAACTGGGCCAGTCGGAAGCCGCGGCCCGGCGGCCCGGCAACGTCAACACCAGCAGCGCCAGAAGCGCCGTGCGTCGTCTCGTCATCCTGACGGGCTCCTTGCGGGATTGTGCTCCCAGCCGCCGATGCTAGGAGGCCTGGCGCGGCGTTTCAAGTCAAAGGACGTAAAGACTAGCTGCCGAATCCCCGCAGCGCGGCCAGGCAGAGCCCGACGGCCGCGACGCCGAGCGAAGCGACGAGGCCCAGGCGCCGCCGATTCAGCCCCCAGCGATCGGCGAGCCCGAGGCCCGCCAGTCCGAGCCCGACCACGGCGAGTTGGCCCAGCTCGACGCCCAGGTTGAACGCGAGCAACGCGAGCAGCCTCTGGCCCTCCGGCCAGCCCAGCTCGCGCAGGCCGCTGGCGAAGCCGAGGCCGTGGACCAGTCCGAAGCCGAAGACGAGGAGAAGCCGGGTCCAGTGCGGGGCGGTGCGGGCCAGGTTCTCGACGCCCACGTACAGGATCGAGAGCCCGATCAGCGTCTCGACGAGACGAGACGGCAGCTGCACGAACCCCTGGCTCGAGAGGGCGAGGGTCAGGGTGTGAGCGGCGGTGAAGGCGCTGATCTGGGCCAGCAGCGGTTTGAAACGCGAGGAGAACAGGACCAGGCCGGCGACGAACAACACGTGGTCGAACCCGAAGGGCAGGATGTGCGCGAAGCCGAGCCTGAGGAATCGCCAGGCCGCGCTGGGGGTGGACCGGGGCGCCGGCCCGACCAGGCTCACGGGTTGGCTCTCGACGCCGCGCGGCAGGAGCTCGGCGGCCGTCGTTCCGGACCTCTCGTTCCGCACCGTCAGGCGCACGGGCGGGAAGGCGCGTGACGCGAAAAACGAGACCTCGCGGGACCCGGCCGGGACTTGGCCCGACAAGCGGGCCAGGAGCCCCAGGGCCGTCGGCGTAACGCCGGGCGCCTCGGGCCGGCCCGCCTCGGGCAACGAGACCTCGAAGGCCGCGGGGGTCCCGTCGAAACGCAGGCGAACGCGACGCTGGAGCAGCTCCACGAGGCCCTGGACCAGGCGTTCGCGCTCGATCGTCGACAAGCCCTGGATCTCGGACGCGAGGGCGGCCGAATCCGACGAGGCGTCGACGCCCAGCGCCAGCGCGTCGAGGTCGCAGCCGAGCTCGGCCTGGAATCCGCCCCGCGTGTCCAGCACAAGGCGCACGTCCGTGAACGCGAGGTCGTGGGCCACGGTGTCTGGCGTCGCGCCCAGGACCAGCAGGGCCGCGAGCGGGAGGGCGCGACGCATCGGGCGGCGGCAGCTTAGCAGATCGCTCCCTGGGCCGCGGTCGTGGTATCAAAGGCAGATGCTGCCGTTCGACTTCACGCCGCGTACGCGCCTGGTCTACGGGCGGGGGTGCCTGTCGCGGTTGGGCGGGCTTGCGGCCGAGATCGGCCTCGGCAGGCCGCTCTTGGTCTCGGATCGCGGCCTGGCCCGGGCCGGACATGTGGCCCGCGCCCGCAGCCTGCTCGAGGCGGCGGGCCTCGAGGTGGCGGGCTTCGAGGACTTGGAAGCGGAGCCGGACGTTGCCACGGTCGTGCGGGGGGCGGAGCGGGCTCGGGCAGCCGGTGTCGACTCGTTGGTGGCGGTCGGTGGGGGCAGCTCCCTCGACTGCGCGAAGGGGATCAACTTCCTGCTCACGAACGGCGGACACCTGTCGGAGTTCCGGGGTTATGGCAAGGCCAAGGCCCCGCTGCTTCCGATGATCGGCGTTCCGACCACGGCCGGAACCGGCAGCGAAGCGCAGTCGTACGCGCTGATCTCCGACGAGGGCCACGACAAGATGGCGTGCGGCGATCCGAGCGCGGCGTTCCGGATCGCGTTGCTCGACCCGGAGCTGCTGGCGTCGCAGCCCCGGACGGTGGCGGCCGCCGCCGGCTACGATGCGCTGTCCCACGCGGTGGAGTCGTACGTCACGAGGAAGCGCACGCCGCTCTCGGACCTCTTCGCCCGCGAGGCCTTCCGGCTGCTGGACGCGTGTTATGAGCGCGTCCTGGCCGACCCCGGCGATCTCGAAGCGAGTGGCGGCATGCTGCTGGGTGCCCACTGGGCCGGCACGGCCATCGAGGCCTCGATGCTCGGGGCCACCCACGCCTGTGCCAACCCGCTCTCGACGCGGTTCGGGACGCTGCACGGACACGCCATCGCCCTGCTCCTGCCCCACGTCGTGCGGTTCAACGCGAGCGTGGCCGGAGGGCGCTACGCGGAGCTGCTGCGGGTTGCGGGTCGCGACCCCGGGTCCGAACCGGGCGAGCGGCTGGCGGCGCGGCTCGAGTCCCTCGCCGTCGCGGCGGGGTTGCCGCGCGGGTTGCGCTCGGCGGGCGCCTCGCTCGGCGACCTGCCGGCCCTGGCGCGGCATGCGGCGGGGCAGTGGACCGGCCAGTTCAATCCGCGCCCTTTTGGCGAAGACGAGGCGCTCCTACTGTACCGCGAGGCGCTGTAGGCCCATGCGGCGGCGCCAGGCACTCGGCATGTTGGCCGCCTTCATGGCGTCGGGCGCGTCGGCCCGCCGGCTTCGGGCGGGCCAGGCCGGCCGCTCGTGGTCGCAGTTCCGCGGGGACGCGCAGCTCACGGGCGTCGCCGATTCGCCGGCCCCGCCGCTCTCGCTGCTCTGGACAGAGGAGCTGGGGGAGTCGATCGAGTCCTCGGCGGCCATCGCGGACGGCACGGTTTACGTCGGGTCCCGCACCGGCGAGCTGGTTGCGCTAGACCTCGGGACCGGCGCGCGACGGTGGGTCTACGCCGCGGGCAGCGAGATCGGGGAGTCGTCTCCGTGCGTGGACGCGGGCCTGGTCTACGTGGGCGACTCGAAGGGCGTGCTGCACGCGGTTGGTGCGCGCGACGGCACGCCGGCGTGGAGCTTCAAGACCAGGGCGGAGATCAAGGCCTCGCCGGTGGTGGCCGAGGGGAGGCTGCTGATCGGCTCCTACGACCACCACGTGTACGCTCTCGACGCGCGGACCGGCACACTTGGCTGGAAGCTGGAGACGGACGGACCGGTCCAGGCCACCGCGTCGGTCGACGACGGTCTGACCTACGTGGCCGGCTGCGACGCCTCGTTGCGGGCGATCCAGATTCGCGACGGCCGCGAGGCGTTCCAGGTGTCTTCCGGCGGCTACACGGGCGCCTCGGCGGCCCTCGGCGGCGGCCACGCCTACTACGGCACTTTCGAAAACGAGGTGCTGGCCGTCGACCTGCGGGCGCGGCGCGTGGTCTGGCGCTACACGCCGGCCGACAGGCAGTTCCCCTTCTACTCGTCCGCCGCGCTCGCCGCCGGCAACGTCGTCGTGGGGGGCCGCGATCGCCTGGTGCACGCCATCGATGCGGCGAGCGGCCGGGCGGTCTGGACCTTCGCCACACGGGCCAGGGTGGACTCGTCGCCGGCCGTCGCGGGGGGCCGCGTCTACGTCGGTTCCGGCGACGGGCGGCTCTACGCCCTGGACCTGTCGAGTGGGCAACGCATCGAGGACTTCGACGCCGGATCGCCGATCAACGCGTCGCCCGCCCTGGCCGCCGGACGCCTCGTGATCGGAACCAACGACGGGCAACTCCTGTGTTTCGGGCGCGAGGGCTAGCAGACCGTCACCGGGACGGCCAGGGCGCGCTCGCCGGACCCGGGGCCGGCTACTCGAAATAACGAGAGATGGTCTGCGGGCTGGGCCTGGGGGTCAGCCAGGAGACGACGACCATCAGCAGCGCCGAGATCAACACCATCGGAACCACGGGCAAAAATCCGAGGATCGCGGTGCCGCCGGCGGTCCGGGCCAGGAGGTCGAATCCCAGGACTCTCGCGACCACGACCGGCGGACCCGGCGGTGGAGCCGGAACCGCCGCCTGGAACAAGGCGACGGCGCCGACGCCCGCGGCCACCCAGAGCGTCGAGACCAGGGCTCCCCACTTGGTGCTGCCGCGCCAGAACAAGGCCGCGATCAGCAGCGGGGAGAGGGCCGCGAAGCCGGTGAAGGCATATTGAATGGCCAGCGAGAAGATGGTTTCGGGGGCGTTCATGGCGATCGCGTAGGCGACCAGGGTCAGGGCCACCACGAACGCCCGTCCCGTCTGGACCTGGACGTGGGCCCCGAAACGTTCCTTGTGTCCGTAATGCGTGAAGACGTCCTCGGCGAACATGGTGGAGAGCGCGAGGATCTGGGAGTCCGTCGCCATCACGGCCGCCATGATCCCAGCCCCCAGGAGCCCGGCGAGCCAGAGAGGGGCGTAACGCTGGAGCAGGAGCAGCAACACGTCGTCGCCATCCAAACGCGCGCGCAGCTCGTCCTGTTGCTCGGGACCCAGGTTCTTGCCCTCGACGGCCAGCGTCTTGCGCGCCTCCAGCTTGTCCTGGATCTGCGGGATGTCCGTGGCTCGATTCGCCATCACGCCGAGGAACACGCAGGGAAGCCAGATGGCCATGATGCACAGCGGGTAGAAGACGACGGTCTTCCGGAACTGCACCAGCCTGCGGGCGGTGAGGCAGAACATCGTGATGTGGGGGAAGGCGATGGCCGAGAGCGGGATGAAGGTGTAGCTGAAGAAGTAGTGGGGCGAGACGCGTTCGCGGGTCAGCAGGTATGCGCTCGGAGACCCGAGCAGGGCCTCGGCGGAGGCGCTGAAGCCGCCCATGCCATAACCGATCACGACCACCGCGATGCTCCCGAAGAGCAGGAACAACACGGTCTGGAACGTGTTGACGAGGGCGGTGCCGCGCATGCCCCCGAAGAAGACGTAGGTCATGACCACCAGGGCCACCAGGGCGCCGCCGAGCCAGAACGGCACCAGCCCGCCGCTGACCGTGTGGAGCGTGGTGCCGCCCCCCATCACGCCGATGATGATGTAGGGCACCAGGAGCACGGCCTGCACCACGAAGACCACGGTGCCGATGTGGCTGCATTCCCAGCGGTCCCGGAACAGCTGGACCGGCGTGATGAAGCCGTAACGTTTGCCGAGGGCCCAGACCCGGGTGCCGACCAGGAAAATCGTCAGGGGGATCACGAGCCCCGAGGACGACGCCATCAGCCCGTAGGTCACGATGCCGTTGTTGAACGCGTGTCCCGAGGAGCCCAGGATCGCAAAGGCGGTCATGTTGGTTCCGAACAGCGACATCAGGAACACGAAGGGACCGATGGACCGGCTGGCCAGGAAGTACTCCTCCACCTCTTCCTTGCCCTTCGCCTGGCGGAAGGCGAAGACGCCGATGTAGACGACCACCGCCAGGTACACGCAGACGATCAGGGCGGGGATCAAGGGGCGTCCTCGTTTCGTGGCTCCACGTCGCGCTCGAGGTGTTTCGGCCAGGCCTGGGACACAAGCAGCCACATCAGCAGGGCCGCCAGCACCGAGAAGCCGGCATGGTAGGCGAGGCCGATCGGGAGGAATCCGAAGACCAGGGGCCGCGCGGTCCGCCACAGCCCCAGATCCTGATGGAGCACGTAGACGACCAGCACGGCGAGGATCAGCAGCGATCGCTTCAAGCGGGTGGCCGATCTAACCGCGCGGACCGGCGAGGAGTCAAGGTCGCCGCTTGTGAAAGGATGTTTCGAGGCGCCGTTTCCCTTGCCCGAGCGACCGTGGCCCGCGGCACAATAACCCTCGAACGGGGCACTCGAGGAGTCGCCTGATGAGCATGATGCCGAAGCCGCCGTCACTCGTGGGGTGTATCGCGATCGTTCTGGTCGCCGCCGGCGCCGATGCCGGGGACTGGCCCGGCTGGCGCGGCCCGAATCGAGACGCCGCCTCGCCCGAGACCGGCCTGCTGGGGACCTGGCCGAGTGCAGGACCCCCCCTCGCCTGGAAGGCCGCCGGCGTCGGCGCGGGCCTGTCGAGCGTCGCCGTGGTCGGCAGCCGCGTCTACACGATGGGGGACAGGGACGGAGCCCAACACGTGCTGGCCCTGGATACGAAGGACGGGAGGCTGCTGTGGAGCGCCCGCGTCGGGCCGGCCTGGGCCGACCAGTACGGCGGCTCTCGGAGCACGCCCAGCGTCGACGGGGAGCGCGTGTACGCGTTGGGCACGGAGGGCGACCTGGTGTGCCTGGAGGCCGCGACCGGCAAGGAGAACTGGCGCAAGAGCCTGCCGCGCGACTTCGGCGGCGCGATGATGTCCAGCTGGAAGTTCAGCGAGTCGCCGCTCGTCGACGGCGACCGGCTGGTGTTCACGCCCGGCGCCCGGGACGCCGCCCTGGTGGCGGTGGACAAACGGACCGGCGACACCCTCTGGAAGGCCGCGTTGCCCGAGATCGGCAACAGGGGCAGGGACGGCGCCGGATACTCCTCGATCGTGGTCTCGGGTGGCGGCGGCGTGAAGCAGTACGTCCAGCTGCTGGGACGCGGGCTGGTCGGGATCCGGGCCAGCGATGGCAAGTTCCTGTGGGGCTACAACCGGGTGGCGAACGACGTCGCCAACATCGCGACGCCCATCGTGCGTGGGAACTGGGTGTTCGCCTCGACCGGCTATCAGACCGGCGCCGCGCTGCTGGAGCTCTCGAAGTCGCCGGACGGCGGGGTGGCGGCCAAGGAGCTGTACTTCCTGGAGCCGACGACGTTCCAGAACCACCACGGCGGGGTCGTCCTGGTCGGGAACCACCTGTTCGCCGGCCACGGGCACAACAAGGGCTTCCCGATCTGTCTCGAGTTCACCACCGGCAGGGTGGTCTGGGGTGGAGACATCCGCAATTCGGGCACGGGCTCGGCCGCGGTGATGTATGCGGACGGCAGGCTCTACTTCCGGTACCAGAACGGCCTCGTGTTGTTGATCGAGGCCAGCCCGGACGGCTACAAGGAGCTGGGCTCTTTCGCCATCCCCGAGGTGAAGAACCCGAGCTGGCCACACCTGGCCGTTTCCGAAGGGCGGCTCTACGTGCGCGAGCAGGACACCCTCTACGCCTACGACGTGGGGGCCGGGAAAACCGCCTCCGTGGCGCCCTGAGACCGAGGTCCACTCGTCAGCGCAGCTCCGCGGTCGCCTTGCCTCCGATGCAGTACAGCGCTTGCTGGGTCCGAATGAAGAGCTGGCCGCCGGCGGCCAGCGGCGAGCTGAGCGTGTAGCCGTCCAGGGCGTTCTCGGCCAGCAGCTCGAAACGCGGACCGGCTTTCACGACGCTCGTGAGTCCCTCCTCGCTGGTGACGTACAACTTTCCGTCGGCCAGCAGCGGCGAGGAGCTGTAGATCGCGGGCCGCAGGCGCTGCGGGCCGTAGAGGGCCTTCCCGGTGGTGAGGTCGAGGCAATACAGCAGGCCGCGGTCGGTGAGCACGTACAGGTAGGTGCCGTCGGTCGCCGGCGTCGGCACGTCGGGCCCGTTGTCGAAGGACCAGATCCGATGGCTGGTCGTCACGTCGCCGCGTCCAAAGGCGCGCAACGCCAGCATCGGCCGGACCCGCGTCGAGGCGACCACGACTTCGCCGGCCACCACGGGCGAGGCCACGATCCTGTAGTTGCCCTCGTTGCCCGGGTTGAGTCCGGTGGCCCTCCACAGCTCGCGCCCCGTGACGGGATCGTGGCCGGTGACCACGTCGCCGCCCGTCACCACGATCTCGACCTCGTCCCCACGACGCACCACGGCCGGCGTCGAGTAGGAGTCCGGCGACTCCTGGATCGCGGCCGTGGGCCGAAGGACGCGAAACCGGTTCCGTCCGCTCGACGCGTCGAGCCCCAGCAGGTAGGAGGGGTCGTCGGTCTTCATGCCGTGCAGCACCTGCACGTACAAGGTGTCCCCCACCAGCAGCGGCGAGCTGCCGTATCCCCACATCAGGCCGAAGCGGCCGTACTCCTCCTGGATGTCCCGCGACCACAACTCGCGGCCCTCCAGGTCGAAGGCCTTGAGCACGCCGTTGCCGGTCATGGCGTACACCCGACCCGCGGCCGTCACCGGCGACGGCGTGGACTTGTCGTGTTTGCGGTGCGTCTCACCCGCGGCGGAACCCAACGGGCGCTTCCAGAGCAGGGAGCCCGTGCGCCGGTCGGCGCACCAGAGCTGGACCAGGTCGCCTTCGCTCACGTTCAGGAAGACCCGGTCGCCGGCCACGACCGGCGTGGAGCCGCTGCCGCTCGGCAGCGGCAACGTCCAGGCGACGTTGTCCTGCTTGGACCAGTGCAGGGGCAGGCCGCGGGCCGGGCTCGCTCCTGTGGCTTCGGGCCCGCGCCAGTTCGGCCAGTCCGCCGCCGCCGGGGACGCGACGCCCAACAGGAGCGTGGCCCCGAGCAGGTTGCCGAGGCGGGATCGCATGCAGCGCCTCCTTTCGATGCCCCCAGAATAACGCGAGCCGGCGGTGTCGTTTACGATTCTTCACAGGACGATTCGGCTCGACCGCATCGTATGCCACGTAGAATCGAAACCAGGAGGGTTCAAGACCCCGGATGAAAAAAGCGATCCGCCGTCGGCCTCGTCGCGTTGTGGGCGGCCCCTGCCGGCGCACAGGCCACCACGGGCTCGATCTTCGGGCAGGTGCAGGACGCCTCGGGGGCGGCGCTCGCCGACGTTCCGGTTCGGGCCCTGCACCTGGAGACGGGCCTGGTCCGGACGGCCACGGCCAACGCCCAGGGACGCTTCGCGATCGCCGGGTTGCCGATCGGGAACTACGAGTTGCGGGCCGAGTTGCCGGGATACCGGCCGCTGCTGCGGCGCGGCGTCCACCTCGACGTGGGGGAGCCCCTGGTCGTGCTGCTGCGCCTCGACCTCGGCGCGGCGGGCGAGGAGATCACGGTGGTGGCCGACGCGACCGGGGTGAACACGCGGTCGAGCGAGCTGGGATACCTCGTCTCCGAGGAGACGATCCGCGACCTGCCCCTGAACGGGCGCAACTACACGGACCTGGTGTTCCTCCAGCCGGGGGTCATCGCGTTTCCGTATCGGGACGGTGGCTCGGTCGTGGCCCACGGCCTGGCGGCGAGCGTCAACGGGCAGGACCCGCGCTCCAACGTGTACCTGCTCGACGGCACGCTCATGAACGACTTCACCAACGGGCCGGCCGGCAGCGCGGCCAGCACGGCCCTCGGCACCGAGACGATCCGGGAGTTCCGCGTCGAGGCCAACGCCTACGGGGCGGAGTTCGGCCGGAGCTCCGGCGGCCAGATCAACGTGATCACGAAGTCGGGCGGCAACACCTTCCGCGGCAGCCTGTTCGAGTACCACCGCGACGACGCCCTGGACGCGAGGAACACCTTCGACACCGGCGAGAAGCCCGACTTCCGGCGCGACCAGTTCGGCTTCACGGCGGGTGGGCCGCTCCGGCGCGACCGGACCTTCTTCTTCGTCGGCTACGAGGGCCTGCGGGAACGGCTGGGGCGCACGATCCAGACCGTGGTCCCGAACCTGGCGGCGCGCCAGGGCGCGCTTCCCGATCCCGCGCGCCCGGGGGCCGTCGTCAACATCCCGGTGAGCCCCGCCGTGTTGCCCTATCTCCAGGAGTATCCACTGCCCAACGGTCCCGAGCTCGGAGGCGGCCTGGCGGCCTTCAGCTTCCCGTTCCGGCAGACGATCGATCAGGACTACTTCCAGGCCCGGCTCGACCAGAACCTCGGCGCGAGCGACCAGCTGTTCGTTCGCTACACCTTCGATCGCGCCGAGCAGTTCCTGCCCACGGATTTTCCCCAGTTCCCGCGCAGCTTCGTGTCGAAGAACCAGTTCACCACCGCCGAGTACCGGCATTACGCCTCGCAGGACACCTTGGCAACGCTGCGCCTGGGCTACTCGCGGACCCGGATCGGCCAGGAGGTCCAAGCCAATACCTCGCGCCCGCTGGCCCCCTTCGTGGCCGGCCGCGCCTTCACCGGCAACATCGACATCGGCGGCATCCCACGTTTCGGGCCCCAGACCTCCTCGAACGTGTCCTTGAGGCAGGAGGTGATCGGCCTCCACGGCGAGCTCGTCCACAGCCGCGGCCGGCACCTGTTGAAGTCGGGCCTGCTGGTCGAGCGCTACCGCGACTCCATGTTCAACCCGACCTTCAGTCTCGGCATCTTCACCTTCTCGAACCTGGAGGCCTTCCTGCGCAACCGTCCGCTGCGGTTCATCGGCTTGACGCCCGAGGCGGACTTCGAGCGCAGCTGGCGCTTCACCCTGTTGGGCGGATACGTGCAGGACGAGTTCCGGCTCGGACGCGGCGTCACGCTGAACGCCGGCCTGAGGCTCGAGTACGCCACGCGGCCCGAGGACCCTCGCGACGTGTCGCTCCCGGACCTGCTGGATCCCCAGGTGACCGTCGGCCCCCTCTACGACAACCCGGGGCCCAGCCTCTCGCCCCGGGCGGGTTTCGCGTGGGACCTCTCCGGCGACGGACGCACCGCGCTTCGCGGTGGTTATGGGCTGTACTTCAACACCAGCAACCACCAGAACCTCATCGTGACCGTGACCAACCCGCCCGCCACCCCGCGGCCCGTGATCGCGAACCCGGTGTTTCCGCAGCCGGACTTCTCGCGCCTCGGGGCGCTTTCGATTCGGCCGATCCAGACCGACCTGGATCTGCCCCGCGTCCACGTCTGGAACTTGAACCTCCAGCGCGAGCTGCCGGCCGGTTTCGTGGCCAGCCTGGGCTACGCGGGTGCCCGGGGCCGCCACCTGCTCCGCAACAGCGACGCCAACGTCGCCCAGCCCCAGACGCTCTCCGACGGGGCGCTGTTCCACCCTCCCACGTCGGCCCGGCCGAATCCGGCCTTCTCCGCCATCGAGCGCAAGACCAGTGACGGACGCTCCTGGTACAACGCCCTGATCCTGGAGGTCCGGCGCGCCCCCGCGAACGGCTTGAGTTTCCAGTCCTCCTACACCTTCTCGCGCAACGTCGACACCACACAGGCGTCGACGTTTTTCTCCGACGCCACGAACGGCACGGTCTCGTGGTTCCCGGAGGCCGGCCAGCCTGACTACAACAGGGGCCTCTCGGACTACCACGCCAAACACAACTGGGTGTGGAACGTGAGCTACGAGCTGCCCTTCGCCCGCGGCGCCCGCGGCCTGGCCCGCGCGCTGTTCGCGGACTGGCAGCTTGCGGCCATCGGCCAGATGCGCTCCGGGCCCCCGCTCACGTTGTTCGTCCAGGCCAACCGCTCGCGGTCGCGCTGGTCGCCTTCGATCGGCCCGGGCCAGGGATTCGACCGGCCGAGCCTCGCCCCAGGCCGTACGCCCGAGGACGCCGTGCTCGGGGATCCCAACCAGTGGTTCGATCCGACCGCGTTCGTGCTGCAGCCGGCGGGGACGTACGGGAACCTCGGCCGCGGCGCCCTGATCGGCCCCGACTTGAAGGTCGTCGACCTCGCGCTGGTCAAGCGGATCCCCTGGTCGCGCCTGGGTGCCCAGGGCCGAGCCGAGCTGCGGATCGAGGCCTTCAACGTCTTCAACCGGGCCAACTTCGGGATCCCGAGCCTGCTCGCCTTCGCGGGGCTCCAGGACGGAGAGGCGCCCGTCCCCACGCTGGGCCGGATCCGCTCAACGGCCACCGCCGCCCGGCAGATCCAGCTCGGCCTGCGCGTGCAGTTCTAGGGTTTAACGCAGGGGTTGCCGGCGTTACCTCGACCGCGGCTGGGCCGCGGCCCAACGGCGGTAGGCCCTGCGGGCATAGGCCAGACGGGTGGCCGGCGTGGGATAGCGGCGACGGAACCAGCGGATCAGCGAACGGGCTTCCTCTTCCTCGGCCGCGCCGAGCGGTACCGCGAGGGCGGCGCGGGCTTCCTCCGCCGTGAGCCTTCGCTCGGCGAGCGCTCGGAGTCGGTCGAGAGCCTCCGCACTGGGCGCCTCGAGGGGCTTCACGCTCCCTCCTCGCGCTCGAGCGCTTCCAGCAGGCGGATGTCCTCGAAGTCCTTGGGACGCCCACCGAAGCGCTTGGTCAGGATGAGATCGGAGAGGTTGGGAACGGCGAGCACCACGCCGGCTGCCAGCTCCAGGCTTCTTCGCCGTGTCCAGAGGTCGTCGAAGTCCACCCGGACGCCGTCCACGGTCGGCACGCATCGCGCCACCAGCACGTCGACGCGCTCGTCGTTCTGGGCGACGTAACGGCCTCGACCCCGTGCTTCTTCCGGCGTGTGTGTGGGGTAGAGCCCCATCGGCTCGACGGCCGCGTTGAAAGCAGCGATGTCGTCGATGTGCAGCCAGAAGTCGTAGTCGGCGGTGAGAACCGGTATCCCGAGGGCGATGAGAGCCCGGCGTCCGATCAGCAGCGCACGAACGCCGCTCTCGGCGATGGCCCGGAAGAACTCCGCTTCCTCGAATGCCGAACCTTCCACGCGCGGCATTCTAGCCTCGCACGGTGCCAGGTGGTCTCGCCAGCCGCGGTGCAAGCGGCTGGCGGCAGTGACGAGCGCCCGCGCCCAGCGCCTCGTAACGCCCGTCAGAGGCGACGACGTGGTCGTACTCGAAGCTGCCGGTCACTAGCCAGGGCTCTGGCTAGCGACGTTCGGATCGTACCAAACATCACGTACATCCCCAGTCACGAAGCGATAGCCAAACGGTAAGGCGAGGAATTGAGCCA
>Ga0187893_10004161_pt1 | contig 28013 bp, 22 predicted proteins | sample MA1701074metaG_FD_139574 | JGI IMG/M metagenome (GOLD analysis project Ga0187893, IMG submission 139574) | White microbial mat communities from a basaltic lava cave in the Kipuka Kanohina Cave System on the Island of Hawaii, USA - MA170107-4 metaG ... | reverse complement strand
GGCCCGACGCGCTGCTCCAACCTCCCGGCGGCGTCCGCCTCCGACTGCCGGAACTGCCGGGACTTCGGATCAGTTCCAAGGCTTCGCTCCCGCGGGGTCGGTTCACCCCCTGAACGCTTACTCGTCCCCTTAGGGGCATGGAAGTCCTGACCTCCCGACATCAGGAACCCCTCGGGCGCATCGACCCCCTGTTCCGTCCCGGTGAGCGCAAAGTCAAGGACGCGGGGCGACTCCACGCCCACCCTGTCGTCGAGTTCGACAGGGTCCGGCAACTTCAGCAGAGGAGGGGCAAAGAGGCGATCGAAGAGCCGGGAAAATGAACCAGCGCGGCGGGCCCCAAAACTCGCGGCCGAGTTTGGCCGTGAGCTGATCGAAGAGGATGGGTTTCCGGAAGAGATGGTCGATGTTTCGATCGCTCAGCCGAATCAGGTCGCAACCAAGGCTCATGAATCCCTGCCCTGGTCCTCCAGAAGGTGGCGACAGCCACATCAGGCTCACGGGATTCTTGCCGCCGCCCCGGTGCGCTTGGCAGGGGTCGTGGTGGCGCGACGGGTGCCAAGGGAGGCATGGGAGGGGGCGGACGGACGCTGTCGGTCGCGAAGCCGCGGGTGCGAATCACCGCCTTGAGCCCGTGCCTGCTCAGGGCGCGCTCGAGTCGTGGGACGAGCGCCTCCCGGGCGGCCACGTTGCTCACGCGGCGGCCGCGCGCCGACGGAGCCTCCGAAGATGAGATCAGAGACCGAGGAGGGGGTAGAGGGGGCGGCCCGCGCGCGCCTCGAGGTCGACGAGGAGGGCGCGGCTCAGGCGGGCATTGCGGGCGATGGTGGGGGAGGGGCCGTACCGCCTCACCAGGTCCGCTTCCCGCTCCTCGATGCGCCCGCGCCGGTCTCCCACCGCCAAAAAGTCGGCGAGGGCGACGACCCGCTCCTCCAGCGGGAAAGTCTCCAGGTCGCAGGCGCCCCACATTTCCTCCGTAAGCGAGGGACCGACATGAGGGTCGGCCAGGAGATCCTCTCGGGAGGCGCCCTTCGTGAAGTGGCTCAGGCAGCAGGGGGCATAGCCCCCCAGCCCCTCCGCCGCGAGAAGGGAGAAGCCTTCCATGGGATGGCGCAGGCCGTGGGTTTTCGCCCGCCCGATGTCATGGAACCATGCGCAGCACTCCACATACGCAGGGTCGACGCCTCCCACGCTCTCTGCGAGCAGGCGGGCCATGCCTGCCACTTGGGCGGTGTGCGCGACCACCGGCGCCCCGCCCCCCACCTTCGCTTCGAGCAGCGCCCGCGCCTTCGCCGGATCGAGGCCGCGCCGCAACGACGGGTCTTTCAGGAAGAGCGCCGCCGAGCGCAGGATGGCGAGCAGGCTCGCGTGGCGGATCGCCCGCAGCGTCTCCTCGAGGCGGCCCCACGCGAACTCCTTGTGCTCCGCGGAAAGCGTCACGTCTGCCCGATCCGTGGTGCCGACGCGGTAGGCCACCTCCTTCTCGCGCCCGCCCAACGTGTAGCGCATCGTTCGCCGCCAGAACGGGTTCACCGCGACCGCCGCGATCCCCGTCTCCTCCTCGGTCTCGCGCAGGGCGGCCGCGGCCTCCGTTTCGCCCGGCTCGACACGGCCCTTGGGCAGCCCCACGTCGCCGTGCCGCGCATTCACGAGCCGCAGATAGAGGAGGCCTTCCGCCTCCCGGCGCACGAGGACGAGACCGCTGGCCCGGATTTCCGGCAAGACCCCAGCCTAGCAAACCACTAGAATGGGCCCGCCGGCATGGACCACGTCCTGCGCGATCTCCAGCGCATTCTCGCCGCCGTCTCCGCCAAGAGCGCCCGGCAGTTCCTGCGCGCGATCCTCGACGCGCGCCGCGTCTTCGTCTACGGCCTCGGCCGCTCCGGCCTCGTCGCGCGCATGTTCGGCATGCGCCTCGTCCATCTGGGCCGCGACGCGACCATCGTCGGCGACACGACGACGCCGGCCATCCGCACCGGCGATCTGCTGGTCGTCTGCTCGCGCACCGGGCACTCCCCGATCCTGCACCACGCGGTGCGCCTCGCCCACAAGGAGGGCGCGCTGGTCGCCGCGCTCGTCGGCATGCGCAACACGCCGCTCGGGCGTGTGGCCGACATCGTCGTGCGCCTCCCGATGGAGTCGGCCCGCCACGAGCCGGCCCAGGCGATGGGTTCGCTTTTCGAGCAGGCACTGCTCCTCCATCTCGACGGCGCCGTCATGCAGCTCATGGCGGAACTGGAGCTGACGGTGGAGGAGATGGAACGGGTCCACTCCAATCTGCCGTAAGGCGGGCCGAGGCGGGAGGGGGCGCGGGGGCCGGGCAAACTTGATTTGCAAGGCCCGGGGCCTACAACATAGGCGCGGCCCCGCCCGCCAGGGCGGCGCCGGCGCCAACCACACTCCCAACCAGAAAAGCAGGGGGCAGGAATGAAACAGGCAGTGATCGTCGGCGCGGCGCGCACCGCGGTCGGAAGATTCCAGGGAGCGCTCTCCCCCTTCACCGCACCGGAGCTGGGCGCCTTCGCCGCCCGGGCGGCCTTGGAGCGAGCCGGGATCCAGGCGTCCCAGGTGGACGAGGTGATCTTGGGCAATGTGCTCCAGGCCGGCGTGGGGCAGAACCCAGCGCGGCAGGCGGCGCTCAAGGCGGGATTTCCGCCTTCCATCGCCGCCTTCACGGTCAACAAGGTCTGCGGCTCGGGGCTCAAGGCGGTCGCCCTGGCGGCCCAGGCCATCCGTGCCGGCGACGGGGAACTCTTCCTCGCAGGCGGCATGGAGTCCATGACCCGCGCCCCCTATCTCATCCGCAACGCCCGGGAGGGGCTGCGGCTCGGACACGGGGAGCTGGTCGATTCGATGGTCGCGGACGGGCTCTGGGATGTCTACGAGGACTTCCACATGGGCAACACCGCCGAGCTGGTCGCCAAGGAGTTCGACGTCTCCCGCGGGGCGCAGGATGCCTACGCTGCGGAGAGCCACCGGCGCGCCGCGGCGGCCCAGAAGGCGGGCAAGTTCGAGAAGGAGCTGTGCACCGTCGAGATTCCCCAGCGGAAGGGGGAGCCGGTGAAGTTCCGGACCGACGAGGGGGTGCGCGCCGACAGCACCGCCGAGGCGCTCGCCAAGCTCCGGCCCGCGTTCCAGAAGGAGGGGACCGTCACCGCCGGGAACGCCTCCCAGCTTTCCGACGGCGGTGCCTGCGTGGTGGTGGCGGAGGAGGCGAAGGCCAAGGCGCTCGGGCTCAAGCCGCTGGCCCGGATCACCGGCTACGCGACGGGGGGCGTGGAGCCGAAGTGGGTGATGATGGCGCCTGTTCAGGCGGTGAAGCGGCTCAACGCCCAGCGCGGCACCACGGTGAAGGACTACGCGCTGATCGAGCTCAACGAGGCCTTCTCCTCCCAGGCGTGCGCCGTCTCCCGCGAGCTCAAGCTCGACCCGGCGCGTGTGAACGTGCACGGGGGCGCGGTCGCCCTCGGCCATCCCATCGGCGCCTCCGGGTGCCGCATCCTCGTCACGCTCCTCCACGCGATGTTGGACCGCGGCGCGGCCACCGGCCTCGCCACCCTCTGTCTCGGCGGCGGCAATGCCGTGGCCCTCTCCCTGGAGCTCGTCTGATGTTCGGGGTCATCGGGGCCGGGACGATGGGCGCCGGCATCGCGCAGGTGCTCGCCCAGCATCGCCGCGACGTCACTCTGGTGGATCTGGACGCATCCGCCCTCGAGCGCGGCCTGGCGTCGATTCGCGGCAGCCTCGCGCGTCTCGTGAAGAAGGGCTCGGTCACGGAGGAGGAGGCGAAAGCGGTCGCGGCCCGCGTCACCACATCCACCTCCCTCGGCGACCTCGCGAAGGCGGAACTGGTCGTCGAGGCCGTCGTCGAGAACGCGGCGGTGAAGGAGAAGCTCTTTCGCGAGCTGGATGCCATCGTGCCCGCCGACGCGATCCTGGCCAGCAACACCTCCTCCATCGCCATCACCCGCATCGCCGCGGCGACGAAGCGGCCCGGCCAAGTGATCGGGATGCACTTCATGAACCCGGTGCCGGTCATGGCGCTGGTCGAGGTGATCCGCGGCCACCAGACCAGCGACGAGACCACCGCTCGGGTTCTCGGCATCGCCAGGGAGCTGGGCAAGACCCCGGTCGAGGTGAACGACTCGGCGGGGTTCGTGAGCAACCGGGTGCTCCTCCCGATGATCAACGAGGCGGTCTTCTGCCTCCATGAGGGGGTGGCGAAGGTCGAGGCGATCGACACGGTCATGAAGCTCGGTATGGCCCATCCCATCGGCCCCCTCGCCTTGGCCGACCTCATCGGCCTCGACGTCTGTCTCGCGATCCTCGAGGTCCTGCAGAGGGATCTGGGCGACGACAAGTACCGGCCCTGCCCGCTCCTCCGGAAGATGGTGCAGGCCGGTCTCCTGGGGCGGAAGGTCGGACGGGGGTTCTATACCTATTAGGCAGGTGGACGCCGCCATGGAGACCGACCTGACCGACGTGGAGACCGCGATCCGCGATCTCGCGCGGGATTTCGCGCGCGATGTCTGCGCCCCCGGCGCCGCGGAGCGCGACCGCGAGGAGCGGTTCCCCGAACAGATCGTGCGCAAGGCGGGTGAGCTGGGCCTCATGGGCCTGCTCATCCCGGAGGAGTACGGCGGATCGTTTGCGGGCAACACCGCCCTCTCCCTCGCGCTCATCGAGATCAACCGCGTGGATGCTTCGGTGGGAGTCACGCTCTCCGTGCACGCTTCCCTGGTCTCTTCCTGCCTGGAGCATTGGGGAAACGACGAGCAGAAGCGTCGCTATCTTCCGCGACTCGCCTCCGGCGAGTGGCTCGGCTCCTACGCGCTCTCGGAAACCGGCGCGGGGAGCGATGCCGCGGGCCTGGTCTGCAAGGCGACCCGCGACGGGGAGGGCTGGCGGATCGACGGCACCAAGGCGTGGATCACCAGCGGCGACCACGCCGATCTGGTCTTGCTCTTCGCGCGCACCGGTCCGGAGCAGGGGAGCCGCGGCATCAGCGCGTTTCTCGTCGAGACGGCATGGCCCGGCTTCGCCGTGGGGAAGAAGGAGCCCAAGATGGGCATCCGCTCCTCCTCCACCGTGCAGCTCCACTTCGACGGGCTGAAGGTGCCCGATGCCAACCTCCTGGGCAAGCTGAACGAGGGATTCATGGTCGCGCTGCACACCCTCGACGGCGGGCGCATCGGGATCGCCTGCCAAGCGCTCGGCATCATGGAGGCGTGCCGCGACGCATCGCTCGCCTACGCGGGGGAGCGGCAGCAGTTCGGCAAGGCGATCGGCGACTTCCAGCCCATCCAGTGGAAGCTGGCCGAGATGGAGGTCCGCATCCGCGCCGCGCGCCTGCTCATCCTCCACGCGGCGCGCTTGAAGGATCGCGGCCTTCCCCACACCACCGACGCGGCCGCAGCCAAGCTGTTCGCCTCCCAGGGCGCGAGCTACTGCGCGAAGGAGGCGATCCAGATCCACGGCGGCGCCGGCTACTGCACCGACTATCCGGTCGAACGCTTCTTCCGCGACGCGCGGATCACCGAGATCTACGAGGGAACCACAGAGATCCAGAGACTCGTGATCGCGCGGTCGCTCAGGCGGGGATGACGGAGACGCAGTCGATCGTGGCGGGGGACCGGCGCGCGCTGGCGCGCGGGCTCACCGTCGTGGAAGCGGGCGGCGAGGAGGCCGCGGCGCTGCTCGACGCCCTCCGCGCGCGAACGGGCCGGGGCCGGCGCATCGGACTCACGGGGCCCCCGGGGGTGGGCAAGTCCACGCTTTTGGCGGCGCTGGTGCGCCTCGAACGCGCGGCGGGCCGTCGCGTCGGCGTGGTCGCCGTGGATCCCACGAGTCCGTTCTCGGGCGGCGCGCTTCTGGGCGACCGGCACCGCATGGCCGTCGAGGCGGCGGACGAGGGCGTCTTCCTCCGGTCCCTGGCCACCCGCGGGGAGCCGGGAGGACTGGCGCGCGCCGCCCCCGACGCCCTCGATCTTCTCGACGCGGCCGGGTTCGACACGCTCTTCCTCGAGACGGTCGGCGTCGGTCAGACCGAAATCGAGGTGGCCTCCACGGCGGACAGCGTCGCCGTGGTCTTGAGCCCCGAGTCGGGGGACGCGGTGCAGGCGATGAAGGCGGGGCTGCTGGAGATTGCCGACGTGCTCTGCGTGAACAAGTCGGATCGCGAGGGCGCCGCGGCGTTCGCCGGCGATCTGGAGGCGATGCTGGAACTCCGGACCGGGGGCGGGGAGGGGGCGTGGGTCCCCCCGGTCGTGCGCACCGATGCGCGCGTCGGCGCGGAACCGCTCCGCGACGCCCTCGAGCGCCACTTCGTCTGGCTCTCCGACGAGGGACGGCTGGCTGGCCGGCGCCGCCGCGGGGTGATCGCGCGCCTCTCGGGCCAGGTCGCGCGCCGCGTCGCGCGCCGGCTCCTGGACCGTTCCTCCGCCATCCTGGCGCGGGAGGCGGACGCGATCTGCCGCGGGGAGCGGTCGGTCCTGCGCGGCGTCGCGCGCGCCGCGGCGGAGATCCTGCCGTGAGGAGCGGCCCCATCCGCGTGCTCGTCGCCAAGCCGGGTCTGGACGGCCACGACCGCGGCGCCAAGGTGGTGGCGCAGTCCCTGCGCGATGCGGGGATGGAAGTCATCTACACCGGGTTGCGCCAGACGCCGGAGCAGATCGTGAAGGCGGCGCTGGAGGAGGATGTCGACGCCGTCGGCCTCTCCATCCACTCCGGTGCCCACATGACGCTCTTCGCACGCGTGAAGCGGCTGCTCGACGAAGCGGGGCTCGGCCATGTCCTCCTCACCGGAGGCGGGATCATTCCGGATGCCGATCGCGAGACGCTCCGGGCCGCGGGCGTCGGCGAACTCTTCGGGCCGGGCACGCCCACCGCGGCTCTCGCGGATTACCTCCGTTCCGAGGTTGCGCGGCGCCGGGCGTGCGCCGAGGATGGGGGGGCCCCCCCCACGGGATGACATGACACAGAGCGCCGAGATCACGCTCAAGGGGATCTTCCCCTTTTTCCAGGACCACCACTACGAGATCCGCGAGCTGGTCCGGAAGTACGCCCTGGAGAAGGTGGCCCCGCGGGCGCGCCACCTCGACGAGACCAAGGAGTTCCCCCACGAGACGATCAAGGAGCTGCGCGCCCTGGGGCTGTTGGGGGTGCCGTTCCCGGAGGAGGTGGGCGGGGCGGGCCTCGACTACCTCGCCTACATCATCACCGTGGAGGAGTTGGCGCGCGCCTGCGGCACAACCGCGATCACCGTCGCGGCCCACACCTCCCTCGGGACCAATCCGATCTACGAGTTCGGGACCCCGCGGCAGAAGGAGAAGTATCTGCGCAAGCTCGCCTCCGGCGAGATGCTCGGGTCGTTCGGACTCACGGAACCGGGGGCGGGGTCGGACGCCGCTGCGAGCCGCATGCTGGCGCGCCGCGACGGGGACGAGTGGGTGCTGGACGGCATCAAGATCTACTGCACCAACGGTACCCACGCCGGGACGGTGATCCTCACCGCGCGCACCGATCCGGAATTGGCCGGCGCCGAAGGCGTGACCGCGTTCATCGTGGAGCGCGACTCGCCCGGACTCAGCCTCGGCACCCTCGAGGACAAGCTCGGCCTGCGCGCCTCCGACACCCGCGAGCTGGTGCTCGAAGGGGTGCGCGTGCCGGACGAGAACCGCCTGGGCGAGCAGGGCACCGGGTTCAAGAAGTTCATGCGCACCCTGGACGCCGGCCGCATCTCCATCGGGGCCATGGCGCTGGGACTCGCCCAAGGGGCGCTCGACGTGGCGCTCCCCTACTCTCTGGAACGCAAGCAGTTCGGGCGGTCCATCGGGGAGTTCGGCGCCATGCAGGAGCGGCTGGCCAACGTGGCCGTCGACATCCATACCTCCCGCCTCGCCTGCTACCACGCGGCGGTGCTCAAGGATCTGGGCCAGGAGGTGAGCTTCAGCGCGGCGATCGCGAAGCTCCACTCCTCGGAGGCCTCCATGCGCGCGATCGACTCCTGTCTGCAGATCCTCGGGGGGAACGGCTACAGCCGGGAATACCCCATCGAACGCATGCTGCGCGACGCCAAACTCTGCGAGATCGGCGAAGGCACCTCCGAGATCCAGCGGATGGTGCTCGCGCGCGCGATGCTGCGCTCGGTCCGCTGAGCGTGCGCGCTCAGCGGAAGAAGAGGAACGAGAGCACCACGAAGATCGGGAGCAGGATCATCCCGCTGTAACGCATGTAGCCGAAAAAGCTGGGCATCGCGACGCCGTTCTCCACGGCGATGGCGCGCACCATGAAGTTGGGGCCGTTGCCGATGTAGGTGTTGGCGCCCATGAAGACCGCGCCGCAGGAGATACCGGCGAGCAGGTGCGGCGCATGCAGCGACAATTCGCCGATCGCGGTGGCGTCGGTCTGCGAGACCGCCGTCGTGGCCATGGTGAGGTAGGTGGGCGCGTTGTCGAGGAAACTGGAGAGCAGGCCGGTCGCCCAGAAGAAGTGCCAGGGCGCCTCGAGCCCCATCTCGGACCCCTTCACGTCGAGGATGGCGAGGGCCGGCACCATGGTGGTGAAGATGCCGCTGAAGAGGATCGCGACCTCCAGCATGGGGCCGAAGGTGAACCGGTTGGCGGCGCGCACCGCCTTGGGCGTCACCTTGAGCGAGAGGATCGCCAAGAGGCCCATCCCGGCCTCCTGGATCCCGAAGGGCCACTTGAAGATCCCCTTGCCGAGGACGAAGGCGATTACCCCGAGCAGGATGAAGCCGTTGCGCGCCCCGTCGAGCCCGAACCGCTGCGGAGACGCTTCCGGAGGCGGCGCCGCGGGGTCTCCTTTCAGGAGCTTTCTGTCCCAGACGAAGTAGACCGAGAGCACGACGGCGAGAGCCACGCTCCAGTCGGGGATGAGGTTCAGGAACGGCCACTGGAACTCCACCCCGCGCAGGAACCCGAGGAAGAGGGGAGGGTCGCCGAGGGGGGTGAGGCAGCCGCCGATGTTGCTCACCGAGAAGATGAAGAAGATCACCCCGATGCTGCGGGATCGCATCGAGCGATGGGCGTTGGCCTTGAGGAAGGGGCGGATGAGGAGCATCGACGCGCCCGTGGTGCCGATGAAATTGGCCAAAATGCTCCCGATCAGGCAGAGCCCCACGTTGGTCGCGGGCCGGCCCCGCATCGAGCCGCGGATGTAGATGCCGCCGGAGGCGACGTAGAGCGACCCGAGCAGCAGGATGAACGCCAGGTACTCCTCGCCTGCGTGGAGGAGGGCGGTGGCGTCGAAGCGCCAGAGCCACCAGGCCGCGGTGGGGATGGCGATCGTCCAGGTGAAGCCGGCGCGGAAGCGGTTCGACTCCCAGCGGTGGTGCGCCACCAGGGGCAGGATCGCGATCCCCAGCAGGGTGAGCAGGAACGGGATCACGCTCCAGTAGGGGGGCAGGGGATGTCCCGAGCCGGAAGCGAAGAGGAGCAGGGGAGAGGTCATCGGGAACCGTGGGAAAGGGGGCTTCATACTCTCGCCGTTCGCGGGGGTCAAGAAGGGCCGCCCCGCGTCCCGCCGCCTGCGGGATTCCGGAAATCGCGCCGATCCGGTGGGAAGAAGGGGCGGCTGCGCCCCGCAGGCCGCCGGCGTGGGGCCGCTTGAAAAAAAAGGATTGACGCGGACCGGCCCCCAGGCTTCACTATGCACCACGCAAGGTGCACAGTCGAAAGTGTAAAGTGCACTCGGCGCGCCCCCGGGGTGGGGGCGGCAGGTACGGAAGGAATGGCCCGCGGTAGCTCACGCATGGCCCGCAGGCGGTTACCGGAGAAGCTCTACCGGATCGGAGAGGTGATGGAGCACTCGGGGCTCTCGAGACAAACGCTGCACCTCTACACGACGATGGGACTCATCCGCGAGAAGCAGCGAACCCGAGCCGGGTACCGCCTCTACCCCCCCACGGTCTTCGCGGCCCTGGATAAGGTGCGCACCCTCCAGGGGAAGGGGTACACTCTGGCCCAGATCCGCGAGACCCTGGGGCGGTCCGACCTACGACGCACATCGCGGCCCGATGCCGCGCCAAACGCACGCACGAGCAACGAAGGACCCCAGACCCCCCAGACGCGGGCCCGCACGGGACCCGCCCCGCAACACGCCTTCGGAGGTGAGGCGTCATGAAGGTCGACACCCAGAATCTCTGGGACGAATTTCGCCGGACCGGCGATTTCGAGATCCGCAACCGCCTGGTGGAGAAGTACCTCTACATCGTGAAGTACGTCTCCGACCGGCTGGGCCAGCGGCTCCCGCGCTCCATCCCCGAGGAGGACATCCGCTCGGCGGCTTCCTACGGGCTCATCCGCGCCGTGGAGAATTTCGACCATCGCCGGGGCACGCGCTTCGAGACCTACTGCGCCACCCGCGTGCGTGGCGCCATCCTCGACGAGCTTCGCGCCCGCGACTGGGTGCCGCGCATGATCCGCAACAACTCTGCCCGGGTGAACTGCGCCCGCGAGGAGATCAAGCGCGAGTTGGGTCGGGAACCGACTCCCGAAGAGGTGGCGGAGCGCCTGGTCCTCTCGCGGGAGAAGGTCGAGACGATGATCCGCGAGAGCAATTTCATCTCGATGTTCACCTTCTCGCGGTGCGAGGAGGAGTCGCAGCGGGGTGACGCCGAAGAGCGGATGCTCATCTACGAGGACAAGAACAGCGAAGCGCCCTTCGAGCGGATCTTCCTCAAGGATCTCTCGGACCACCTGATGCAGATGCTCTCCCACCGGGAGAAGATGGTGATCCTGCTCTACTACGTGGAGGACCTCTCCATGAAGGAGATCGGGAAGATTCTCAACATTTCCGAGTCGCGGGTGAGCCAGATCCGCACCACGACCCTCACCAAGCTGCGGGTCAAGGTCGAGGAGGTCCGCGCCCTGCTGGAGCGGTAGCGCCGTCGCTGGTAGGCTCCTGGCGACGATGGACGACTTCGTCGCCCGCAACGGTCGCCTCTGGGCGGAGGGGGTCTCCCTCTCCGCCGTCGCCGCGCGCGTCGGCACGCCCGTCTACGTCTACAGCAGCAACACGCTGCTCCAGCACTTCCGCCGGCTGAAGGAGGCGTACGCGCCGCTCCGTCCCTCGATCCGCTACGCCATGAAGGCGAACGCGAATCTGGCGATCCTGCGCCTCTTGGCGAAGGAGGGGGCGGGGTTCGACGTGGTGAGCCGCGGGGAAATCTTCCGGGTCCTGAAGGCCGGGGGCGAGCCCAGCGCGATCGACTTCGCGGGGGTGGGGAAGCGCGACGACGAGATCGCGTTCGCCCTCGAGACCGGAATCGACACCTTCAACGTCGAGTCGGAAGGCGAGCTCGACCGCATCGATGCCGTGGCAGGGGGGCGGGGGCAGGTCGCGAACGTCGCCCTGAGGGTCAACCCGGATGTCGATCCGAAAACCCATGTCTACATCACGACCGGCAAGAAGGAGAGCAAGTTCGGGTTGGACTTCGACCGCGCCCGTCGGCTCGCGGCCACGATGAAGGCGCGGCGCGGGGTGCGGTTCCTCGGACTCCACGTGCACATCGGATCGCAGATCACCGAGGTGCAGCCCTATAGGGAGATGGTGACGCGGCTCCTTTCCCTGGCGCGCGAGCTCCAGCCGTCCCACCCCAGTCTCGTGCGGGTCAACATCGGGGGAGGGTTCGGGATCCACTACCGCGGGGGGGAGGCTCCCGAAATCGCGGAGTACGCGCGCGCGCTCCTGCCGCCGCTGCTCGCCTCGGGCTTTGCGGTGCACATGGAGCCGGGCCGACTCCTCGTGGGCAACGCCGGGGTGCTCCTCACCCGGGTGCTCTATGTGAAGGAGGGGGGCGACCGGCGTTTCGTGATCGTCGATGCCGCCATGAACGATCTCTTGCGGCCGAGCCTCTACAGCGCGTTCCATCGCATCGAGCCCCTCGAGCCGCGCCCGGGGCCCGAGAGCCCCGCCGACGTCGTGGGCCCCGTGTGCGAATCCGGCGATTTCCTCGGCAAGGACCGTTCGCTGCCGCCGCTCCTTCCCGCGGACCTGCTGGCGGTCCGGAGCGCGGGCGCGTACGGTTTCGTCATGTCCAGCCAGTACAACGCCCGACCCCGGGCCGCCGAGGTGCTGGTTTCGGGGGACCGGTTCGGGGTGGTGCGCCGCCGCGAGACCATGGAGGACCTGGTGCGCGGCGAGACCGCGGATCCCGAGTGGGAGACCGCATGAGCCTCTATGCGCGCGGGCGCCTCCTCCTCATCGCGGGTCCCTGCGTGGTGGAGGATCGCGATACGGTGCTCGCCATCGCGGCCGAACTGAAGGGGATCTGCGCGAAGCGCCCGATCGACCTGGTCTTCAAGGCCTCCTGGGACAAGGCGAACCGCTCCTCCATCCGTTCGTTCCGTGGCCCGGGGATGGAGGAGGCGCTCGGCGTGTTGCGGGAGGTGCGCGAGCGTCTCGGCCTGCGGGTGAACACCGACGTCCACGAGTCGGCGCAGGTGCCCGAGGTCGCGGAGGCGGTGGACACGCTCCAGATCCCCGCGTTCCTCTGCCGACAGACCGACCTGCTCCTGGCGTGTGCCGCCACGGGAAAGCCGGTCTTCGTCAAGAAGGGGCAGTTCCTCGCGCCGGAGGACATGGGCAACGTGGCGGAGAAATTCCGTTCCGTAGCGGGCCACGGCGAACTCTCCTTGGTAGAGCGAGGGACCACCTTCGGCTACCACAATCTCGTGGTCGACTTCCGCGGGCTCCCGGCCATGCGGAAGTTTGCGCCGGTGGTGTTCGACGGCACGCACTCCGTCCAGCGGCCGGGCGGCCTCGGCGACAAGAGCGGAGGCGATGCCGCGATGATCCCGCACCTGGTCCGCGCCGCCGCCGCCGTCGGGATCGACGGACTCTTCCTCGAAACCCACCACGACCCCTCGAAAGCGCTCAGCGACGGCCCCAACATGATCCCCCTCTCCGCCCTGCCCCCCCTCCTCGATACCGTCCTCAGGATTCGTGAGGGTCAGTCCTTGCCGCGGTCGTGAGTCTTTTGTTTGAAGCTTGTTACGGCATCTGGCTGCGGCGCTCGTGCCGCAGGGCGGGGGTGGAGCGGGCTCGGGGGCGGCGTCACAAGGACTCCGTCCATGTGTCGCGGCTGTGCCAGGGCTCGGTGAGCAGGAGCCAGAGCGCAAGCCCGCGCCAAGGGCCGTAGCGGTCCAGTCGCCGCTCCACCACGGCGGGCGAGACGCGCTCACCTCCGAAAAGTTCGCCCCAGCGCCGGGCGACCCACGAATCGAGCGCCAGATGCTCGAAGCGGCCGAGAAGCCGCATGAGATTTTCCGCCGCGTAGGGTCCGAAGCCGGGCAGATCCATGAGCTTTCGGCGCAGTTGGTCGGTCGTCCCCGACTCGCTCCGCGTCCAGGAGAGATCGGGGCCTCGTGCCAGGGCGCGAAGGTAGGGCGCGCGATATCCCAGGCGGCCGTGCGCCCGGAGCTGCGCCTGCGTCGCGCCTGCGATCGCGGCTTGGGTGGGAAAGGCCCCCCCGTCCCCCCAGCGTTCCACGAGCCCTGCGGCGATGCGGCGGGTGAGCGCCCAGGAGCAGTTGGTGGTGGCGAGGACGAGCCCCGCGTCCGCAAAGGCGGTGGGAGCACGCAGGAATCGCCCGGCCCGCTCCCTCGCCGCCCAGGCGAGCGCGGGATCGCCGCGGCAGAGCCGCCAAAACGCGGAAAGATCCAGATCGAAGCGCAAACATCCGGCCAGGATCCCGGCCGCCTGCCGCCGCGCAGCGCGCCCGAGAGGCCGGCGGGAAGCGAGGGTCGCCCGCAGCCCCGGCGCTCCCTCGCGCACCACGGCCGCCACCGGCCCCGCCCCAGGGAGCAGGAACCGAACCGTCAGCTCCTCCCCTCGGCGATCGGCCGCGAAGGGGGGAAGATCGCTCCAGCCGTGGCTCCGCACCGTGGGCCGGAGGCGGAATTGGGGGGGGGCCGCGAGGGTCATCCTGGCTTCCGTCACACCCCCAAGGGTAATTCCTCCTGTTGAAAACCCCCGCCCCTGGCCGTAGGTTGCGCTAGATGCAGACGCTCTCGGACGGCGACGTGATCGTGCTCGCACTGGCGGAAGGGGAGGAGATCATCGCTTGCCTCCTCGAGGCCGCCTCCGCCCATGGCGTCGAGGGGGGCTTCGTGACGGGGATCGGCTCGGTCAAGGAGGTGGAGATCGCCTTCTTCGACCCCAAGAAAAAGGAGTACATCCCCCGCACCTTCCAGGAGCCGATGGAAATCGGCCACCTCTCCGGCAACCTCTCCAGTCTCGAAGAGCAGCCCCACGCCCACATCCACGTCACCCTGGCGGGCAGCGACATGCTCTCCTTCACCGGCCACCTCGTGCGGGGGGTGGTCGGCACCGCCTGCGAGATCTGCGTCCGCAAGATGAAGAAAGAGATCCGGCGGGTGAAAGACCCCGAAGCGGGCTTTTCCCCGCTCAAGCTGGGGCAGTGAGAGGGACCGCGCCGCTGGTCGTTCTCGTCCTCGGCAGTGCCGCCGAGCGAGCCGGTTGTCCGCGCGAGCTCTCCCCCCTCGCCCGCGCCGCCAAGCCGCACCTCGACCGGCTCGCGCTCACGGGGCGCGTGCTCTCCGTGCGTCTGTCGACCGCACCCAAAGCGCTCGTGACCGCGGCGCCCCTGCTCTCCATCCTCGGCATCGATTCGCAGGGATGCCATCACGCCCGCGCCTCCTGCCTCGCCGCCCGCGCCGCCCCCGCCCCCGGCCCCGACGGGTGCTACGCCGCAGCGGAATTCATCTCGCTCTTCCGCGAACTGCTGGCCGACCCGGAGCCCGCCGGCCTCTCCGTTCCCGAAACGGAGGTGCTCTTGGCAGCGCTCGAGGAGCCGCTCCGGCGCGCCGGGGCCCGCCTCACGATGGGGGAGGGAGGCCGTCTCCTCGTCTCCGGCCCGAGCGCGCTCTTCGACCCCGCGACGCCGCCGCCCGATCAGCTCCTGGGCGCCGACCTGCGCGGCTTCGAACCGCGCGTTCCCGCCCACGCGCTCCTGCACCGGCTCTCGCGCGAAGTGCTCGACGGCCACGACGTGAATGCGGTGCGTCGCGACCTGGGGCGCAACGGCGCGGACATGCTCTGGATCTCGGGCCCGGGGGCGCCGGCGGTCCTCCCCGCCGTGCCCGCGGCCGTGCGCGGCGCCGTCAGCGCCGCCGGCGACGACGGCGTCTTTCGCGGCGCCTGCCTCGCCGCCGGGATCGCATGGCAGGAGACGCCGCCGGGCGACGCCGCGGCCCTCGTCGCGGTGGCGCGCCGCTCCCTCGCCTCGGATCGCGTCCTCTTCCTCCATTGGCGCCGCGGCCTCCTCGACGCCTACCAGCGCGATCTCGCCACGCGCGCCGAGGGGATCGGCGAACTGGATCGCACGCTCGTCGGCCCCCTCGCCGAAGCGGTCGCGGCGGCGAAAGGGCGGCTGCTGGTGCTTCCCGATCTCCCGCGGGAAACCGCCTCCGGGCGCGCCGTCGCGGACTGCGTGCCCGCGCTGATCTGGGGCGCCGGCGTGCAGGCGATGACTGCGCGCAAGTTCGACGAGGCGGGGGCGGCGACGGCGGGGGAACCCCTCGAGCCCGGCCACGGGCTCTTGGCCTACGTCCTCAACCTCTGATGCCGGGGGAGCGCGAGGGGGATGGGGTATCTTTCCTTCCGTCGATGAGTGTACTGCCCAAGACCTATGACGCGGCCGCCGCCGAACGGCGGTGGTCGGAGGAGTGGGAGCGATCGGGGCTCTTCACCGCGGGGCGCCGCGCCGGAGCCGAGCCGTTCGTGGTGATGATCCCGCCGCCCAACGTCACCGGCGTCCTCCACATGGGCCACGCGCTCAACGGCGCGCTCCAGGACGTGCTCGTCCGGTTCCAGCGGATGCGCGGGCGCGACGTGCTCTGGCTCCCGGGCACCGACCACGCCGGCATCGCCACCCAAGCGGTGGTGGAGCGCAAGCTCTTCAAGGAGAAGGGGCTCAAGCGGCAGGAGATGGGCCGCGATGCCTTCCTCGCCGAGGTCTGGGCATGGAAGGAGGAGCACGGCGGCATCATCCTGCAGCAGTTCCGCGCGCTGGGCTGCTCCTGCGACTGGACCCGCACCGCCTTCACGATGGACGAGAACCTCTCGCGCGGCGTGCGGGAGGCGTTCGTCCGGCTTTGGGAGCGCGGACTCGTCTACCGCGGCGCGCGCATGGTCAATTGGGATTGCGTGCTCAAGACCGCGGTGGGGGACGACGAGGTCGAGGACATCGAGCGCAAGGGCCATCTCTGGACCCTGCGGTATCCCCTCGCCGACGGGAGCGGCCACCTCTCCGTCGCCACCACGCGGCCCGAGACGATGCTGGGCGACACCGGCGTCGCGGTGCATCCGGAGGACGCACGCTACCGCGCCGTGGTGGGGAAAAAGGTGCGCCTGCCGCTCCTCGGCCGGCTCATCCCGGTCGTCGCGGACGACTCGGTGGACCCCGCTTTCGGCACCGGCGCGGTGAAGGTGACCCCGGGGCACGATCCCGCCGATTACGAACGCGGCCAGCGGCACGGCCTGCCGCTGCTGTCGATCCTCAACCCGGACGGCACGCTCAACGCGGAAGCCGGGCCGTACGCCGGGCTCTCCCGCGAGGCGGCGCGCAAGACCGTCCTCGCCGATCTCGAGGCCCAAGGGCTCCTGGAGAAGACCGAGGAGCACCTCCTGCGCATCCCGATCTCGGACCGCAGCAACTCGCCCATCGAGCCGATGATCAGCGAGCAGTGGTTCGTGCGCATGGAGCCGCTGGCGCGTCCCGCCATCGCCGCCGTGAAGGAGGGTGCGCTGCGCATCGTGCCGGAGCGCTGGACCAAGGTCTACCTCGACTGGCTCGAGAACGTGCGCGACTGGTGCATCAGCCGGCAGCTCTGGTGGGGCCATCCCATCCCGGTCTGGTACGACGCCGACGACCTGCCCGCGGCCTCGCGCACGCCCCTCGCCCTCGGCGATCCCCATCCGATCTCCAAGAAGCCGATCGTGCGACAGGACGAGGACGTGCTCGACACCTGGGCCTCCTCCTGGCTCTGGCCGTTCTCCACCCTGGGCTGGCCCGACGAGCAGGCGGCGGACCTCGCGCGCTACTACCCGACGCACTTCCTTTCCACCGCGCGCGAGATCATCTACCTCTGGGTGGCGCGGATGGTCATGGCGGGCTACGCGTTCCTCGATCGCTGCCCGTTCTCCGACGTCTACATCCACGCCACGGTGCTCGACGCCCAGGGCCGGCGCATGTCCAAGTCGGCCGGCAACGGCATCGACCCGATGGAGATGATCCGCCAGTACGGCGCCGATGCGGTGCGCTTCACCCTCCTCATCCTCACCACCGAGGGGCAGGACGTGAAGCTGTCGCCCACCAAGTTCGAGTTGGGCCGCAACTTCATGAACAAGGTCTGGAACGCGGCGCGCTACGTATTCAGCAGCGCGGCCCCGGAAACGCGCGGGGGGCGGTCCGGCACCCATCTGACCGACCGCTGGATCGTGAGCCGTGCGCAGGGCGCCGTGCAGGAGATCGACGAGGCGCTTCTGGCCTACCGCTTCCACGACGCGGCCCAATCGCTTTACCGTTTCGTCTGGGACGACTTCTGCGATTGGTACCTCGAAGCGTCCAAGCGGAGGATCCAGGAGGGCGAGCCGGGCTGCGGGGCGACGCTCTGGAGCGTGCTCGCCACCATCGTGCGGCTCCTGCAGCCCTTCGCCCCGTTCCTCGCGGCAGAACTGGCGGAGCATCTGGGCGAGAGCGAGGCCGCCGCGCTCCTCCCCTGGCCCAAGGCGGCCGAGCGCGATCCGGAAGCGGAGGCGGACATGGAGCGGCTCCAGGGGGTCATCCGCGCGGCGCGCAAGTTGCGCAACGAGAACCGCATCGGCGAGGCGGAGCGCGTCGAGGTCTCGATGCGCACCGAGGATGCCGCGCCGCTCCTCGCCTACGCGCCGCTCATCCGGGAGCTGGCGCGGCTCTCCGCGTTCCACGCGGGGCCGGACGTGGCGCGCCCGCCGGCGGCGGCCACGGAGGTGCTCGGCAAGGACGAGGTCTACCTCTCCCTCGCGGGACACGTCGACCTGGACGCCGAGCGGGAGCGCAAGCGCGGGGAGATCGAAAAGGCGCAGGCGCTCCGGGACTCCATCGAGGCGCGGCTCGACAACGCCGAGTTCGTCGCGAAGGCGAAGCCGGAGGTCGTGGAACGGGAGCGGGGCCGGGCGGCGGAGGCGCGGGAGCGGATCGCCCGCCTGCGCGAGGCGCTGGAGAGCCTCGGCTAGATGGCCAAGCTCCGCATCGAATTCCAGGGGGCCGCCACCGAGGTGCCGCTCGGCACGGCGAGCACGACGCTCGGGCGCTCCAACCGCTGCACCATCGCCCTGCCCGCCCCCGGCCTCGCCGACGTGCAGTTCCGGCTCGAGTCCAAGGAGGGCGGCTTCCGCCTCAAGGACGACGGCGGGGCCGAGAGCACCCGCGTGAACGGGAAGGCGGTCTTCGCCACCGCTTTGCGCCATGGCGACATCATCGAAGTGGCGGGGCTGCGGTGCGTCTTCCTGGACGATGCGCCCTTGGCGGAGGAGCCCGCGTCGGCGGCGCCCGCGGCGCCCCCGCCGCCCCCGCCGCCGCGCACCGGTGCGGTCCTGGGCATCGCCGGCGGCGCCGTGGCGGTGCTCGCGGTCTTCTTCTTCCTCCTGAGAGGGCCCGCGCCGGGCCGCGACGCCGCCTTCCTCCTGCGCGAGGCGCAAGCGCTCCTCCGGGGGGCCGAGAGCGAGCCCGCCGGCGCCGAGCCGCGCCTGCGCGACGCCTGCGCCCTCCTCGAGGAGTTGATTGCCGACCACGCGCGTTCCCCTTCGGCGGGGGTCGCCGGGCTGAAGCTCGAGGCGGCGCGCAAGACGCTCGCGGGCCTGGCGCAGGTGCGTGCGGAGGAGGGCCTCCTGCTCGCGGCGGACGAGGAGCGAGAGGTGGACGAGACCTACCGCCGTCTCGCCGCGTTGCGCGCCCAGGGGGATCCGATCGTCTCGGCGCGGGTCGCCGACCTCGAGCGCGTCCTCGAGGCGTCCTGGCTGCGCAAGCGTCAGGAAGTGAGCGCCGAGGCGGAGGGGGCCGCGGCGGTGGCGCTCCAAGGCAAGCGGTTCGCCGAGGCCGCCGCGGCGTGGGCCGCGCTGCGCACGCGCGGGTATGTCTTCACCGACCGCGCGACGGCGGGGGAGAAGGAGGTGGAGGAGGCGGCCCGGCGCGAATACCGCATGCTCCTCGACGCGGCGGAGCAGGCGGGAGAGGTCGACGCGCGCATCGCGCTCCTGGAGGGCGGGCGCGCGATGTTTTCCGGCACGCGCCACGCGGAGGATCTCGAGGTGCGCATCTCCTCGCTGCGCGCCCGGCGCACCGGTCCGCCGGTGGTGGTCCTCGAACCGAAAACGGACCCGGTCCCCAAGAAGCCGGAGATCGAGACCCCGCCCGCGGATCTGCCCTATGTGGAATCCGACGAGGTGGCCGCCTTGGTCAAGGCGCGCAAGTACGGCGCTGCGGCGGCCCTCGTGCAGGGGATCACGGAGCGCTCCGCGGCACGGGTGCGTGCCGAGGAGCTGGCGCTCATGGCCGGCGTCTGGGCCGACGTGGTCGCGGCGGTGCAGGCGCGGCCGGGCGAGTTCACCGAGATTCTCATTCGTCCCGGCGTGCGCCGCGACGCGGCGGGGGCCGACGCGGAGTTCGTGCGCATCAAGGTGCCGGGGGGCGAGACGCCCTACGCCTGGGAGACGATCCCCGCGGAGGCGTTCCCGCGCCTCTTCCGCATCGCCGGGCTCCTGAAACCGCCGCGGCTCGGCTGCGCGCTCTTCTTCGACGAGGAAAAGCTCCTCGAGGAGGCGCAGGCGCGGTACGTCGAGTTCTTCCGGGCCGGGAGCGACCTGCCGCAACTCCACCGGATCCTGGCGCGCCGGCGCGACGTGCCGGTCCCGGAGGGCGGATTCGTCCTCCACAAGGAGATGCTCGTCACGCCGGCGGAGCGCGACGCGCTGCTCCTCCAGGAACGCATCGACAAGCTCGCCCGCGACGCGGCCACGGTGGAGCCGAAACGGCGCGGGGCGGCCTTCGACGAGCTGGAGAAGCTGGGCGCCCCGGCCCGGGCGGCGCTGGTCGCGGCCCTCGAGACGCAGGCGCGCAAGATCGGCGAGGAGCTGGCGGGCCTCAAGCTCTTCACCTCCGAGCGCGCCGCCCTGCAACTCGGCGCCGAACTCGCGAAACGGCGCGAGTTCGCCCTCGCCTTCATCCTCGACGGGAAGGCCTACCCCTATCCCAATCCCCCGGAAGGCACCCAGGAGGAGGCGGAGCGGCGGGTGGCCGCGGTGCGCGAGATCTACGACGACCCCTACCCGCTGCTCCTCAAGGAGTCCTCCCGCGCGCTGGAGCTGGACGCGGAGTTGGCCGATCTCGACGCGCGCCTGGCGCGTGCCGACCCCGCGCGGGACACTCCGGGGGAGGCGGTGCGCGCCGCCATCACCGCGGGCATCGACATGAAGCGCGCCGCGGTGAGCCCGCGCGACAAGGAGCGCATCGCCTACAACGAATGGGTGGAGCGCTACAACCGCGAACTCGCGGGGACGAGCATCGAGGAGGAGGAGCGCGCCAACGTGGCCGCGGTGAACGAGTACCGCTGGATGATGGGCCTTTTCTCCGTGAAGATCGACGAGCGGCTGGTGCGCGCCTCGCGCAAGCACTCCATCGAAATGGGCCAGGGCGACTACTTCGCCCACGAGAGCCCGACGCCGCACCTGCGTCAGCCCGGCCAGCGCGCGCGGAGGGAGGGGTACGGGGGCGGGGTCGGGGAGAACATCGCCCGGGGGCCGGCCACCGGACTCGACGCCTTCCGGGGCTGGTTCAAGTCCTCCGGCCACCACCGCAACATGGTCCAGCCCGGCTGGACCGAGATGGGATGCGGCGCATTCAAGAACCACTGGTGGACGCAGCTCTTCGGCGCGATGACCGGGAAGAGTCCCGACCCGCCCAAGATTCCGCCCGACCCCGACCCGCCCGGCACCTCCGGCAACGGCCAGCCGGCGCCGGGATAGTTGCAGGCTCGAGGCGGGGACGGCGCTACAATCGCCGCCGGAGGTCGGGCGGCGCGTGCACGAAGGGGAAACCACCTCCTCCCGGGAGACCCTCGATCCCCAGGAGCTGCTCCGGCGGATCCACGCCCTGGCGCGTGCCGCCGCGCAACGCCGTCGGCTCCCCCTCGAGGACGTGTCCGACATCGTGCGGGAGGCGTACCGTGCGCTCTTGCAGTCCGGCGTCGGGTCCGGCGCCCTGAGGGCCGCCGTCGAGCACGCGGCGCGGACCACGGCCCGCCTGCGTGCGCGACCCCGGCCGGCGCTCCGCCCCCCCGCGAGGCGTGAGCTGCCTCGCCTCTGCCCGCGACTCGCCGCCCTGGCGACGCGACACCCGGAGCCCCGGCGGTTCCTCGCGTGGCTGCGGCGCGCCGCCGTCCGGACGGCTCACGAGCCCCGCTCGCTCCAGACGCGGCAGCTGCGGGCGTTCTTGCTCGCCTACGACGACGGCCGGCCGCTCCCGGAGATCGCACGGCTCCTGGGGCTCGAGTCGGAGCCCGCGCTGGCCCGGCGCCTCCGGCGCGCCTCGGCGCGCGTCGAGCGGCGCCTTCTTGCCGAGATCCGGTCTCGCCTGCCGGTCACGGCTCGCGGCTTGTTGCGCGCTCCCGGCGAGGCGGGAGAGGCCGGAAGAAAAAGCGGTCCTGCTCGCTCGATTGTGGAGAACACCCTAAGCCGCATCGCCGGCGAGACTTGCGTCGGCGTCGGGGAAGCGCTTGCGGAGATCTCACTGGGAAACCGGTCCCCCGCGCGCCCCAAAGGGTAGAGGCGCGACGCAAGACGTCGTGCCCCTCGAAAGCAAGGAGGGATCGCGATGGCTGGAGAGTTGGTACCGCTGGTCATGCTGCCCCGCTACACGTCGTTCGTGGGGGCGGGCGACTTCACGACGATCGCGATGGAGGTGAGCGACTACACCGCCGCCATCGTCAACACCTGGCGCGGCGCGCTGCTCGGGTCCGCGCCGACGTTCGGCATCACCTTCCAGGAGTCCACCGATCAGGTGACGTGGGCGACCTGCTCGGGCACGTCGGCCGACGCCGACCCCGGCGCGAGCACGGAGGTGCAGTACACGGCCACGCTCAAGAGGCGCTGGTTCCGCGTGAAGGTGACGCTCGGGGGCACCAATTCGGCCGGGAGCTGCTGGGCGCTCGGCTTCCTCGAGTTGCGCGAGCGGTAGGCGCCGGGGGCCGTCATGCCCGGCAGGATCGTGCCCGTGGTCCTCATCCCGCGATTCACGACGTACGCGGGGACCGCCTACTTCGACACCGTTCCGATGGACGTCAGCCCGTTAGAAACGGTCGTCGTCAGCGTCTGGCGAGGCCAGCTCCTGGGCACCTCGCCCACGTTCAACATCGCGTTCCAGCAGGCCACCGACAAGCTGGACTGGACCGCTCTGGAGAGCGGCGACCCCGGGGAGGCGGTCGAGTACCAGTGGTCCGTCGTCCTCCAGAACAAGCGCTGGTTCCGCGTGCGCGTCTCGCTGGGGGGCACCGGGACCGTCGCGACCTGCTACGCCGCGGGCTACCTCGTCGCCCGAACCCACTGACGTGCATGAGCTGCAGGTGCCCTGCCCAGAAGCGCGGCAAGACAAGCCCTCCCGGCGTGCACTCCTGCGGGTGCGGTCCGGAGTCGGTGCCGTCGGGGCCCGAGAGGTCGGACCGCCCTTCGACGCTCGCACGGACCGTTCCGCGCAGCGCACCGCGGGGGGCGGCGGCAGCGCCCGGCTGGCCGGGCGCCGCGCGCGTACCGACAGGGTGGGCGCGCGCGGGTTCCGAGAAAGCCGGGGGGGAGGGATGCGAAGGGACGCCCGTCGTCGTCCCTTTCGGCGGCTTCCTCGCATGCGACGGATGCCTGGAAGCGAAAAGGCCGCTGGGCTCGGCCTACCCTTGCGAGATCGACGGCGGGAGGGCGTCGGTCTCCGGGCGAGCGGTGCGCGAGCCCCCTCAGGGGTTCCTGCACGACTGGGAAAAGGCGCTCGTGGGCTCCCGGCGCCCTGCGCGGACGACGTCCGAGACGCCGGGCCTCACGCGTTCGGAGCTGGCGTTCGACGGATTGTCGCTCGCCTATCGCGAGAGCTTCGAGCTACCTCCTGAGGTCGAGGCTGCCGTGGATCCCGAAGGGAGCGACGCGCGCTATCGAGGTGCGTTCCACAAACCCCCGCCCGAGGAGCCGCCGCACCTTTTCGCAGACGCCGTGGCGCCGGGCCCGAAGGGAGGGGGCGGGCCGCCCGGGCCGGAGTTCAGCGACCTGCCGCCCTGCCCCTGCGACTGCGAGTGCGTGACTCCGGCGATCCCCGCGCTGTACTTTCTTCCGAAGAGGCTGCCGCCATTCGTCCACCAACTTCCCCCGTGGGACCCTTGGGAGTGGCTCCGCCGCAAGCGCCCGAGCGCCCCCGACGTCACGGTGCTCGCGCCCGATCAGGTCGCCCAGCCCGTGCACCTCCCCGAGACTTCGGGCGGGGTAGCCCCTTCCCTGCTGCCTGCTCAGACGGGGCAGCTCGCCGGCGCGGGGACCCTGGGCTGGCAAGAGAGCCTTCGCCCTCCGGAACACCCGGACGAGGGCGCCTGGAGAGAAGTGTCGCCCCCGCTGCATCCGACCGGCACCACATTCACGGTTCAGCCTCGCGTTCGAGCGGAGGCGGCGCGCTTCGACGTGGATCCGGATTTCCTGAGCGGGATCCGCCCCCGTGGGACCGGCCTGCTGGACCGAGGGGGGCCCTAGAGTGCCGGCCGCGCCGCAGGCACCCGACCACTCGCAAGAGCTCTTGCAGGCCCAGGGCTCCTCCGCGGTTCCCCAGGGCCGAGCGAAGGCTGGACTGGCTGCGCTGCCCCTGGCCCCCGCTTCCGGTCGGGCCGATGCAAAGGGTGCGCTGTCCCCCGGCGCGCCGCCGAAGGGCGCGGGAGCGCCGCGCGCGGGGGGCGTGCCCGCGGACGTTCCCACCGTCGGTCCGCGTCTCGAGACGCCGCCCCTGACGGGCGTCCCGCTCCGGGCCCCGACGTTCAGCCCAGTGCCGCCACAGGTGGCTCCACTCCAGGCGGCCTCGCCCTCGTCGGGAACGCGTCAGGAGGGGGCCGCGCGTCCCTTGCGGCAACCGATCCTTCCAGGCTTCGGCCCTTTGGCCCTCGCCGGCCCTGCGCGCTCGGTCTGGGGCGTCCTCGACCGGCACGTCCTCCCCGCCGATGACCCCGCCGTCGTCGTCGCCTTGGCGCCTCCCGCCACGGGGAGCGCGCAGGCGGGCGCGAGCCTCGGGGCCCCGACCATCGACGCAACGGAGCAGCGCACGGACGCCTCGATGCTGTTCGGAGGCGTGTCGGGATCGCGCGCGCACGGTTCCGCCCTCGGCCCCGCCTGGTCGAAGACCGCCAAGTTCCCTGGGGCGGACGGAGCAACGAGTGAAGCGCTCGGACCCGCACACTCGGGCAGAGCCGGCTCGGCGGCGCTGCCACCGGCGTTCCCCGACTCCGGCATGGGCCAGGCGCCTCCGGACTTTCAGCAGCCCGCCGGTGCGGGCTTCCGCGGCAAGGGGTCGGGCGCCTTCGGGGAGTGGCTTGGCGCCGTGCAGGCATGGGAGAGCGACGCCTTGTCCGTGGAGAACGCGGCCAGCGATGCCGCCGGCGCATCGGTCGTCGCGAGGAGGGGGGCAGAGGCGTGGCGAGCGGCTGCGGCCGAGCAACGCGCCCAAAAGGCCGACCTCGAAGCCAGGAAAGAGGCAGATCTTCGAACGCTCGATCGACAGCTGGCTGAGTGGAACTGGCTCACATCGACGGAGAGCGGGCTTGGTTCGGACGCCGTGAACAAGCGTCTAGAGGAACTGACTGAACACTTCGAGAATCAAGCGAAAAGTTTCCCCAATCCGTGGCACAAGAGTGTTCCGGTTCCGGAGATCATCGCGGAACTCAAACGGCTGATCAGCGACACGGAGGCCTGGGAGAGGCGTGCGCTGCAATCCGAGCAGGAGGCGTCGAAGTACGAGGACTATGGGCGGCGCGCGGAAGAGCGCTTGGCGTATCGCCAGTGGGTCGCCGAGCAAGCCGCCGCCGAGCTTGCCCGGGTCGAGCACGAGTTGGCGAAGAAGGGGCAGTTCGACGCCGAGCGTTTCAAGAAGATGCGCGAGGATGCGGCCAAGCGGTTTCGGCGGCAGCTCCAGCACCAGAGGGACCGCGAGGAGAACCGGCTCCGGCGCCCCGGATACATCGCCCGGGAGCGCGTCGAGGGCGCCGAGGCGACCAAGGTAGGCATGCAAGCCGAGAAGGACGCGCGCCGGTCCTTCGCCGTTGCAAACGACTCCTCCCTGCCCCCGGAGGTCCGGAAGAAGGCGCGCAGCCGGGCGAACCAGCACCTTGCCACCGCGATCGCAGCAGCGAACCGCGCCAGGAGGGCTGCGGACGCGGTCTACCACGGTACCAAGGCCGGCAGGGAGGCGGACCGGCACCGCCGCGACCTGGAGAAGGTCCAGCGCAAGCTGGACGGGCTGAGGGATTCCGAGAACGCGACGATGGCGAATCTGCACGAGGCAAGCCGAGAGGGGGACTCCGAAGCCGTCAAGAAGCTGCAGGCGAAGCTGGACAAGATCACAGCGGCGATGAGCGCCTTGGCGGACGAGGCAACGAAGATCGGCGCCAAGCTGAAGACGGCGCACGAGCAAGCATCGTCCGATCCCAGGTACAAGTCGCTCGCGGACAAGGCTACCGCGTTGGACCGGTCGGTGCGGTCCATCCTGGCGTCCGAGAATGCCCGACAAGCCATGGAAGCGACCTTCAAGGCAGGGGCCGACTTGGCACAAGCCGGACCGGCTGACAGAGACAGGTCCCTGAACAACTTTCGGATGACGGTGCAGCAACTCCAGGAGGCCATCAAGGAGCTGGAAGATGTTGCGAACGAGGGAGACGAAGGCGAGCGAACGGACGCCCAGATCGAGGCGGCGGCGCAGGTGGAGGAACTCAAGGAGCTGCTTGAGAGGATCCTTGGCTGCGCGTTCTGCGTCCGCCCGCCGGAGTGCAAGCCGCCTTCTCAGTGGCACTGCACGCCCCCTTCGTCCGAGCCGGTCCGGCCTCCCACGGACGACGAGAAGGCGGCGGAAGAGGAGGAGAGGAAGAAGAAGGAGGAGGAGGCCAAGAAGGGCAATGTCGGCAAGGCAGGAGGCTCCAAGGGCAAGCAGGCGCCGGAGGGAGCGCAGGGCGATCCCAGCGCAATTCAGCCACCGTCTGGACCGGGAGACGGCCCTGACAAGCAACAGCCACCGCAAGGAGAGGCGCCGGCTGCTCTCCCCGAGACCGACACCAGGCCCGCTACCCCACGAGAGCGGAGAGGCGATGCCGTGACACCGCCGGGCGGCGGAGACACGAAGCGAGGCGTGGGACCGTTCGGCGCCTTCTCGCCGGATGCGATCGCACGCGCACGAGAGCTGCCGCGCGAGCCGGACGGTCGTACCGTGGCCAAGCCCGTCAAGCCGGAGGAGCCCGAGGGCCAAGTCCCGCCGGTCCCGCAGCCGACCGAACCGTCTGCGGGCACCGGTCCTCCCGGCTCGACTCGAACCCCCACGGACGGCGGGGCCGCTCACGACCCGCGAACGTGCACGACGTGCGCGGCGGCGTTCGCCGCCCTCGAGAAGAAAAAGCTATCCCTCGAGCAGATCTTGGAGTGCTTCTGGGCGGCGGCGAGCGCGTCCCGCGACGCGGAGGGGCGTCCGCTCACCCACGGCCTCGATCGGAACGCGCGGGACCGCGAAGCGCTGCGGGACGAGCTCCTGGTGCGCTGCTCCCAGCACCTCTCGCTGCATCCTCGCCTGACCTCGAGCCGGGGTGGGCCGCTCTTTCAGGATGCGGGCCTCATCGAGCAGCCCCCCGCACCCGCTCCTGCCAAGCCCGTCGTCGCGCCGGATGGTACGGCACCGCACCTCCCCCTCGAGAAGGCCGACATCATCTTCAATACGCAGACACTCGTCGATTGCGCTGAGATCCTAGAGCAGGCGCTTCGTACGGATCTCACGTGGCGGGAACGGTTCGAGATCCTGGCGGCCTACGCCAAGAGCCTTATCGAGAACTACCGGAACAGGGGCGTCACCTCCCCGGCGATCCGGGAGTTGCGCGATCGCCTGTCGGTGCTTGATACGCGCCATGAGGCCGACCAAGCCATGAGCACGCACCTGCTCTTCTTCCACATCGCCGAGGTGTGCTTCAACGAAGCAACGCTCCGAGGGTACGGCGCCGAGGTCAAGCCGCGACGGGCCGGAGAATTTCCGCCCTACAAGCACCGGCTTCCGCCCACTCGTCCGGGCTCGGTCGAGGGCGGCTCCGCCTGCCTGCGCATGATCCGCCGGATCGAGGCGGCAGGCGACCCAGAGGAGTTGGAAAGGATCCAGGCGGAGCTCACAGCCTGGGCCAAGCAGGAGGGGATCATTCCCGAATCGCGGGAGGTCGTGAGTCGCACGGAGATCTTCGACTACTGCTATCGCATCTGGCTTCGGCCCTGGCTGAACGTGGACAGGGTTGTGGATGCCTACGGCGGCTGGCAGCTACCGGAGGAGCCGCGGGAGCCGTCGTGGATCGAGAAGGCGGTCGGGTTTCTGCTGGAGGAGGCGGCCTGGACCGTGGCGTGGGCCGCGTTGCTGCGCCTGCCGCGCTGGATCTTGCGGCTGCGGCGCGTCGAGCGCGGGATCGACCGTGCGGCAGACACGGGCCGCATCGCGGACAGGGTGGAGGATACGGCACGTGCCCGAAAAGGGCGGGCGGCCGACCCCGTCGCCCCCGAGGGAACCGCAGGGGCAGGGGGGCGATCAGGCGGTCCCGTGGAACCCGAGGGGGGTGGCGGTACGGGTAAGCGTTCAGGGGGTGAACCGACCCCGCGGGAGCGAAGCCTTGGAACTGATCCGAAGTCCCGGCAGTTCCGGCAGTCGGAGGCGGACGCCGCCGGGAGGTTGGAGCAGCGCGTCGGGC
>Ga0187893_10004160_pt1 | contig 28018 bp, 24 predicted proteins | sample MA1701074metaG_FD_139574 | JGI IMG/M metagenome (GOLD analysis project Ga0187893, IMG submission 139574) | White microbial mat communities from a basaltic lava cave in the Kipuka Kanohina Cave System on the Island of Hawaii, USA - MA170107-4 metaG ... | reverse complement strand
GGCGCCTCCCCCTGGTCGATCGACCCTTGGGCGAGGCGAAGGGGTGCTCGTTTCTCGACGTCTGCCTCGGCTTCGGTCAGGTGCCCGGCCTTCCGCATCTGGCCGATCACCACGTTCCGGCGCTCGATGGCCGCTGTCGCGTGGTGGAAGGGGTTCGTGGCGTTGGGTGAGCGGATGAGAGCGGCGAGGAGGGCCGACTCTGACACGGTGAGGTTCTTCAGGTCCTTGCCGAAGAAGACTTGAGCTCCTTGAGCGACGCCATGGATCCCGAACGAGCCGCGCTGCCCGAGGTAGACGTCGTTGAGGTAAAGCCCGAGGATCTCGTTCTTGGGGGTGCGGCTCTCGAGGATCACGGCGAGGTACGCTTCGAGAAGCTTCCGCCGCACGGTCCTCCGCGGAGTCAGGAAGTAGTTCTTGACGAGCTGCTGGGTCAGGGTGCTGGCGCCCTGTTCGAGCTCGCCGCGCCGGATATCGGCCACGAGAGCGCGCGCGATCCCGATGGGGTCGAACCCGGTGTGCTCGAAGAAGCGCTGGTCCTCGGTCGCGAGAACGGCGTTCGTCACGCGCTCCGGAATCGCCTCGATCGGAACCCAACGCTTCTTCGCGCGGTCCTCGCCGAAGAGAGTTCCCACGGGCACCGGCTCGAGGGGCACGATCTCGAGAGGCTCCTTCCCTGGCGCGATCTCGATCGAGGAGATCCAGGGCTCTTCGAAGCGAATGGCAATGGGGACAGGGAAGGGGCCGCGGCGCCGCAGGCGGACGCTTTCCTCCCCGACGGCGAAGCTCCCGGGCTCCTCTCCCAGCGACGGCCGTTCCTGGTAGCCGAGGTCGTTCAGGAGCGCGATCAACTCCTCTTTCGAGATGCGCTGTCCTCGCCGGATCTCGAACGGCCGCGCGTAAACCCAGGTGGGTCGTTCCGTTTCCTCCCCCCTCAGGCGCGCGTCGATGAGGGCCGTGAACCGAAGCGTGTGATAGACGAGCGTCCCGGCGAGAGCCAGGAGCACCACGCTCAGAAGTGAAAGAGAGAGGACGGCGAATCGAAACCGCCGCCGCGAATACCTTCTGCCCTTTTTTCGTCCCAAGGCTGGATCAGATCTTGAGCACTTTCATCATGTTCGTCGCACCGGGAAGAGTGGTGTGCCCGCAGACCGTGACGACGGTGTCGCCGGTGTCGATGATGCCCTTCTTCCGCAGGTACTTGAGGGCGACCTCGAGCATGGTCTCCGCGGTCTCAAAGTGATCGAGGAGCATCGGCACCACACCCCACCTCAGGGCGAGACGCCGATAGACCCTCTCCGAGGGCGTGAAGCCGAGGATGTGGCTCTGCGGGCGGAAGTGGCTCACGAGACGAACGGTGGCTCCGGACTCCGTGAAAGCGATGATGTACTTCGCGTGAAGCTCCTCGGCCGCCCGGCGGGCGGCGCCCGCGATCGCCCGCGCCACGGGGGAGCCGTCGAGGGGCGGGTAGTCCGACTGCCGCCGATGGGTCGGGCTTGCATCCATGTGCTTTTCCGTGTGCTCGGCGATGCGGGCCATGTGCCTCACCGCCTCCACGGGAAACTTGCCGCTTGCCGTCTCGGAAGAGAGCATGACGGCATCGGTCCCATCGAAGATGGCGTTGGCGACGTCCGAGGCTTCCGCGCGAGTGGGTACCGGATGGCTCACCATCGACTCCAGCATCTGCGTCGCGGTGATGACCGGCCGGCCCCTCCGGTTGGCCTCGCGGATGATCTCCTTCTGGAGCGTCGGCACGGTCTCCGGCGCGAGCTCGACTCCCAAATCGCCCCTCGCGACCATCACTCCGTCGACCACGCCCAGGATGTCGATCAGGTTGTCGACCGCCTCCGGCCGCTCGATCTTCGCGATGATATGGAGGTCTTCCCGGCCATGGTGCTGCAGGAGAGCCTGGAGCTCGCGGATGTCTTCCCTTCGCCGCACGAAGGACATGGCGATGAAGTCGACGTCGAGCTCGAGTCCGAGGACGGCATCGCGCTTGTCCTTCTCGGTCAGCGCCGGCGCCGAGATCTTGGCGCCGGGGAGGTTGAAGCCCTTGTTCGAAGACAGGGTCCCGCCGCTCACCACCTGGGTATGAACCTCTTCTCCAACGACTTTCTCGACCCGAAGCTCGATGAGTCCGTCGTCGACGAGGATGCGGTCGCCCGCGGCGACGTCGCGCGGGAGCTCCTTGTACGTGGTGGAGGCGCGCTCGGCGTCTCCCGGAACCTCCTCCGTGGTGATGATGAATCGGGTGCCGTTCACGAGCTCGACCCCTCCAGGACGGGCGATGGGGCCGGTGCGGATCTTGGGGCCTGAAAGATCCTGGAGACACCCCACGGCGCGGCCGAGCCTGGCGCCGATGTCGCGGACGATGCGGACCCGCTCGCGGTGCTCCTCCGGAGTCCCGTGGGAGAAGTTCATCCGGGCGACGTCCATGCCGGCGAGGATGAGCTGCTCGATCATCTCCGGGCTCGACGTCGAAGGACCCAGAGTGGCGACGATCTTGGTCTTACGCATGAATCTTCTGATCTCGAACGTTCGGGGTAAAAACGCCTTCGACACGAACTCGAAGGATCGTCGTGAGGATCTTGTACCCCGCCCGCACCGTCCCCTTCACGGTGCCCGTGATCTTGGATTTGCCGATTCTCCGGTGGTAGCTCACGGGGACTTCCGTCGCCCGTACGCCCGCGCGGGCCGCCCTGGCCTGCATCTCCGCCGTCCACCCGTAGTCGCGATCCCGCATGTCGAGCGCGAGAAGAGTCTCGTAGCGGATGGCACGGAAGGGGCCGAGATCCGTGAACCGGTAGCCGTAGAGCGCTCGAAGCATCCGCGTCGCGAGCCAGTTTCCCCAGCGTGCGTGAGGCGCGAGAGCGCCCGGCTCCCTTCGTCCGAGAACGCGCGAGCCGACGACGAAGTCAGCCCGGTCTTCGAGAATCGGTGCCAAAAGCTCGATCATCTCCGCGGCGCGGTCGCTGTAATCCCCGTCGACGAACACGACGACGTCGGGCGGAGCCTTCGCGAGGTGGGCAATGCCCGTCAGGCACGCCTGACCGTATCCCTCGCGAGGCTCGGAAATCACGGTGGCGCCCGCGGCCTTCGCGACTTCGGCAGTGTGGTCGCGGCTCCCGTTGTCGACGACCACCACTTCGCTCGCGAGACTTCTCGGGATCTCGCCGAGAACTTTGGGAAGGGAACGCTCTTCGTCGAGGGCGGGAATGATGACGGAAATTTTCATTGAGCCTGCTCCCTTCAGTATATCCGAAAAAACGGGGCGCATTCGGTGATAGGCTCTTCCGCCGAAGGACTTCCCATGCATCGACTCGCCGTCTGCATCGCTCTCGCGATCCCGGCTCCGGGGATGGCCCAGGAGCGCTTCGACGTTCTGATCCGGGGAGGGCGCGTCCTCGACGGCACCGGGAATCCCTGGTACCGCGCGGACATCGGAGTCCGGGACGGACGCATCGCGGCGTTAGGAAGGCTCGGCGGCGCCGAAGCGGATCTCGTCATCGATGCGGGGGAGCTCTACGTCGCTCCGGGTTTCATCGACGTGCACTCGCACGCCGACGAGGGGCTCGGCCGTTCGGAGCTGAAGGGTGCTGTGCCCATCCTGCTTCAGGGAGTGACGACGGCGGTCCTCAATCCCGACGGCGGGGGCCCCTGGCCTCTCTCGGAGCAGCGAGCCTGGTACGAGGCCCATGGGATCGGGGTGAACGCCGCGCTCATGGTGGGGCACGGCACGGTGCGGCGCGAGGTCATGGGGATGGAGGATCGGCCTCCGACCGACGAGGAGCTCGCGCGGATGAAGGCCCTGGTGCGGGAGGGAATGGCCGCGGGGGCGTTCGGGCTCTCGAGCGGCCTCTATTACGCGCCCGGGAGCTACGCCGCGACCGAAGAAGTGATCGCTCTCGCGAAAGAAGTCCATCCCCTCGGCGTCTACGCCAGTCACATCCGCGACGAGAGCGACTACACCGTGGGTCTCCTGGCCGCCGTCGATGAGGTCGTGAGGATTTCCGAGGAGGCGGATATCCCGGGAATCGTGACGCATTTCAAAGCGCTGGGGCCGGATAGCTGGGGACTCTCCGCCGCTGCCTGCCGTCGCATCGAGCGGGCGCGCGCGCGGGGGGTGAGGATCTGGGCGGACCAGTACCCGTACGAAGCGTCGGGTACGAGCATCGTGGGCGCTCTCGTCCCGAGGTGGGCCCTGGCCGGGGAGACCATGAGAGGCCAGCCGTCGCCTCTCGAGATTCGCCTCAAGGACCTGAAGGAGCGCGCGCGGCTTCGCTCGGACATGCTGAAGAACCTCGCCCGCCGCGGAGGTGCGGCTCTCTTCCAGATCTCGAACCACGACGCCGACACGTCTCTCGAGGGAAGGAATCTCGCGGAGCTCGCCTCCGAGCGCAACCTCGCCCCCGTCGACCTCGCGCTCGCGCTGCTCGACGAGGGAGGCGCGGGGCTCGTCTCCTTCAACATGTCGGAGGAGGACATCGCCACGATCATGCAGAAAGACTACGTGATGACGTGCTCCGACGGCGGGCTCGTCGCGCCGAACGAGGGAAAGCCCCACCCCCGATATTACGGAACGTTCCCCCGGAAGATTGGCCGCTACGTCCGCGAGCGTGGTGTCGTGGGACTCGCCAACGCCATCCGCTCGATGACGAGCCTTCCCGCGACGGTTTACGGACTCGAAGGCCGCGGAATTCTCCGGGAAGGCGCGGTCGCCGACGTCGTCGTCTTCGACTACGACCGGATCGCCGAGCGGGCGACGTACAGCGATCCCCACCAGCTTTCCGAAGGCGTCATCCACCTTCTCGTGAACGGCACGCTTGCGATCCGGGAGGGAAAAGCGACGGGTGCCCTCGCGGGCGAGGTTTTGCGCCCGCCGAAAGGGCGGATGTAAGATCGACTCAAATGGCGACAACCAAAACCCAGGCAAAGCCGCTTCCCGGAATCGCGGAGAGCGTGCTCGAGACGATCGGAAACACCCCGCTGGTGAAGCTCTCGAAGCTCACCCGCGGCATCAAGGCGACGGTCCTGGCGAAGGTCGAGTTCTTCAATCCCGGGGGCTCGGTCAAGGACCGCATCGCCATCGCCATCATCGAGGACGCCGAGAGAAGAGGGTTGCTGCAGCCGGGGGGGACGATCGTGGAGGCGACGTCCGGGAACACGGGGATGGGCCTCGCGGTCGTCGCGGCGGTCAAGGGCTACAAGTGCATCTTCGTCATGCCCGACAAGATGAGCGACGAGAAGATCCGGGCGCTCCAGGCGCTCGGGGCCAAAGTGGTGGTGACGCCGACCGCGGTCGAGCCCGGGGATCCCCGGAGCTATTACAGCGTCTCGCGCAAGATCGCCGAGGAGACTCCGAACTCCATCTACGCGAACCAGTACCACAACCAGATCAATCCGCAGGCGCACTACGAGACCACCGGGCCCGAGATCTGGGAGCAGACGGGAGGTCGCATCGATGCCCTCGTCATCGGCTTGGGCACCGGAGGCACCATCTCGGGCACGGGGAAGTACCTCAAGGAGAAGAACCCCAACATCAAGATCATCGGTGCCGACCCGGTGGGCTCCCTCTACTACGAGTACTTCCAGACCGGGAACCTCGGGCCGGCCCACACCTACAAGGTGGAAGGGGTAGGGGAGGACTTTCTTCCCTCGACGATGCACTTCGACATCGTCGACGAGGTCATCCAGGTCGGGGACAAGGAATCGTTCATCACCGCCCGAAGGCTCGGGCGCGAGGAGGGTCTCTTCGTCGGCGGGTCCTGCGGCACGGCCGCCGCCGCCGCCATCCGGTACGCCCGCGGCCTTCCGGCGGGAAAGGTCGTGGTGGTGCTCCTTCCCGACTCCGGCTCGCGGTATCTCTCGAAGTTCTTCAACGACGACTGGATGCGCCAGAACCGGTTTCTCGAGGGCGATCTCGGCGAGAGCACGGTGAAGGACCTCCTGTCCTCCAAGCGGATCCGAAACGTCATCACCGCCTCCCCGCGGGAGACCATGGGCAACGTGGTCGGCGTCATGAAGGAGAACAGCATCTCGCAGCTCCCCGTTCTCGACCAGGGGAAGCTCCTCGGTCTCGTCACGGAGTTCGCTCTCCTCGATCACGTGGTGCAGGGACACGCCCGGCCGGATGAGCCGATCGCCTCCCTCGTGACCAACCAGCAGATGGAGGTGGTTTCGCCCGACTCCAACCTCGAGGTTCTCGCCGAGGTCTTCAGCCGCGGAAACATCGCGGTGGTCCTCGACGACGAAAAAGTTAGCGGGATCGTCACCAAGATCGACCTCATCAGTTATCTGGCCGAGCATCCAGTGTAGGGCCAGGCTCGACCGCTCGTGCGCCAAACCGGCGTCGTCCTCGTTCTTACGCTGCTCGCCTCCTCGTGCCGCCGGCCGGTCGAGCCCCTTCCACCCCCGCTCGAGATTTCCTTCCTCGCCTCAACGATTCTCCCGCAGTCGACGGAAGCCGAGTCCCTCGAGATCGGTGGGATCTCGGCCCTCGCTTACGATTCCACTCACTGGCTCGCGCTCTCGGACGCTCGGGTGTCGACGCGGTTCTACGAAATAGACCTGGCGCTCGATGGGAGCAATCTTCGGGTGACGGCGCGAAGGGCGGTGGCTCTTGCGAACGCGGACGCTCTCGATACCGAGGGCTTGGTGAAGGCGCCCTGGGGAGGGCTGCTGGTATCGACGGAAGGGGATGCCGACAAGGAGCCCGCGCTTCAGCCGAGGCTACTGGAGTTCGATAGCGAAGGGGCGCTCCTGCGGAGTTTCGAGGTCCCGGAGAAGTTCCTGTTCTCGGGCACGCCTCCGAATCGCGGCATCCGCGACAACCTGGGATTCGAGAGCCTCGCGCTCTCGCCGGACGCGAAGCGGGTCTTTCTCGCCGCCGAAGGCACACTTTCCCAGGACGGACCGGTTGCGGGGGTGGACACCGTCGGCTTCAGCCGCATCCTCGTCTACGACGTCGCCGGAAGCGAGCTCTCGCCCGCTCAGGAGTATGTTTACCCCCTGGGTCCCTTCGTTCCCGCCCCCGACTACATGGAGCAGGAGGTTACCGGAGGGCTGGTGGAGTTGGTCTCCCTGGGCGTCGACCGGCTTCTCGCCCTCGAGCGACTCTTCCTCCGGGAGCTGTCGGGAGAGAAGCGAGACCGAAACCAGGCGCGCATCTTTTCCGTCAGCCTTTCGTCGGCGACGGACGTCCGGGGTATCGAATCCCTCGGGGCGAGCGCCGACTGGCGCCCGGTGACGAAGGAGCTGGTCCTCGACCTCGACGACGTGGTCGAAAAGCTCACTCCAGAGTACCCGAGGCTCGACAACATCGAGGCCATGGCGCTGGGACCGGAGCTACCGGAGGGAGGAAGGGCGCTCCTCCTCGCGAGCGACGACAACTTCCAGGCGAAGCAGAGGACGCAGTTTCTCTTGTTCCGACTGACTGGCTTTTGAGCGTAAGCAATCTCTCCCGCTTCCGCCTCCCTCGCGGACCACGTACTACAATGTGTTTGTAGTACACACGCCTTGTAGTAATATAAGTCAATGAACCGTAGCCTGTTATTGGATCGAGATGACGAGATATCACGACTCGAAGAAGCGTGGAAGGCAGCCTCCGCGGGGCAGCCTCAGCTCGTCATGCTCTGGGGGAGAAGGAGGGTCGGAAAGACCTTTCTTCTGTCCCACCTTGTGGACGGGAAAAGGAGCCTTCTCTTCAGCGCCACACAACAGTCCGAGCGGATCGAGCTTGGTCGACTCTTCGATACGGTTCAGCGCGAGCTGGGGCCGGAAGTCGCCGACGCCTCCGGCGGCGGATTCGCCAGTTGGGAGCGAGCGCTCAAGTTCCTGGCCAGCCACGCGGCCAAACAACCCCTGCTCGTGGTGCTCGATGAGGCGCCTTATCTGCTGGAGGGTACGCCCGCCCTTCCGAGTATCGTACAGGCTGTCTGGGATCATCTCCCCGTCGGGACCAAACTTCTTCTCGTCCTTTCCGGCTCGGCGGTTTCTGTGGTCGAGGGATGGATGGCGCCAGGCGCACCCTTACGCGGACGGCCGACCCTGCGCGTTCGGCTCGATCCGATGGATCCACCGGCGGCGCAGAAATTCCTCACCAAGCTGTCGCCGGACCGATTCGTGGAGGCCTACGCCGCCTGCGGCGGCTATCCGCTTCACCTTCGTGCGTGGGATCAGTCAGTCGAGACGTACGAGAACTTGAATCGCCTTGCGGGAAGCCCGGGAGGCATTCTTCTTGAAGATGCCGCCGGAATCTTGCGAGAGGAGCTTCCGGCGGCGGGCGGATACTCCCGCGTAATGGCGGCGATCGGGCGAGGGCTGACGCGTTTCAGCGAGATCGCAAGCGCCGCCGATCAGCGAGTCGAGCGCCCGCTCGAGGTCCTTGTTGAGGCGGGGTTCGTCCAAAGGATGCTTCCGGTTGGCGCACCCAAGGGCGCCCGCCCTAATTACGAGGTTCTGGACCCCTACATCCGCTTTTGGTTTTCCGTGCTCTACGCCGACCGAGGCCTCATCGAGGGCGGGCAGGGTGCTGCCGTTATGGAACGCGCGCGTCCTCGCTTCGAAACCCACGTCGGGCGCGTCTTTGAGGAAATGGCGCGCGGTCACGCGCGACGGATGGTTGCGCGGGGCGATCTACCGTCGGACATGGTGGTCGGCCGCTGGTGGGCGAGCTCGGGGACGCCTTGCGAGGTCGACGTTCTGGGTCTCAGAGGCTCGCGCACGCAACTGATGGGCGAGGCACGCTGGCAGAAGGCTCCCGTCGGCGTGCGAGAGCTCGAGGCGTTGATCCGAAAGAGCGAGAGAGTTCCGAAGCTCGTGAAGGAACCTGTCTATGCATTCTGGAGTCGGGCGGGTGGGACGAAGGACCTCGAAGGAGCCTCGGTGCGGGTCTTCGATCCGGATGCGATACTGGCGTGAAGCACTTCAGTAGCGGTTCTCTCGGAGCCACTTGCGCACGGACTCCGCCCGATCGCTTTCCGGATCGATCTCGAGAAACTTCCGGAAGCTCTGTGCTGCGAGATCGGGGGCCTGTCTCTCTCTCAGAAAGAGGACGGCCAGGTTGTAGTGAGCCTCGCTGAGCGTGGGGTCGAGCTTCACCGCCGTCTGATACCCGGCGATGGCTTCGTCGATGAGACCCGCCTTCCGCGCCGTCACCGCGGCGCGGAAGTGGAGGGGGGCATCGTCGGGTGACGAGCGGGAGAGCTCCCGGTAGGCCGCGGCCGCAGCCGGATAATCCTCTGCCTCCTCCAGAACCTCGGCGAGCTCGCGGCGGGCGCGCGTGAACGTGGGGTCGATGCGGACCGCCCTCTCGAGGGCCTGGCGCGCTTCGACCAGGTCGCCGGCGCGGCGATCGGCGAGCGCTTTCACGAAGTGCGCGGGAGCGAAGTCCGGGTAGGCTTCGAGCGCGACCCGGGCCATCGCTTCCGACCGCGCGGGGTTGAACCCGTACCAGAGCGCGTGGAGGAAGTGGGTCTGCGCGTCCCTCGGATCGAGGGCCAGCGCCTCCTGGATCGCTTTCTCCATCTCGACCATCTGTTCCCGGTGGTAGGCGGCCCAGGCCCGCGCGCGCTGGGAGTCGATCTCGTTCGGAGAGATGCGAAGCGCTTCCTGGGCCGCGCGCGCGATCTCGGCCGCTTCAGCCGGGGAAGCTCCCTGCGTCAGGTAGGAGCGGAGTCCCAGGCTCTCGGCGAGAGACGCTTCGGCGTCCGCGAGAGCGGGGCTATTGCGCGCTGCGGCAGCGATCCGATCCCGCTCCTCGCGGATCTTCGCGTCGAGCCCGGAGAGTGAGAATCCGGGTGTCGCCGGGGGAAGTGGTGCCGAAGCCGACACGGGCGCCGCTCTCTCCGGAGCGAAGCTCGAAACGACCTGAGCGAGCGTCGGCCCGACTTTCGCAAGATCCTTCTCCGGAATCCAGGTCGTGAATCGGTAGAGCGTTTCTCCCACCGTGGTCACGACCTCGGTGACCCGATCCCGTTCGTTCTTCTTTCCGCTGCGCGCGGGCACGGAATACACCAGCTCCACCCCTGTCCCCCAGGGGAATCGGCGGATGGTCTTCGAGGAGAGAGGCTCTTTCACCCGCTGCGCCAGGTTCTCGAGCTGGACCTCCATGAAGATGCCCGCGAAAGTCGGGTCTTCCAAATCGATCGGCTGCGTGAGCCTTTCGATCTCGAGCCGCACCATGTTGTTCTTCCGGTACTCGAGCTGGAAGGGGACTCCGGCAGAGGGCGGCTGGAGCTTCGAGTCCTTCTGCGGGTAGACGAGCGTGAAACCCTGGCCCCGGTGGGTGACGATCGTCTCCGCCAGCAGAAAGGCCCCGAGGAGGAAGCCCGCCAGACCGTTCATTGGTCGGGCGCCTCGCCGACGGTGTTCGCGAGGACCTCGTCGACGCTCGTCTCGCCCAGGGCCGCGACCGCGAGGCCGCTCTCGCGAAGCGTTCTCATCCCTTGCTTCATCGCGAGGTCCCGGAGCTCGACGACGGAGGCCTTCCGGGCGATCAAGTCCTCGATCTCGTCCGTCACCACCAGTGCCTCGTAGATGCCGCGGCGTCCGCGATAGCCGGTCCCGCCGCACTCCTCGCAGCCGCCTGCCTCGAAGAGGGTAGCACCCTTGAGAATAGCGCTCTCCACGGTGCTGAAGGAAGCGGAGGACTTCGGGGCCGCGGGCTTCTTGCACTTCCCGCACAGCCGCCGGACGAGCCTCTGGGCGAGAACGAGACGGACTGCCGAGCCGACCATGTAGGGGTCGAGGTCCATGTTGAGAAGGCGCAGGATGGTGCTGGGCGCGTCGTTGGTGTGGAGAGTCGACATCACCAGGTGTCCGGTGAGTGACGCCTTGAGGGCGATATCCGCCGTTTCCTTGTCCCGGATCTCGCCGACGAGGATGACGTCGGGATCCTGCCGGAGGAAGCTCCTCAGGGCGGAGGCAAAGGTTAACCCCGTCTCCTCGCCGCAATGGACCTGCGTCACGCCCGCAATCTTCGACTCCACCGGATCCTCGGCGGAAACGATGTTCACGTCATCGTGGTTCAGGTGCTCGACGAGAGCATAGAGCGTCGAGGTCTTGCCGCTGCCCGTCGGACCCGTCACGAGGAGGAGGCCGTTCGGCCGCTCGGCCGCATCCCGCACGCGCGCGAGGGTATCGGCGTCGAAGCCGAGCTGGTTCAGATCCTGTCTCTTGCGGGACCGATCGAGGGCCCGCAGGACGATCTTCTCGCCGAAGAGCGAGGGGAGGCTCGAGAACCGGAAGTCGACGTCCTTTTCCCAGACGAGGTCGTAGCTGATGCGCGCGTCCACGGGCTCTTTCGCGGGCGTCATCGGAATCCCGGCCATCACCTTGAGGCGGGCGACGACCGCGAGGGCGACCGGGGTGGGGAAGGAGTGGGCGGTCCGCATGGCGCCATCGATGCGGGCCCGGACGCGAAACGCGGTCTCAAGCGGCTCGAAGTGAACGTCGCTCGCTCCTTCGAGGACCAGCCGCACGACGAGCTGGTGCACGAATCGGATGATGTCTGGATCGCGGACGATGGCCTCGAGGGCGGAGGGATCGGCGCGGATCTTGTCGCGGTTGCGGTTCACGAGCGCGACCGCGGGATCCGAGTACGCCGTCATCGGGGCATCGAGACGCGCCCTTACGAGTGCGTCAACGAGCTTCAGAGCTTCGTCGAGATCGGACGCGGCCCTGGGCAAGCCGTTGAACGTGACCCCGTAGTGCTGCACGATTGCGGCCGCGATGGTGTGCTCGAGCCCGGCGACCGGGTGGATGCGGCAGCCCGAGATCGCCTCGAGAGCCGAGATGAGACGCCGGTCGGTCGGGTTCAGCATCGCGACCCGGATGGCGTTGAGCTCCGACTGCACCGGAAAGAGGAGTGCTTCCCGGACGAGCTCCTTCGGAATGAGCTTGGACACCGTCTCGATGTACTCGGGGTAGACGGTGAGAAGCGACGGGTCGACGATGCCGGTCCCCGCCACCTCCTCGACCACCGCTGCCAGGATGTCGGCGGAGGCGAGCTTGAGCTCGAGGAGAGCGCGGAGGAAGCTCATCGGCCGGGTCTGGTGAAACGCGCGCGCCCGGGCGACGAGGGGCGCCTGGATGTAGCCGTATTGGACCAGCCGGTCGGTGACGGCCTGTTCGAATTCGGAATAATGCATGCGAAGCTACTGGAGCTTCCGATCCAGCTCGGCGATCCTCTGCTGCGCTTTCTGGTGGTACTCCTCGCGGGGGTTGGGAAGGAGCGCCAGGCACTGCCGATAGAGCTCGCGGGCGTCGCGGAGCTTCCCCAGGCCCTCGTAGATGTAGGCCCGCTTGTAGATGTCGACCGCCTCCGACCGGACTTTCTCGAGGGCGTCCGCCATGAACGCCTTGGTCGCGGCGTGGTCGGGGTTGAGATCGAGGATGCGCTGGAACTGCGTCATCGCCGCCGCGAGCTCTCCCGCGTTGTAGAGGCGCACGCCTTCGTCGTACATCGGTCCGAGCTTCGCGTCGAGGAGGTGACTCGCCTGATCCCGGAGCTCGCGTGCGCGGGCGTTCTGGGAGTCGAGCTTCAGCACTTCGGAGAAGCTGGCGTACGCCTTCTGGTAGTCCTCCGCCCTCAGCTGGGCGAGGCCCCGTTCGGTGAGCTCCTCCACCCGCTTCTCCCGCTGCTGCGAGGCGCGGCGGCTTTCGTCCATGCCCGAGAGTCCGCGCCGGGCGGCGGCGTTCTCGGGGTCGAGGGCGAGCGCCTGCTGGTAAGCGGCGCGTGCGCGCTCTCCGTTCCTGCTCTTGAAGTAGTCGCCTTCCGCAAGGTGGGACTCCACGAGCTTCGTCTTCAGGAACTCGCTCTCGGGGGAGAGCACCTTCGCTTGCTCGAGCACCGCCCGCGCGTCGTCGAACTTCGCTTCCGCCTGGAGGGCCGTTGCCCTCTCGACGAGGGATGCGACCTGGGCGGATTTCTCGCGGTCCAGACGCTCGCGCTCGCCGCGGGCCCGAGCCTCCTCCGCCGCCCTCTCCTCGAGCCTCGCGGTTTCCGCCTGGGCCTCGTGGTGGGTCTGGTCGATGACGAGGACCTTCTGGTACTGCTCGAGCGCGAGAGAGAAGCTTCCCGCGGCCTCGTACTCCTTCGCGCGGGTGACGTACTCCTCGATGCGCGCCTTCTCCTCGGCGTTGAGCTCGGCCTGGAAGACTTCCTGGAACTCGCGTTCGGTGGACTGGTCCGGTGATCGCACGAGAAGGATTACTACCAACAGGAAGAGCGCGACCCCGAGTCCGCCAAAGATGAGAAGGAGGGGGCGCCGAGACGGAGTGGCGGCTGCCTTTGGCGAGGCCACCGGCCCGCGCGGAACGGAGGAGGGGGTCGACGCTGCGGAGGGCGCAGGGGGAGGCGCCGTGGCGCTCTGGACCGGCTGGATGATCTGGATCGAATCCGGAGCGGGAACGACTCCATCGAGCGCGAAATAGAACGTGAACCCGCCGACCTGGATCTGGTCGCCCTGTTTCAGCTCGCGCGAGCTCACCTTGACTCCGTTGACCCGGGTGCCGTTCTCGCTGTCGAGATCGACGACCGCGTAGACCGCCCCCCGGCGCACGATCTTGAGGTGCCGGCTCGAGACGAGCGGATCGGGGATGGCGATGGGATTTCCCGGGGCGCGCCCGAGAACCGTTTCCTCGGTCACGAGGGGGTAGGAGCGCTGGGGGGCGCCGGCGATGAGCACGAGCGCGGGCACGGCGACGTTGCTCTCGAATCGAAGAATCGAGCCGCCCACCTCGACCTCGCAGCCCGGGTAGAGGTCGAGCGATTCCACGCGCCGTCCCTGGTGAAGGATGCCGTTGCCGCTTTCGAGATCGACGATGCGATACGCCCCAGCAGCCGTGGCGTCGATCCGGGCATGGCGCCGCGAGACCGCGGGATCCGCGAGGGGGATGTCGCTCGAAGGGTCGCGGCCGATCGAGAGCGATCCCGAGCCGAGCTCTTTCTTGAGCTCGACTTTTCCTTCCCGGAGGACGACGATCTTGGCCATGACTTCCTATCGGAGCTTCGCCTTGGCCTGCTGAATTCCCTGCTCGGCTTCCGCGTAGCGCGGATCCGACGGGTCGGCGAGCGTCAGGAAGATCTCCCACTCACCGACCGCCTCCTCGTATCGCAGGTACTGAAAGGCCTGGCGCGCGTTTCCAAAATGTTGATCGGCCTTCTGCGAGATCTCCTCTTCGAGGAGGCTCAGCCGGGTCTTGGCGCGGGCGTTGTCCGGGTCGATCTCGAGGACTTTCCGAAACGCGTTCCGCGCCTCTCGGAGACGACCCGTGTCGAGAAACGAGAGTCCCTGTTCGAAGTGCTCCTCGGCCGTCGATGCAGCGGTGGCAGCGGACGGGGGCCGCGTCGCGGCTGGGGGCACCGTCGTCTCCGTCACCGAGGGAGCGGGAGCCGTTGTCGCTGCGGGGGGTGCGCTCTCTCCGGATCGCTTCTCACCGGCAGCGGGCGCATCACCCGAGGGCACGAGGAGAACACGCAGGAGGACGCCGAGGGCCAGAGAAACCGCGATGAGGAGGCCTCCGATGCGGAGGAGGCGCTTCATCGGGTCGGCCTCGATCTTCGGTGGCGCGGATCGGCCCTGGGCCGGCGTGGGCTTCGCTTTGGCAGCGGGACTGGCAACGGCGGCAGCAGAGGGCGCCGGCGGAGGAACCGAAGAGGCCTTTGGTGCGGGCGGAGGAGGCGCGGGCCTCAAGGGTCTCTTCTCGCTTTCGGGGGCGAGGAGCCGGCAACGAACTCCCGCGAACTGCAGCTCGTCCCCGTACTTCACGGAGGCCTCCCGAATGGGCGCGCCGTTGACGTACGTCTTGTTCGCGCTTCCCAGGTCGACGAGAGTGATGCTCGACTGGGAGAAGAGGAGCTTCGCGTGGAACTTGCTCACGAACTGGTCGGCGACGACGATGCGGTTCGACGGATCGCGGCCGATGGTGATCTCACCACCGGCGATGGGGTGGTGGACTTCCTTCCCGTCGGGAAGCTGGACGACGAGCTTGGGAAGATCGGCGGCGCTCAAGGTTTTGTCAGTCATGACATAGAAAGAGCGAGGGAAACAACGCTAAATCATTGTCCCGTATCTATGCGCCTGGTTTCAAGCTGACCGCGACACCGCTTCCCTCGCGGGTGGCGCTGATGGCGAGGGGCCCGGCCGGCGTCTCGACCGACGAGACCGTCCCCGGGGCGTCGTCGAGGGCGTTCAACGAGTCGAGAATCGCTCCCAGGAGCTTCTCGTCCTTCACCGCTTCGATCACGTGTCTGCCTTCGAGCGACTCGGGCGTCGCTCCGAGGAGCTCCGCGGCCCGAGGCTCGGCGCGCGTGACGATGAAGCCGGCGTCGACCCAGAGGAAGGCGCCGTCGCCAGGAGGCGGTGGGGGTGGTCCCGCAACCGCGGGTCTGGGAACGGGCGTTTCGGGCGACAGCGGGGCCGATACGTCGCGATGCGGGGGCGCTGCCGCTGCCACCCCGGGCCTTGTCCTGGGCGCTTCCGGAGCCATCCCGGGGGCGCGCGCAATCAGTCGATTCACACTCTTCGCGATCTGGGAGAGCTCAGGAAATCCCTGGGCCAGAGGAACGCGCGGCGCGTCTCCCTTGACCACCGCTTCGATGTCGTCCCGGAGCGCTCCAATGGGCTCGAGAGTGAATCGCTTTCCCATGACGACCGCCACCAGGACGGCGAGCATCATCGTGAGGAACCCGAGAAAAAGCACAGCGACCGCCCAGCTTCCCGATGCCGTCGAGACCTCGTAGACCAGAACCGAAACTCCCACCCGCCTCCCGCGGTCGAGAATCGGCTCCACCATGACGTAGTCTCCGTTCCGGCGCCTCCCGAGATAGAAGGTGCGGATTTCTTCGATCCCCGGCTGGATTCCGTCGATCGTCGCAAACGTCTCGTCCACGCGGGCCGAGGGGGCGAGGACCTTCCCTTGAAGGTCGAGGACGAAGGCTTCCTTCACGCGCTCCTCGCGGGTCACCATCTCGACCTCGAGGTCCTTGGCGCGCCCCTCGGCGACGGCCCCGGCGTTCGCCGCCGTGAGCAGATCGAGGAGGGCCCGGCCCCGCCGCAAGGACTCTTCACGAAGAGCGTTTCCCAGTGTGCGCACGAGGGGAAGCGCGAGGACCAGGTACACGGTGAGCGCGACACCGAGGACGACGAGAGCGTGTCTTCCCGTCCAGGAGCCCTTGGGGGGAGTGTCGTCGACTCCGGCTTCCGCAGCCTCCGGCGCTGCCACCGGCGGGGCCGATGCTGCTGAAGGCGGCGCGGGGGGCGGGATCCCCGGGGCGAAGCGCGCCGTGTCCGGCGCCTTGCGTTTCGCGGGCGTCTCGCTCCGGAACTGCATCGTCGCCGTCGCCGGGGCCTTTGGAGGCTCCCGGGAAAGGAGAACCGTGCCCTCGGCGTCGATCTTCGCGGCCGGCTTTTCAGGCGCCGCCGCGGGCTTCGAAGAGAGGATGACGGTAGCGGAGTCGTCGGAGGCGCTCTCCTCCGGAGCCGCGGGGGGCGGCGGAGGCGCGGGGGGAGCGTCCACCGTGTAGGTGATGAGGAGCGAGCCCATCCGCACCGTGTCTCCCGGTTTGAGATCCGCCTCCTTCGATTTCTTGAAGTTGACGAGACTTCCGTTGCGGCTTCCCAGATCGACGAAACGGACGCCGGTGGGAGTGGGCTCGAACATCCCGTGCCGGCGCGAGAGGCTCGGGTCGTCGAAGTGGATCTCGCAGGAGGGGTCGCGCCCCACGGTGAGGGAGGAAGCTCCGATCTCCCTCCGCAGGATCTCCTCCCCCTTCTTGATGACGAGTCGTTTCAAGGCGAGAGTCTCCGTCAGCCCATTCCGTAGATGAAGCGCAGGATGACCGGACCCACGATCACCAGGAGCGCGGCCGGAAGGATGAAGATCACGAGGGGAACGAGAACGATGCTCGACGCCCGGGCGCCCGCTTTCTCGGCGCGCTGGAACCTTTCCGCGCGCATGAGGTCGGACTGCGCGCGCAGCACCGTCCCGATCGAGGCACCCAGCCGGTCGGCCTGGATGAGGACGGAGGTAAACGAGGAGACTTCGGGAACCCCGCAGCGCTCGGCGAGGCTTCGCAAGGCGTCTGAACGGGTGGTCCCGAGGCGGATCTCGCGCAGCATCAGCGAGAGCTCGTCCGCGAGCGGGCCCGCGGGGCCCCTCTCCACCACGCGCTGCAGGCCCTGGGAGAAGTCGAGCCCGGCCTCGACCACGAGCGTCAGGAGGTCGACGGAAAAGGGGAGGGCCCGCACGATCGCGCGCTGGCGGCGCGTCACCATGTCCTTCAAGAGGAAGTCCGGAAGGAACGAGAACAGCATTCCCAGGAGGACGACCATCAGGGGATGGCGCGCGAAGTTGAAGATGACGGCCATCCCCAGGGGGCCGAGGATCGCGAACACGATCTTCCACGCGAGGAACTCGTCCGTCGAGAGCGCGTCCTTGAGACCCGCGCCCGCGATCTGCTTCGCCTTGGAGGCGCGGTAGCCGGGAAGCTTGTAGTGGGACACCCAGGGCGCGATCGCCTGGAGGAGGGGCTGCATCAACTTAAGGAGCGGCGAAGACACCTCTTCTCGGCCCCCGGCGGCATCGAGACGGGCGAGAGCGGCGCGCCTCCGGAAGTCGGGAAGGAGGAGGTACACCAGAAACGAGACGGAGGCGAAGATGGTGACGTAGGCGAGGACGAGAAAAAGGCTGCTCACGTCAGTTGATCCCCCATGCGTCCGAGGTGTCCTCGTCCATCCGGTCGCCCGCGATCTGGGTCGCCAGCTTGTCGCCCCACGCGTTGATGAGGGTCTCGATGTCCTGGCCCGCTGCCGGATACAAAAGACTGAATAGGAAGATCACGAGCGCGGTGACGAAGCCGAGGATCATGACGTACTCGATCATGGCGGCTCCCGACTCTCGGCCCTCTTTAGACATCGATCTTCACCGTGTTGAGGATCATCCACATCCCCATCGCGTCCATCGCGACGATGACGAGGAGCATCAGGATTCCGAGGACGGTGGTGAAGAGCGGCTCCACCAGCGACGGGTCGAGGAAATAAAAGGCGATGATGAGGATCGGAGGGACGGCGCACATCAGCATCCCCTGGGTCATCCCCTCCGCGGTCATCGCCTGGATCTTGCCCTCTACTTTTTTTCGCTCGCGCACGGTGTGAGCGATGACGTCGAACACTTCGGCGAGGTTCGCGCCCGTCTCCCGAATGGTGACGATGGCCGTCACCACCATGTCGAGGTCGGGAGTCGGGACACGCTCCGCGAGCTTCGAGAGCGCCTCGTCGAACGAGAGCCCCAGACGGTTCTCCTTGATCACGATCGCGAACTCCTCGGCGATGGGGGGTTCCATCTCCTGGACCACGAGCTCGACGCCCTGGGGGAGACTCAGGCCCGAGCGCAGCGAGCTCGAGACCAGAGTCAAGGCTTCCCCGAGCTGCGCGTTGATCTCCCGGAACCGGCGCGCCCGCAGCCAGCTGATGATCCAGCGGGGAACGAGGAGGCCGAGGAGCCCGAAGACGATCGCGAAGAACACACTGAAGTTCACGAGGAATCCGAGGAGGGACATCAGAAGGACGCAGTAGGAGAGGATCTTCCGCGCGCGATGTCTGGGCATCTCCTGGTGCATGGCCTCGAACTCGAGCTGCATCCAGCGGCTCCACTTGGTGAGGTAGCGGTCCCACCACTCCGAGAGCGGGCTCAGGATGGCGTAGGCCACGAAGGTGACGGCCGCCCCCGCGACGAGAGCGACGAGGATTCCCATCACGAGTGACATAGGCTCAAGCCGTCTGATGGAGGAAGATCTCGCGCGGCACCTTGATGCCCCGCCGCGAGAGGCCTTCGATGAACTTCGGGATGACCCCCGTCGGAACGAACTGCCCCTGGACCTTGCCTTCCGGGGTGATCCCCGTCTGCTTGAACAGGAAGATGTCCGCGATCGTAAACACCTCGCCCTCGCGGCCCGTGATCTCTGCCACGTGAGTCACACGGCGGCTCCCGTCGGAAAGCCGGGACTGCTGGAAGACGAGGTTGATGGCGGAGGCGATCTGCTCGCGGATGGCGCGTGCCGGAAGATCGAGTCCCGCCATGAGGCACAAGGTCTCGAGCCGGGAGAGCGCGTCCCGCGGCGTGTTGGCGTGGACGGTGGTGAGCGAGCCGTCGTGGCCGGTGTTCATCGCCTGGAGCATGTCGAGGGCTTCGCCCGCGCGGCACTCGCCGACGACGATGCGGTCCGGCCGCATGCGAAGGGCGTTTCGCACCAGGTCGCGGATGGTGATCGCTCCCTGGCCCTCGATGTTGGGAGGCCGGGACTCGAGCCTCACCACGTGCTCCTGCGGGAGCTGGAGCTCGGCGGAGTCCTCGATGGTGACGATGCGCTCGTCGTCGGGAACGAAGGACGAGAGCACGTTGAGGAGCGTGGTCTTCCCCGAGCCCGTGCCTCCGGAGATGACGATGTTCTGCCGGGCGAGAACCGCGGCCTCGAAGAACTGGGCCATCTGCTGGGTGAATGAGCCGAAGCGAATCAGGTCGGGAACTCCCAGAGGCTTCTTCGAGAATTTCCGGATGGTGAGGGAGGGCCCGTCGATGGCGAGAGGCGGGATGATGGCGTTCACCCGGGAGCCGTCCTCGAGGCGCGCGTCCACCATCGGGGACTTCTCGTCGATCCGGCGGCCGAGGGGGGTCACGATGCGCTCGATGATGGCCCGAAGCTGGTCCTCGGTGAGGAACCGGTAATCGGTCAACGTCAGCTTCCCCTTGCGCTCGACGTAGACCTGATCGATTCCGTTCACCATGATCTCGGAAACGTCCGTGTCGCGCAGCAGGTCCTCGAGCGGTCCGAGCCCGAGGGCTTCGTCGAGAATCTCCTTCACCAGCCGCTTGCGCAGGTCGCGGTCGGTCATGCTCTTGGCCTCCTCGTCGAGGAGGCTCACGATCTTCACTTCCGTCTTCGAACGCAGCTCGGACTTCTTCTTCCGGTCCTTCGCGAGCTCGATATCCGCCTTCTTGAAATCGATCTCGTCGATGAGCCGCCGGTGGATGCGGATCTTCACGTCCCGGATCTCGTCGGTTCGCTCCTTGGACTCCGAAACCGCCTCGGGCGCCGGCGCCGCCGCGTCCACCGCGACCGGCCGGAGCCCCTTCGCCCGCCGGGGCCGGGATTGAAGGTCCGCCACGAGCTGCTGAGTGAAGGCGTCGAGGGCCTTCGAGACCGGATGGCGGGGCGAGGAGGACACGAAGGGATCGGCCGTCGAGATCGACTGCTCCATCAGCTCCTCGTCGAGCGGGAGGTAGAGCGCGATCGGAAGGCCCACGCTCTCCTCGATGGTCTCCGGAGGAAACGGCATCTTGTTGCTGTAGCGGTTCAGCACCATCCTCATCGAGTCGCGTGAGAAGTGGTGCGACTGAAGGTAGGTGACGGACTGCCGGCCCTGGGCGACGGAGCCCACGTCGGGAGAGACGACGAGACAGACCATCTCGCTCAGATCGAGGATGGGAACGACGCTCTCGGAGAGGGTCGAGGCGAGATCGATCACGACGTAGTCGTACGCCCGGATCAGAAGATCGGCGACCTTGGCGAGCTTCTGGGGGGTGAGCATCTTCTCGTGGAGCGAGTCCTTGGCTGCCGGAATCACGGCGATACCCGTCGCGTGGCTCGTGACGTAGCTCTTGAGGATCGTCGGCTGCATTCGGTCGAGAAGCGGGACGACGTCCGTCACCGCCTTCGCCTGGGGGAGACCGAGGTACAGGGCGATGGTGCCGGGAATGGGAAAGGACGCGTCGAGGAGGGCCACCGAGGCGCGGGTCTCGCGGCGGAGGGATACCGCGAGATTGGCGGCGATGAGGCTCGCGCCCCCACCGCCCTTCACGGAAAAAACGCTGATCGCGGCCCCGGGCATGCTATTGCTGCTTCTTCTTCTTCTTCTTCTCTTCCTGCTTCGGGCTGTGCTTCTGGATCTCTTCGAACTCCTCGAAGTCTCCCGTGACCTTCTCCTTGAGCCCGCTTCCCGCCTCCGCCGCCGTCACCACCCGCGGAGTCGCGAACACCAGCATCTCCGTCTGGTTGCGGATGAACTGCTTCGACTTGAAGAGGTTCCCGAGGACGGGGATGCTTCCGAGCCCTGGGACTTTGTCCACGTTCTGCGCGTCCGAGGCTTGAACGAGGCCGCCGAGAGTGATGCTCTCGCCCGTCCTCACGAAGACGCTCGTGTTCACCCGGTTCGAGATGAGGCCGGGGGCGCCGCCCTGGGCGGCGGGCCCTCCGAGGCTCGACATCTCGACGAAGATGGCGGTGTCGATGTTGTCCTCGGTATCGACGTTCGGCTCGAACTCGAGCTTCACTCCGTACTCCTTGTACTCGATCGAGATCGCTCCTCCCCCCTGGGCGACCGGGATCGGAAGCTCTCCGCCGACGAAGAGCTGCGCCTTCTGCCCGCTCTTGGTGATGAGCGTCGGCTGGGCGAGGACCCTGGCCTTCCCCGTCGAGGTCATCATGTTGATCGACGGCAGGAGGTTGCTGATGACGCCGCTCACGGGCCCGATGCTGGTGCCCTCGAAGGGGAGCGTCGACGTCGGGTTGATCGAGCCGCCCCACTTGACGCCCAGGCTCCGGAGCATGGTCCGGTCGACTTCCATGATGGTCACGTCCATCTGGACGGTCTTGATCGAGTCCGCCTGGGCGCGGTCCATGAGCTGCTGGGTCATGGGTGAGAGCTCGACCAGGCTCCGGACTTCGGGGTAGCTCTCGAGGACCTTGTTGATGCGGTCGAGGTCCCTCTGGGTCAGCACCTCTCCCTCGATCCACACGGTGCCGCCGACTTGCTTGTACTCGATGCCCTCGATCCCGCCGAGAAGCTGCTCGAGCTCCTCCGTGATCTGGCGAGCGCTTCCCGAAGAGGGGCGGACGCGGATCAGGATCTCGCGCTGGAGCGTGCCCTGCTGGTCCCAGAGGCTGAGCGTCGTCTCGCCGGCTTTGCGGCCGATGAGCAGCACCTCCTGCCGGCTCTCGAGGATGCGGAAGTCGGCCACGGTGTCGTTCGCAAGGGCGCTCCTGCCGATGGGAAAGTCGACGCGGACGATGGTCTGGGCGCCGACCGCCACCACCTGTTGTTCCATCTGCGCGGCCGCCGCGACCGCGGCCATCACGAGAACGATGCTCAAAAGTCGGATCGTGCTCTTCATGTTCCCCCCATTCCTTTTCTGAAACTAACGGACGGTCCCGCGGATCTCCTGCCAGGACGGTGTGCGCCTGGGCACCACCTCGCCTTCGGCCACGCCGAAGACGGCGGCGGCGTTGGTGCGAGGAAGGTGAGCCTCCTCGGTCCCCTCCCGGAACGATCGGAGGGCGAGGGTGACGTCCCCGATGTCCTGGGCCAGGACCAGGTCCTGGGCCTGCTGCGGCGTCAACGCGAGCGTGACGGTGGAGAATTTCTCGCGCTCCTGCTGCGCCAGCGCCTCGAGCGCGTCCTGGTTGCCCGTGCTGCGCACCTCGCCGAGGTCGCTTCCCACCGCGAGCACGAGGACGTTCTGGAAGAGCGTGGTGACGAAGGTCCTCTGGTTCGCCGAGCCGAGCCCCGATCCGAGCTTCACGGTCGCGAGCACGTCGACGGAGTTGTTCGCGGCCACCAGGCTCGAGACTCCCGTCACGTCGGTGACGGCGATCGAGACCGCCCGCATGCCGCGGGGAATCTTGGTCGCGAGGTTGCGGCCGACTCCGGTCATGGCCGTCCCCAGGACCTGGCTGTCCTTCTGGATGGGGATGGCCGCGATCTGTCCCACCGCCTCGCGGACCGAAGTGAAGGCGCTCGGTTGGACGAACTTCAGCGGCACTTCGGTCTCGATGACCATGTTCTCTTCGATTGCAGTGCCGGGGAGGATGTCCGACACGGCCACCACCACCGTGCGCTCGTCGGCGATCTGAAGCAGCTCCGCCTCGCGACTCCGCAGGTACAGGTGCACGAAGACGAACCCCAGGACTCCGAACAGAATCGAGATGATGATTGCGGGCTTGCCTTTCATGGGCTCTCGTTACTCCTTGGCTTCTCTACTCCCATGGCCGATCGTTCTTGCAGGCCGGGTGGTTGTTCCCGCGCACGGCCTCGCAGCCGTCGTGGTATCCGTCGTGATTGAAATCCCCGTGGGCGACGTCCCATTGATCGCGGGCGTCCTGAGCCGCGTTCGGGTCCTGATCGTTCAGGTCGTCGTTCGCGTCGCCGTACTGGTCTTCCATGTCCTCGAGGTCGCCCTGATCGTAGCCTTCGGTGTAGTCGGTGTAGTTCCGGCCGAGCTCCCCCGAGATGCCGATGAGCGCTTCGATCATCCCGAAGAACGCCTCGAACCCGCCCTCCGTCCCCATGCCCATCCAGAGGAACTTCATGGGCATGTAGTTCAGCCCGGGGTCGTGATTTCCGAGCTTGAGCCGCACGGGAGCCCGCGTCACGCCGCGGTTGCGTAGCTCGAGCACGATCGCGTCCTCGAAAAACGGCATCACCGGCATGGACGCTCGGTCGTCCTCGGACCAGTTGGTAGCACCGCCCGCCTGTACATGCACCCGGCCTCCCGCCTGCAAGAGCGGAGACACGGAGCGCAGGGGCTTGTGCGGCTGGTTGGGCCACCCCTCGAATCGGTGCGTGGGTTTGTTGTAGGTCCCGTAGGCTTTGTCCTTGAAGAGGCTGTAGTAGGCGTTGTTCGCCATCTGGTAGGAGTAGTTGTGGACGAGGAACACCTGGATGATGGCGGAGAGGAGGATGGCGAAGAGCCAGGTCATCAAAACCGTCTCGATCAACGCTTGTCCTCGCTCGGATCGAAGGCTCAATGGAGCACCTCCGTCAGGCTCGGGAGGGATCCTCCGAGGTTGAGGAACGTGGCGTTGATGGTCGAAAGCGGGATGAGCCGCGCCACGTACTTGGCGCCGCGCTTGTCGGGCTCGACGTCGCCGTCGATGGGCTTCGCGAGAGCGACGGCGGTCATCGCCGGGACCTGCGGAAACCCGAACGGCATCCAGCTCTTTCGCGGGAGCACGAGCGCGTCCACCGGGTCCGCCGATACCCACCAGTAGAAGCGCGTCACCTCGTCCGACTGCGTTTTCTTCCAGGGCTGATTGAACGTCCCGCTCTTCGAGCTCAAGCTGAAGGGCGGGGTGTAGCAAATCCAGTTCTTCGTCACCGACTCCTGCTGGAGCCGCACGGTTGCGAAGCCCGAGAACAGGGAGGGCCACGCCTTCTGCATGTTCACGATGTGGCTCACGCCCATGCCGGCGGAAGCGGGGTTCGAGAGCAGCCCGCCGAACGACTCGAGGGGCGTGTGCACGGAGCCGTCGGGAAAGAGCTCCCGGATGTTCTGCCGCGTCACCATCTCCGCTTCCATCAACGCCCAGACCGCGCCTCCGTGGTTGGAGACCCGGATCATGATCGACATCACCGTCTCGATGATGCGGTAGATCGCGGTGATGGCGTCGTCGACCCCGCAGAACTGAAACGTCCAGTAGAGCATGAGCGCGGTGGCGACGTCCCAGGAGGTGTCGATGATCTGATTGAACTCGGAGATGGTGTTCATGACCGTCGCCTGGGTGGAGGCGCCGGTGAAAGCCCCGGCGTCCGCGACCACCTGGAGCATGACCCTCCGGTTCACCGCCTGGCCCACGTTCGCCACCAGCGCGAACAGCATGAAGAACACGAAGAAGCTGCAGAGAACGAAGAGCGTCGTCTGGCCCTTCTCGTCGGCGAATCGCTTGCGGAGCTCCTCCACGTTCCTCACTCCTTGTTGTCTCCCCGCTCTTCGAAACCGTTCGGATCCCGCGGCACCGCCCCCCAACCTCGGGTGGTGATGCGCCCCGCCGCGTTGTTCTTCAGCAGGAACGGGATTCCGAGAGTCGTCTCGTAGTTGACCTCGACGCCCTCGTTTCCCTCCTGCACGTTCACGAAGCTCGAGTCGATCGGGCCCCACTTGATGATCTCGAGGATGGAGGTGCCAGCTCGCTGCGCTTTTCCCACCGCGTCGTCCTTGTTCACCGCCCAGACCCGCGCCGCGCTCCAGGCGGCGTAGTTGGTGATGAGCTTGGTCACCGAGATGAGCGAGACCTGGATCGTGGCCAGCATCAGGAAGAAGATGATGGAGATCGTCATCATGAGCTCGAGCGCGCTCGTGCCCTCCTGGCCCCGTCGTCGTCGTCCCGGCTTCATCGGAGAGCTTTCTCTCAGGTGATGCCGCCGCCGTTGATGGCGTTGGAGATGCGGTCGATGAGCCCCTCGAGGGCCGGACGCAGGATGGGCCAGAGGAGGACGGTGAAGAGCGTGATGATGATGATCGCGATGAGGGCGATGATGAGGATGTACTCGATGGTCATCGCGCCCTCTTCCTCTTGGAGCCTTTGCCGGAGCCGGCGGTAGCGCTCGTCGGCCGAGAGCAGGCGGGAGAGGGCGGCGTCTCTGACGCGGGTGCGAATTCGATTCCACATGGAAGAGACCTCCTTAAGGACCGGGCCCACCGGTCAGGTACATGGCGACGTTGACGACGAGAACGGCGACGCGATTCAAGAGAACGCTGATGAGCCACAGGGTGGCGAAGATCGAGATGCTGGAGACGAAGGCGAGCACCAGAGTGTACTCGATGGTGGTGGCACCCGACTGGTCGGAGACTGGATTGACTCTCATGGTCCCACCGAGCTCAGCGCCTTCGAGATCTTTTCGAAGGCTTCGAGGATGACGGGGCCGAACAAACGGTTCAACACCACGGCGATGGCGACGAGAAACCCCGTGACCATGACCGTCTCGAGGAAGGCCTGACCTTCTTCGCGGCGGGGCCGGGCGCATAAACCCCTGGCTGTCATTCTTTAGTGGTTCCGAGGGTAGCTATACAGAATCATAATGGCCCGTTCGGAAGCCTGTCAACGCACGCTGGTTGTGCTTGGGTTCTATTAGATAAAGACGAAAAAGGGGAGGGTTTTTCTCCCTCACCTCCGGCGATAGAGGGCGGAAAAATCATCCTGGTGCCAGAGCTCCCAGTTGGGGGAGGCGCCGAGCCGGCCGGCAGCTCCGCTGTCCCGGGGGTAGAGGGCGAAATCCGCGGGGTAGGTGTCGAGGAATTTTTCACTCTCCGGGAGCCCCCGCGTGAAATCCCAGTTGGCCTCGACGACGTCTTCGGGATAGACCGTTTCGTAGCGTCCGTCGATCGAGACGAGAACGCGGGGATATAGATGATAGAGGGCATACTCTCCCCAATTGAAGAAGACCGCCAGGTTTCCGCTCTCGCCTTTCAACAGCTGCACGGCCGCAACGGGATAGCGGTCGGTGGGGACGCGCATCTGGAGTGAGAGATCGCGGCGAAGCCAGACGACGGCTCCTCCCATGGCGACGAGCGAGAGCGCGAGGACCATCGCCGGAACGGCGAGGGCGTGGCGCCTCTCCCGGAACACGGCGTCCCAGGCGCGGCCGAGAGTGACCACCAGCACCATTCCGAGGAGGGGAACGAAGCGGACGTGGAGAACGCTTGCGGCGGCCGCACCCGCGAGCGCCACGAGATGCGCGGGCCTCGGCTTCCCGGCGACGACGAGCACGACGGTGAGGAGCAGAGCCGCGTGAATATGGAGATCGCCTGCGCCGGCGGAGCGCCACTCGACGATCTCGGGGCGGGGCATGGAGAGCGCGCCCGCGAGGTATCGCCAGTACTCGAAACCGTAGGGGTTCAGAAGGCTCGCGGCGAAGGCGCCGGCCGAAAGACGGAACGAGCCGTATCCAAGAAGGAGAAGGGGACCGAGAACGAAACCTCCGTGCAGGTTCGCCCAGAGGGCAACGAGGGGCACGAGGGCGATCCGCCCTTTTCCTCGCTCGAGGAGGAACAGAGTGAGGGAGACGAAGAGGAATGTGAACGCCTGGGACCGCACGACGGAGTTGAATCCCTGGGCGAGAAGCGGCCACGCGGCGACGGAAAGAAACGCGGTCGTCCACGGGCTCGCGCCCCGCGCCGCGAGAAGGAGAAGCGCCACCGTCAGGAGGCCCAGGAACGCCCGGAGAATCAGAAGCCCCGCGCCTCCCAGCGCTTCATGGACTCCGTGGAAGACGACTCCCGAGAGCCATTCGTGGTCGACCCACGCCGGTTTCGTCGGTACGTAGGCGAAAACGTCTTTCTCGGGGATTCTTCCCTCGGACAGGATGAGCCGGCCCGCGGCGATGCGTCCCCAGAGGTCTTCGTCGGCCTCGTGGAAGGTGAAGAGGAAGAAGACCGCGTAAAGCGCGAGGCTCAGACCGAAAGCAGGAGCCCGATGGCCTCGTGAATTCATCCCGCCCGATGATAAGGGAATCAGGAGCCGCGGCGGAACGTCGCTCTCACCACGCGCCTGCGACTGAGCGATTTCCCGCATGGGTCGCCAGGGAGCGATGATAGGCGGCGAATGAGAGCGAGCTTCTGGACGATGGTGATTCTCGCCGCCCTGCTGCGCGTGCCCGGGCTTTTCACCGAGCTCTGGCTCGACGAGATCCGGGCGCTCTCGAACGTGGCCTCGATTGGCTCCGCATCCGCCGTGTTTACCGCGATTCACCACGACAGCAACCACTGGATCGTGAGCCTGTGGATGGTTGCCGTCGGCCAGGAGGCCCCGTTCTGGCTCTATCGTCTGCCATCCCTCCTCGCGGGAGTCGCCGCCGTCCTCGCCGTCGGCTGGCTCGCGGAGCTCGACGACTCGAATCCTCGCCTCGCGATGCTCATTTCGGCGACGAGCTTTCCCCTCGTGTTCTACTCCTCGGAAGCGCGAGGGTACGCGCTTGCGGCGCTCGCGGGCCTCGGCCTCCTCGGGGGGCTCGTCCGGTGGGCGGAGACGGGACTGACGCGTTGGCTCGCCCTCTACTCTCTCGCGGCCGCCGTCGGAGTCCTCTCTCACCTCAGCTTCGTTCTCGTTGCGATGGCTGCGGTCGCATACGCTTTCGTTCTCGCGGGCCGCGGCGCACTTTCCTGGGTGCGCGCCCTCACCGTCCCCCTCGTTCCCGGTCTGCTGCTGGCTCTGCTCTTCTTTCTCGATCTGCGATTTCTCAGGATC
>Ga0187893_10004159_pt1 | contig 28023 bp, 38 predicted proteins | sample MA1701074metaG_FD_139574 | JGI IMG/M metagenome (GOLD analysis project Ga0187893, IMG submission 139574) | White microbial mat communities from a basaltic lava cave in the Kipuka Kanohina Cave System on the Island of Hawaii, USA - MA170107-4 metaG ... | reverse complement strand
CTTATCGACGACATAAAGGAAACCGCATCTCTGAAAGCCAACGCCCTTCTCGCCGCCCGCCTGAAAGCCGCGCTGGAAGAGGCGCCGGAGGTGTTTGGGAACGAACAAATGGGATGGACCAGGGAGCGGTATAGCCTTGACACATTTCGCGCCCGGCTCGTGGAGATTGAGGAGATGAAGTGAGCGAACAAAAGGTCATCCATCTTGAGAGCAAGAGATTCGGCGGTCCACTCTGCGGCACGTTGAAGTATCTTCATCTGACGCAGAACGAAAGAGACTGCGACTGCGGATCCTGCAAGCGCAAGTTACGCGCTCACCCAATACCGAAGCGAACTCGACGCAATGGTCCGACGATGAAACGAATCATTGATAAGGAAACCGAGAGGAGCTCGGGATAAACTTCATCTGGCGAGTTCCGGTTCGGACAGGCACTACTCCATCCACCGGACGCAAGCGAAATCCCACGGCCCGCCTTAATTTTGAGAGGAGAGATGATGAAGAGAATCAAGTACGGAAGAGAGCCGGTTCTCCACACGCATCGTTATATCGTTCAAGTCGGAGGGTGCCCAGGAAAGCATTGGAAGTGGAAGGTCCACTACTGCATGAATCTCGACGAGGTGAAGCTCCTCAGGGAGGATGCTCCGAAGGGTTCAGTCATTGAAGTGTACGAGGCTCATCACAACTTCAGAGAGGCGTGGCGCAAATGAATGCTTGGACTTTCCTTATCCTGATCTGTGTCGTGGACATCCTGCTCACGATTCTTGCCTTGGCTCAGTTCTCTCGGTTGGTTCAATGAGGATAGAAAAGCCCCGCCTATCGAAACCGCAACGGTACGTCAACGAGGCCTATTTGAACTACGTGCGCCAGAATCGATGCGTCGTCTGCAAGACGAGGCCAGTCGATGCGCATCACGTTCAAACTCGAGGAGCGGGTGGGAGCGATCTCACCGCAGTGCCGCTCTGCAGGATCCATCACGACGGCATCCACAGGATGGGCGTGATGACGTTCCAAACGCACTTCAAGATCAACCTCTTCGAGATCCAACATTTCCTGCTCAAGAAGTTCGTCGAGTCGACGACTTGACCAAATGACTCTGATAGGATGGTTTCATCCAAACCACTTTGAGGTGAAACATGCACCGCGTTCTCGCTTTACTCCTACTCATCCCGATCTTTTCCCTGGCCGGACCTCCGAGCAGTTTCAAGATCACGGCGAGTGGCGGATCGCCGATCCCAACCGCTTACTCCGCTGCCAACACCCAATCTCTGGCAAAGAGCGGACTCCGCTATCAGAGATGGTTGTGCGTGTATAACAGCACCGGATCAGTCATAGCAGTGAACACGAACGGAACGACCACTCTGGCGCCAACTGCGGATGTGGGGGACATTTATATGCCAGCAGGAGTTGGCCGCTGCCTCGAAGTGGACGGATTGAACACCGTCTACATCAGAAGCGACAGCGGCAGCACGATAACTTCAGGCGTCGTCTACGGTGACGTTCGATAAGGGGGCACTATGAAACGATTCATCGCACTTTCGCTTCTTCTGTTCTGCCTCTTCGGAATGGCGGACTACTTCACGTCTCCCGGTGTGACCCAATCTGGATCGGCTACATCGGCAGCAATCGCACCAGCAGGCGATCCTAACACCGGGATGTTCTTTCCTGCGGCGGATACTATTGGGTTCACGACTGGCGGAACGAATGCTCTGCAAGTGAATCCTGATCGAAGTTTCACTCATAACGGAGCGAGTGGACAACAGCCGTATCTTTTCACCAGATTGGGAGTGTCCCTTGCTATCCAAAGTCAAACCTCCGGGACGACTTCAGACATCGCCACGTTTTCTAAGGATGGTGACGGAACTGATTACGTCCGCAACATCATCTTTGGCAAGGGACTCCCATCTGATGTTACTAATTCTGAAGCTCTAGAAGAATTTTGGGATCCATTTAATCTTAGGTTCAGAATCCAAACGACCAATTCGGGGACTGGTATTGCTCGTCCGCTTGAATTAATCGCTGGATCTAATTTCGGTCAAATCTTATTGAATACCAACGGAACGATCACGTTGGGCACCGGAGCACTTCTTGGGACGAACGGAACAGCCGCTCTACCAGGATATTCGTTCTCAGGGGATACTAATACCGGGATTTATAGAAGTGCGGCAGATGAATTAAGCGTTTCGACTGGAGGAGTACAGTCTTTTAAATTTAATCCTGATCAAAGTTTCACACATCTTGGGGCTTCGGGCCAGCAGGCGTACCTTTTCACCAGGCAAGGAACCCGACTAGCTGTCCAATCTCAGACTTCCGCTTCTGATTTTGGTTTGGAGTTGTATTCTAAAGACGGAGACGGCTCTAAGACTACCGCGATCCGGCTGCTCAGCAAGGGAACCCCTACTAACGTGGCCAACGCGGAGTTTCTACAGATCACATGGGACCCTTCAACTTTCGGATCTGATCGGTTTGTCATCAATACGTCTAAAACTGGTTCTGGAACGATCCAGAGCCTCTCTTTACAGACATCCACCAACCACGGGCAACTCCTACTCAACACCAACGGATCCGTGAATATCGGGATGACCGGAGAGACGGACATCCATCGGATCAATACGACGGTCCAGACTCCGAGTGTCGGCGTTCTCACTCTCACGAATGGTCCGGGGGCCTCAACTGGAAACCCGGCGGTCTATCTGACCTTGAACATCAATGGGACGAACTACGCGATCCCGGCTTGGGCGTTCTGAGTTCTTGGTTTGAGGGACACGGCTTGCGGTTGATTCGATCTGCTTCGATCTCGACTGAGATGCACTTGCCCAAGTGATTCACGGCTATCTTCACGGTACCAGTTGATAGGTACTCAACCAGGAACGACTCCGCATTAGACCAACGTGATGCCGCTACTTCGAGAGCCCTCATTCGTTGGTGCCCAAACCATGCGAACCATGAGATTAGGCATGCTGAGATTAAGGTAAGGACCCTAGAAACTGTGATGTGTACGACCATTCGCCGTTCTTCAGACATCGTTGTATCCTCCATTCGTTCTCGTTCTAGCCTCAGAAAAAGGAACATACAAGATGCAGTTGCCAGTAACGGAGAAGCAGATACAGGCCGAGGTTGTTGCTCTCCTCGACCTGCTCCAATCGGTCGGGCATCTCGTCTTCCGACGCATCCACAGCGGGGCGAGATTCTACGGGGGGCGCCGTGCGAAGGCGCTCAACACAGGGATCCCTGACATCTACCTCATGGCGCGCGGCACCAGTGGGTGGATGGAATTGAAGCGACCGAAAGGTGGTCGTCTCAGCGAGGAGCAGATCGAGTTCCGGGACCACTGTAAGATTCACGGCATTCCATGGGCTGAGGTAAAATCATTGGGCCACGCCGTTGAATTCCTCGAAAAGGAGATGAGAATCCATGGACTCTCTTCCTACTTGGCTGCACAACCTAAGCCCGCAGGCGACTGTGCTGGTCGTCTCAATCTGGGGACTTCGTGAGCTGTTCGCTTTCATCCGTCGATTGATTCAGGATCTCAAGGGATCTCAGCAGGCCGTTCTCAGCCCGCAACTGGAGGTCGACCTCAAGCTCATCTCCAAGGCACTCGAGGCCGTGGCCGACCACATCACCGAGCAGACGAAATTGACCCAAGGGTTCCTGTTTGAATTGCAGAAGCTGACGATTCGAGTTGAGGAGCTGAGTGACGAGGTGAAGGAGCTTAAGGCTTCTTCTTGATTGCTTCTTCGTTAGCTGCGTCGTCCTTCTTGATCTGTGCGCTCGCCGCATCGTTCTTATCGATGATCTTCGCGTGGTCCTCGACCGCTTTGTCCTTCGTGTCCTTTCCCGCCTTGTCCTGCTTCGCCTTGTTCCACAGCCGCATGAAATAGACGGCCGCACCGATGAGCGCCAGGATCGCTACCGCAGATCCCCATCCTCCCCCGACGAGACCGAGAATCGAAGTCAGCCAAGCCATGCTTTCACCAATTCTTTCAGTTTGAGGACTGCCTGCTTCAAGACGTCATAGACGACCACAAACGGCAACGTGATGTACATCCACCACGGCATCACTGCACGTACTCCACTACCCCGCCCTCAATGACCGCGTACACCGACCTCCCCTTGTGGGTGAAGAACCCGAGGCGGGCCTTCCCATCGGCGGGCATCTTGAAACAATCCTCGAGTTTCGTGCTCAGTTGATTCGTCGTGCCGTGATTCAAGATCGTCACGCTCACCGACGACTCCGCGGTGTAGCAGACTTTCCCATCTTTCAACGCGACGCTTCCGGCGAGCCTCATCACGTTCTTTCCGAATACCTCCACGCCCAGCACCAGATCGTCGTGGATGGCCTCTCCTTGCGCCGTCTTCCCCATCGCATAGCCGAACATCATGCAGCCGCCGACGCCAGGCAGAGGGCCTATCAGCGCTTCCCTGGAGAGCCTTATGGTGTCGCCCGAGAACGTCCCAAGCTCGACCCCGGCGCCACACCCGAAGAGACGGTACGTCCCTTCCAGAACCGGCTTGGAAGTTTTGATGACCAACTCAAGAGGCTCAGATACAGGGAACCCACCCCGAGCAACCGATCTGAACTGGCCGAACCCGACGCCTTGCATCGTTCCTACAAGGGCAGGCGAAGGTCCCCAGGTCATGGAGGCAGTCGTTCTGCCCTCGAGTCTCCTGCGGTAGTAGAACCTGCCTATCATCCCATCCAGCGGATAGTCGGAAGTCATCCCTTTCACGAGGTCCCAATTCACGAAAACCTCGACGACACACGACGTCACCGACTCTGGGACCTTGTCGAGGAGCTCGGCAATCGGGATGCGGAAACTCCCCTCCACGTCGTTGTGGTATTTCGCTGAGTCGACCCCGCAGAGTCTCCCAATCAACCGAATCGCCCCAGGGAGAGGAGTGTGGAGAATCAGCTCACCGTTGTAAGGCTCGCCGGCAGCCAAGGAACAGGCTGATTGCCCGTACCCGAGTTGTGAACGACCGCCGCAGGTCGTCTCCATCAGCACGGTGTGGAAGTTGTTATTTACTGGGGATGGCGCGGCATCATATCTGACTTTCGCCCCACCGAAGACCCCGCATGAGGTCAGGAGCGCCCCAACTCCCGCTGTAAGTAGGCAGGGGCCAATTCGTTCCACCATCTGACGAGTTCGGAGTAATCGAAGTTTGGGCATGTCTTCCCTCGCTTGTCGAATTCCCTATGCCCATGAAGCGTAGCATATGGGTACTGCGCTCGTTTGATCTTCAGCAGCGAATGGAGGCTCTCGAATTGCGGCGGTTTGAAATTGTCGAAACCAGCGAGGCAGATGTGGATGCTCTCCTGATTGAAGTGCTCGACGGCCGCGGGAACGAACCTCTCATCTCTTCCCTGTTGAATGGTCCCGTCCTGCTTGATGAACCAATTGTACCCGACGTCATTCCACCCGCGTTCCTTGACGTGGATCCGTCTGATGTCCTCGATGTCCTGGGATGGGTTCGGCGAGGCACTGCAATGAAGGAAGACCTTCGTCACAGCGGCCTCGCGAACCTTCATGCCCATGAAATCACCCGACGGCGGGGACCTGCATCAGGACCGGGTGTCCTTTCAACGCACCAACAAGTTCGGCTGCCGCGACGAGGACCTTCAGCGCCGCATTCACTTTCACGGCGAGGTCTACTCCGACAAGGCCCGGCAATCGAACGGCGGCATACGCGAGTAGCTCGGCGCCATCCTTCTCATCCATCTCTCCCAATTCCTTCGGATACATCTTCACGTCGGCAAGCGCAGGGCCTGCCGCGAGAAGCACAGGAACGAGGTACTGCGCATCAGACAGATTGATCTGTCCATCGGCCTTTGCCGCCTGTACCGCGGCAACTGCTGCGAACACGAGGTCCAGACCCTTCTTGGTTTGCTCGACTCCGAATTGACCGCCCATTGTTTCTCTCCTTTTACTGTTTTAGAAATCCTACGGAAGTTCGTAGACATAAATCCTTGCCTCTTGAACTCCGACAACGAATGTTCCTGCGCTTCCTCGAACCTGTGTCTTCCATGTATGTGAACCAGCGCTCGCTGCGGTATCTAGGAACGAGATCGCAGAGCACGGAGTAAAAGGTTCAACATCGGTTGTGGTATCGCCGCCGCTGTTAAAGCTGCCAAGATCTGTGACGTCTCGAATCAACTTCACCTGTAAAACGGGGGGACCCGCCGAACTCGATGCAATCGTGAAGTGGCAGAGCCCATCACCGGGTATGTGACCGATCATCACTGGTCGACCAGTACTGATCATCGTGACAGTGACATTGGTAGCGTCAACATAACTGGTACTACTTGTAGTGAATGAACCACTGTCCAGCGTACTAATCTTATATTTAGTGAATCGTGCAGCTCCAAACGCAAGCGGTATCGGTTCAAAATCAAAAGGCATCGGCATCCTGATGCCGGCCGACAACACTGAAACGATGATTAATGAGGTGAGGATGCCAATGGCATAGCTGATAAATTTAATCATGCTGCCTCGAATGGTAAGTACAGTGTGCACTCCTCACTGTCCGTTTGTCCGTCCTGCACGTCAATTCTCAGGATGTCACCGGAGAGAAGCGCAATAGTCGTCAGCACGGCATTGGTGCTGATGGAGTAGTCCCCGGCGCTGAAGTCAACGGATGGTCTCGTCGAGAAGATCGATGAGAAGGCCCCTACTCCACGTTTCAATTGAACATCTACGTCCCATAGCCTCGCTGATCCAGCGAGAGGAACGAGAAGCACGGCTCCGGTGAGATTGACGTTGCTGAACAGTCGAAGATATTCAACTCCGAACAATGGGACTCCGAGAGAGAACGCACCACGAAGGAGCCATTTCATCGGCTGAAACTGTTGGAGCGATCCTTCCAGCGTCAAAATGCGGGACTCATGATCTGCGATGTCATCCCGAACCTTGCCGAATAGCTCCTGAGTTACAGGTTTCCCGCTCTCGGTTTCTGCTGATGTGATTGGAACGTAGCTCATCGCATCACCAAATCAGGTTGCTCCCGAAGCTATCGGGATTGTTGTCCTGCATTCCATAGTCATCAGTAATATATCCGTTATACATCTTCTCCTCGTCGTCAGCCGCATCGAAGTCTTCCGCATCATCTTCAGTGATAACGGCACATCGAGAAAAGGCGTTCGATAGATCGTCAAGCTCAAGATTCGCATTCGATGAACTCTTCCTGGAAGCCTGAACACCGCTGACCTTTCGATTGATTGCAGAACCAATCCGCTCGTAGATTTTCTCATGCTGCAACTCGACTCGGTCATGCACCGCAACTCTGGCTGCTTGTAGTTTCGTATCGATTGTGACGACCGCTGAAGCTTGCGCGAGTAGGAATTCCCATCTGTTGCACAGATACTGCGCATCGTCCGTGTCGGTCAGATACGTTTCGATGATCTGTTCCTTGGTCGACTTCGCGAGGTACTGCGCTTGATCCGACGTTTTGACCACCTCGGACAATTGTCGATCCAAGGAGGCCGGATCGAATTCCTTCAGCGTGTGCCTGATTCTCGTCGTCTTCGTGATACGCGTGCTGTCTGATTCAACTTTGAAATTGAGAACATCACTTTCCCGCAACCTGAGCACGTCGGTAGTTTCTCTCTTCGGTGAAAGAATGCTGTAGCCGAATTCGAAATCCTCGTTCTGATAGAGTGAGCCAAGCACGCTCTGGTTGATCTTATTGATGACGTCGCGAAGAGACGGCGGCTTCGTGTCATCGAATCGTTCTGGGATAGGAACTCCGATCTGATGCGCGCTCATGTCTTCTGCTTCATCGAAAGCATCTGTATCGATCATGTCGCCGAGCCCAGCTCTGTCGAGAAGGTCCGAAACTATCTGCGAGGCGGTCTTCAGGAAGACACCGGTAGGCGTCCCATCGTCTGTTGCGCCAAGCACGTCGCAGCTAAGCACGACTGAATCTCCATCGTGAACTTCGGGGATCTTCTGATCCGCGGCACCTGACGATGTATAGGCGCTGGCGGTCCTCAACGTGAGTGCGGTGTCCGATTCGATGGACAGAACCTCATACCAAGCGCTTTGATTGTTTCGTTTGATCCAGTCGCCAGGAGAAACCTCCTTCTTGAAGAATGTCCCGGTTCCCGAAACCAACCTGCTGGTGCTGACGAAGCCAACAGTCCCAGTTATAGACCTCACTGGTGCGACATTGAATTCGGCGAGCGGATCGATGGTGATCTTCGCCAGAGAAGCAGAGTACACGTAGTCCCGGCTGTACTGGAGCAGTCTGTTATTCAGATACACGTTCGCGATGCTCAGCCTTGTGATTGAGTTGCCGACCGTAGGGATCGACGATGGGCCTGTGACCAACTTGATTGTATTCCCGCTCACTCGAGAGATGAGGGACATTTGTCCGTTAAGAAAGATTGAGCCACCCGCTTCAATATCCGTCGCATCATCAACGGTGAACAAGGTCGTGCTCATCGCATTGACTATGGTAGCGGTCGGCTCCCGCAGAGCATGTCCTGCGACAAGGAGGATCCTGTTCAGGTACCGCTTGGCGTGTCCTGGGAATATGTAGATCGTTTTCCCACTTCCAGTCTGCCCTTCGTATTCTTCTGTCAGTGTGATCTGCGAGTCTGAATCTACCGTGCCGACAGCCCACTTATCTTCGTCATCAGACAGACGGAGTTCATCGCCAGGACTGAACTGAGCTAGGAATGAGGTGCCGGTGCCGGTTACGATTGTGCTTCCGTTCGTTACCGATGCTGTCCCGGTGAGTAAGTATCCGGTGAGCGGTAGCACCTGATCGATGTTAGTCGGGCGATTGCCTTTCACTAGGCCGTACATCAGCCGTTGCTTGGCTGTCTCTAGGTTCGGCGGGATGAGAACGCTCGGGTACTCGACGAGATCCGTCAATGGCACTGGAGCCCGAAGCTCATTGATGAGGTCTTTCAACGAGAAGGAGATCTTCTTCGTGTCATACGCTTTCGTCTGAACTCGACCACGATAGATCAACTTCGCCTCGGTGATAGGCAGATCACGGTTCCACGAATAGATGAAACATCGCTGATTCTCGAATGTCCATTTATCGAACCTAGGCTTCCAGTACCCCTGGTCATTCACCAGTACAACTCTACCGCTGCCCTCAATCGCGAATCCGACGAGGTTCTTGTTGTCGACCTCCACTCCGAACTCAGACGTCTGGAGCAGCATCGGTCGCCATTCAACGGAGAAACCGGTCGATAGATCATTCGGCGCGTTCACCGCTACGTTCGAGAAGTAGTTCCTGAACTGACAGGCGATGAACTTCGAGTTCGGATTCACCGAGTCGGAGGTCCTCAAGTAGAGAATCGAGGCGTCTCTGTCGAGGTAGAACTGCCCGGCGGCTAATGTGGTGGATGCGGCCGAGGTGAGAGCAACCCCGCTATCCTCAATCGATACGATGACGTGATGTTCAAAATCCTCGAGCTTGTAGACAGACCCGGAATGCAACGACCAACCCACGACCCTCTTGCTCGCTTCGAGGATGACGAGAGCGACCTTCTCTGAGGCCGCCGCAGCTTGGAATTCTTGGAAGGTGTCCATCTCACCCTATTTGATTTCGCCAAACATATGCTCAATCAGAGCAATGAGAACTTCTTTCAGTTCGTCCACCGAACTAGCCGACTTCACACTCTTGATGAGAATGATTCTGTCATCGTCGTCTTTCTTCACGGCGAGCCTATCGGCCTTCTTCTGCGCATTGACCGTGAGAATCGGAATCGGTCCGAGAACTACATCGCAATCATCCGGGTGCTCACCATCTGGGACGTCGACGAAGACGGCCTTCTTCTCATTCTGAAGCCGCCCCCATTCACCACCAAACTGTTTATCCTCGTCGGAGAGAGTGAGGACTTCACCGGTATCGACATTGATTAGTTTCTTCATTTAGTACTCCGCATCTGCAATCCATTCACACCAGAAGTGGTACGCCGTTCCACCGAAGGCGGCACTGACAGCGGCGCTGACAGTATTGATAGCAAACCGATCTTCTCTTGAAGTTGACGTGGTGCTTGCTGCAGCAATGTTCTCGGTCGTCCCAGGTTGACGAATTGCTATTCCGAGTGTCCCGGCGTTGTCATAGTAGGCTACGGTCGGAGCTGCTCGTTTCCTCTGCCTGAACTTGAACGTGGATGTGAAGATTCGCGTCGTATCAATGAGAGAGCATGGGTTGCCATGATCTGTCGGGGCAGCGGAACCGGCGAAGGTGTTCAAGTTGTAACTCTTCTCATAGTACCGCTCAGCCATGTCGTACTCTCTTGAGGCAGCACCCCCCGCGTAAGCGAATGGTTGCGCGACAGGACCGACGTTCAGCATGATCTGCGTGATTCTGAAGTCATTCGCGGCACTGTCTGCGCCGTTGACTTGATTCGCAGTCGCTAAGAAATTGCCGGTCTGCCAAGCATTCCCTGTCGTGTGGTAGTTGGGTCCAGCCATCAGCGTGAATAGGATCTCAAGCCCGACGCTCTCTCGGAAGTTTCCGTCCGTTCCGCCCGTAGGATTCAGGGTTACGGTGATGATCTTCTTCTCCCAAGTGTTCGCGACGTTGATCGTGTACTCAGCGACGTAACTTCTATCATTGCCATTGTTTTGGAATGCGACGCAGTAGATTCCGGTCTTCGTCGCCTTAACCCAGAACGATAGTGTGACAGTTCGATTCTTCAACTGTGCCCAATCGTAACCCTCCATCTGATGGAAGATGGCAACTCGGTCGTTAGCGCCAACTGCGACATCTGCCGTCGTGCAATCGATGAGCATGCTATAGCTGCTCTCGAATCCGCTCTCTGCCAGGGTTGGTACGTCAGTGCTTCGAGAGATCGTGTGAATGGCGGTCGATGCCACGTTCTTGTATCTGAACCTATCGGCGCTATATGAGTTGTTCGCTGCCGCTGCGAAAGAAGTATTTCTCTGCCAGATTGCCATCGAACCGTTAATGATCCGGTTTTGAGTCGCGCTGATCGGAGTCCACAGCGCCCGCCATGCTGCGTCCAAGTAAGCCATCGGAGTCTTGTACGTGCTGTCGTAAAACGTGTCGCCTTCTTGCGCGACACCGCCGCTCCGTTTGCCGGCGAGGAACGCGGCCTGCGTCGCGTAGGAGACAAGTTGACCGACATTCATGAAGTGCCAGTCACCGCCGCGGTAGATCTTCAGGGAGCTTTCGGTGGAGCTGTAGTACAGGTCCCCGTTCGCGGCGGCAGAGCCCTTGCCAGTGACATAGGCGGCATCGCTCGCGTAGGAGAGCACGACTCCTGTTTTGACGAAATGCCAGGCGCCGTTCTGATAGACGCGCACCGCGTGCTCAGTTGAGTTGTAGTAGGCGTCTCCATTGGCGGCCGCGCTCCCTTTGCCGGCAACGTAAGCCGCGTCGGTCAGGTAGACAGCGAGTGAATTCTGGGCTACCGATCCAGCGGTTGGAGACGACGAGGTGGTGAACCCATCGTTAAAATCTAAGACCCTCATGGATAGACCCCCTTGATGACTTGCCTACGTCCCCATATCTCAAAATCGAGAGGCGCGCTGACCCCATTCGATGTGGCGACATACGAATCTGGTTGAGCCTTCCTCAGGCTGAAGTCATTGCACCAACCAACGAAAGCGCCTGCTCCGTAAGTGTAACCCGTACTCTGGAGCGACAGATAGTATTGCGTGTTCCGACGCAGCCGGATGTCGATTAGGAATCGAACATATCCGTGGTAGAAGGATTCCGAGCCAGCACCCGATGCGATGGCGGACAGAGCAATGGTGTCGGTGTTCTTGATCTTCTTCTGATTCGCATCCTGGATCTGCATGAGCACGCTCCCCGCAGGAGCGAGGTGCTTGTAGAGATGCGGACGGATTGCGTACACGTCGAGGTCGTCGTCGCCAATCGTGATGAGTTGCCGCAGTTCGGTATTGCCGAACAATCCGGTGAGACCCAATTCAAACACGACAAGCTGACTCACAGCGCCTCCTCCAACATGAGACCGGTGTTGAAGTATTCGTTGAAGACGTGCTCCCTTCCCAACGTGTTCTTGAGGTACCCGTAGAGGAAGAATCGGTCCTTGTCGAACAGAGTCGCTGTTGGATCCAGCGCCATGAATACTGGTGCGACGCTTCCGACGCGCTCGTAGATGTCCTCCAGAGTCTTGAGATCGTCCTTGCCCATGATGGCGTACTTGAAATCGATGCCACGGAGATTTGGGTATACATCACTGTATCGATGTCCGTATGGAGTCGATTGCTGCTCACTTCGATCTCGAGTGACCATGGCAAAGCCGAGTTGAGGCACCTGCGTCAATTGCGTCGCATAGGTCAGGAACAACTTCGGAATTTCGAGGAACAGGTTCGGGTTCTTCGGGTCGACCATCTTCAAGCGCCAGTATCGATAGCTCTGAGCCGACGAGAAGAAGTGCGTGTAGAGATCGTAGTCCGTGTCGAACGATAACGTGACGTCGACGGCTGGGGTCGTCCACGCGTTCGTCGCGTTGGCTTGCAGCTTGAGGACGGCCTCGGCAGTGAACTGTGAGCCGACCATCTTATCGAAGATCATCGCGAAACTATCGATGCTCTCGTTAGTTCGCAGATCGATGATGACGCTCTCCTCCGTATGGAGTGCGATGAAGGATCCGGTATAGGCCAAAGCTCCGGTATAGTCGGAGCTCGACGGGAATCCGATGGTTGAGTGAACTCCGCTCGCCGTGTTCGCGCCGGTTGCCCAGAGAAGGCTCAGGGTTCCGGCTGACTTGGTGATCGTCCACTTTCCGGTGCTCGTCGAGAATGCGCAGGTGTACGTCCCGGCTGCCGCAGCATTCATGCGCGTGACGATCTCTGCTGTCAGAGTCGTTGCCGTGTAGGTTCCAGCGGTGAGCGTGGCCACCACAGGACCGCCACCGATGTTGAAGTCGAGTTTGTTGTTAGTGGTATCAATGACGAAAGTGCCGAGCGGGTGCGTTCGCATCACTTTCGACGTCAGGTAGTTCCTGAGGTTGGAAACTGGGAATTCTGGATCCACACTCGACGGCGTGAGCCCGACCGTTGAATCGAAGACGTAGTTGTAGTCGCCGATTCTGAACTCAGACATCGAGAGTCCTCCCGGCTTGGATGCCGCTGCGAACCTCTTCGACCAATGTCCTCGTCCCGATGTTCACCGTCGTCTTGGTCTCGAGTGTGCTCAATCGACCTAGGATTCCTCCAAGTAGGGAGACGACCATCGGGAACGTCGCGGTCATGAGCTTAAGATCCTCGTTTGTCCCCGCGTCAACCACTCGTTCACCTGAGGACAACCGAGCCTGAAACGTGTCATTGGGAAATCCTGCCGGGACCGACGTGATACCTTCAGCTAGTTGCACGCCGGAGATCTGTGCGACTCGGGCCAAGCCGGCCGCGATGAAAGTGGCTGCCGCTGCTGCTGCGAGGACTGGCCCTACGATGGGGATGCCGGCCAAAGCCGATGCCGCCGCAGATGCGCCCTGATACGTGTCAATCGTCGCACGAATGATGGCCGCCGCTTTTCCGACGGCAGCGATCTCCTTGGACTTCGCGTTCTGAAAGCTCGCCAGGTTGTCCAGGCTGGACATGATGGCGCGTCCGCGCTCAGCTTCGATCTGCTTCGAGTTCTCTGCGATGCCTCGCTCGATCTTGGCGCGCTGCTTTGCGCTGAGCCCTTCGTTCTCAAGAATCGTCTTGAGCTTCTCATCATTCTCTCGAATTGTTTCGGCGTTCGTGAAACTGAATTGCTGAGCTGCTCTCTGATTCTCTGCGATGAGTTGGTCAGCGAGCTGGACTTGGCCTTCAAGAAGTTTCTCGTTTGCCTCTTGTTCAAACTGGAGTCGTGCCAGCTCGTACTCCATGAGAGAGATCTTGTTCGCTTCAAGTGCTGCGTTGAGCGCCTCGACTTCACGTTGGTACTTCTCTGCCGGGTCTTTATCTACCCCTTGTTGAGCTAGCTGAACTCCCTGTTCAATGAGTTTCAGTTGAGCTTTAGATAGTTCCTCAGCGCCCTCAGCAGCCCCTTTGAGCGAATTGGTGGCCCTTGTCCCGTTGTCGGCGATTGCGCCGACTCCGGCCGCAGCGGCATCTCTGAGTTTCTGCAAGCTGTCTTGGATCTTGCCGAGCAGTCCATTGCCTGCCTCAAGTTCCTCGATGCTCTTCTTGATCTCCTTGAACTTCGCCGAACTCTCCTCAGCACGCTTCCCGGCATCGGTCAGACCGAGGGTGAGAATGTTGGTGACGGTGGAGATGTCGCCCTGCAAGCCGATGGCAGTGGCTTTGATGCGCAGGAATCCATCCACGACGAGTTGAGAAACCGTGACGAGAACCGACATTGAATCGAGTAGGAGCAGAATCCCGTCTGAGACGAGAGATTGCATCCCGCCCTTCTGGTCCTTCACCGATTCGTTGACGCTGGTGATGATGTCGTTCGCCGCTTTGAGGACATTGACAAGACTCTGATTGGTGATGATGGCGTTGCCGACCGACTCGCCGATCTCACCGAAGTTATGCTCGAGGACGGCAATCGCACCGCTATAGGTATTGATCTGCTGCTGTGCCGTTCCGCCGAACCGCGCTTCGAGTTTCGACAGGACATTCTCGAAGGTTTCGGCCTTGGTCTTCCCCTCCTCTACCCTGATACCGAACTTGGCCAACGCCGCGGTGTTGCCCTCGAGTGCTTTCGCAACCAATTGACTTGCAGTGTCGAGGTCCTTCCCGAGAGCCGCGGCGAGATCGATGGAGGCGCGCGTTGCCCGCTCCAGGCCCTCCTCATCTAACTGCGTCAGAGATTCGATGAGAGCACCGGCACTGATGACCGCGTCATCCGTGAACTTCGTGGTGGCCTGGATCTCTGACGCGAACGCGTCGAATGCGTCGAGTGCGCCCTCGGAGGCCTGCCCAGCGATCTCCATCGCCGTGCCGAGTCGATTCAGCGCATCCTGCTGCTCTACCGCGGCCTTGATGCCGTCGACGACGAAAAGATCGAATAGCGCCCTGGCTGCCCCTGCGAGCTTGTTGAATGCCCCCAGGACGACGTCCGAAGCGAGGGTGCCAGCGAATACGTTGAAGGCACCGGAGAGCTTGCCAAGGCTCTTCTGGCCGTTCTCACCAAGGTCCTCGACGGCCTTGCCGACCTTATTGATCTGAACCTCACCGTTTCCGGTGACGCTGAAATCAATTATGACCCGGTTTTCTGCCACCCATTGCTCTCCTGGCCATCTTGGCCTGATGCTCCTTCATCTTCTTCGACTGTACCTCTTGCCTCCAAACCTCGATAGCCGTGAACAACTCGACCGCCTTGGCCGGTTGAGCCATCAGCGCTCCGTCGAAAGGCATCACGCCCTGATGGAACTTGTCGCTGACCATCACCCACTTGAAGATCTGGTGCGAGACGAAGTTCCCGACGCATCGCCTGAACTTGAGCCTGTCCTCATCCAACTTGAAGACCACCTCTGTGCTTGGTACTTCGCAGCCCCTCGATGCCCTCATCTTCACCCCAGCATCGACGTTGGGCCCGTATCTAGTCAGACAGTTCTCACAGATGAGGTCCTGATTCTCTGCCGCGTGTAGGGTGGCTCTCAATTCCACCCATTCTCGATTCGACAACTGAGACAGGCCCAGAGCCGCGTCTCGGATTACCGAGCTGACCGCGCCGACCGCTGGGCCGATGATTTTTTTTCCACACCTGCAACTGGACCGAGGTCGATCTCCACCCCATCCAATCCAAGGTCAGCGATGCCTTGGAAGGCGAACTTCTGAGCCACCTCAATCAACTTGTCACTACTGTCCAACTGCATCAGCTCCCCGACGCAATCCGACGTCAGCTCTCCGTTCTGGTCGAAGCTGAGCTCGTAGTCGGTTCCATCGGTGAGAGTCAGGCCGTCGACTTTCTTGATGCTGCACGCGAGCACACGCTCCGTGAGCTTGAACATCTCGACGATCTCCTCACCCTTCATCTGTCGGCGGAAGTCAAGAAGGGCTGCCTTCTGATAGTGGGAGAGTGGGGATAGGTGAAACGTCACCGGCCCGATCTTCACCGGGATGCGATCTGTTAGACGGTAGATGACCACTTGGGGTGTCCTCCTTAGACGAGCCCCAGGTACATCTCCTCTTGCGTGCCGTTGGATCCCCTGGTGGCTCGGAAGCCAATGTCATTGACCATGATACCGTCGGCTTCGTTCGGAGCGAAGTCAATCGCCACGCACTGAGGAAGCCAGATGCCGACAAAGGATCCCATCTCTCCCTGACCCGCAACTGCCGATGGATTGTAAGCGTACGCGAACAGAGAGAACTGCGTCCCAGCAACCCAATCGGTGAAGTGATCCACGTCGGCATCGTCCATGTAGGGATTGAACGAGCCGCTGATCTCGCGTTCCTTCACGCGAGCCGCCCGTCGTCCATTCGACGAACAGCTATCGGTCAGGAACCCGAGCACGTTGCTGACATTCACGCCGAGCTGACTGACACGAGTATCCAACCCATCGCGCCACACACAGGCGTTTAAGATCACCGGAGGCGTTCCGGTGTCGTAGGCCGGCGTGTGAGGAGCCGCCCCATCGATGCGGTCGAAGCTCAAACCTTCGAGACCGAAGCTCCAGTTCGCGAGCTTGCCAGGCGCCCAGTTCTCCAAAGCCATGGACGTGACCATACCACCGATGAGCGAGTCGCGAATCTCATTCGCCCAGTAAGCCGAGAGGCTCATATGCGGATGTCCAACGGCCGCCGTTAGATAGGTCAGGAACTTCGACACCACGACGCTGGCACCAGGGGCGCCTCCGTCGAGTGCGAAGGGGAATGTGATGGTCGCGGCGCCGATGGTCGTGTCCACCGCGGAAATCGGGCGCATCTCGTATTGCCCGGATTTCTTAACCACCACCATGTCGCCGACCGCGAACTTCGAGATGTCCGCATCCTCGATCTGCAGGACCGTCGACGTATTGCCCACTGCTTTCGTGGTGGTCGTCGTGGATGCGCTGCGCGATGTACCGAGCGCGCCCTTCAGGAGCAGGGAGAAGTCGACGTCGCCACCCTCGACACCAGAGCCCCGGAACTCGACTGGGATCGACGCCTGAGAAGCCTTGACGCCCATCTTCGGCGCTTCCCTTCCCGGGGAGGCCGTGATGATTGAGCGATCCAAAACTTCCCGCGAAGGTTTGAAAGAGAACCCTTCGAGAGCTTGCAGGTAGTCCGTCGTCGCTGCCGGTGGAGCGTATGTGCCCTCGGTCGACTCCTCTTTCAGCGCGAAGATGCTGTTGTTCCTGACAAGTCCCGTGGCCATTGGATTCCCCTTTCAAAGTCAGGACAGTGCGGTCCTGTACTTCACAATAAACTGTACCCTAAGTACCACCACTTTGGCGGCCCTTACTAATTCCGGCTCCGCGTATGTTGGCGCTCCGACGAAAAGAACGGTCGCAGAGAGGCCGAGCTTGGTGTTGACGATGGCTTTCATCACCTCGTCTGCTTTGTTGAACATGGTGTCAATCGCGGTTTCCTTGTCCAGATCCTTCACGTCCTTCGCAAAGGTGTCGGTGAAGACCATCTCAAAGCCTTGATCGATGGTGAACGTGCGATTCATCTGCACGTCTGGAGGAACACCACCGAGCGCCCTGCACCCGTAGCCGAGTCGTGCGGTCCTGATGTCCATGCGTTCGACGTTGAAGACGTATGGGATGCGCTGATACGTCCCACCGAGTGTCGTTGCTTGCTGCGCGAGGATCGCCGCTCTGATGTCGGTGACGATGGCCGCCATCTAGAACCCACCCCTTGGAATGAATACGTCGGCGTAGTTCCGTTCGGTGTCCTCGATGATTCCTGACTTGTCCAAGTCGAGGCTGAGGCGCACTCGGTTCAGCTCGTGGTTCATCGCCCGCTCAGAATCGCGCGCCCGAGTATCCTCCTCCGGGTTCGTTATCGGTTGCAGGAGGATGTGCGCGAACGCGTGAACCGCGGCAACGCAGACCTCATTGGGGTCAATGATCTGACTGATGTCATCGATGATCTTGTCCTGTTTTAGGCGCAGGGCGACGAGATCTCGGGCCGCCTCGTACTGCTCGAGGAAATCGGTGCGGCTGTCGGGCAGGTACCGCGTGTCATTGATTAGGTCCGGGTAGTATTTCTTTACTAGCGTGTCGTCGCAGAACAGGTTGAGCACGGCCTGGAGAATGGTCCCAGCGCTGAGATTGGTGCTCACCTTGACGCGAATCCAGTAGAGCTCCTCGTCGACTCCGGTGATCTCCGACTTCTGCCAATCCGTTGCGTTCACCCAGGAAAGGAACCCATTGCGGGTGAAGTGCTTCGTCTGATCTACGAGATCGGTCACTGCGGCGAATGACGTCCCGTTCCAGTATGTCACAGCCAGAGTGCCTGTGTTCGTGTTCAGTGTGCTGAGGTGGAAGTACCTGGCGGCGAACTTGTCTCTGCTCCCGATATAGAACGCATCGGTCGTGAGGAGAGCGAACGCCAACGTGTCCGAGTTGGCTTCTTTCGTCTCGAGCGTGGTTTCAGTCGAGTTCTTAGCTGTGCGCGTGATGTTTCGGAGCAACAGACTCATCTGGCCCCCGGTGAGGAGTGGGGCTCCTGGAACTCAGTTACCATGAATCCAGGAGCCCCATGGACACACGAAGAATCAGAACGTCACGCTATTCGCGCCGAGGCTGTAGCCCTCGATGAAGACTCGCAACTCACCAGCGGTGTTGGCCGTGGTGATGTCCATCTTCACTTCCTTGCCGCTTGCGGAGTAATGCTTCGCGTTGGGCACGACGTAGATATCGGCGGCATCCGTGGCACCAGCGGTTTGGATGCGCAGATACGCACCGGCGTTCTTCACATCCCATCCGTACATTCCCGGAGTTCCAAGGGTCAGCGACAGAGATCCGTCGACGAAGCCATCCGCATCGTCGTCATCACCGATGTCAATGTCCGTCGTCCCGGTCACCGCCGTATCGATGACGACGTAGACTTTCTCGATGACCACGTTGGCCGGAATGCGCCAGAGATCCTGGTCGGCGAAGGGAAGGGCATTCCCTCGGTCGACGCCGGTCTTGTCACCGCGTCCGACCGTGGTGCCTCCGACGTAAACCACCTGCTGGAACTTCACCTTAGTTGCGAGAGACGGGACAGCCGAGGAGATCGCGGCATCGCCTACGGTCGGCAGCACCATGATCCCCAGAATCGCCGCCATTGCGACGACCAGGGCCAGGAACAGAGTCTTGAAAGGTTTCATCTCGATCTCCTCTGAGTTTCTTTTTCTAGTCCCAGCCCCCGAGGTCTCCCCCGGGGGCTTCAAACTAGCCGGTCGTCACCCGATGGTCACGACTCGAAGATTGGACACCTGGAGGTGGCCCATCAGCACGGTGCTGTTCACGCGCACCGACCGATAGCCACTCACTCCCATGTCGAACAACTTCGTGGTCAACCCCATCTGCACAGCGAGCTGCTGGAAGATCGGGTGGAAGAAGTACGACACGCTCCCGGCTTCCGTGGTCATCTTCGGGATGAACCCGAGGACTCTCGCGGGCAATGAACCGGACTCCAACGGATTCCCGTTGATGAAGTCGCGGCTCGTCAAGCCGGTGATGTTGAAGATGTCGTTCCACTGCGCCGAGCCCAGAATCATGTTCCGGGTGCCATCGTCGGGCACATCGGCGTCATCCAGAAGCTCCTTGGCTTCGAGGATATCGGCGAGCGCCAACGTGGTGCCCGAGTCATAGGCGATGCTGTGATCCGGTGCCGCGGCCGACGGGACAATCGCTCCGATGATCTCCGTCTGCATCCGCTTCATGATGCTGAAGAACGCGAGATCGCGGATCGCATTCGCGGCGTCGAGCGTTTGGATCTGCGCGACGTCCGTGATGATGAAATCCTGGACGATCATCTTGTTGATGGTCAGTTGCGAGCTGGCCGCCGTGATGCTGTTCGCGTCGACTTTCTGGCCTTCCAATACCGTCTGGGCTTGACCGAACTGAGGGAAGCTCGTGATGTTCACGATGTTCCCCAACGCTCGGATCTCCCCTTCGTATTGGCGAGCAATGGAATCGTTGAAGGGCAGGGCCTCCAACAGGGTCGGGTAGAACAGCGCACTCCAAACCTCAGGTTTGAGCGCGTCGAGTTCCACCCCCGCGGTCATGAATTGGTCGGCCATTTAAGCCTCCGGTTAGTGGTTAAGAAGCCTTCGACTGCTTGACGTAGGCCTCATGTTTCGCATGATACTCAGCCTTGGTGATCTTTCCCTTTCGGGCATCGATCTCCGCCTGAGCCACATCCGCAGCCGTGATTTTGCCGGTTGGAGGAGGAGGGGCACCGCCCCCCGTATTCACAGCCGGCGCATTCAAGTTCTGGAACCAGTGGGGCTTGTCGACCTTCAGACCATCCACGAAACTCCCGACGCCTTCGACGATGTACCGGTTACGGCTCGTCAACTCGACGGGTAGTGCGCTGAGATCAAGAAGCTCGAGATCCTTGACGGCTTCCTTCCGAAGACCGGCCGTCGCAGCCGCCGCCTTCACCTCGTTGAGACGATGAGTGTTGGCGTTGAATGCGATGACATCCTTGAGCTGCTTCGTCAGGTCAGCCACTTTGGCCTTCTCCTGATCGTACAGCTTTTGGTAGTCGCCGTTCTTCTGAAGCGCCTCGTTGGCTTTGTCATCAATCTGCTTCTTCGCGTCAGCAAGTTCAGTTTTGAACTTGTGCATGTCGGTCAGAACGCGCTGATGATCTTCCCACGAGACCGTCTTTCCTTGGTTCTGAGTATTGGTCGAATCGACCTTGCCACCTGTCGCGCCGGCACCGCCTTGCGCACCGGGAGCACCGCTACCCGGAGTGTTCTCGTCTGCCATTTTAGTATGCCCCTTTGCTTTTGGTTTGTGAAGCCAGCGGCTGTCAAGAGTCAATTATCTTCTTAATCGCCGCGTTTAAGATGCGAAGGTACGCTTGCTCAACCTTCGTGGCAAACCGTTCGCCGTTCTTCGGTACCGGAATCGTCGGGCGACTCGCCTGCCCATTGACGCCTTCCCTGTGTCCGCTCTCCTGTTTGATTGCCTGCTCGTCGTCGTAACCGATCTCAACTCCCGTGCCTCCCCCGGCGAGCTCCTTCACTTCGTAAGCGAGGTCGTCGAGTTGACCTCCACTGAGCTTGAGATTCACCGGAGTGACCTTCTTCCCCGGATATTGCTTCATCTTTGACCATGGGTACTTGCCGCTGCGCTCTGACTTCTTCGCTGATGCCCATTTGTACGGCGCGAAGCGTTGTCTGATGTCGGGACCCGAGATGGGAGAGAGCCCCTTCGAGATCATCTCCTTCATCGTCGCAACAGCGGATTGCCCGATTGAATCTGCCTCCGACCGCGTCACTGGGCGCTTGAGACGGGCGAGCTTCTTCGCGAGCTTGTCCAGGCCCTTGATGCTTGCCTTGAGTTCGGTCGCCATCAGCCCTCGAGCAGGTCCATCGCCTTTTTCCACTTGCGCATCAGCCACTTGATTCGCAGCCACGGGAAGAGGACGAACTTCCTCGCCTTCAGCTTCTCTATCCGCTTCTGGAGAAGTTCCATCGCCATCTCAACCAGAGCCTCGCGTACCTGACTGCTGTTGCTTGAGCGACTCATAATTTCCCCCTTAAGTTAGAGATGAGACCGGATGATTCGTGCGATACCGTCAACGATTGGCTTCTTGAACGTCTCGCCCTCGTCAGGAATGAACCGACGAAGCGGGAGATCGCTGTCGCCGCTGAGATTGCAATGCCCGTCCGCTTTGTCTGCCTCTGATCCGGTGACCTCGATGCGTACCTGAGTACCACGAGTGCCGTGGTTAAGAGCGTCAAGCATGTCGCCGTCGAATACGAGATCAGGCACTCCTGGTCGTCCTGATTCAATCTTTCGTTTTCTGTACTCCTTTGAGAGAGCAGGGAAGTTTCCGTGTCCTTGTACTGGACTGTTCTTGTTTGCGACGTAGCTGAGTATTTCCTCGACGACATACTGCCCGACCTCCTCAAGGACATCGTCCTTATCAGCGCCAGCAGGCAAGTCGACGCCGGTCAGCTCGAATGGATCGAAGTCGAATCTGACCTTTCGGCTCAACTAGTACCTCGGCTTCTTAGGCATCTTCTTCTTCTTCGGCATTGGGCGGCTCCTCCTGTTTATTTTGATTTTGAATCGGATTGTCGTCCTGACCAAGGCCCATCTCCGCTTGATTGGCTTTCTTCTCCTCTGTGAGCTCTTCCATCCTCGCATCCACCTGCTCGTCCGTAAGATCTGGATTGTCGAGCTTGATGAGGTCCTTCGTCGTGGCGATGCCAATCTCCTTGCGCTTCTTCATCGCATCGAGTTTCTCGCCCTCTGTGATGGGTGGTGCGATCTGCAAGAACTTGAGCGCGATCTTCGTCGGCTCCTTCATCGGAGGAACCTCGGCCAGATCTTTGATGAGCAGCTTGCGCTCTCCATAGAGTGTTTGCCAGGCCGTCACGATTCTCCATTCAACAGGCTCAGCCGCACGGAAAACACTCTGCGTGTCCTTCGTCTCCTCATCCACATCGGAGTTCTCGATTAGCATCGCGATGCCCGACGAGATGGTGGTCGCATCGAGCTTCGCTGATACCGATCTCGGGCTGAGTCCGTTGGTCGTGAGGAGCATCGCCAGGTGCATCCTGACCGACTCAAGCCATTGCATCAGGTTCGGGTTTGAGGTGGCGAAGTAGACCTTCGGCTCTGGCGTATCGGGTTTCGTTTCGAAGATGAAAGCGTTGTCCGGTCCTCCCTGGAGCTTCTTCGGAATCTCCGGCGCGGAGATGACGAGTTGCCCCCATCCTTGGGTGAACGCGATGTAGTTGCCATCGGTCAGCAGTTTATTGATGAGTACCGAGCCCTCGATGACGTCATCCCCACCTTCGGCCCAGTAGTTCCCGTCCTGGTCTTCGTGGACGTCGGCGAACGGCATCATCTGAATCGGATTGAGATTGTTCTCCCCCGACTTCAACGGGATGATCTCTCCCTTATCATCGCAGGTGAAATGGTACTTGGCCGACCAGAAGACGAACTCCCGCTTCTCCTTTCCCTTGTCGGCAGGGTTGTCGGCGATGATCTGATCTCTCCCATCCCCTTGTGACGTGGAGAATCCAGGATCTCGATAGCCCTGCGCCCCTCGAGCATAGTTCGCGTTGACCGTGATGAACTGCTCGCGCTCGGGAAAGTCGGTGAGGATGTAGCACATTGCACGCGTCGGATCCGCCATGTCCTCGATGGCGTCGTACTGCCACGGAGCCATCGCCTTGGCTTTGATCTCCCATAGCGGCATCCCATCGTCAGGGCGAACCTCCATGGCACTCTTGCAAGGGTAGAAGTAGATGAGCGCGTTCTTGAATAATTGCCTGAAGCGGTCGAGCTTCTTCTGTGCGGTGTTGAAGTCCAGAACCTTTACGAGCTGATCCAATGTTTTCTGGTCGCTCGCCACCTCGCACTTGCGCTCTACTCCACCAACGTAGGTGCGCGCGAGCTTGTTGATGATGCGGCGACAGACGGAGATATTAGCCGCACGATTCTGCATCTGGGCGAGTGTCGTCTCCTTGTATCCCTCTTGGGCCAGTGCGTGGATCACCCACTTGCGATTCTTGTCGCGGTAGATCTCATGCCGGCGAAGCATCTCGTTCTTGCGGCCGAGGTTCTCATTGCCAGTGACCTCGGCGATGATTGCCATGCGGACTTCCTTCTTGAGCAGATCGTCTTCGCTTCTGAGTTTCACCGGATTCTCTCCTCTCGGAAGCTGCCGTATCCGACGGCAGGATGCAGGTACTCGACCATGTTCTTGGATCCGTCGAGCCAGTGTGTACGAGCCAGGTTCGACTTGTCGATCTCGAAGACGTTGCCCTTAAAGACGCACTGCTCGTAGTCAGCGATAGTGTTGCGGCATGTGTTTGAGTTTAGCACTATATCGTCCTTGGCGAGTACGTTGTTCAGCGAGTTGAGGCAATCTCTCACTGAAATCTTCGTCTTGTACTTGATCTTCTCAAACCCGCCGTACTCTTTGAGGATCTGGATATCGCTGTGCAGTGATTTTGTCGAACGGGCAGCGCCAGCGGGGTCGGGGAAGATCGTGATGTCGTCTTCATCCCCGAGCTTCTCCTTGAGTGCGTCGCACATCTCGTAAGTGTTCGAGCTATCGATCTTCACTTCATCGAATGCGCGCAGCTCATGAGAGACGGCTTCGCCTGTGACGTAGTTCCATCTACCTGGTGCGTGATTCCAAAGCGTCGCAGCCATTGGCGTGACGTTGAAGTCAAGGCTCACGAGTACAGGCATTCCTGGGAGCCTGACGATCTTCTGCTGCATCTGGATGTCCGTGTGCCTCATGCGGTCGAACATCCAAGCCGCGCGCTTGCCGACCAGGTTCACCCACTGGCCGAGAATGTACTGCTGCTGCATGAGCTCGTCGTAGGAGTTGCTCAGGATGTCGAAGTACGACGAGTTGACGAAGACGTTGCGCCTCGCGTCTCCGATGATTAGGTGTGTGTCGGCTCTCGGGTTCTCGACGAAATACTCATAGGTCCAGTTGAAGCCCTCCGGTGTGCCTGACATGGCGAGCTGGAGGAGCTGCGCCTTCTTCTCTCTAATCCGGCCCAGGAACGCGAGGAACGCGGCGCGACTGCATAGAGTGACCTCATTGGCTGTTCCCCATGCGAGGTTGGGCCCGCGAATGCTACGACCCTCATCCTGGCTGTGGAAGACGTACACCTTCGCCTTAGCGTCGGGGAATAACCAGGCTCTCTCCCCGCGGATGTGTCGGTTCCTGATTTTATTCTCATCACAGATCTGCTCAATGGTCGGAACGACGTCTCGCTTATACATCGCGAGCGTGGGAACGAGCATCCCCCCCGGAAGCCCACGATTGAGATTCATGAGCCAGAACATCTTCTGAACTAGGCTGTACGTCTTCCCACCACCGTACCCAGTGGAGAGGTACACCTTTGGTGCGGTGCTGAAGTGGAACTCCCCCTGGAACGGCACAGTCCAGTGGTCGTAGTGAATCAGCTTAGGCACTGGGTGGTTTCATCTGAACGAAGTTTGAGAAGAACTCGTGCTCTTGGATGTGAATGAGGAAGCTCCGCTTGCTCTCGCTCATCACGTTGTACATGCAGTAGAAGCAGTCCTCCTCCTCAACCACCACCGTTAGATTCCTGATGCTGCCCTTGCGGGAGATGAGGTCATTGATGATTCCTTCCACCGTGGCTTCATCGTCGGGAGGATTCGGGCCGCCGCCCTTCTTCTTCTCCCCATTGAGCACGGACAGCGTGAGGACCTTCCCTTTTCGGTTGTTACTCATTCGCCGGCTCCTTTGGGGGTGGTTTGATGAATGAGAATCCATCCGCAGGCACATCGGGGAAGTCCACTTTGTCGCTCTGACCAAGGTGCTGCTTTCCGAGCCAGATCAGCATCGTCGTGTTCGGCGCGATTGCCGGTACTGCATCCCTGATCTTGATTGGTTTGCCGTTCGGATCGAGCACCAGGTCGCCCGACTGCCTGCCATTCTCGTCCTGCTTCTGCCTCAAGTACTCCGCTGCAATCGGCGGCCTTCCCATCGCCAAAAGGAACTGCGTCGACCTCAGGCTCGCCCTGCCGCGCCGCCTCCCCTTTTCTATGAGCGCGCAGAATTTGATCTCGAGCGTTCGCTTGCCACAACCGACATCATCCGCCATCTCTTCCACGGTCCAGAAGTTCGATGCGATGTGTTGTAGCCGCGCCTTGTCAACCTGCTTGCTTGGGCGTCCCCTCTTTGAATTCTTCGACATGAGTGGCCTCGCGCGTTATCTGAGCCATCTCCTTGCGGAGATTGCCCTCGGATGCCAGGCGCTTTGCTTCGGCGACGCTGAGGAGCATCTGCCTGCGATGCTCGAGCACGGCCAGAACATAGAGTTGAGCCGCGGCAGCGATGAGCTGGAAGATCTTCCGCTTGTCCTGATTCTTCCTATTGGCGCGCTCGAATCGTTCGATCTGGTCGCAGACGTTGTTGAGGCAAACGTGCCGCCGCTCGTGTTCCCTGAGCAGGCGCAGTATTTCCTGTGCACTCACCCCTTCGGGCAACGGCACCATTCGCTTATCAATCAGCACCTTGCAGGCGTCATCGAAGTGCCTGACGACGTTGAAGTCGATCACTTCTCATCGCCTTCTTGCTTCGGTGGAGGAGCCGCCTTGCCGTCAGCGATCTCTTTGCCCTTTGCGGCGTTCGCGGCCAGTTGAGCGGCTGCCATGATCTGTTGGCTCGCGGGACCGCTCATCGCGTTTTGCACTTCCTGCCTGTTGTGCTTTCTGAACTCGTTCCGTTCTCCCATCGTGAAGTACTCCGACTGGAGATAGATCACGTCGTGAGTGTGACGGTCGACGAGTTGCCCATCCTTGCCTGGGTTGTCCACGGCATTCTTGAGATGGGCGAAGGCCGGAGATCTCGTATCCACCGCGATGCTCGGCGGGACGATCTCCTTGATCTCCACTCCGTCCACCATCGCGCGGTGAATGCAGAGCGCCGGCCCGCACTTGACCATCGGCGATTCGATCTCCTGCATCACTCCATCGAGCTCGACCGTCTTCTTCACCGTCTTGGTCCAGTCGACGACGACCTCGTGGAAATGCCCACCCGCGGGGGAACAATGCACGTTCACCTTCCCCGTCTTCTCACTCCTCGAATGGAAGATATGCGTATGTTCGTGATGCACGAGGATAGGAAGCCCCTGTTTCCATCCGTTGTTCTTGGTCATTTTGGCCGGGGCGAGTTTGAAAAGATCGTGACGGATCTGGCGATTGCCCTTCATCACGATCTTGGCTTCGCGGTTCTCCACTACTGGAGCCGCCTTCTTCGCTTCATTCATGCCGTTTGTCCTTTCGACTAATCGTCGGTTAGTGAGGCCGGGAGCTTTTCGATGCATCGGGGGTAGCCGACGGCACTTTTCAAACTCCCAGCCTCATCAAAATCTTACTGCTTGTCCTTTTCTGTCTCAACCGGCTTCGGTGGGACTTGGCTTTCGTGGCAATCGCCGGGGGAACCCATGCCGTGGTCAGCCGTTCTCTCACCGTGCTTGCGAGGTCCAGCCGCGACTCCGCGTTTCACCTTGTCCGCGTAGTGCGCTTTCTCCTGCTCCTCAACCGTCGGCGGGCGTTGCTCTTTCTTTTCTTCCATCGGCTCTCCTGTGAAAGGGTTTGGCAGAGGATGCGATGGAGTTCGGCTGGAGTCAAAGCAAAGAAAAACCCCCGAGCCACCTTTCGATGACTCGGGGGTTCGCGTTCGTTCGTTTAATTAGGCCAGCTGCTTGAACACGACCGTTGTCGACACGGGGAACGTCGAGCCTTTTTTCTTCGTCCTCCCGTTCACTTCGACATTCGACAATGCCCTCACCCAAAATTTGGTGAGGTCCTTTTCCATCACTTTCACGCGAACGCCGCGGAACTTGATGACTTTGCCGATGGCTTTCGATTCACCGCGCGGACGCCCTCGTCCTTTGCGTGCGCCGTTTCGGCGTCGTCCTTTCATGTCGATTACTTTCGCTCCGCGCGGCTTCGACATGCCATCCATCGCGGCGCTGAGTTTCTCGATGCGCTCTTGAATTTGCCCAATTTGGGCCGCGAGCCGAGCCAGCTTGCGTTGTGCGTTGATAGGACTCATCGTGTACCTCCATTGATTCAATATTAACACGATGCGTTGAGCGGGTCTACCCATTAAAGTACACGTCAATTTCGTGCGTGAATCTCGGTAGTTACACGATCATTAAAGTACACGCACCCGATTGAGTGACCCAGTTATTAGTGGCCCAAACGCGCGTTGACTTCCTCAATCGACGACGCGAAAGTGTTTGAGCAACGGAGGTACACAATGTACTCGGTCACAAAAGAAATCAGTTTCGACGCCGCTCATCGCCTCGTGCTCGGCTACCAGGGCAAATGCGCGAACATTCACGGGCACACTTGGCGCGCGCGTTTCCACGTTCACGGCGATGCACTCAATGAGGTCGGGATGCTTTTCGACTTCAATGAATTCTCCGTGATGAAGAAGTGGATCGATGACAACCTCGACCACGCCTGCATCG
>Ga0187893_10004158_pt1 | contig 28030 bp, 24 predicted proteins | sample MA1701074metaG_FD_139574 | JGI IMG/M metagenome (GOLD analysis project Ga0187893, IMG submission 139574) | White microbial mat communities from a basaltic lava cave in the Kipuka Kanohina Cave System on the Island of Hawaii, USA - MA170107-4 metaG ... | reverse complement strand
GGGTTCTGCGTGCAGAATGAAACCGCGCCGTATCAGTACGTCAGCGTCGAGGGCGCCGTCACCATCGGCAAGCCGGACCCCGATCGCGACATTCGCGAGATCGCCATCCGCTATCTCGGCCGCGAGCAGGGGGAGGCGTATCTGAAGATGATGGCCGCCGATCTCAACCCCGACGCCAACGTGGTGGTCATCCTGCAGCCGGAGCGGTGGTCCTCGGCGGATTACCGCAAGCTCGGATGAGCGAGGTCGCCGGCGGGACGCTACGATTGGTTGCCCGTTGCCCGTTGTCCGTCTTCCGCTTCCGGCAACGGGCAACAGACGGACAACGGACAACCTAAATCATGCCTCCCTCCACCCGCGCCGTGCTGTTCGACTTCGGCGGCACGCTCTACGACTACGCCACGCTCGAGCCCGGCGATCGCGAGTGCCTGCTCGCGCTGGCGCGCGGGGCGGGCATCGACGCCGACGACACGACCATCCGCCGCGCCTATCGCGACTCGATGCGTCGCGTCTTCTACTCGTATCTGCCGCGGCGCTTCTACCTGCATCGCGATCTGTTCCGCGACGTCGCCGCCGGCATGATCGAGTCGTTCGGCATCAGCCCCGACGCCGCCCAGCTGGCGCGCTACCGGGAGATGCAGTGGGCCGCGCACCGGCGCGACTTCGCCCTGCGCGAGGGGGTGGTCGAGACCCTGCAGGCGCTGCGCGCACGCGGCTTGCACGTCGGCATGGTGAGCAACATCGACGACGACCAGCTCGAGCACCTGATCGGCGTCGCCGGCCTGCGCGAGTATTTCGACTCGCTGCTGTCCAGCGAGTGCGCCGCGGCTTGCAAGCCCGATCCCGCGATCTTCAGCGAGGCGTTGCGGCGCGCCGACTGCGCCGCCGACGAGGCCCTGTTCGTCGGCGACACGCTGGCGCAGGACATCACCGGGGCCAACCGCGCCGGCATGCGCTCGGTGCTGATCTGGCATCGCGACGACAAGCCGGTGCCCACCGCCGACGTCACGCCGCACCACGTCATCCGCCGCATCCCCGAGCTGCTCGAGCTCGTTCGCTGATCAGCGCCGCCGATGGCGTCGATTCGGAGGCGCGCTGCGCGCGCCTACGGGCCGCCCACGGGCGGCCCCTACAGCTCCCTCATGCGCTGATCGGCGCCGCCGTACGCGTCGGTCCCCCAGGCGCGCTGCGCGCCCCTACGGGCGACCCTCAAGGGCTCCGTGTAGGGGCGCGCCTTGGCGCGCCCGTAGCCGCCCGAAGGGGCGGCTGGTCTCTACAGCGCGCGCCTGCGTCGCAGCCAGTACGTTCCGGTGATCACCAAGGCGCACGCCAGAACCGCGAGCGCCCAGGGCGATGCGACCGGAGCGCCCTCGGGCGAGACGTACGTGGTGGTGCAGTCGATCGGCAGCGCACCGATTGGTAGCTCGGCTGCGCACTGGACGCAGTCGGAGGCCATGGGGCAATCGCCCAGCGCATTGCATCCCTGCCCGCTGTTGGTGCCGCCGACACAGATACCGGGGAGGCACATTCCGCCGAAACAGTTCGACACGTTCAGCTCGCAGGGAGCTCCAGGAGTAGCTCCGCCCTTGCAGACACCCGCTTCATCCTCGTCTTCCGAGCCGACGATGATGAGGTTGCGCATGATGCCCGCGCCTCGCGCTGGCAACGTGACCTGTCCTGCCGCAATCTCGTTCCCTTCCAGACCTCGGAGCATCGGGAACGTTCCGACGATGCAGAACGCGCCTACCTCCCCTTCAAGCGAGACATCAGAAGGGAGGCCGAGTTGTTCCGGCGTCAGGCAGTTGAGCGCGGTCGCAGCGTTGGTCACGCCGCCGGTCTGCGCCGTTTCGGGCAGCGGTATCTCGAATCGACAACGGGCGATCTGCTCGACGATCTCACACTGCATCCGACCGCGGAACAGGGCGAAGCTCATCGGAGTGGCCTGCTCGCGCAGGCGCAGCGAGAACTCGCACTCGATCACCCCGTCGCCTCGCCGGCATCCGGTTGTGAGCCCGGCAAGGGTGGGCGGCTCGACCGCCGGGATTATCGGAGGTGTAGGGATGGTAGGTTGGCCGCCAGCGCAGAGCTCATCGAGGAACTCGCGCAGTTCCTGAACGAACTCCAGTATCTCGGGCGGAGCATCGGGCGGAATTTCGGCGAACTGCGCATCGAGCTCGCTCTGCGAGATGAACGGGAAAAGAATCGCGAACGTCGTGTCCATCGGGCACGGCGACTGATTCGTGAGCGTGATGTTGAACGTCACCGGGTCGCCGGTCTGCGCGGTCGGCGGTGAGCTGGTCATCTCCACGGTGACCAGGCCACACCCGCCGGCGCTGGCCAGCAGCGCCATCAATACGGGGAGAATGAGTCGCGTTCCGAGGACTGCGTGCATGTCTTTCTCCTACGACCCGACCAGGTCAAGCACCAAAAGACGGTTTTGGTTACTCCTCGGCGTGTTCGAAGGCAAGCCCTTTGGCGCTGTGGACGCCCCCCGCGGCCGATGTCCGCACCGCCTGCCGCGCCCCGGGCGACGCGTGCGTCGCTCCTACGCGTCGGTCGCGACCAGGCGGGGCAGGATCTCGCTGATCGAGCCGCGCAGAACGGCGTCGGCGATGCCGTCCATCTCGGTCGGCTCGGCGTTGAGGATGACGACGCGGGCGCCGGCGCGCTTGGCGACCGGGACCACCCCCGCGATCGGGTACACCGCCAGCGTCGTGCCGACGGCGAGCATGAGGTCGCACCCGCGCGCCGCGAGCTCGGATCGGAGCAGGTCCTCCTGCACCAGGCCCTGGCCGAAGGAGATGGTCGCCGACTTGAGGATGCCGCCGCAGCTGCGGCAGGGCGGGTCGTCCTCGCCGGCGCGCACACGCGCCAGCGCGCGCTCCATCGGGGCGCGCTCGCCGCACTCCATGCACACGACCTCGCGCACCGTCCCGTGGATCTCGACGAGCTTGGCCGCCGACGTGCCGGCGGCGAGGTGCAGGCCGTCGACGTTCTGGGTGATCAGCGTGTGCAGGGTGCCGCGCCGCTCGAGCTCGACCAGCGCGCGGTGCCCGGCGTTGGGATTGAGCTCGCGCGCGAAGGTGTCGATGCGGCTCTTCCAGGCGCGCTTTCGGACCTCCGGGTCGGCCATGTAGTGCTGCAGCGTCGCCATCTTTTCCGCACCGGGGTTCTTGGTCCACACGCCCTGCGGGCCGCGGAAGTCCGGGATGCCCGAATCGGTGGAGATGCCGGCGCCGGTGAGCACGACGATGCGCTCGGCGGCGCGGAGCCAGTCGCGCACCGTGGTGATGAGTTGGTCATTCATGATGGGTTTCTCGTTATCCGTTGCCCGTTGCTCGTTCCCCGTTGCCAGTTATCCGTTGGTGGTCGCCCTGCTTCGCATACCCAACGGACAACGGGCAACGGACAACGGGCAACGGCTAATCAACGACGTCGCCTCATCCCCGTACCACCACTCCGGCGCGCGACGCCCGATCGAATCGACCCTGCTCCACCACGATGCGGCCATTCAGCACGACCCAGTCGATGCCAGCGGGCCGCGCATTGGCGGCGCCCGGCGACCAGTGATCGTCGATGGCATCGCGGTCGAAGACCACCAGGTCGGCGGCCAGGCCGGGGGCGATGCGGCCGCGGTCGCGCAATCCCATGCGCTCGGCGGAGAAGCCGGTCATGCGCCGAATCGCCTCGGGCAGCGAGCACACCTTGAGCTCGCGCACGTAGCGGCCGAGCAGACGCGGGAAGGTCCCGTACGATGCTGGGTTGTCCACCCCGTTGCCCGTCAGGATCGTATCGGTTTCGAAGCAGCAGGCGCCGTGCTGCAGCACCTTGCGCAGGCTCGCCTCCTCGTCGTCGCGGCCGGAGTAGTTCCAATTCATGATGCGCGTCTGGCTGCCCAGCTCGCCGACCAGGTCGAGGTAGGTCTCGGTGGGATCCTGGCGCCGATCGCGCGCGATGTCGGCCACGGTGAGGCCCTCGTAGTGGGCGCGCTCGCGCACCGGCACCCAGAGGATCTGCGTGTCGTCCCAGCGCATGCCGAGCGCGGGCAGGACCCAGTTGAGCGTGCCGGCGACCTGCTGGCGCAGTTCCGGCTCGGTCACGGCGCGGTGCAGCTGGGTGAGCGTCCACGGCGGCATGAACACCACCAGCGTCGTGTTGCCGCCGACGTAGGGGAACGCGTCGCAGGCGATATCGACCCCGTCGGCGCGGAGTTGGTCGAAATGCTCGAGGGCGCGATCGGTCGTCGGCCAGGTCCGATCGCCGACGAAGATGAGGTGCGAATGCTGCACCTTCACCCCGTGCGCGCGCCACACCGCCGCGGTCTCGTCGAGCGCCAGCAGATTGGTCGGCGGTTGATCGGGCGCCGCGCGGTGGTCGAGCGCCACGTAGCTGCGCGCATGCGAGGTGTACACACCGCCGCGCTCCTTCAGCGGCGCGCTGACGCCGAGCAACTCGTCGAGGTCGGCGAAGACGCCGGGTGCGTACCCGAGACCGGTGGACAGGCCGATGGCCCCTTCGTCGAGCGCGGCGCGGACGAGATCGGCCATCGCGCCCACCTCATTCGGCGCAGCCGGTCCTGGGGTGAGGCCTTTCACCGCGGCGCGGACCGTGCCGTGGCCGACGAGCTGGGCGACGTTGAGCGCGAGCCCGCCGCGCTCGAGGCCGGCGAGGAAGCTGGCCATGCCGCGCCAGCCGTAGTCCAGGTCGCGGTCGTGCAACATGCGTCCGATGACCGGCAGCAACCGCTCGTTGCCGGGCAGATAGGGCGCGGGCGAGCAGCCACAGTTGCCGGCAACCAGGGTGGTGATGCCCTGTTCGAGCAACGGCGCCAGCACGTCGCCGTGATCGGGAAGCGGCAGCACCCAGTCGCTGTGCGAGTGCATGTCGATGAAGCCGGGCGCGACCACCTTGCCGGTGCAATCGAGCGTGCGCGCGGCGCTGGCGGCGCCGAGATCGCCGAGCGCGCTGATGCGGCCGCCGGCGATGCCGACCGAGCTGCGGACGCCCTCGGCGCCGGTGCCGTCGACGACGGTGCCGTTGGCGAGGATGAGGTCGAAGATCACCGTCGCGTCATCGCACGGAACCTCACAACCGGGCAATCGCGCCTGGTCCAACGCTGTCCGAACGCTTCGCTGGGCCGCCCTCCGGGCGGCACGGGCGCGCCAAGGCGCGCCCCTACAGGGTCGTTCGCAACCGGCGGCCTGTAGGCGCGCCCGGCGGCGCGCCTGCCTTTCGACTATGCGATGCCCTTGGGAATGCCGAGCAGCCAGTTGAAGAACCGCACCATCCACGGGTTGGTGAACCAGAAGCGCTGTTTCCACAGCGGCGAATGCCATTGTTCGGGCGGCAGCACGCCGTCGAGGATCTCGGTCGTCGCTTCTGCCGCCTTGCCGGCCAGCGTATCGAGAATGCGCTCGCCGAGCTCGGGCGACGCGGCGCCCGGGGCGCCGGCGTAGGTCTCGGCGCGAAAGAAGCGCAGGCCGCCGCGAAACACGTCGATCATGGTGAGAATGCCGGCGGGCTTCCCGGCTTCGATAGTCCGCGGCGTTTCGCCCTGCTCGGCGAGCCAGGTGTCGACGGTGCGCCGGGGCAGCACGGCGTAGTCGCGCTCGACCCATTCAGGGTGGAGGGCGAGCAGCTGTGAGGTCTCGACCAGACCGCCGTGCGTATCGCCCACCAGGTCCTGCTTGTTCACCCCCGGCAGCGTGCCGAGCACCTCGTACAGCTCGGCGCTGCCGCCGGTGAGTCGGGTGAGCAGCACGGAGAAGATGCACACCATGCGGATGCGGCGCTCGCGGCTGACCGCCGCACACGCCTGCTCGATGGCGAGGAAGTGGCGCGGGCTGCCGTGGAAGTTCGACACCAGGATGTTGCGAAAGCCTTGGGCGGCCAGGGTGCGGCCGAGGTCGCGGAGAACCGCCTGCGTCGTCGACGGCTGGAAGAAGAGCGATCCGGCATGCGGCAGCGTGTCGGTGGCCGCGTAGATGAACGGGAGCTGCAGAAACGTCCGCGAGCGGTGCCGTTCAGGCAGGAACTGCAGCATGCGCCGCGACAGGCCCTCGCCCTCCAGCGCGTCGGCCCCGAACGGCAAATGCGGCCCGTGGACCTCGAGCGGCGAGCAGGTGACCAGCACCACGGCGTTCTCGCGGTCGAGCTGGTCGAACTTGCGCTTGGTGAGCGTCTCCCAGCGCAGGACGATTGGTTCGCTGTCGGTCATCGTTTCTGAACCCGCGCTGCGATCACGCCTTCTTGCCGCCCTCCAGCGCGCGCTTGATGTTGTCGAGGTACTCGTCGGCGACTCGACCGGCTTCCTTTTCGACGAAGCCGCGAATCAACCCCTGCAGCAGCGTCGGCACCGGCGTATCCGGCGCGATCTTCTGGCGCAGCGAGACCTTGGTCGCGCCGGCGCCGCTCTTCTGCAGGCGGATCTCTCCCTCGACGTCGGTGTTGTCGCTCTTGGCCTCGGTGCTGGCGAACGAGAGCGTGCTCTTGCCGTCGTTGTCGTAGCGCGCCGTGTACTGCACCGACATGGTCACGGGACCGGTGGTGCGCTCCTTGTACGCGAACCGGTAGGTATCGGTTGCGACCTTCTTGCACGTCGCCAGTCCGGGGATGCACTTCGACGACCCGACCACATCCGCGAGAAACTTGTACGCCTTTTCAATCGGCACCTTCACCGTGATCGACCGTTCCACCTCGGTGGGAAACTTCGCCATCGTTGCCCCCTCCCGCGGCGGAACTAACCACAGATGAACAGGGATGGACACAGAATCGGATCAATTTGATTCGGGCACGGCACAGGCCCGGGCACGGGTCGAGTCTGATCCATCTCATCCTCCTGCGGATCTGTGCCGCCCGTATGCGATGGGCGGGGTGCTGCAGATTGATCCGACTCCAGCCGTTCCCGTGCCCGTGCCTGTGCCCGTGCCCGGATGAAACTGATCCGACTCCATCTGTTCACGATCCCGACGCGGCGCGCGAGTTCGGCGAGCGACTCAAGCGGGTAGCCGACGCGACGCGCGAGCAGCTCATCGTGGTCATGCGGACGTACTTCGAGAAGCCGCGCACGACAGTCGGGTGGAAAGGGCTGATCAACGACCCGCAGCTCGACGGCTCCGGCGACATCACGCCGCCGCGCTGGTCGCCGATGAGCGCATCGCGCGTCCGATCATGATCGACTGCTCGCACGACAACTCCAGCAAGAACCACACGCGCCAATCCCGGGTGTGTCGCGACACTCTCACGCAGGCGCGCGCCGGCTCGGCGCCCATCATGGGCGTCATGCTGGAGAGCAATCTCCACGCGGGCCGGCAGAATTGGCTGCCGGACGCACCGCTCCGCTACGGCGTGTCGATCACCGATGCCTGCATCGGCTGGGACGAGACGGAGGCGCTGCTGTTCGAGATGGCCGCAGGGATCAGCCCGTCGAATCCCGCCGCGGTCGCATAGGGCTCGGCGGCCGGCGGCTGCAAGACCTCGTGCCCCGACGGCAGGTGGAGCCGGGCGGCCGGTACCCATTTGAAGACCAGGTAGGCGCCGCAATACGCCAGCAGCGCGAGCAGCACGCCGCGCCACTTGAGGCGCGGCGCGAGCCAGAGGGCGCCGATCGTCAGGGCGAAGCCCAGGAGAATGCTGGGGGCGACGTCGCTCAACCAGTGACTGCCGCGCAGCAGACGCGCCGCCGCCTGGCAGAGCACGCACACAACGGCGATCACGTAGGCGGCGCGTCGCGCCCAGAGTGGCCAGCCGAGTTGACGTGCGAGCAGGCACAGCGCCACCGCCGCGGCCGTGGTGTTCATGATGTGGCCGCTGGGAAAGCTGTTGCCGGTCTCCATCAACAGCGAATCCCTCGGCCGCAGGCGCTCGATGGCGGTCTTCATCAACTCGTTCGCGGCGGCCACGACGGCCAGCACGGCGGCGAGCGACACCACCGGGCGGGGGCGCCGCCAAGCACCGGTGGAGACGGGCGCGAGCAGAATCGCCGCGAGCACGCCCCACAGCGCCTGCTGCAACCAGAACGCCGCAGCCTTCAGGGTGTGGCGCTCGTAACCCCGCAGCCAGTCGCTCAGCCCGCGGTCCACCGGAAGGAGCCACGGGATCGCCAACGCACACACCAGCGCCGCAACCAGTGCGCCGAGCGCAAGCTGCTCGTCGCGAGCCTGCGGGCGGTCCGCGTCTCGGCGCATATCTCACCCCCACACCAGTGCTCACCGCAAGTCAAGCGCCAGCCGCCCTTCGGGCGGCTACGGGCGCGCCAAGGCGCGCCCCTACGCGTTCCTTCCTTACGATGCGGCGCTGTAGGGGCCGCCCTTGGGCGGCCCGTAGGCGCGCGCAGCGCGCCTGGAGGTGCGCCCCTACGAAGATACCAGGCGGACCGGGGATGCCGGGCGGACGGTCGCCAATCGTGCGGTCACGCGCTCGGTGAGACGATCGACATCGAGCCCGGCATTTCCCAGCTGTTCGCTGCGCTGGCCGTGATCGATGAAGCGGTCCGGCAGGGCGAGCAGCTCGAGGCGGTTGGCGTCGAGATGACCGCTCTGGCTGCGGACGAGCTCGAGCACGGCGGAACCGAAGCCGCCGGCGAGCACGTGATCTTCGAGCGTGAAGACCACCGGTTGTCGCGCCAGCTCCTCGCCGATCAGACGCTCGTCGAGCGGTTTGGCGAAGCGGGCATTGACCACGCCGAGCATCCGACCGCTGTCCGCCTGCACGCGCCGGCGCACCTCGAGCGCGGCGTACACCATCGGACCGTAGGCGATGATGCAGCCGTCCTCGCCGGCGGCAACCCGTTCCGCCTGGCCGATGGCGAACGGCGCGTGCGGCATCTGCGCCTCCGGCTTCGCGCCGCTGCCGCGCGGGAAACGGATGGCGCTCGGTCCGTCGCAGGTCGCCGCCAGCTCCATCATCTGCACCAGCTCACCGGTGTCGCGCGGCGACATGAGCACGAAGTTGGGCAGACAGCGCAGGTAGGCGATGTCGAACACGCCGTTGTGCGTGGCACCGTCGGCGCCGACCATCCCGCCGCGGTCGAGGCAGAACATCACCGGCGCGCGCTGCAGGGCGACTTCCTGGAAGATCTGATCGTAGGCGCGCTGGAGGAACGTCGAGTAGATGGCGCAGATGGGTTTGTATCCGGCCAACGCCAGCCCCGCCGCCAGTCCGACGCCGTGCTGCTCGGCCATGCCGACGTCCAGGCACTGCGCCGGCAGCCGCTGTTGAAAGTTCGTCAGCCCGGTGCCCTCGAGCATCGCGGCGGTGATCACCACGACGCGCGGGTCGCGCTCGGCCATGACCATCGCCTGGTCGGCGAACGCGGCGGTGAAGCTGGCACCGCCCTGGTCGGGATACTCCGGGCCCGCCGCGCTGGCGACGACCTTGCCGCCGGCGGCGTGATAGCAGGTCGCCTCCGGAACGTCGTCCTTGTAGCCGCGGCCCTTGCGCGTGACGACGTGGATCAGCACCGGCCGCCGCATCCAGTGCGTGGCGCGGAAGGCATGGCGCAGCGCGTCGACGTCGTGCCCGTCGATCGGACCGTAATAGAAGAAGCCGAGCTCCTCGAAGATGATGCCGAGCGCATGCTGCGGGATGATGCCCTGCAGGGAGTGGTACCAGCGCTCCAACACATCTTCGACCTCGTCGCCGACGCGCGGAATGCGCCGGATGGCGCTCTGGATGGTGCGCAGGCGGGCGTTCAGCCAGGTGGAGCTGCGCACGCGCGAGAGATAGGCGCTCAGCGCACCGACGCTCGGGCTGATGCTCATGTTGTTGTCGTTGAGCACCACCACCAGCTCGAGGTCCTTGAACGACCCGCCGTGGTTGAGCGCCTCGAAGGCACTCCCCTCCTGCAGCGAACCGTCGCCGATGACCGCGACGGCCTTGCGCCCGGCATCCTCGTGCCGGCCGCGCCACGCCAGCGCGAACCCCATCGCGGTCGAGATGCTCGTGCCGCCGTGCCCGGTCTTGACCGTGTCGTAGGACGACTCGCGCGGATCCGGGAAGCCCGACAAGCCCTGCCATTGGCGCAGCGAGGCGAACTGACCGCGTCGACCGGTCAGAATCTTGTGCGGATAGCACTGGTGGCCGACGTCCCACACCAGCTTGTCGCGCTGATTGAACTGGTACTCGGCGTAGAGGGCGAGCGTGAGCTCGACCACTCCGAGACCGGCGCCGAGATGGCCGCCGGTGGCGGTGACCGATTCGATGATGAAGCCGCGGATCTCGGCGGCCAGCGCGCGCAGGCCGTCGTTGTCCATGTCCTTCACGTCCTCGGGCGCGCCGAGCGCATCGAGGAGTGGGTGCCGAGGATCGTCGATCGAGCGCGTCGTCATGGCTGGCTCACCCTACCCCGCCGCCCTCGCCCATCAAGGTCGACGCGGTGACAAGCACGAGGAGAGATTGTGCAAGAGTTGTGACGGCCGCAGCGTTACTTGCCCGGCCTCGGGCAGAGGGTTGCGATCATCGCTGGTGCCGGGCGGCGGCGGCGCGGGCGAGCGCCAGCGCGGCGATGGCAACGAGTGCACCGAGTGCGAGCACGAGACCGCGTGGCGACACGGCTGGCGCAGGTGCCGGCACTTCGGCGAGGCATTCGCCCTCGCGTCCGGGGCGATTGCACGCTTCGCCGGGGGCATCGCACGGACCATTGCAGCAGACCCCCTGTGCACAGAAGAGGCCCGGGGCGCACTCCGCGGGGTCGGTACACTCACCGCCCTGAGGGACTGGGGTAACGGTCGGCGTCGCGGTGACCGGCGGCGTGCTGCTCGGGGTCGCCGACGGGGTGCGGGTGGGCGTCATACTGGCGGTCGTACTGGGCGTCCGAGTCGGTGTGGCGGTCGGGGTCGAGCTGGGCGTCGACGTCGGCGTCAGGGTGGGGGTCGACGTCGGGGTCAGCGTCGGCGTAGAGCTCGGCGTCGGCGACACCAGCGGGCAGAGCTCGGGTGTGCAGTCGGTGCCGTCCCCGAGGTAGGTGCCGCCGACCGCCGTACAGGACGTCTCGGCGGTGATCACGCAATCGACATTGGGCACCGTGCAGCCGCCCTGCGGAGTCGTGCAATCGGTGAAGGGTCCGGTTCCGCAGGCGACCCCCGCGGATGACGAAGCATTGCAGAGGCCGCCGCAGAGGGTGTCCAAAATGAAGTACTGTGCATCCTCATCGCCGGGCCCGACACAGGTGCCGGGCGGGCAGTCCATGTCGTCGCAGCGCGTGCAGGAGGGATTCGGCGGCTGTGGACAGGTGCTGCCGGGCCCGGCGGACGCGCCGCCGGCCGACGAGCAGTTCGCGGTCGTCATGTCCAGACACGGGCCGTCCGGCAAGCAACACGCTTCGAGCGGCAGGGTGCACTCGGTGAAGGACCCGCTGCCGCAGACGCCGCTCGGGCTGGATACCGATCCGTCGCAAGCGGAGCAAAAGAGGTCGAAAAACAGATCCTGGTCATCTTCCGATTCAGCCGCCGTGCACTGCATCTCGCACTCGGGTGAGCCGCTGCACTGAAAGCACGCCGCCTGGACGCGACTGGCCAACCCGAGCCACACCAGCAGCAGGCCGAGCGCGATCGAGCCCCGTGCGCCGAATCGCCGAACCCTGCAGCCATCGCGCCCACCTGGATGCGTCATTGGTCCCTCCCGCGCGGCACCCGCCGATGCAACCGCTACTTCCCCGGGAATCCGAGCCAGCCGCGGCTGACCATATCAGACATCGTAAGCGCAATCATGATGATGAGCCAGAACACGCCGTTGCCGACCACGATCCAGGTCAATTTCGGGCTGTGGCGCAGCTCCATGAAGTACACCATGACGAGCAGCGCCTTGGCCGAGGCGATGCCGAGCGCCACCGGCGCACTGAAGTACAGCAGATCGAGAAACGCCGCCCCCACGGTCGCCGCGGTGAGCGCGATGAGCACGAAGTAGACGGCGAAGGCGGTGCGGACGGGGAGCACTTGTGCCGACACGATCATGCTCCAACGAGGAAGAGAAACCACAGATGAACACAGATGGACACAGATGAACACTGAGCCCCACCCCGCCAAGAAAGAGAATGGGGCGGGGGGTGGCTCGGTGTTGATCTGTGTCCATCTGTGTTCATCTGTGGCTCGTTTTTCAGTGCCGTCCCAGCAGGTACAGCAACGGAAACAGAAAGATCCACACCAGGTCGACGAAGTGCCAGTAGAGGCCGCTGAGCTCCACCGGGGTGTAGTAGAAGCGGCTGAACATGCCCTGCGCGCCGCGCACGGTGAGCACGCCGAGCAGGCCGACGCCGATGATCATGTGCAGCGCGTGCAGCCCGGTCATGGCGAAGTAGAGCGAGAAGAAGAGCTGCGCGTTGGTCGGATCGGGCCCGTGGAAGAGAAAATACGGGCCGGGCACGAGGTGCTCGTGCCACTTGTGTTGGTACTCGTAGGCCTTGACGCCGAGGAAGGTCAGGCCGAGGGCGATGGTGAGCAGCAGGCAGACGACCAGCATGCCGCGCTTGCCGATCTGCGCCGCACGCACCGACAGCGCCATGGTCAGGCTGCTGGTGAGCAGCACCACCGTGTTGAAGGCGCCGAGCCCGATGTCGAGCTCTTTGCTCGCGGCGTGAAAGGCCGCGGGAAACGCCGAGCGGTACACGACGTAGGCGGTGAACAGGCCGCCGAAGAACATGATCTCGGTGATCAGGAACAGCCACATGCCGAGGGCCGACGCCTCGTGCTGCTGGTCGGCGTCGTCGAACTGATGGGCGACGTATGGCGTGGTCAGCTCACGCAACTTGCGGCTCCTCCGGCACCGCGTCGTGCGGCGCGTACGCGTATGCATCCTCGGTGACCACCGGGGTCACGGCGAAGTTCTCGGTCGGCGGCGGCGACGGCGTGGTCCACTCCAGACCCCAGGCCCGCCACGGGTTGGCATGGGCGTGCGGCGCGTAGCGCAGCGACCAGACCAGATACGCCAGCGGCAGGAGGTAGCCGAAGCCGAGGATCGAGGCGCCGGCCGTCGACATGACGTTCAGCACCTGAAACTCCTCCGGGTAGACGTGGTAGCGCCGCGGCATGCCGAGGTAGCCGAGGACGAATTGCGGGAAGAAGGTGAGGTTGAAGCCGATGAACACCACCACCGCCGCCATGCGCGCCCAGGTTTCCGGGTACATGCGGCCGGTCATCTTCGGCCACCAGAAGTGCAGGCCGCCCAAGTAGCCCATGAGCGCGCCGCCGACCATGATGTAGTGGAAGTGCGCGACCACGAAGTAGGTGTCGTGCACGTGCACGTCGAGGCCGAGCGAGGCGAGGAACAGCCCGGTGAGCCCGCCGATGGTGAACAGGCCGATGAATCCCATCGCGTAGATCATCGGCGCCTCGAAGCTCACCGAACCGCGGTAGAGCGTCGCCGTCCAGTTGAACACCTTCACCGCCGACGGGATGGCGACCGCGAAGCTCAGGATGGAGAAGATCAGCGCCGCGTACACCGACTGGCTGCTGAGGAACATGTGGTGGCCCCACACCAGAAAGCCGAGCAGCGCAATGGCCAGGCTCGACATGGCGATGAACGGGTAGCCGAAGATCCCTTTGCGCGAGAAGCAGGTGATGATCTCGCTCACCACGCCCATGCTGGGCAGGATCATGATGTAGACGGCCGGGTGCGAGTAGAACCAGAAGAGATGCTGGAAGAGGACGGGATCGCCGCCGAGCGCCGGATCGAAGATGCCGATGCGGAAGGCGCGCTCGATGCCGACCAGCAGGACGGTGATCGCGATGACCGGCGTCCCCAGCACCATGATGATGCTGGTAGCGTAGTGCGCCCAGATGAACAGCGGCAGGCGGAACCAGGTCAGCCCCGGCGCGCGCATGCGGTGGATGGTGACGATGAAGTTCAGGCCGGTGAGGATCGACGAGAAGCCGGTGATGAAGACGCCGAGCGCGGTGGCGATGACGTTGGTGTTGGAATAGGTGCTGCTGTACGGCGTGTAGAAGGTCCAGCCGGTATCGACCCCGCCCGTGGCCACGGCCCAGAGCGTGAACGTCCCGCCGATCATGTAGATGTACCAGCTCAGCAGGTTGAGCCGTGGGAAGGCGAGGTCCTTGGCGCCGATCATCATCGGCACCAGGAAGTTGCCGAGCACGGCGGGAATGGACGGGATCAGGAAGAAGAACACCATGATCACGCCGTGCATGGTGAACAGCTTGTTGTAGGTGTCGGCCTGCACGACGTCGCCGGTGGGGGTGAGCAGCTCGAGTCGGATGCCGATGGCGAAGAGGCTGCCGAGGAAGAAGAAGACCGTGACCGAGATCAGGTAGAGCAGCGCGATGCGCTTGTGGTCGCGGGTCAACAGCCACGAGCGCACGCCGTAGCTCTCGTTCAGATAGTTCGTCTCTGCGACGCCGGTTGCCATGACGCCCTCTACGATGCGCCTGCCGGGGCGCCGCTCGCAGCCGCGGCCACGCCCGGGCTGGCGGTCTCGCCGGCCGGTTTGAGCGACTTGATGTACTGAATGAGCTGCCGGATCTGCTCCTCGTCGAGCTGCCCCTGAAACGTCGGCATGACCGGCAGATACCCGCTGACCATCTTGGCGGTCGGGTCGAGAATCGACTCGCGCAGGTAGGCGTCGTCGGCAACCACCTGGCGGCCGTCCTGCAGCGTCACCTGCTTGCCGAACAGCCCGACGAGCGATGGGCCGACCGCCGCCGGGGTGGGTTTGTCCTGATGGCATGCGACACAGGAGAATTGCTGGAAGAGCGCCAGTCCGGCCTCTGCCGGCGGCACGCCGGCGGTTCCCGCCACCGGCGCCGCGCCACCCGGTACGGTCGGCCCACTCTCGCTGAGCCAGGCCTGGTACTCCGCCGGCTCCATCACGACGATGCGCCCGATCATCCCCGCGTGCGAGGTGCCGCAGTACTCGGCGCAGAACAGATGGTACTCGCCGACCTTGGTGGCCTCGAACCAGGTGGTGGTGTAACGGCCGGGCAACACGTCGGCCTTCATGCGAAACGCCGGGACGTAGAAGCTGTGGATGACGTCCTCCGAGGTCATCGTCAGCTTGATCGGCTGACCGATCGGCACGTGCAGCTCGTTGATCTCGCGCCGGCCCTCGAGGTGCTGCAGCTTCCACATCCACTGCTTGCCGACGACGAAGACCTCGTGCGCGTTGTCGGGCGGGCGCGCCATCTCGAAATAGATCACCGCGCCCCAGAAGAAGATCATCATCGCCAGGCCGAACGGGATCACCGTCCAGAGCAGCTCGAGCGCCAGGAAGCCTTCGATCGCCGGAGGGACGGGGTCGCCGACCCGGCGGCGGTAGCGGATCGCGAACGTCACCAGCAACGTCGCGATGAGCACGCCGAAGAACAGGCTGACGCCGATCAGAAAGAAATAGAGCAGGTCGACCTGCGCGGCCAGCGTCGACGCCTGCTCGGGAAACAACGGGATCTTGGAGTGCATGGGAGAGGCGTCGATCACTTTCGGCCGGCACAGCCGGCCCTACGATCGTTGACGAACGCCGTGTCAGCGCGCTCGCGGCGCACGGCCCAGACGATGAAGCCGGCGAGGCCGACGAGCGTCAGCAGACCGGCGGCGCGCACGCCGTTCAGCACCCAGGCGCTGTAGCGGCCGGTGCTGGGATCGTAGTGGAAGCAGAACAGCAGGAGTTGATCGATCGGCGAGCCGATGCGGTGCTCGGCCGCTTCCATCAGACCGAACTTGAGATCGCGCGGGGCGAACTCGACCCCGAAGAAGTAGCGCGCAATGACCCCGCGCGGGGTCAGGACGGCGATGCCGGCGGCGTGGGCGAACTCGCGGCGCTCGGCATCGTAGCGGTAGCGAAAACCCATCGCGTCGGCGACCCGTTCGACCGCCGCCTGGTCGCCGGTGAGGAAGTGCCAGCCCGCCTCCGCTCCGGGCCGCCGATATTCGGCCAGATACGTCGCCTTCTTCTGCGCGGCCAGCTCCGCCGTGTCGACGGGGTCGAAGCTGATCGTGATGACGTCGAACTCACGGCCCGCGTCGAAGGGCAGCGCCTTCATGGCGCCGAGCAGCCCGTTCAACACCAACCCGCACAGCATCGGGCAGCGGTAGTAGACGAGGTTGAGGATCACCGGCCGACCCCGCAACAAGCTGCCGAGCGTCACCAGCTCGCCAGACTCGTCGCGGAAGGCGAGATCGAGCGGCACTTGGTGGTTCAACCGCTGCTCGATCCCGAGACCGCGCAGCGCCTCCGGCTGCACGCTCGCCGGCTGCCCGCTGCTGGGCTGCATGTCAGCCAGCGCCATGGACGTCAGCAGTGCCGCGATCACCAACCCCCCGCCCAATTTTCTACCACAGAGACACAGAGGCACGGAGATCGCCTGCTTGCAGGGCCTCTCTGTGTCTCTGTGTCTCTGTGGTGAAGAAATCATTTCACTGCCGCCCGCGCGGCGAGCAGGTCGATGGCGCGCTCGATCGGGATGCGCACGACGCCGGCGTTCTGGTCGACCCAGCCGTACTCCTCGAGGCGCGCCCGCTCGGCGTCGCGCAGCTCGCGCAGGTCTTTCACCGGATGCACCTGCAGGCGCGGCTCGGGCGGCAGGCGCGGGCCTTGCGCGGCCGCAAGCGGATTGGCGGGCGGGCTGAGGCGCGCCTCGCGCGCGGCGAACACGTCGTAGAGGCCGAGCATCAGCGCGGCGACGATCACGACGACGATGGTGAGGCCGATTCCGGCGAGCACGATCGGGCGGGCGACGACGTCGCTGTGCTCGTGCCCGAGACCGGGAGGATGGACCGGGGTGCTCATGCCCGCGCCTCCGCGGCCAGCGGCAGCTCCGGATCGTTGAGCGGCAACAGCGGTTGGTCGCGCAGCCGCCACAGGAAGAACGACAGCCACAGCCCGCCGACGCCGCACACCGCGGCGACGTCCATCCAGTGAATCGCGATGCGGCCGGGCGAGAAGGCGGGCGTCAGCAGCCAGAAGAGATCGAGCAACCGCGCCGCGAGGACGACGAGCGCCACCGCAGCCAGCCGCCGCGCGTTGCGCTTGAGGCCGCGCGACAGCAGGATCGCGAACGGCAGGACGAACTGCAGCAACACGACCGCCACCGCGACGTACTGCCAGCCCCCGGCCAGGCGGGCGAGGTACCACGGGGTCTCCTCGGGCAGGTTGCCCGACCAGATGATGAGGTACTGGGAGAACGCGAAGTAGGCGTACAGCATCACGAAGGCGAGCATGAACTTGCCGAGGTCGTGGAACTGCTCGACCGTGACCAAGCGGGTGAAGGGCTCGCGGTCGACCACCAGGATGAGCACCGGAATGACGAACACGAAGGCGCTCAGCACCTGCCCGCCGATGATGAGGATGCCGTAGATGGTCGAGTACCAGTGCGGCTCGAGCGACATCGCCCAATCGACCGCGGCGAAGGTCATGGTCAGGCTGTAGAGCAGCAGCGCGCCGCGGCCGAGGAACTGCAGGCGCCGGCCCACGTCGTCGCCGACGTCCTGCTGGCGCGACCAGCGCACCAGATAGTGCGACACGGTCAGCCACACGGCGAAATAGATGCCGACGCGCACGACGAAGAACGGGGTGTTCAGGTACGCCTGTTTCCGCTGCAGCAGCGCATCGTGCGCCACCGCCTCAGGACGCGCCCACTCGTAGAGCTCGCCGAGGCCGAGCAGCAACGGGAGAAAGAGCACGAGCAGCAGCGGCAACGTGCGCATGGCCGACTCGCAGATGCGCCGAATGACGACGCCCCAGAGGCCCCCGGTGACGTGGTTGAGACTCACCAGCCCGAGCGAGCCGAGCGCGATGCCGGCGAAGAACAGATAGGCGACCAGATACGACCGGAAGAACTGCACCGAGTCGACCAGGCCGCCGGCACCGGCAACGGCGAGGCCGAGCACCCCGGCGCCGAGGAGCGCGCGCTGTGCCCGGTAGAGGATGTGGTCGGGCTGCAGCGCCAGGTCGGTGCGCATCTCGCTCATGGCGCGGCTCCGAGCGTGGTCCGCTCCGACTCCGGAACATCGGCGAGCGTCGCATGCTGGCTGAGTTGCAGCGCGCGGATGTACGCGATGATCGCCCAGCGGTCGCGGGCCGAGATCTGCGACGCATAGGAGGCCATGGCACCGAACCCATTGGTGATGACGTGGAACAGGTAGCCGTCCGGCACGCCCCGTACCCGCTCGCTGTGGAAGGTCGGCGGCTGTTTGAACCCGCGCAGGACGATCATTCCCTCTCCGCTGCCGACGCGGTCGTGGCAGGGGGAGCAGTAGATGTCGTAGCGTTCGCGGCCGCGCAGCAGGACGTCGCGCGTCGAGCCCAGCGGGTTGGCGGTCACCGGGCCGCTCGGCCCGGTGCCGGTGTAAAACGCCTGATCGGCGTCGAGATGCCCGCGCGCCACCACGCCCGGCACCAGCGGGCGCGACGCCCGCTGATCGGCGAAGAACGGGTTGCGCTCGAACGGCTGGTACTTGGGCTGATCGTGCATGTCCTGCCGGCAGGCCGCAGCCACAGTCACGAGCAGGATCACCGCGACGACTACTGGAGGGCGGCGCGCCGTCGCCGCCGTGCCGGCGACCAGCAGCCCCCCCGCCACCCCCCGGCGGCGACGGCGCGCCGCCCTCCAGGTCGTCTTCATGGATCCACCTGCGACACCTGGCGGGGCTGCATACGCGAGAGGAATCCCCAAGTGTCGTCGATGTCGAACTTCGGATCGCGCGCCTCGATGCAGAGGAAGAAGCGGTCGCGCGAGGCGAGCGCGAAGCGCGGCACGTTGAACACCGGGTGATACGGCATCGGCAGGCCGTTGAGGCCGAGCATGCCCAGCACCGCCGCCAGCGCCGCTCCCAACACGGTACATTCGAAGATCACCGGGATGAACGACGGCCAGCTGGCGAACGGGCGGCCGCCGACGATGAGCGGGTAGTCGACAGCCGACGTCCAGTAGCACAACGCCAGAGCGCCGACGCCGCCGAGAATCCCGCCGAGCAGCACGAGCCCGGCCATGCGGCTGTGGTGATGGCCCATCGCGTCGGTGAGCGCTTCGATCGGGAACGGCGTGTAGCAATCGAACTGCGTGTACCCGGCGGCGTGCGTCTGCGCCGCGGCGGCCACCAGCTCGTTGGCGTCGGAGAACTCGGCGAGGAGACCGTGAATTGCCGGCGGGGCGTTCATCCGTGCTCCTCCTTCACCTCCGCCTCGGGCAGCAGCGTGCGCATCTCGAAGATCGAGATCATCGGCAGCACCCGCACGAAGAGGAACAGCAGCGAGACGAACAGGCCCATGGTGCCGAGGAACGTCGACCAGTCCCAGAAGGTCGGGTAGTACATGCCCCACGACGAGGGCAGGAAGTCGCGCGACAGGCTGACCGGGATGATGATGAAGCGCTCCAGCCACATGCCGACGCTGACGATGAGCGAGATGACGAACAGCGCCGTCAGGCTCTGCCGCACGCGCTGGAACCACAGCGCCTGGATGGCGACGACGTTGCAGAAGATCAGCGCCCAGTAGAGCGGCGCGTAGGGGCCGAAGAAGCGGTTGTAGATGAGGTAGGTCTCGAAGTCGCTGCCGCTGTACCACGCCATGAACGTCTCCATCATGTAGCCGTAGGCGACGAACAGGCCGGTCGCGAGCGTGATGCGCCCCATGTAGTCGAAGTGGCGCATCGTGACGAAGTCTTCGAGGTTGTAAAACCGCCGCAGCGGGATGGCGATGATCATCACCATGGCGAAACCGGCGAAGATGGCGCCGGCGACGAAGTACGGCGGGAACACGGTGGCGTGCCAGCCGGGCACCTGGCCGACGGCGAAGTCGAAGCTGACGATGGTGTGGACGGACAGCACCAGCGGCGTCGAGAGCGCGGCGAGCAGCAGGTAGGCGGTCTCGTAGCGATGCCAGTGCACCGCCGAGCCGCGCCACCCCATGGCGAGCAGGCCGTAGATGAAGCGGCCGCCGCGGTGGGTCGAGCGATCGCGCAGCGTGGCCAGATCGGGGATCAGGCCGACGAACCAGAAGAGCAGCGACACGGTCGCGTAGGTCGACACCGCGAACACGTCCCAGATCAGCGGGCTGCGGAAGTTCGGCCACATGTTCATCGTGTTCGGGTACGGGATCAGCCAGTACGCCAGCCACGGGCGGCCGGTGTGGATGATCGGGTAGAGACCGGCGCAGGCGACCGCGAACAGCGTCATCGCCTCGGCGAACCGGTTGATCGAGGTTCGCCAGCTCTGCCGGAAGAGCAGCAGGATGGCCGAGATCAGCGTCCCGGCATGGCCGATGCCGATCCACCAGACGAAGTTGATGATGTCGAGGCCCCAGCCGACCGGCACGTTCAGGCCCCAGATGTAGGTTCCCTTGATGAACAGGTAGGTGAGCGAGACCAGCAGCAGCTGGACCCCCGCGAAGCCGATGGCGAAGCCGACGTACCAGCCGAGGGGGGGGCGGCCGGTGAGGACAACCGAGCTGATCTTGTCGGTGACCGAGGCGAACGTGTGCCCGGGCTCGATGACCGGCGGCGTCTCGTGTTGCGGCTCGCTTCGCTGCGTACCGGCCATCAAGAGACTTCTTTCACCGCAGAGGCGCTGAGACGCGGAGAGATCGTGCGTGAAGGATGTCCCGCGATCGCTGGGCCTCTTGTGGCGACTACCAATGCTCGAAAGAGCAACGCCTCGGCATGGCAAGGACGCACTCTCCGCGCCTCTGTGCCTCTGCGGTGAAAAAGCATCATGCCGAGCCCTTCCCGTTCAGCGCCGGGTTGGGATTGCGCAGCCCGGCCAGGTAGGTCGTGCGCGGCTGCGTGCCGAGCTCGTTCAGCAGCGCGTAGTTGCGCGGGTCCTTCTTGTACAGGGCCACCTTGCTGGTGCGGTCGTTGATGTTGCCGAACGTCAGCGCCTCGGCCGGACAGGCCTGCTGGCAGGCGGTGACGATCTCGCCGTCGCGGATGCGGCGGTTTTCGCGTTGGGCGCGGCTGCGCGCACCTTCGATGCGCTGCACGCAATAGGTGCATTTCTCCATCACGCCGCGGCTGCGCACGGTCACGTCGGGATTGAAGACCATCTTCACGACGTCGGACTGCGGGTTCTGCCAGAGCGTGAAGTTGAAGCGCCGCACCTTGTACGGGCAGTTGTTGGAGCAATACCGGGTCCCGACGCAGCGGTTGTACACCATCGCGTTGAGCCCCTCGTGATCGTGCACGGTGGCGTTCACCGGACAGACCACTTCGCACGGCGCGAGCTGGCAGTGCTGGCAGAAGACCGGCTGGTGGTAGGTCTCGGGGGTGTCGAGCTCGCCGGCGTAGTAGCGGTCGATGCGGATCCACTGCATCTCGCGCCCGCGCGCCACCTGGTCCTTGCCGACCACCGGGACGTTGTTCTCGGCGCCGCAGGCGACCACGCAGGCGTTGCATCCGACGCAGGCGTTGAGGTCGACCGTCATGCCCCAGGCGTATCCGTCGTAGGCGAACGGCGCGTACAGCGACTCTTTCGCCGTGTCGTGCGTGGCGGCGAAGTGGGGGTCGGCGCGGTACTCTGCAAGCGTCGCGACGCGCGCCAGGTCGCGCCCTTCCATCGAGTGGTGGTGCTGCGTGCACGCCAGCGGATAGTGCGCGCCGGTCTGCCGCAGGGTGAGCCCGGCGGCGGTCCACGGTCGGTCGCTCGGGCGCAGCGCGTACGCGCTGAAACCGATGCCGGTGCCGACCTGCCCGGCGCGTGTGCGGCCGTAGCCGAGGTGGACGGCGACCACGTCGGGCGCCTGGCCCGGCATGATCCAGACCGGCGCGCGCACGGTGCGGCCGTCGAGCGCGAGCTCGACCACGTCACCGTTGGCGAGGCCGAGGCGCTCGGCGGTCGCCGGCGCCACCTGCGCGGTGTTGTCCCAGGTCAACCGCGACAGTGACTTCGGCACCTCCTGCAGCCAGGCATTGTTGGCGAAGCGGCCGTCGAAGACGCTCGGGTCGGGTCGAAAGACGAGGTCGAGCGCACCGGCGGCGCGGTCCGGTGGCGGCGGCAGCGCGTCGGGGCCCCAGGCGGCCGGCTCCCAGGCGAGATTCGGTCGAAAGATGAAGCCCGCGCCAGGGATGACCCCGTCGTGCACCACCTTGCGCCACATCACCTCCGCATCGCGTTCGGGAAACGTCGTTCGCCACAGCGTCTGCCAATGGGCGCGCACGAGATCGTAGCTGGTCGCGTTCGGCGCGCCGAGCAGAGCGGCGAGCAGCTCGTGTGGCGTCTTGCCCTCGTAGAGCGGCGCGATCAACGGCTGGATGATGGAGGCCGTGCCTTCGTACGCGAGCGCGTCGCCCCACGACTCGAGGTAGTGTGCGGCCGGCACGTGCCAATGCGAGAGCTCGGCGGTCTCGTCGACGTAGAGCCCGTAGTGAATACGCGTCTTCACCTTGGCGAGCCGCTCGGTGAAGGCGAGATCGGCCGGCGCGGCGTAGACCGGGTTGCTGTCGACCATGACCAGCAGCTCGACCTCGCCGGCATCCATGGCGGCGACCAGCCGGCGCAGGGAGTCCGCGTGGTCGAGTGGCTGGGCTTCGACCGGGTTGGTATACCGCACCGTCTCGCCGACGTTGCCGAGCGCCGCATTGATCGCGTGCGCCAACCGGTGCGCGGGCGGCGGAGCCCATTCGCCGGCGATCACGATGCCGCGCCCGCGGTGCTCTTGCAGGTCGCGCACCACGGCGTCGATGAGGCGCGCGTGCGGCTCCATCCCCTGCGGCGCGCGCACCGCGATGCCGAGGCCGTGCGCGACGGCGATGGCGAACTCGACGATTTCCGCCGAGCGCAGCGCCAAGCGATGGTCCGCCATCGCGCCGGTGTTGGACGGCGTCGTCTCCACGACGTAGAGCCGGTTCATCGCGTTGGGGTCCCTGCGGCGGCCGACGTAGTTGCGGGTGTAGCGGAGCTGGCCAGGGCCGCTGTCGAGGAAGTCGGCGTCGAGCGACAGCACGCGATCGGCGCGCTCGAAGTGGTAGAGCGTATCGAGCGGCCGGCCGAAGGCGAGCCGCGCCCCGGCGCGCGTCTGATCGCGTCCGGCCGGCTCCCACGAATGCCAGGTCGCGCGCGGATACTGCGCCAGCAGCTCGTTCAGCTGCGCCGCCAAGGTCGGCGAGGTCACCGTGCCGGTGAGGATGCGCAGGCCGGCGCCGCCGCTGGCTTTCTGTGCGGCCATGAGCTGCGCCAGCGCCGCGGTGAAGTTGGCCCAGGTCTGCACGTCGCCGATCTGGCGGATGACCTGCGAGCGGTCGGGATCGTAGAGGCCGAGCACCGAGGCCTGCGCGTACACATCGGTGGCGCCGCGGCTGGCCGGATGGTCGGGGTTGCCTTCGACCTTGGTGGGGCGGCCCATGTGGCTCTCGGCCAGCAGCCCGGTGGCGTAGCCCGCCAGCGGCATGGCGGTGGCGAAGTAGAGCGGCTCGCCCGGGACGATCAGCTCCGGAGCCTGCACGTACGGAAAGACTTTCTCCTCTGGCTGGCGGGTGCAGGCGCTGACGCCGGCGAGCGCCAGCGACGCGCTCATCAGTTTGAGGAATGTCCGCCGGCCGACTGGATCGAGCCACTGCGGCGCCTGCTCGGGAAACTCGGCGTGCAGGTACGCCTGGAATTCCGGGGTGTCGGCCAGTTCCTCGAGACTGCGCCAGTGCGGCTTGCCGGGCTGTTGCGCAAGCCGCGCGCGCAGTGCGCCGAGATCCATCGCCGAGCGCGGCTTGCGCGCGCCGCTGAGGGTCGCTGTCTCGTCGTGGTCGCCACGCATCACGTCACCCGCGTCAACGATGGCATGCCGTGCAGTCGTCGCGGCTGTGGATGTGGTACGCCGCGGCCAGCTCCGCGCCCAGTTGCGGCTGGTCCGCCGGGGGCTGCCAGGCCATGTCGAACACCTCCGAACGCGGCCGCACGTGGCGTGCCGGGTCGCGGTGACAATCGAGGCACCATTCCATGTGCAGCGACGGCTGCTGCCAGGTGAGGTTCATCTGGTCGACGCGACCATGGCAGCTGGCGCAGCCGATTCCCTTGGCGACGTGAATCGAGTGGTCGAAGTAGACGAAGTCGGGCAGGTCGTAGACGCGCGTCCATTCGATCGACTGGCCGGTGCGCCAACTCGCGCGCACCGGCTCCAGCATCGGACTGAGCGCCCAGATCTGCGAGTGACAGCTCATGCAGGTCTGCGTCGGCGGAAAGCCCGCGTTCCACGACGTCTCGACCGAGGTGTGGCAATAGCGACAGTCGATGCCGAGCTCGCCGGCGTGGTGCTTGTGACTGAACGGCACCGGCTGCTCGCGCGCCACCCCGGCCTGCGTGACGTAGGCGGAGCGGTTGAGCACCGCCAATCCGTAGAGGCCGCCCGCGACCACGAACAACGCGCCGAAGATGCTGACCCTCGAGAACGTGTTCGCGCTGCGGTGGAAGATTTGCGCCATGAAGTGACTCGATACTACGAAGCCGATCCGGGCGCGGCAATATAAGCGGGATCGAAAATCAACTTCAAGATGCGCAGCCCTCTGCTTATACGACACGGTCAGCCGCCCTGCGGGCGGCTACGGGCGCGCCGAGGCGCGCCCCTACACGGATTGTCGCTCCACGCGTCCGTGTAGGGGCGGCCCTCGGGCGGCCCGTAGGCGCACGGAGTGCGCCTGGGATCAACTCAGCGAACGGTGTGCCGAGCGTTGCAGAGTGCACGCATTCCGACGCATGATCGGCGCGTTCGTCTCGAAGGGAGAGAGCATGGCCGATCTCGAAGCCTTCCGCCGCGACACGCACGCCTGGCTGGTCGCCAGCGCACCGCGGTCGATGTCGACGCCGCTCGGCGAGCACGAGGAGCCGTGCTGGGGCGGTCGCCGCGCAACCTATGCCAACCCCGAGGTCAAGCAGTGGCTCGACGTCATGGCGGCGCGCGGGTGGACGGCACCGAGCTGGCCGCGCGAGTACGGCGGCGGCGGCCTGAACCGCGACGAGGCGCGCGTCTTGGCGCAGGAGATCGCCGCGCTGCGCCTGCGCCCGCCGCTGGTCGGCTTCGGGCTCACCATGATCGGCCCGACCCTGTTGCATCTCGGCAGCGAGGAGCTGAAGCGCGCGCATATCCCGCCGATCGTCCGCGGTGAGATCCGCTGGTGCCAGGGCTACTCGGAGCCCGGGTCGGGCTCCGACCTCGCCAGCCTGCAGACGCGGGCGGAGGTCGACGGCGACGACTTCATCGTCACCGGGCAGAAGATCTGGACGTCGTACGCGGATCAGGCCGACTGGATGTTCCTGCTCGTCCGCACCGACCCGAACGCCCCCAAGCACGAGGGCATCACGTTTCTGTTGATGGACATGGCCAGCCCGGGCGTGAGCGTGAAGCCGATCACGCTGATCAGCGGCTACTCGCCGTTCTGCGAGACCTTTCTCGACCACGTGCGCGTCCCACGCCGCCAGGTCCTGGGAACGATCAATCAGGGCTGGGCGGTCGCCAAGGCGCTGCTCGGGCACGAGCGCTCGATGATCGCCGACATCGGCAAGGGCCTCGGCGGCCCGAGCACGGAGCGCACCGCGGTCGAGCTGGCGCGTGCCTACGTCGGCGAGTCCGACGGGCGCATCGCCGATGCGCTGGTGCGCGACCGCCTGGCGCAGGTGGAGATGGACCAACGCTGTCTCGACTGGACCCTGGCGCGATCACGCGACAACGCCAAGGCCGGCCAGGCGCCCGGCCCGGAGTCGTCGATCTTCAAGTACTACGGCACCGAGCTGAACAAGCGGCGGCGCGAGCTCAAGGTCTCGATCCTCGGCCCGCAGGCCCTCGGTTGGGAAGGCGACGGCTTCAACAGCGAGGAGCTCGAGCTCACCCGCGAGTGGCTGCGCTCGCGCGGCAACTCGATCGAGGGCGGCACGTCGGAGATCCAGTTGAATATCATCGCGAAGCGCGTGCTGGGGCTGCCGGACTGAGCAAGACTTTCACCGCAGAGACACAGAGACGCAGAGAGATCGACCGATCCGCAGGCCTCAGCGTCTCGGCGTCTGCGCGGTGACACCTCGCGAGGGGCGACGTCATGCAATTCTCGCTGACCGACGAGCAACAACTGCTGCGGGAGTCCGCTGCCGCGTTCGTGCGCGACAGCTCGTCGCTGAAGCGCATCCGCGCGCTGCGTGACAGCAAAGATGCCGAGGGCTTTTCGCGGGCGTTGTGGCGGCAGATGGCGGAGCTCGGCTGGCTCGGGATCGTCTTTTCGGAATCCTGCGGCGGCCTCGGACTGGGGCACAAAGAACTGGCGCTCGTGCTCGAGGAGCTCGGCAGGGGGTTGATGCCGGAGCCGTGGCTCTCGACCATCTTGCTGGGCGGCACTGCGGTGGCGCGGGGCGGGAGCGCGGCGCAACGCGACGCGGTGTTGCCCGGGGTCGTCGCCGGCGAGCTGCTGCTCGCCGCCGCCGTGCAGGAAGCGCAGTCCCGCTACGACCTCTGCCACGTGGCGACGCGCGCCGAGCGCGCCGGCGATGGGTGGCGCATCAGCGGGGAGAAGCGGCTGGTGTTCGACGGACACGTGGCCGACCGTGTGGTGGTCAGCGCCCGCACCGCCGGGGCCGCGCGCGAGCGCAACGGCGTCACGCTGTTCCTCCTCGACGCCCGCACGCCCGGCATCGGCATCACCCGACAGTGGACGGTCGACAGCCGCAACGCGGCGATCGTCCGTTTCGATGCCGTGTCGGCCGCGCCCGCCGATGTGCTCGGCGCGGTCGACGGCGGCGCCGCGTTGCTGGCCGACGTCGTCGACCGCGCCACCGCCGGCCTCTGCGCCGAGATGCTGGGCGGCATGGAGGCCGCGTTCGCCATGACGCTCGAGTACCTGAAGACACGCCAGCAGTTCGGCGTGCCGATCGGCTCGTTCCAGGTGCTCAGGCACCGCGCCGCGGTCATGTTCACCGAGATCGAGCTGGCCCGCTCCGCCGTGCTCGCCGCCGCGATGGCGGTCGACGAATCCCATCCCCGCGCCGCCGAGTTCGTCTCCGTCGCCAAGGCACGCTGTTCCGACGCCTTCCTGCTGGTGGCCAACGAGGGCGTCCAGATGCACGGCGGTATCGGCATGACCGACGAGCACGACATCGGCTTCTTCCTGAAACGCGCCCGCGCCGCCGAGATCACTTTCGGCGACGCGGCCTTCCACCGCGCCCGCTTCGCCGCACTGCAGGGATTCTGAGACCGCCCCACCCCCCGTCTCTCACCACAGAGGCACAGAGACACGGAGATGAGGTACCAGTATGTGCCGTCCGTCTCGCCCTCATCAATCGCTCATTGGAGTTTCAGATGTCGGCTTCAGAGGACGAAGATCTCCGTGTCTCTGTGTCTCTGTGGTGAAAAATGACCAACCACTCCTGGCGGGACTGGTGGGTGGTGATCGCCTGTCTCGGGTGTCAGATCGGCATGGGGACGGGCGGATACATTTTCCCGGTGTTCCTCAAGCCGGTGGTCGGCGAGCTCGGGTGGTCGCGCATGGACTACGCGCTGGCCAACCCGATCATGAGCACGACGGTGGCGTTGGTCGGCCCGCTGGTGGGATGGATGTCGGATCGGCGCGGGCCGCGCCTGGTGCTGGCGGCGGGCAGCGTGCTGATGAGCGCGGCGCTGCTGCTGGCCGGGCAGATGCAGACCACGGCGCAGTTCTACGGCATCGCGCTGCTGATCGGCGCCGGCGTCGCGTGCCTCGGCGACCTCCCCACCGGTGCGGCCATCGCGCATCGATTCCGGCAGAGCCGCGGCATCGCGCTCGGCATGGTGTACGTCGGCTCCAACATCGGCGGCGCGCTGGTTCCGCTGGTCGCCACCGCGCTCGCCGCCGGCGCGTCGTGGCGCGCCGGCTTCACCGGCATCGGCAGCGCGCTGTGGATCATCGTGCTGCCGCTGGCGTTGAGCGTGGCGCGCGCCGCCCCGCCCACTGACAGCGAAGACAGCGCGGCGCCGCCGTTCGGCTGGCGCGAGCTCCTGCGACAGCGCGACTTCTGGCTGCTCTTCTGGGTGCTGTTCGCCTTCTATTTCTACCGACTCGGCATGAACACGCACCTCGTGGGGTTCCTCAGCGACCTCGGCTACTCGAGCCTCGAAGCCGCCGGCAGCTTCAGCCTGACGCTCGCCCTC
>Ga0187893_10004157_pt1 | contig 28035 bp, 17 predicted proteins | sample MA1701074metaG_FD_139574 | JGI IMG/M metagenome (GOLD analysis project Ga0187893, IMG submission 139574) | White microbial mat communities from a basaltic lava cave in the Kipuka Kanohina Cave System on the Island of Hawaii, USA - MA170107-4 metaG ... | reverse complement strand
CACAAGGAGGGCCGCGCCCTCAGAACAGAGACTACGATAAACAACTGCCGCGACTTCGACATCGGCAAACGGCTTCACAACCTTCCCGCACTCCGGGAGGTCGGCTTTCGAGCCAACCGACGTCTGCTCGACGTCCAGAGAATCAGCCACGACTGCTTCATCGGCGAGGACGGGTTTCACTCCATTCAAAGACCCCGTGTCGTCGCCGAGCAGCGTGCATCCGCACTCCGCTTCGAGGACGAGCGTGTCCAAACCCTCCTGCACGCCCTCGTCCTTTTCCGCCTACTACCCAACGGCTTCTCCAATCGCGATCTGCGACAACGACTGGAACCATTGCGTGGGCGTCTTACCACCTCTGGCTCCGTCACCTATGACCTTAGGCGTCTCCGCTTGCACGGCCTCATTCAACGCATCCCAGGCACTCGCCGATACCACGTCACCCAGCGCGGCTTGCGATTCGCGCTCTTCTTCACGCGCACTTACGATCGTCTCTTCCGTCCGGCACTCTCCACCGTTCTCCCCGACCAAGCCGATTCTGACTCCGCCCTCCGAGCCTCCTTCCGTAAGCTCGAGGTCGAAATCCTGGGTCGAACAAGCGAAACTTGCCTCGTGAAACTTGACTCATCTGGGAAGATCAAACCGATTCAAGGCTTTCAAACCGATTCAAGGCTTCTAGCCCGGTGGTGCTGGTGGTCGATGAGGAGCAGCTTCGTCCGTCCGGTCACCGCGGAAACGACCGCCTCGACCACCTCATCGGATGAAGAAAGAGGAAAGGGCGCCTTCGCCACGACCACCCGGGCGCCCGCACGCTCGGCCACGAAGTTCAGAACGTTCCGGCGTTGTACTCGTGATCGGTCACCACGATCTCGTCGCCAGGGGAGAAAACGAGAGAGCGAAGAACGGTATTGACGCCTGCGGTGGCGTTCGGGACGAAAGCGATGTCGTCGGGATCGGCGCCGAAGAAGCGACCGAGGGCTCCCCAAGCCTCGTCGATCCTCGGCGCGAACCTCCGATAGAGAAGCTCCACCGGCTTCCGCTCCAGTTCGGCCCGATGCTCCTGCTGGCGCTCGAGGATTCGAGTCGGGCAGGCTCCGAAAGATCCGCTGTTCAAGAAAACGAAGTCGGGGTCAAGGCTCCAGTAGTGAACGAAGGGATTGATGAAGCGAGACTAGCAGCCGACGGGCCTTCGAACGGTATGTAAGGATACATCCTTGCTCGTAGCGGAGAGCCGTGATCGGATCGCGCCGTCCGCCGGGCTGGAAGCCAATCCGAGTAACGGGTCAGGTCACTCCTCACCTTCCGGCCGGACAGACTCGGTAGATCTACGTAGGAGGCGATCCCCCATTTTTCCTGTTGATCATTATGAGGACTTTCTAGTAATCTGCGAACAGCACAAAAAAATCTGCACCGGGAACACCCCGGCGTTGACAACGACGGAAGGGATGAGGATTCGCTGTCCTCGCGCTGTCTTGCGCCAGCCCTTGGTCCTCGATTTCTTTGCGAAAGACGAATCCGTCCGCGTGCAAGTGGCGCCAATCCCCTATGGGCAGGCGATGGGCCAATCCGCGGACGTTTTTCCGCCGCGCCGGCGCCGTCAAGCGCCCGCGTGGCGCGCCAAACACAATCGTCCCCCCGTGGCAGGAGCGCTCCGTTGCCGGTCATGATCTTCCGGGTTGATTCTGAAGCCGCGGCCGCCCCCGTGGATTTGACCTCGTTCGTCGTGGTCGGTACCGGGTCCCGAGTGTGCGGATTCCCGGTCGCGCACGTCGTCGAAACCATGCGGCCGCTTCCTCTGACTCCTTTCATCGGATCACCAGAGTTCGTCAAAGGCGTCGCCGTCATCCGGGGGCAAGCGACACCGGTCGTGGATCTCGGCGCGCTCCTCGGAGGACGCGACACCGACGCCGCTCGCCGCTACCTCACGCTCCGCCTCGACCGTGGACACCTAGCGCTTGCGGTCGAAGAGGTGCTCGGCATCCGGAATCTCCCGGGGTCAGTCTTCCACGCGTTGCCTCCGCTTCTGGGAGGCTTGGAGGACGCGCTCGTCGAGCGGCTCGGCGTCCTCGATTCGAAGCTCCTTTTGGTGCTGAGGGCCAGTCGAATCCTTCCCGCGGAGGCCTGGCAGCATGTCATGCCCGAGGGCGCCCCTTGACCGTAGAAATCGACCGGGCGGAAATCGATTCCTTCCGCAGGCTCGTCGCGCGGCGCCTGGGGATTCTGTTCGACGACCAGAAACTCGACTATCTCGCCGATATCCTCCGGAGCCGAATGGAGGTCTCGGGTCACGGCCGGGGAGGGAGCTACCTCGGCAGCCTCTCGAGAGGCTCCGATTCCGCCGACGAATGGCGGATCCTCGCTGAGAAGCTCACGGTTGCCGAGACCTATTTCTTCCGCTACTGGGATCATTTCCGTGCCTTCGTCGATGTCGTTCTCCCCGGAGACACGGACGCCGACGGGCGCTCTCGCGAGCTTCGGATCCTCTCCGCCGGCTGCGCCTCGGGGGAAGAGACCTACTCCCTGGCCATCCTGATCCGGGAGCGACGATTCGCCCCCGATGGGGGAGGCAGGGTCAGCATCGTCGGAATCGACGTCAATCCCGCGGTGATTCAGAAAGCGCTGCGAGCTCGGTACTCAAACTGGTCTCTTCGGGATACCCCGCCGGATCTTCGCGCGCGCTACTTCCGGCCCGAAGGGCGTGAATTCGCGCTGAATGACGAAGTCCGCTCGTCCGCGAGGTTCGAAGAGAGAAACTTGATCGAGCCCGACGAGTCGTTCTGGCGTCCCCAGGCCTTCGACGTCGTCTTCTGCCGCAACGTCACGATGTATTTTGCACCCGAGGTCACCCGCGAGGTCATGGGGCGGATCCGGCGTTCTCTCGCTCCAGGAGGCTATCTGTTCTTGGGGCACGCCGAGACGCTCCGGGGCGTATCCGAGGGTTTCCGCCTCAAGCATACCCACGGAACCTTTTACTACAAGCTCCGCGGAGATCTGGAGAGCGGCGCCCCCGCGGTCTCGGCCGCCATCCCGTTGCCGCAAGAGCCATCGAGCGTTCGGACCGCCGGACTCCTGGAATCGAGTGGATCGTGGTTCGAGCTCATTCAACGCGCGTCGGAGCGCATCGCCGACCTCGCGAAGGCTTCCGGCGCCGCCGTCCGAACCGAGGACGGCTCGCCTCGACGCGAATCGGTGGGCCGGGTCCTGGCGGGAGCGAGACCGGCCTGGGATCTCGGTATGGTCGTCGAGCTCCTTCACCAGGAGCGGTTCAACGATGCCATGAGGCTCTTGAGCGCGCTTCCACCGGACTCGAGCAAGGACCTGGACGCTCAGCTCCTCCGCGCCGTGATCCTCACGAACGGAGGGGACCTCCACGGCGCGAAGAACGCGTGCCGGCAGATCCTGCACGCGGACGAGCTCAATGCCGGGGCCCACTACCTGATGGCGCTCTGCCTCGAGCACGAGGGAGACCGCGAGACTGCCATCGAGCACGACCAGTCAGCCGCCTACCTGGACCCCGCATTCGCCATGCCTCGGTTCCACCTCGGACTTCTGGCGAGGCGCCGAGGAGCCCTCGAGCTCGCGAAGCGGGAGCTCGAGCAAGCGTTGAGTCTCCTGGCCCGGGAGGACTCTGCCCGAATCCTTCTCTTCGGCGGTGGGTTCAGTCGCGACGCTTTGGTCGAGCTCTGCCGCGGAGAGCTCCGCGCCTGCGGAGTCGCCCCATGAGCGACGCGCCCACGGACGAGACGAAGCGCGCCGCCGCACTGCGAGAGGAGTTCGACCGGAGTTTCGCATCTCCGCTCGCAGAGACCCAGGGCGAGGTCGAGCACGTGCTGGCCATTCGGCTGAAGGGCGATCTCTATGGCTTGCGCGTCCGGGAGGTCGACGGGGTCGAAAGATCGGGGCTGATCGTACCGCTTCCCTCCGATAGCCCGGGACTGCTCGGAATCGTGGGCTCCCGGGGGGCGATTCTCCCCGTCTATGACCTGGGAGCTCTGTTGGGTTATGAGGGAAGTCAGCAAACCCCCCGCTGGCTCGTCCTCTGCGGCAAGCGAGATTCACTTGCCCTCGCGGTCGAGCTCCAGGGGTACGCGACCCTGCCGGCGGCGAGCTTTTACGCTCCTGACGGGAATTCTCGACAGCATGTAGAGCGATTCGCTCGAATCGGCGAAGCCGTACGAGCCATCGTAAGCGTACCCTCGGTCATCAGGGTGATTCAGGAGGGGCTTGATCTGCCGCCGGGAGGACCAGCCTAGGGAGGAAAGAGTCATGGGACGATCCTGGACGTTCGGTCAGAAGCTGGGAGCGGGATTTGCGATCATCGTCGCTCTCGCTCTCGCGGGTGGAGTCATCGCCATCTTGTCCTTGCGTTCGGTAGTCGAGGGCAAGGACCGCGTGATCAATAGTTACGCTCGCTACCTCATCGACGCGGAGCGGTTGCGGGGAGCGATGGATGCGAAAGGCGCCGCGCTCCGAGGATACCTGTTCACCGGTGAGGAACGATACCTCGAAGAGAGGACGGCCGCGCGTTCGGACTTCGAGGCCGTTCTTGCGCGCCTGAAAAGCCAGGTCGGCACGGAAGAGGACCGCCAACTGCTCGACGGAATCGAGGCTGCCGCCGCGGAACATCAGGTGGCGTCGGACGAGGCCGTCGCCAGGAGGCGTGCCGACTCATCCATAGAGGGCGCCGCGAGGCAATTCGAGGAGGCGGTGGTTCCAAGGCGCAAGGGTATCGACCTGCAACTCGACGCATTCGTGAGTCGTCAGGAACAGCTGCTCGCCGAAGGCGTGCGCGTCGCGAGCGAAACCTCTTCATCGGCTATCGCGCTCCTCATCGGCATTGTCGCCGCGACGGCCGTGTTCGGCGCCGGGTCGGCCGCTCTCCTGACGAAGACTCTCACGCGCCAGATCGGCTCGGCCATCCAGCACGTGCAAAGCTCGTCGTCCGAGCTGCAGGCCGCCGCCAGCCAGCAGGCGACGGGGGCCCGGGAACAGGCTACGGCCATGAATGAGATTACCGTCACCATCAACGAGATCCTGGCGACCTCGAAGCAGATCGCGGAGAGCGCACAGCGGGTCGCGCAGATCGCCGGAGAGAGCGCTTCCGCGGCCCGGGGCGGAGACGCCACCGTCCGAGACGGCCAGGACGCCATTCGCGGTATCAAACAGCAGGTGGATCTCGTCGTCGGGCACATGCTCGACCTCGGCAGAAAGGCTCAGCAAATCGGGGGAATTCTGGAGATCATCAACGAGCTCGCCGAGCAGACGAACATACTCGCGATCAACGCCACCATCGAAGCCGCGGGCGCCGGTGACGCGGGCAAACGTTTCGCGGTCGTGGCCGACGAGATACGCAAGCTCGCCGATCGAGTCGCCGGCTCCACAAAGGAGATCCGCGGCCTCATCGACGAGACCCGGGCCGCGGTTCACACCACGGTGATGGCCACGGAGACGGGCTCCAAGGCGGTGGAAGCGGGAACGCGGCAGTTCGCCGAGGTTGCCGTCTCCTTCACGCAGATCGCCGACCTGGTGAAGGTCACGACGGAGGCCGCCCGGGAAATCGAGCTCAGCACCAAGCAGCAGGCCACGGCCGTCGAGCAGGTGAATGCGGCCATCGCCGACGTAGCCCAGACGACGAAGGAAACCGAGTCCAGCTCGAGCCAGACGGTCCAGACGGCATCACAGCTTGCGACTCTCTCCCGCGACCTCAGCCGTTTCATCCAATCTCAGGTCAACGCGTAGCGCATGGCTCAAGATCCTTACCGGTACTTCCGGATCGAAGCCCGCGAGCTCCTCGAGGGGCTCAGCCAGGGCGTCCTGGAGCTCGAGAGGGGGGCCCCCGCGAAAGACGTCGTGGGTCGGCTCTTGCGTCTGGCCCATACGCTCAAGGGAGCGTCCAGGGTCGTCAAACAGTCCGGGATCGGCGACCTGGCTCACGCCATCGAGGACTCTCTCGGCCGGATGCAGGAGACCGAAGAGGCCATCCCTCGAGTCCGAATCAACGAGATTCTCCAGCTCCTCGACGACATCGGCTCGGGGGTCTCTTCCCTGGACCCGGCCACCCCGCCGGGGCAGAGCGTTTCCGCCCGGCGGACCGGCGACGAGCCCCTGGAAACCGTGCGCGTGGAGCTCGATGAGATGGACGCTCTGGTCGAGAGCGTGACGGAGACGACGGTCCAGATGTTGGCGCTGGAAAGCGACCTGGAAGGACTCTCGCGAATCCGCAAGCTGGCAGCGCGTCTTTCGGATGAGATCGACCGGATGCGGCGAAGCGATAGCCGCGGGGGCGCTTCCGGGCTCGAGGCGAGAGCGCACGTCCATGCGGGCGAGATCGAGACCTCCCTTGCAGCCGTCCAGCGGACGCTCGGTTATCGCGCCGAGCAGGCCTCGCGAGAGCTCACCCAAGTCCGGGAGAAGGCACACCGCCTTCGACTCCTTCCCGCGAGCCTCATTTTTGCGCCTCTGGAAAGAGCTGCCAGGGACGCCGCCCAGACTCTCGGAAGACGCGTGGAGCTTCGGACATCCGGAGGCGATCAACGCCTGGACGCTCACGTGCTCGCGTCGCTTCGCGACGCCCTCCTTCACGTCGTTCGAAACGCCGTGGCCCACGGGATCGAGGACGAGAGCAAGCGTGTGGCGCTGGGCAAGGATCCCATAGGCAAGCTGGAAATATCGGTCGAGCGCCGGGGAACCCGCCTCGCTTTCGCGTGCCGGGACGACGGGCAGGGAATCGACGTTCGCGCCATTCGTCGGGCAGCTCTGGAGAAGGGGATGCTCCCCGCCTCCCAAGCGGATTCGTTGACCATGGACGAAGCCATCCGGCTTCTTCTGGAGGGCGGATTCACCACGACGACGTCGGTGAGCGACGTCTCCGGTCGGGGTATCGGGCTCGACGTCGTTCGCGAGACCGCGACGAGACTCAGAGGCGAGATCGACATCCGAACGGAGACGGGACGCGGGACGAGCGTCGAGATTACCGTCCCGGTGTCCCTCTCTTCGCTTCCCGCGATCCTTCTCGAGGTCAACGGCATCACCGCGGCGTTGCCCCTGGACTCCGTTCCCGCAACGCTGCGGCTTCGGGAGCAGGACGTAGCGACGTCCTCGGAAGGCGCCGGGATGCTCTACGCCGGGGAATCCATCCCGTTGACGGCCCTTTCCGCCATCCTAGCCGCTTTCGGCGATTCCGGGAAAAGTCGAAGAGCCCAATCCGTCGTCATCGTCCGATCGGGAGACCGGCGAGCGGCGCTCGAAGTGGACCGCGTCGTCGGAACCACGAACGTGCTCGTTCGCCGCCTTCCTTCCTGGCTTCGGCCCGATCCCGTGGTCGCGGGAGCAGCGCTCGATCCTCGGGGCGTTCCCCAGCTCGTGCTGGACCCCGAGGGAATCCTGCAGGCGGCGGGAAGAAGACGCCGCCGACTCCCAGAGAAAGTCGAACCGCGATTGCCGGTCCTGGTCGTTGACGACTCCCTCACCACACGAATGCTGGAGCAGAGCATTCTCGAATCGGCCGGCTACGAGGTCGACCTCGCGGCTTCGGCTGAAGATGCGTTGGGCAAAGCGAGAGAGAAGAAGTACGGAGTCTTCCTGGTGGACGTGGAAATGCCGGGCATGGACGGATTCGAGCTGATTCGGAGGACGAAGGTCGATCCCCGACTCAGCGATACCCCGGTGATCCTGGTGACCTCCAGGGGATCGCCAGAGGATCGCAAGCGCGGAGAGGAGGCGGGCGCATCCGCCTATGTGACCAAGAGCGAGTTCGATCAGAAACGACTCCTTCAAATCATCGCGGAGCTCGCGGGATAGCCGAAATGGTGCGTGTCTTAATCGTCGAGGACTCGTTCAGCATTCGAAAACGGCTGGTGGAGATTCTGGCGACGGATCCAGAGCTAGAGGTGGTGGGAGAAGCCGAGGATGGGAAGACGGCGATCGAGCTCTGCCAGGTGATGCGTCCGGACGTGGTCACCCTCGACATGATGTTGCCGATCATGAGCGGCCTCGCGGCCACGGAGTACATCATGGCCCACTGTCCCACGCCGGTGCTCATCATTTCCGCCTCGACCAACCGAGGGGAGCTGTTTCGCACCTATGACGCCCTCGCCGCCGGCGCCGTCGACGCCCTGGAAAAGCCCACGGGCGAGGAGCCGGACGGCGAGTGGGAAAAGCGGTTGATCTCGACGGTGAAGCTGGTAGCGCGAATCAAGGTCATTACTCATCCCCGAGGAAAGCTTGGCTCTCGAAAGTCCGAGCCTCGGTCCCGTTCGACGGTCGAGCTTTCGCAACCGCCGTCGTCGATTCGGCTGATCGCACTGGGCGCATCCACGGGTGGGCCCGGTGCGGCGCTCGAGATCCTGGAGGGGCTGACTTCCGATTTCCCGGTCCCGATCCTGTTCGTCCTCCACATCGGCCGGCCTTTCGCAACGAGTCTCGCCGACTGGCTCGACGGTCGGTCGCCCCTTCGAGTCGCCTTGGCGCGGGACGGCGAACGGCTGCCGAAGCCGGGCCGGGGGAGAGTGATCCTCGCCCCCGCCGACCACCACCTCGTGATCGATGACGGGACCCTCCGACTGACGAAGGGCCCCGAGCGACATTCCTGCCGGCCTTCGGTCGACGTTTTGTTCGAATCGATCGCGAGAGAGATCGGCGGCGACAGCATCGCCTGCCTGTTGACCGGCATGGGAAGAGACGGCGCCGAGGGGCTGCTCGCCATCCGCCGGGCTGGCGGGACGACTCTGGCGCAAGACGAAGCGACGTCCGTGGTGTACGGGATGCCCCGCGAAGCCCTCAAGCTGGGAGCGGCCCAGCATGTATTGCCCCTTCAGCAAATTGCGCCCATCCTCACTCGACTCACCGGTAGCTCGAAATCCGGGAGGCCATCATGAGACCCGGCGTTTTGATCGTGGACGACAGCATCACCGTGCGCATGCACCTCGATGAATGCTTCAGAAGCGCCGGCTTCACGACGACGCTCTGCGGAACGGCGGCTGCGGCGCGCGCCGCCATCTACGGCGGAGCGTTCGCGCTGGTAATCCTCGATGTCCTCCTCCCGGACGCCGACGGTATCGAGTTCCTGGCGGAGCTCAAAGCGACCCCGGCGACGGCCGGTATCCCGGTGATGCTCCTCTCCACGGAATCCGAGGTGAGCGACCGGATCCGGGGGTTGAAAACGGGCGCCGACGAATACGTTGGCAAGCCGTACGAGCCCGCGTTCCTCGTTTTTCGGGCGGAGGAGCTGATTCGCGGCGCACGGCCCGTCGATGACCCGGTGTCGGGTCCGCGAATCCTGATCATCGACGACAGCCTCACTTTCCGAAGCGAGCTGAAGGCCGCGCTTCAAAACGAGGGCTACGTCGTTACCGCCGCGGAAAGCGGTGAAGAGGGGCTGTGGCTCGCGGTCGGAACCCGTCCTCGGGCGGTGGTCGTGGACGGGTTGCTCCCGGGGATCGACGGAAAAACCGTCATCCGCCGTTTGCGGCAGGACACGCGCTTGCGCCGAGTTCCGTGCCTTCTTCTCACCAGCTCCGAGGCGTCCGGTAGCGAGCTCCAGGCGCTCGAAGCCGGGGCCGACGCCTTCGTGCGCAAAGAAGAAGGCCTGCAGGTCATTTTGACCCGGCTCTCTGCGTTGTTGAGGTCCTCCGAAGCCGACCCGGCCGCCGAAGCGGACGCGAGCCACCTCGGGCCCAAGAGAATCCTGGCGGTCGATGACAGCGTGACCTACCTGCAAGAGCTCGGCGAACAACTTCGCCAGGAAGGGTATGAGGCCATACTCGCCCGTTCGGGAGAGGAGGCCCTTGAGCTTCTCGCGGTTCAACCGGTGGATTGCATTCTTCTCGACGTGGTCATGCCGGGCCTCTCGGGGCACGACACCTGCCGCCGCGTCAAGAGCTCGCCCGGATGGAGGGACATCCCGGTGATGATGCTCACCGCCAGGGAAGAGCGGGAGGCGATGATCGAGGGCATGAACTCCGGCGCCGACGACTACATCACCAAGTCGAGCGACTTCGACGTGCTCCGGGCCAGGCTGCGGGCGCAGCTTCGGCGAAAGCAATTCGAGGACGAGAGTCGCCGCATCCGCGAGAGGCTCCTCGATCGCGAGTTCGAAGCCGCCCGAGCCCGAGCGGCCCAACAGCTCGCTGATACCCGGGCGTGCCTGCTTTCCGACCTGCAAAGGAAAAACGACGAGCTCGAGGCCTTCAGCTACTCCATCTCACATGACCTCCGGGCTCCCCTCCGCGCCATCGATGGTTTTACGAAGATCCTTCTGAGAGATCAGGCGGGCCGGCTGGATGAGGAAGGGAAGAGGCTCCTGGTCATCGTGGTTCAAAGCACTCGCCGGATGGGACAGCTCATCGACGATCTTCTCCGGTTCTCGCGCTTGGGACGGGCCGACATGACGAGCTCTCCCGTCGACATGACGGCGCTCGCCAAATCCGTCCTCGCGGAGATTCTCGCCTCCTGTGGAGAGCGAAAGTTCGAGACCAAGCTCGGGCCGCTGCCGGCGACCCGCGGCGACTCCACCCTTCTCCGGCAAGTGCTGGCGAACTTGATCGGGAACGCGGTAAAATACACGCTTCCGAGAGAAGTCGCCCGGATAGAGATTGGGGGTGGAGTCGATCGCTCCGAATCGTTGTACTTCATCCGAGACAACGGAGTGGGGTTCAAGATGGAGCATGCGAGCAAGCTTTTTGGAGTTTTTCAGCGCCTGCATTCCAGCGAAGAGTTCGAAGGCACGGGCGTTGGCCTCGCCCTGGTCCAGCGCGTCATCGAGCGCCACGGCGGTCGGGTTTGGGCGGAAGCAGCGGTAGACGAAGGAGCCACGTTCTACTTCACGCTTCCCCAGGTCGAAGGACTCGACGGATGAGGCGCGCGACCGGTATCCCTGACGCGAGGTAGTTGTGGAATCGCCTCTTCGCGTTCTCTTCATCGAGGACACGGCGCTCGATACCGAGCTGGAGGAGCGCGAGCTGCGAAACGGCGGGCTATCCATCGTCTCCCGCCGCGTCGAAACGCGTGAAGCTCTCCTTCGATCGCTGAGAGAATTCAACCCTGAGCTCGTCATTTCCGACTACTCGCTTCCCACCATGGATGGATTGGTGGCCCTCAAGTTGGTGCGGGAAGTACTGCCCGACGTTCCCTTCATCTTCGTCTCGGGCACCATCGGTGAAGAACGCGCCATCGAGAGCCTCAAGAACGGCGCCACCGACTACGTCGTCAAGGATCGACTGGGAGGCCTCACGGTCAGAGTTCAGCGCGCTCTGCGGGAGGTCGAGGATCGGGCGAAGCACCGGCTTCTCGAAGAGCAGTTTCGCCAGGCGCAGAGGATGGAAGCCATCGGAAGGCTCGCCGGCGGGGTCGCCCACGACTTCAACAATCTTCTCACGGTAATCGGTGGATACACCCAACTGATGCTGGCGCGCATACCTCCGGGAGATGCCCTCAGGAAGGATGCCGAAGAAGTAATAAAGGCGGGCGAGCGGGCGGCGTCACTGACGTCGCAGCTCCTGGTGTTCAGCCGCAAACAGATCCTGGAGCCCAAGGTTCTCAACCTGAACGCGGTCGTTTCGGATACAAAGAAGCTGCTGGAAAGGCTGATTGGCGAGGACATCGAGCTGGTCATGGCGCTCGACCCCGACGTGGGGAACGTGAAAGCGGATCGTGGACAAATCGAGCAAGTGATCATGAACTTAGCGGTGAATGCGCGCGATGCGATGCCCGAGGGAGGAACGCTGACGCTCGAGACCGGAAACGTCGTCATCGACGAGACCTATGTCAAGCTGCATCCCGGCTCGAAGGTGGGCGCCCATGTTTTCCTCGCGGTGAGCGATACCGGCGTCGGTATGGACAGGGACACTCTGGCTCATCTCTTCGAGCCCTTCTTTACGACGAAGGAACAAGGTAAGGGGACCGGGCTGGGTCTATCGACCGTGTACGGCATCATCCAGCAAAGCGGAGGGAGCATCTGGGTCGAGAGCGAGCCGGGGCGCGGCGCCCGTTTCAGGACGTACCTTCCTCGCGTGGATGAGCCGGCCGAGCCCGCCAGAAAGATCGACGTTCGGCGCTCCGCGGCGCCTGCGGGAACCGAGACCGTCCTCCTCGTCGAGGACGAGGAGGCCGTGCGAAGGCTGACGCGAGCGGTGCTCCGCCGCAACGGTTATAACGTTCTTGTGGCGGCGAACGCCGAACAGGCGCTGGCTGCGCTCGAGCAGAACCGCGGTCCGATCGACCTGCTTCTCACCGATGTCGTGCTCCCTGGAATGGGAGGGACGGAAATCGCGCGCCGGATCTCGCAGTTGCGCCCCGGCATCAAGGTTGTCTACACGTCGGGCTATACCGATCGGTCGTTCGTCGAGAACGGGGTACTCAAGCCAGGGCTTGCCTTCATTCCCAAGCCTTTCACTCCCGAAGATCTGCTGCGAAAGCTCCGCGAGGTGTTGGCGTCCCCTGCTGCTCGCTCTGTCCCCATCCGCTGAGGCGGCGCTTGCCTACCGGCGCCAGATCACGATCCTCGGTGCGCAGGTAGGAGCGGTGGGCACACCGCACAACGATTTTCCCGTTCTCATCAATATTACTGACCCAACTCTCAAGCTCACGGTGAACGGCGGCCACATTGCCCACGCGTCGGCTTATGACATCGCCTTCCGTAACTCGGCCTTCGCGCTCCTCGACTGGGAGGTGGAGAAGTACGACGGGGCCGCCGGCACTCTCATCGCCTGGGTCCGGATCCCGTCGCTTCCCGCCGGCGCAGGCAACGATACGATTATCTACCTCGACTACGGCGATTGCACCGTCACCACCGCTTCGAATACTCCGGCGAACGTATGGAACGCATATCGCTACGTCTACCACATGAACCAGAGCGGGGCCGCGAATCCCCTGGACTCGTCGAGTTTTGGGAACGTCGCCATACGCAACCCCACGCTCGATCCAGGCATCGTGAACGCCTACACCAACGCCGGGCGCATCGGCGACGCCATCGACCTTCAAGCGGGGCCGGTGGTGCCTCCCGCCAACCAGTTCCTGCCCTCGACGCCCACCCACGTGGCGGTCAACGACGGAAACCTCGCTCTCAACGCCAACTTCACCATGGAGACCTGGGTCCGCTTCACCAGCGTTGCCCCCGTCTGGGTGGGCATCCAGACGAAGGACCGGGACAACGCGGTCCGCTGGGCAGGCATCGACCGCACCTCCGCCGGGCTCGGCTCTTTCATCTGGCAATTGCCGGAGGGCAACGTCGACGGCACCACGGTTCTGAGCGCAGGGACCTGGTACCACATCGCCGTCCGCTACAACGGCTCGAACCTCCGGCAGATCTTCGTGAACGGGGTTCTCGAGACCACGTCGAACACCGCCGTAGCCAACGGCACCCTGGTCCTTCCCACGCGGCTCGGCGACGACAGTAACGGCAATTATCTCGTGGGTCAGCTCGACGAGGTGCGCTGCTCGAACGCCATCCGCGCCGCGGGTTACATCCAGACGAGCTTCAACAACCAGTCGAGCCCGGGCACGTTCTACACGGTGGGAGCGGAAACCCCGATTGCGGCGGCTTCGACTTGCGGCGCGAACGGCATTCCCTGCGCTTCGCTCGGCGCCTCGACCACGGCGACCACGGTCACGGTGACCGCGCCCGGCGCCTACGAGATCACGTTCGACAACGCCACCGGGGGCCAGCCCGGCGCGTTCTACGATCTCCTGGACGACCCCGGAAAGACCAACGATCTCGCCGGCGGGACCGCGGCGCAGCTCGGCCTCTTCACGGATGAGGTGAGGTACGCGGGGATCAGCCACCGCCCCGACAAGAGCCTCGGCCGGGCGGAGCTTCTCGAGATCACATCGGCTCGAGCCAAAGTGCGCTCCGAAGCTCCCTTCCAGCGCAATAACGGTACCTTGACCGTGCCCGGTCTCCGAGGGATTGGCGACTACAGCCTCCTTCCTTCGGGGCGCATGGCGATCGAGTGGGAACGCCAGACGGCGCAGAACACGACCATCGACTTCCAGCAGATCCACCTGAACGTCCACTATCAGGAGACGGGCATTCTGAGCGGCTGGGGCGGTTACACCCAGTCCGGGCCCATCCTCTTCAACGGAGACACCAATCCGCCGGGCGACGAGTTCGTGATGACTCTTCTCGACCAGCCCGTGGGCCGCACCGACTTCCAGATGGTCCTGCACCAGAACTGGCCGGCCGCCGACACTACCTATGCCAACAACAACGTCGCCGGCGATTGGGCCGAGAACACCTGGTTCGACACCACCGCCGCCACCGTGCTGCCTCCGGGCACCGAGCGCTGGAGCTTTCTGACGTTCTTCAAGCCCACCGACGTCTTCAACCACCTCGACGCCCGCGCCGTCTCCCGGAGCGCGGACTACCGCGCTCCCGACACTCCGGTGATGGCCATCGGCCAGGGCTGGTTCGACACGAACGAAGATACCGTCTCGCCGTCCGACTTCTTCAACGAGGGGGAGTCGAGCTACCTCTTCGACCTCGATCCCCTCCTCGGACTGCGCTTCGACATGGACGGAGGGACCACCATCCGGAATCGGCCTTTCCTCAAGGTCCGCCAGTGGAGGTCTCTGGCCCCGCCGGCAACGATCAACGTCGGAGGCGCGCTGAAGACGAGGAACGCGGACTACCGCGCCGACGTCAAGCCCGTGGCGCGCGCCTACTTCGCCCAGACCCTCGCCTGGCATTGCGACCTCGATGACCCCGTGGCCGCGAACAACTGCCAGCCCGGCTCCACTCTCGACGTCGGGGGGGCCGGTTCGGTTACCGGTCCCGCGAGCGCACCCGGCCTCTTCGGGAGGGCCACGAGCTTCACCGCCAACAACCAGCGCATCACCTCGGGCACCGCGGGCGGCTTCGATTTCAACGTGGGCGTGGGCGCCATCGATTTCTGGTATCAGCCCGCGAGCCCGCAGGACGACGGGGCGCGCCACATATTCTGGAACAACGCCTCCGGTGTCGGCCAGGACTGCTTCGTCTTCGAGAAAACGACGGCGAACACCCTGCGGTTCTCGATCGTCGTCAACGCGACAAACGCAACCTGTACCGCCGGCGGGACGACCTACTCCGCGACCGTGCCCGCGGGTCAATTCGCCTGGCAAGGGGGACAGTGGATCCACCTCAAGACGGCGTGGCGCTCCTCCGGCGGGGGACTTCTCGAGATCTACGTCAACGGCATCCTCAAGGCTTCCGCGATCGGCTACAACGCGGTGGGCGCGACCCACGGCCAGACGCACTTCGGCGGCTGCCCCGGGGCCGGCACCTGCCCCCTCGTCGGAGGCGACGCCCATGCCGACGGGGTGATCGACGAGCCCACCATCTACATCGGCTTTCCCAACCCGAACAAGCGCGCGGTCGGCGGTCTCACGACATCGACGGACGAGTACCTCGCCGACCTCACCCGGAACACGCAGCTGAACTTCCTTTCCATCGACGGATCTCGGCGTGGCTCGTATTTCTACATGGGCGCGGACTCCAAGTTCCGCGGGCTCAACGTGGCCCTCTCCACGCCGGGAGCGGGAATCGCCGCGGGGGATCTCGATTGGGAGTACTGGGACGGCGGATCGTGGGCCGATCTGGAGACGACTCCCGGTTTCACGGACCAGACCAACTCTTTCACCAGGACCGGCTCGCTGTTCTGGACGAGCGACCCGGCGGGCTGGGCGCCCTTCTCGGTGGACGGATCCGCCTTGCTCTACTACGTGCGCGTTCACCTGAAACCGGGAATTTCCTACGGCACGTTCCCCATGGAAAGCGCAATCAAGACCGACATCCTGTTACTCAGCTACTGCAGCGACATCACTCTCAGCAACCAAACGGTGGACATCGCGGCCCCCATGCCTACCGCGGTCGATCTCGTGTCCTTCACGGCGCAAGGGATGGATTCGGCAGTGGAGCTAGAGTGGAAGACGTCGTCCGAGCTGAAGAACCTCGGGTTCCACCTCTACCGTTCGACTTCGGAGTCCGGGCCCTACGAGCGGATCACTTCCACGGTGATCCCGGGGCTGGGCTCGTCGCCGTCGGGCGCGAGCTATCACTACACCGACTCGAGTCTCGAGAATGGCGTCACGTTCTACTACAAGCTGGAAGATATCGAGACCACGGGAGGAACGAAGCTTCACGGACCGGTTTCGGCTACGCCTTTGGCTGGAGGCGGAAGCCCGCTGCCGCAGGTCGGGGTCACCGTCGGCGAGCCGGAGAGGACGTTGCTCCAGGTGAAGAAGCAGACTGCGCGGGAGATGGTTCTGGAGCTCCGCACGGAAGGGTTCGAGGCGGAGCCGCAGCCGGACGGCTCGGTGCGAATCTCGATCCCGGGTTTTTCGGAGCCGTCGGAGCCTGGGGCGCCGGCGATTCCCGTGCTGCGTTCGTGGCTTGCGACTCCGGCGGGCCGGGGGGTGCGGGTGGCCTCGGTGCGGGCGGAAGAAGTGGAGACATTCTCTTCGCTGAGACCGACGGCGGAGGACGCGCTCGAGGCGATCGCGACCCGTCAAGGAACGATACGGGCGGGACGGCGAGCGCAGAGAGAGGGCGCGGCGTTCCGTCGAGCGGGAATGTATCCCGAGTCTCTCGCGCGGGTGTTGAGTGAGGGATATCAAGGGGAAACGAAGAAGACGCGGGTGGAGCTGTCGCCCCTACGTTGGAACCGCTCGACGGGAGAGCTGTCTCTGGCACGAAAGCTCACGGTGCGGCTGGTGTTCACCGGACGCGAGCCGACCGGTCGACGCGAGAACGCTGCTCGGGGAAAGCGTAGCGTCAGCCAGCGGCTCGTGACTCGAGATCCGGGGTTGTACGGGGTCCGCTATGAAGAGATTGGGGGAGGAGGGCGTCGCGGGATTTCCGCGTCTTCGCTTCGTTTGAGCCGCCTGGGGAAAACGGTGGCATTTCATCTGGAGAGGGACAACGGAGTGTTCGCGCCGGGCTCGCGGTTGTACTTTTTGAGCGAAGGGGCATCGCTCAACCCCTATGGCAACGAGGCAGTCTACGAGCTGGAGTCGGGCGCTTCCGGGGAGTCGATGCCTTCCAGCCCTGACTCGAATTCCGGACAAAGTGTTTCCTTCTACTGGCAGGACAGGTCGCGAGAGGAGAACCGGTACTACCAGGCGGGACTCCTGGAGGCGGACGATTTGTGGATGTGGGACGTCCTGGTGTCGCCGGCGAAGAAGAGCTACCCGTTCGAAGTGAGCGCTCTCGCGGCGACGGGGGAGACGCCGCGGCTCTCGGTGTGGCTGCAAGGAGTGAGCGACCTTCCGGAATCGCCCGATCATCACGTGCGGGTCGAGGTGAACGGGAGCGCGGTCTTCGACTCCACCTTCGAGGGAAAGAGGCCGCTGCGGGTGACGGCGGAGATACCGGCGGGAGTGCTGCGGGAAGGAGAGAACGAATTATCTCTCGAGAACGTGGGGGATACCGGGGCAGCGTATTCGATGGTGATGCTGGACCGCTTCACGGTCTCGTACCCTCGGAATTTGGTAGCGGAGGCTTCCGTGCTGGAAGGCGGATTCGGCGAATCGGGTGTGGCGGACGTCGAAGGGCTTCCCGGCGGCGCCCTGGTTCTGGACGTCACCGAGAAACCCGCGCGCTGGGTGGGAAAGAGCCCCCGATTCGCCGTCGAAGCCGGTCGGCGCTACCTCGTCGTGGCGCCCGAGGGCGTCCGAAAACCGGAGCTCGCAAGCGTCCGTGCGAGCTCGCTCATGAGCCCCCGCCTTGGGGCGGACTACCTGGTCCTGGGTCCCAGGGGTTTGCTCGCGGCGGCGAAACCACTGTTGGAGCTCAGACGCCGCCAGGGGTTGAGGAGCCGCGGCGTCGCCATCGAGGACGTCTATTCCGAATTCGGCTTTGGTGAGACGCGCCCGGAGGCGGTCCGCGAGTTCCTGGCCTATGGCTACGAACACTGGCAGAAGCCGGCCCCGCGCTACGTGCTTCTTCTGGGCGACGCGAGCTACGACTTCAAGGACTACCTGGCAACGGGAGTGAAGAACCAGGTGCCGCCATGGATGGTGAAGACATCGTACCTGTGGACGGCCTCGGATCCAGGCTATGCCGCGGTCCACGGGGAGGACGATCTGCCGGACGTGGCCGTCGGCAGGCTTCCGGCGGCGAACGTCGACGAAGCCCGGGTGATGGTGGAGAAGATCCTCGCGTACGAGTCCACGGGCTCGTTCTCGCGCGGCCCGGTGGTTCTGGTGGCGGACAACGCGGATGAGGCGGGGAATTTCGAGGAGGATGCGGAGCAGCTGGCGAACGGTCTCCTCGAGTCACGAAATCCGCGAAGGATCTATCTGAGCCGGCTGGGTACGGAGGCGACCCGCGGAGCCATCGCGGACGCGTTCGATGAGGGAGCGTCGCTTCTGAGCTACCTCGGTCACGGAGGGATTCAGCTCTGGGCGATGGAAAACGTGTTCGACGCTTCGCAGGTGTCCTCGCTGGAGCCGCAGACGGAGCAACCCTTCGTGCTCACGCTCAACTGTCTCAACGGATACTTTCACTTTCCCTACTTCAACTCGCTGGCCGAGGAGCTGGTGAAAGCGGAGGGAAGGGGAGCCATCGCCGCCTTTTCTCCGAGCGGCTTGAGCCTCAACGAGCCCGCCCAGCTCTTCCACCGGGAGCTCCTCCGAGAGCTGCTTTCGGGACACCACCGCCGCCTGGGAGACGCCGTTCTCGCAGCGCAGGAAACCTACGCGGGCTCGGGGGCATTCCCCGAGCTTCTCGGCATCTACCACTTACTGGGGGATCCCGCTCTCGAGATTCGATGACCACGCTTCAGGGAATTTCGAAGGGGGTGCTCTCGTTCGCTGTCTCGAGGTGAGCCCATGCCTTCACTCGGGCGGCGATTCCTGTCCCTGACCCGCAAGCTCTCGCGTTCTCCGCTGTTCACCCTGGTCTCGGTCGTTACCCCTGATGTCGTCGGGCTCGAGGTCGCGGTGGACGATCCCTTGCTGATGAGCCGCGGAGAGCGCATCCGCCAGGGGAACAGCGATGTCGAAAAACTCCCGGAGCGTCGGCCTGTGAACGGCAACGCTCAGCGTTTTCCCCCGGACGAGCTCCATGGTGATGAAGCGGACCCCGTCCGCCTCTTCCACGAATGCACGGTAACGATATTCGGATGATTCAGCGCCGCGACGGGCTCACCGCGCCGAGCAAACCGACCGGCGATCGATCATGGCGACGTCGTCGTCGCCCGCGGGATCACCGGGAGCACGACGTGGGACGGGTACTTGCTCGAGTGATACACCGTTTGCTCGGCCACCACCATGCGGGTTCCCGTCGCCGGATCCTCGCCGGTGTTCAAGTTGCGGTCGAACCGAGGGAAGTTGCTGCTCGCGACTTCGAGCCGGAGGCGGTGCCCTGCCAGAAACACGTGGCTCGTCGCCCACATGTCGATGATGTACTCGACGACGGCGCCCGGCTCGAGAAGCTCCGCTGGGGCGTCGGTCCCGCGGCGGTACCGGGCACGGATGATGCCGTCCTGAATGTTCTGCGCGTAGCCGTCGGGGTGGACGTCGACGAGCTTCGCGGTCCAATCGGTGTCGCGCGCCGACGCCTTCGCATAGAGCTTCATCTCGATGGGGCCCGTCACTTCGAGAGGCTCGTCAAGCACCGCGCTCGTATACACGAGCACGTCGTCGCGGATCTCGACTTTTCGCTGGTCCCACGCGCCTTCGGGGACGGAGCTGCAGCACACGTTGCCGCCCGCCGACGGCACCGGGTTTGCGGGATCGTACGTGAACGCGTCCGAGTCGGCGCCCTTCGGAGGTGACGTCGACAAGACGCCGTCGCCGTTCGCGCTATTCGCGCGACCGCCACTGTCGATGTAGTACCTGGTGTATTGGGTGCGGGCGAGAGGCCACTCGTCCTCGTAGCGCCAGTAGTTCTCGCCCATGACGAAGATCTTGACGGGCGGCTCGTTGTCGACACCGTTATCGATGCCTTTCAGCCAGTAGTCGTGCCACCGGAGATAGATCTTGTCCATCTCGATCTCGGCGGCCGGGCCGAAGTCGGGGCTTCGGTCGGGACCCGCCGTCGGGGCGTCCGGCGCGGTCGTGCGCCGACCGGTCGCATGCGCCCACGGGCCCACCATCAAACGCTTTCCGCGCCTCGCGAGCTCCGACGGGCTCGACGTGCGTATCCGGATGTCGTCTTCGAAAGCGCGCCTCGCAAGAAGATGTCGTACCATCCGTCGACGATGAGCATGGGAACGTCGACGTCCGCGATCTCGGACTCGAAGCTGATGCCGTCCCAGTACGGATCGTCACTCCGAGGATGCGCGAGCCAATCGCGGTACGTTTGGTTGACGTGGCTCGCGGCCGCGTCGGCGGTCGCAATCGGCAAGTGCCGGAAGACGGACGGCCAGTCGTACGCCTGGGTGTACTGCCCCACTCGCCCGTCGGTCGAGATGGCTCCCCACGGCAGAACGAACCCATAGTGGAGCGCGCCGTCGACGTAGGTCCAGTTGTTGTAGATGTCGCTCGTGGTGACCGACGCCGCCACCGCCTTCAAGTAGCCGCTCTTGCGCACCGCTTGCGTGAGCTGCGTGTATCCGACGTAGGAGCCTCCGAGCGTTCCGATCTTTCCGTCGCTCCACGGCTGAGCGCCGATCCACTCGTTCGTATCGTAGCCGTCGTCGGCCTCGTGGCGGTAGGTATAGAACTTGCCGTCGGAGTCGTACTTGCCGCGGATGTCCTGGGTCACGACGACGTAGCCGCGCTCGGCGAACCAACGCGAGCGCGCCACCTGCCCTTCGGAGTTGTTGCTGTAAGGCGTTCGCGTCAATAGCGTGGGGAAGCGCTCCTCGGCGTCGGGGAGATAGAAATCGGTCGAGAGCGTGACACCGTCTCGCATGGGGACGGGGACGTTGTGCTCCATGCGCACCTGGTACGTCGGCCTCGACAGTTTGTCTTCGTCCCAGTGCTCGGCGACGCGTTCTTGCGCGCTCGTGAGCCCTCCGGTGAGAACGAGGACGACGGCTGCTATCGACGAGAGCCGAGTCATGGCGCCTCCTTACTTGAGGACGTCGAACTGATGCGTGTATTTGACGATAAAGCTCCGGTTCTGGGGCCCGATGAGCAGGTTCCCCAACCCCTCGGTGTCGTTGTAGACGATGAAAAGCCCGGTGCCCGCGGTGTTGAGCCAGCTGAATCGAACGTTCGACGACCACGTGTCCGCGTCGTCATTGTACTGGAGAAACGCCTGCAAGTAGACGAGCGGCGTGAAATTGTAGCTGACGCGGCTCTGGATCAGGTTCGTCTGAAAACGTCCCTCGGCGAGGTCCACGTCGTTATACAGCCACGACACCGACGTGATCACTTTCGAGCCATATCGATAGTTCACCGTCGTCTCCCACGATTGCCGTTTCCCCGAGAGGAACCCGCCGGCGTCGATGCCGCCCGAGTAGGAGAAGGGAGCGGCCAGGTTCGTGTTCCAGCGCCAGCCGAGCTCCCAGTGGGTGTAGGTGCCCGGCTGAACGACGATGCCGTCCGTGATCTCGAACGGTGCTTCCAAGCCTTCGACGGTGTGGTTCACGGCCGGGCTGAAGTAGTAGCCGTTCTCGAAGTCCACGTGGGAATCGATATGGATGACCTCGGTCTCCTTGAAGCCGGTGAATTCCCAGAACCCGCTATAGGTGACGTGCGGTCTCAGCTCCCGCAGCCAATCGACGTCGGGGCGAAGGTTGAGAAACCACCCGGTGTCCAGATTTCGGTAGGCGCTCCTCCGGAGGAACCCGACCTCCGGGTTGAAGTCCTCGCCAACCTCGGTGAACCCCAGCCACACCCGCCCGGCGCTCCGATCGTACGACGCGCGCGCGTTGAGCGCATGCTCTCGCCCGGTGCGGTCGGGTGTTTGGGTGCGCGCCGCGAAGCTCGTAAACGTGAAATATTCACCGATACCGAGCTTACCGTCGACGCCGACGGTCCGGTTCCAGTTCTCGTCGCCCGCCGCGTCGCCGGTGGCGACTCGGTTCACGAACAGCGCCCCGATGCTCGAACGGTTCGGAAGCTCGCGGCCGACGCTCGCCACGGTGTAATTGTTTGCCGGCGTGAGCCCGAGGACCTCCTCCGTCTGCATGTTGAGAACGCCGAGGTTATAGGCGCCCGCTTTTCCGCTCAGTCTCGCTCCGCCGAGGATCGGCACGACGAGCCCATCCGCGATCCCGATGCGTCGGCTGAAGAAGAGCTCGGCCGCGCCCGACTGACCCATGGTGAAGTTCCCGGCGTTCTCCAAGAAGAAGGGGCGCTTCTCGGGAAAGAACAGGTTGAATCGCGTCAGGTTCACCTGCTGCGCATCCACTTCGACCTGGGCGAAGTCGGTGTTGTACGTGAGGTCGAGGTTCAGGCTCTGCGTGACGCCCAGCTTGGCATCGATGCCGAAGTCCCCGTCGAAATCATTCGTCTCGGATTCGGCATAGACACGCTCGTTCGTGCCGAGGGCGTAGGGCGTGACTTTGAAGTTTCTCGGCGCTTCGAGCTCGAGCCCTTCGAGCACTCCCGCCGAGGACAAGCGGTTGAGGTTCCACGCGCGAAGCACCGGGTTCCAGTAGACCTCCTCGCGCTTGCGGCGGATGTTCCTCTGGAAGTTGACCCCCCACGTCTGCTCGGAGCCGCTCCGGTACCTCAAAGTGCGAAGCGGGATCGCGAACTCCGCCGACCAGCCGTAATCGCCGCGGTGCGCGGCGACGGTGAAGCTCGCGTCCCAGTTGAGATTGAACCCGCCGCCCGCGCCAGACTGGGACGTTCCCAACCGCGGACCGCCGAATCCGCCGCCCTGCCCCTCGTTCGCCACCTGCCCGTCATACTCGATCCCCGTGGGATTGGTGCCGAAGACGAAGCCGTTCTGAAGATCGTGGTACGTATCGAAGATCATCTTGAACGCATCCGTCTCATCGAGGCTGGAGTCGCGCCTGGCGTCGGTGACGATGATCCCGGACGGGTCGTCGTCGAAGCAGATCACGCCGACGTAGATGTTTCGGCTGTCGTACAGGATCCGCACCTCGGTCCTTTCCGAAGCGGGATTGCCCTCGACGGGCTCTCGCTGTACGAATTCGGAGAGGATCTCGGCGCGGCTCCAAACCTCATCATCCACGATACCGTCGATGCGCGGCCCGTCTTCGACCGCTGCCGCTCTCGCAGAACGATGAAGTATTTCTTGCGCCGTCGCCGGGGTGGGACGTACCAGGATCAGAAGCGCGAGAACGAGCTGGCACCAGTGCTTCGCTTCGCCTTTGCCGAGGTGCGAGTTGGCGCGCTCCCGCCCCAGCGCGCGAACGAGTCCCGCAACTCGAACCAGGCCGCGGCGGACACCCGTCCTAGCGAGCGTCGCGTGTCGTCGGGCGCGGGCGCGAAGATCTCGCAGGGTCGGTCGCGCGGCGAGCTCGCTGAATCCCGTTCTCATTCCGATACGGACTCAGCAACCGCTTCGACCTCGATCACGAGGTCCACGTCGTCGGCGACAACGAGCCCCCCGGTGTCGAGCGTGCGGTTCCAACTGACACCGAAGTCCTTCCGATTCACCCGGCCCGTTGCCGTAAAGGCGATTCGCTCCTTCCCTTGGAACGCGGCCGCGCCGCCGAAGACGGCCTCGAGCGTCACCGGCTTGGTCACGCCGCGGATCGTGAGGTTTCCCCGAAGGTGAACGGTCTGGCCATCCGCGCGCTCGACCCCCGTGCTCTCGAATCGGATCTGGGGGTGCTGTTGGACGTCGAAGAAATCGCCCGAACGGAGGTGATTGTCCCGATCCGTCTGCTCGGTGTCGACCGAGGCAGACTCGATCACCACTTGCGAGGTCAGGCTTTTTAAATCGTTCTTGTCGAGCTCGATCGATCCCGAGAACTGCTTGAACTGTCCCGTGACGGAGCTGATGCCGAGGTGTCGGACTTTGAAGAGGATCTTGCTGTGTGCGCCGTCGATCGCGTAAGTCTCCGCCGCCGCTAGCGTGGGGATCGACGAAAGTACGAAAAGAGCTGCCGCGACGCGTCTTGTGGTCATCGTCATGAATCTCCTTGGCTTCGAGAGTGGAACGAGACGCCCCTCCTATTCGTCGGCGTTCTCCCTGTTTGTTACAGCTTGCTGCTTTCTGGATGATGGCCGCGCCCCTTAGCCTCCGCATGACGAGCCTCCGAGGCGAGTGGGTGGTCATTCGCCCGGCGTATCGAGCCTTCATCCACACCCGCGAAGCGTAGGGCGACGCTCCGACCGAGTCGTTATGAAGTCGACAAAAGGATGTTAAGAGAATGAAAAGCCGCTATCCGGCGCTAGAAAAGCGGCAAATTGCATTTCTGTCGCATCGCTCACCCCTGCTAGTATGGCGATCGTGAGCCGGTGGCGACGCTACTCCATACGCCTCCTGATCGTAGCGGTCTCCGCATTCCTTCCGGTGATCGCAGCGCTGCAGTATCGATCGGTGGAGGAGCTCACACGCTTGGAGCGCGAGAACATGACCGGGAATCTTCGCATCGCGGCGGAGGAGTTCTCGGCCGAGTTCGACGTTGGACTCGCGTATCTCTACCAGGCGTTCTACGTGGGAAACGCGGACGCCAAGGACTTCGGGCCACGGCTCGCGAGCGCATACGGTCGCTGGAGTCAATCGGCGTCTCACCCGGAGCTGGTCGCGAGGGTCTACTCCGCGCGGGTGGACGGCGATGGCGAGCTCGAGTTCTGGGCGCTCAACGTTCAGGATGCTCGATTGGAGCCGGCGGCGGTTCCCGCCTGGGCTCGCCGGCGTTGGCCGCCCGGGCATTCTGCCACCGAAGGGATGAACGAGGCGCTGTGGGATGACGTCCCCGCCGTCGTCGTGCCCCAGGACATCTCCCGGTCCGATCGCTGGGTCGTCGTCGTTCTGGATATGGACGTGCTGGTCGGGGACTTTCTGAGCTCACTGATGCAGCACTGCTTCGCAGGCGGAGTGGCGCTCGACTTCGACTTCATGATCTTCAACCAAATCGGCGGGTTCAACCGCCTCTATAGCTCGGATCCCGCGCTTGCCGCGGAGGACCTCATGCATTTCGAGGGTACGCTCGCGGTGCCCTATGAAGGGACGGTGGGAATGCCGTTCTTCGGCATCCACTCGCGCCACGTTCCCGAGGATTGGGTAGGACCCTTGCCGGAGACCTCGGTCGAACACTACTGGCGACTCGTCATCCGCCATCAGCCTGGGACGCTGGAGTCGGCGGTTGGCGCGATCAGGACTCGAAGCCTGTTCGTCAACCTCGGCTCGCTCCTTTTTCTCGCGGTGAGCATCCTGTTGCTCCTCGTAGCGACCCGAAAGTCGGAGCGCTGGGCCCGTGAGCAGCTGGAGTTCGTTGCCAGAACCGCTCACGAGCTGCGCACGCCTCTCGCCATCATCAACGTCGCGAGCGAGAACCTGAGTGATGATGCCATCGTCTCCGACGTCGAGCGGGCGCGGCACTACGGCCGGTTGATTCAGCGCGAGAGCAACCGGCTATCGAAGCTCGTCGAGAACTCGCTGCTGCACTCACGGCTCGCTTCGGAGCGATCCATCACGGCCCATCCGATAAGTCTCGCCGAGATCATCGGTGACGCGCTCGGAGACGACGCGTTCGACGGTTCTACCATCGACGTGGGAGTGGAGATAGGCCCGGACGTCAAGATTCTCGGCGATTACCATGCGTTGCGGTGCGCGTTTCAGAATCTCTTCTCCAACTCGATTAAGTACAGCGACCCGCCTTGCCGGCTTCGTGTTTCGGCGGAGACGAAGGTGGACTCAGGTAGTGAAGCGGTCGAGGTGGTGGTCGAGGATCGCGGCCGTGGGATACCGCTCTCCGAGCTTCCTCATATTTTCGAGCCGTTCTTTCGAGGCGAGAACGCTCGCGAGACCCAGGCCGAAGGCAGCGGCATCGGTTTGAGCCTCGTGAAGCGCATCATCGAGGCCCACGGAGGCACCATTCATGGAACGAGCACCCTCGGGCAAGGAAGCAAGTTTACGCTCAGGTTCCCGTCCGCGGTCGTCTAGGACACCGCCGCGCGTTCTTCTCATCGAAGACGAGCCCGGAATGGTCGTCGCGCTCACGGACCGCCTGATCGCGGCCGGCTACGACGTGGACAGTGCTGCCGACGGCCAGGCGGGGCTCGAGCGCGCGTCGCGCTTCGCCTACGATCTCATCCTTCTCGACGTCATGCTCCCGCTGAAGGACGGTTTCGACGTTTGCCGGAGCCTTCGTCGAAGCGGCGTTTCCGCCGGCATCTTGATGCTCACCGCGAAGGACAGCCTGTCCGACAAGGTTGCCGGTCTGAAGCTGGGTGCGGACGACTACGTCACCAAACCGTTCGAAACGTCCGAGCTTCTGGCGCGGATGGAGGCGCTTCTGAGACGCATGGAGACCGCGACCGAGCGCGCCGACAGCTTCGAGTTCGGCGACGTACGAGTGAACCTGCGCGGTGCCGAGGTCTTTCGAAACGGCTCTCTCGTCAAGCTTTCCGCCCGCGAGTTCAATCTATTGCGGTACTTCATCGGCCACCGGGGCTCGGTGCTTTCGCGCAACCGCCTGCTGGACAGCGTCTGGGGCTACGACTTCATTCCGACGACCCGGACGGTGGACACTCACGTTTCCTGGCTGCGGCAGAAGCTCGAGCCGGATCCCCACGAGCCGCGGTTCATCGTGACGGTGCATGGCCTGGGCTACCGCTTCGACGGCTAGGGTGGTAGGTTGGAAATCGACGAGGCGGTCCGAACAGGATTCCACTCTCCCGAATCGTAGGACTCGGGGGTCGCGCGTTTCGGACCTGCACGGCTCTTCTACGAGCCAAGCCTAGAGCCGAGCTCGACGCCGGCCTCGTCTTGCACTGCCGCTGCGGCGCACGTTATCGTGCGCCGATGGCCGCACCGCGTCAGAGGAGATCGGGACCGTTCATGCGGCTCATCCACTTCTCGACATGTCCACGCATCTGCCTCGATCTTGCGTTGCTGCTGTCATTTTGCGGCTGCATCGTTGAGACCGGAGAGGACTCGACATCGGCTGGATGGACGTGCGACCGATCCCCTCTTCTCATCGAAAATGCCGACATCTGGAGCAGAAACGCTCTGATCGAGGGCCGGTCGATCCTGCCTCATCACCCAAGAGCGCATCGACTTGCTCCTTTCATGGAGAAACTCAGGTTTCGGTGTTCACAATCACACCACGGTCTATCCCCATGACTCCGAGGGGCTGCACAAGCTCGCCTGCTACCTCATGCGAGCTCCGGTGAATTTGTCCCGACTTCGTTATCATCCCGAATCCGAGCTCATCTTGTATGAATCCAAATCAGGGCATGATGCCAGAAACCACGAGCTCATGGACCCACTCGAATTCTTGGCTCGAGTGCTCATTCACGTACCCGAGCCCAACAAACATCTCGTCAGGTTCTACGACGCGTACGCCAATCGCCTGCGCTTGGACACGCTCGCCCCGAGCGGTCTCCACCGAACAGGAGGGGGAACAGGACGAGGCTGAGCCCCCGCAAAAACGTGCTCTGAGCAAACGATGGGCCGAGCTCGTTACCGTATCTACGAGGTCGATCCTCTGACCTGTCGTCGATGCGGGGGAAAAATGAAGCTCCTCGCTTTCATCATCGACCCTGCCGTCATCCGACAGATCTTGGTCCACCTCGAGCGAACGCTCGACCAAGGGCTCCTCCCTGACCTTCCGAACTCAACGTCCTCTGGGCCCTCATTCAAACGCACACTCCACGTGTGTCTCAAACCCACGAACACAGCCCCGGTCCCCGATCCCGTGCCCCCGACCTGCGAGCATTTCACCCTGCAGTGCCTTCACCGAGACGTGGAATCGGTGTCTCGTCCGCCAAAGTCCCGTCCCAGCGCTCGACACCCACGATACAAATACCTATCCGTTTGAGCCAGGGCGAGGGCTCGCTACCGGATCTTCGCATCGAGTTCCTGGATGGCGGGGATGGCCTCGCACCGCAGCTTCCACATCGAGGCGGGCAAGCTCGTCAGCAAGGAGTGGTCGGCTCCCGGCGCACCGATGATCCAGCTCGAAGGAAGCGTGACCGACTCCCGAGTCTCCGAACTGCTCGAAGAGCTCATCGCGAAGCAGT
>Ga0187893_10004156_pt1 | contig 28039 bp, 16 predicted proteins | sample MA1701074metaG_FD_139574 | JGI IMG/M metagenome (GOLD analysis project Ga0187893, IMG submission 139574) | White microbial mat communities from a basaltic lava cave in the Kipuka Kanohina Cave System on the Island of Hawaii, USA - MA170107-4 metaG ... | reverse complement strand
GGATAACGGTCCGCCGCGCGGCGCGCGGCACAGCAGACAGCGCGAACTAGCCAAGGGCGCTGCCCTTCACTGGTCTCGCGCTTTTCACACGGATATCAAGGGCAGCGCCCTTGGCTAGTTCGTTCCCCCCTTCGCCACTGCCGCCAGCTTGAGAAACGCGTCGTGCGGTGACGGCGAATTGCCGTGGAGCGTGGCGTGCGTCGCGACATCGAGCCGCAGGCGCTGGATGTTGCCGGCCAGCGCCGCGATACCCTGCATCGCCTGCGACGGCGGCTGCGCGCCTGGCGCCGGCGGCGTGTACATATCCGCGTTGACCAGGATCTTCTGCTTCGGCAGATACGCGAGGAGCATCGGCCCGATGTGCGTCGACCCGAGCATCGGGTAGAGCTCCAGGATCTGGTTGCCGTCGCTCAGCACGTACTTCTGGTTGACGCGCTCGATCGGCGCCGGCCGGCGGCTGCCGGTGAAGTTCGGATAGAACAGCGACAGCCGGTCGGGCATCAGCGTGCGCGGCAGCGGCGCGAACATCACCTGCTCGTAGAAATCGGCGTTGTCGCGGTGCGTGACGAGCGTCGACCCTTGGGCGATATAGGTCCGCAGCCCGCTGGAATGGTCGAAGTGGTGGTGGGTGTTCACGATGTAGCGGACCAGCTTGTTCGGGATCGCCTTGGCCGTCGCCTCGAGCACCGCGATCGACCGATCCTCGTTGAGCGGCGCCTCGATCATCGCGACGTGATCCGCGAACTCGACGGCGACGCTGTGGTGCGACCCTCCCCCGACGAGCCAGATGCCGTCGGCGATCTTCTGCGCTTCGGCGCGGACAGGCGGCGCAGCCGGGGCCTTCCGGATGTCCTCGGGCACCGCCATCGCCGGCACGGCGGCGTTGGTCTGCACGTTGGACACGCGAATCTCCATACTGTTGTGCGCCGGGTTGAATACCGGATCCCCCTGGTGCACGTGGATTCGCGTCGGGAACTGGACGCCGCCGAAATTCTTGTAGTCGAGATGCCGGATCTCGTACAGCGTGTCGCCGTAGACCGCGCTCGGAATCCAGGTGGTGGTCAGCTCGACCAGGTTCTTGTCGTTGATCGTGCCGACGACCTTGTACTTCCCGAGCGCGGTAAAGGTCACCAACGTGGCCCGCCGGCCGTTCTCGGTCAGCCCGGCGTTGGTCGGGCCGACGATTGGCGTCGACAGGACGCGAACGTCCTTGGCCGCCATCGCCGCCTTGAGGAAACCGTGCGGGGTCAGCATGATCTCGAGCTGCCGCACGTCGCTGTGCGGCGCCGTCTCGAGATAGGGCCGGCCCGGCGGCACGGGCTTCTCCCCCTGCAGATTCCAGGCGACACCGCCGCTCACGATCTGGACGACCCGCTGGTCGCCGTCGAAGGGCGCGCCGCCGCCCCGCATGGGGTAGCTGCCGCGGCGCCGCGTGAAGTCTTCACGCCCGGCGTTCGCGTCGTAATCGATGACGCGCGTGTACGACGTCACCTCGAACCGCGGCCAGTCCTCGGCCAGGTTGTAGCTCTGCCCGACAAGGGCGTTCCAGCCCGTCCCGGTGTATTGAATCGTCTTGACGTTGTTTGCGCCCATCGCCGCCGCCGAGGCCTGCAGGACCGCGCGTGCGTCCTGCGCCGAGCCGGTGTCCACGGTAAGCGCCACGACTGCCGCAAGCAGCAACGCTCTTCGCGCCATAGAGGCCCTCCTTTTCATGTCTCGTCTCTCGTCTCTCGTCCGAACCAGAGGCCAGAGACCAGAGACTATAATCCTTTCCGCAGACTCGCAGTCATTGTTGGAGGACGGGATATGCGAAAAGGCATTTCGGTGGCCGTGGCGGCGCTGGCGGGCATGGCGGTCGCGACCTTCTTTGATTTCAGTCAGTGGGTATCGGCCCAGCAGCGCCCGGCCGCCCCTCGGTTCGCGGCCGTGCCCGGCGAAAAGGGCGGACAGGACATCTTCGGCGCCTACGAGCTCGTGCCGGACTGGCCGAAGGACATCGCGAAAGCGCCGGGGAACGAGGGCTGGACGTTCGGCGCCGGCCAGAGCGTCTTCGCCGAGAGCCCCAACCGGGTGTTCGTGCTGCAGCGCGGCATGCTGCCGGCCATGGAGCGGCCGATGGTGCGCAAGCTCGCGCCGAGCACCGTCTTCCCGATTGGGCGCCTCCCGTGGCGCGACGCGACGGTCGCCAGCCCCCCGGGCAATGGCGGGACGGGCGCGCTGGCCGAGACCGCGATCGAGGCCTGGCTGAAGGCCGGCAACAAGTGGGACGTCGACGCCAAGTGGGAGAACACCATCATGGTGTTCAACGCAGCCGGCGATCTCGTGGAGTCGTGGAAGCAGTGGGACAAGATGCTGCAGCGGCCGCATTTCATCGCGATCAACCCGTATGACGCGCAGAAGCACGTTTGGCTCGTCGATGACCACAAACACTCGATCTTCAAGATGACGAACGACGGAAAGCAGATCGTCCAGACGATCGGCACCTACGGCGAGCCGGGCAACGACGAGAGGCACTTCAACCGCCCGACCTTCATGGACTGGTTCCCCGACGGCAGCTTCGTCGTCGCCGACGGCTACAACGGCACGCGCGTGGTGAAGTTCGACAAGGACGGCAAGCACGTCACGTCGTGGGGGCAGCGGGGGCAGAACACCAACGACACGCGCCCGGGCTACTTCAACAACGTGCATGGCATCGCCGTGGATCCGAAGACCCGCCGCGTGTTCGTGAACGACCGCGGCAACCACCGCGTCCAGGTGTTCGACGAGAACGGGAAGTTTCTCGACCAGTGGAGCTTCGGGCCGAACCCGTCCGACGTCCACTTGTTCCACATCTTCACCGACGGGTATCTCTGGGCTGCCGACCGCGGCACCAGCAAGATGCTCAAGTACGACCTGAGTGGCAACTTCATGTACAGCTGGGGCACCTGGGGCGAGTTCCCCGGCGGCATGTGGGGCGTGCACGGATTCGCCGTCGACCAGGAGGGGAACGTCTACACGGCGGCGGTCGACAGCGGCGGCGCGCAGAAGTTCCGCCCGCGCAAGGGCGCCGACTCGAGCTTCATGCTCGGGAAACCGCTGCGGGTGGCCTGGAAGTAAGCGCAGGCGCTGCCGCCATGCGTCGTGCCCGGAGCCTGCGGGTCTGCCTGGTTGTGCTGCTGGCCATTCCAGCCGGCTACGCCTACGCGCAATACCGCCAGGATGGGTTCGGGTTCCGCGGCTTCGGCGGACTGCGCGGGGAACAGGGGGACCCGGCGGAGCTCCCACCCGCGCAGTGGCCCGATCGCAACGTCACGGGTTGCCACATGCTCTATACGAGTGTGCGGCGCGAGGCCAACGGCGCGGGTTGGCGGACCGATTATCCGTGGGGCCTGCGCCATCTCTTGATGCGCACTTCGGAAGTCACAAAGACCCGTGTGAGCTGGCTGAGCGCCAACGTGCCGCATGCGTGGCTTGTCCGCCTCACCGACGACGCCCTTTTCGACTGCCCCTACCTTATGGCATCGGATGTGGGCACCATCGGCCTGACGCAGCTCGAAGCGGACCGTCTCCGGATGTACCTGGAGAAGGGCGGCTTCCTCTGGGTTGATGACTTCTGGGGCGACGCCGCCTGGGCCCAATGGTCGCGCGAGTTCGCCAAGGCGATGCCGCCAGACCAGTATCCGATCGAAGACGTGCCGCTGAGCGACCCGATCTTCCAATCGATGTTCGAGGTCACGGCGATTCCGCAGGTGACGAGCATCCGCTTCTGGCGCGCCGTGGGCGGCCAGACGACGTCGGAACGCGGCACCGAATCCGCCGTACCGCACTTCCGCGCGGTCCGCGATCGCCACGGCCGCATCATGGCCGTAATGACGCACAACACCGACGTGTCGGACTCGTGGGAACGCGAAGGTGACGATCCGCAGTTCTTCTACCGATTCTCGCCGAACGGGTACGCACTGGGGATCAACGTGCTGTTGTACGCGATGACGCACTGAGCCATGGCCGTCGGGCGAATCGCTCTCGTCGCCATCGTCGCGGTGCTGGCTGCCGCGGCCGCCGATGCGCAGTTCGGCCGCCGCTTCAATGTCAGGGTCGCAACGCCCGGGGATTATGACGGTGCCTTTCACTTCTGCCGGCTCTGGTTCCGCAGCGCCAGGGGCGGGGACGGCGGCAACTGGTCGGTCGACTTTCCGCGCGCCGATATCAACCTCTCGATGCGGTTGGCAGAGCTGACCAGAACGCCCGTCAGCGGCTCCCGCACGCTCCAGCCGAACCACCTGCTCGTACGGCCGACCGACGACATGCTCTTTCAGTGCCCGTTCGTGATGATGACGGAGGTCGGAGCGATCTTCCTCGACGAGCGCGAGGCGGAACGACTGCGCGAGTACCTGCTGAAGGGCGGCTTCCTGTGGGCGGACGACTTCTGGGGGAGCTATGCCTGGAGCGTGTGGACGTCGCAGATCCGCAAGGTCTTTCCTGACGGCGACTACCCCATCGTCGACCTGCCGCCCAACCACCCGGTGTACCAGACGCAGTTCGTCGTCGCGCGGACGCCGCAGATTCCGAACATCGACCACTGGCTCGACACCGGTACGACATCCGAGCGCGGCGCCGACAGTGCAGAGGTCCATACGCGCGGAATCCTGGATCGCGACGGCCGCGTGATGGTCCTCATCACGCACAACACCGACCTCGGCGACTCGTGGGAGCGCGAGGCGGACGATCCGACGTACTTCTATGCGTTCGCGGCAAACGGATATGCCTTCGGGATCAACGTCGTCCTGTATGCGTTGACCCATTGAGCGCACCGCAGGAAAAAAAAGGGCCGGAGCGGCCATGCCGCCCCGGCCCGGATCCGAACTTCCGACCCTGACTCTAGACATTATGGAAAGACCGACCCCGGCTTGTAGGTAATCGCGGGTTACCCTACGCGCTGGTTAAGGGCTCGTAGTGCAGAGCCGCATACAAGGAGGTCGGTCGTGAGGAAGTCTACTACCATCATTGCCTTCGATCAGCACGCGGCCACGACGGTCGCCGCCGTCTTATTGCCCGGGCAGGGGACGCCGGCGCTGCATCCGCTCGCGTCGGACAGTGGCACGATTCTGAAGTTCGTCGCGCGCTTCCGTCGAGCGGCGCCGCTCACATGCTGCTATGAAGCCGGGCCGTGCGGCTTCGAATTACAGCGGGCGTTGCGGGCCCGCGACATTCCGTGCGAGGTGATCGCGCCCGCGCTGATTCCGCGGCGCGCGGGCGATCGCATCAAAACGGACCGCCGCGATGCCGCGCCGCTCGCGGTCTTGTATCGGGCTGGCGCCCTCACGGCGATTCACATTCCGACGGCGCAGGAGGAGGCCGCACGCGATCTCCTGCGCTGTCGCGAAGATATTCGCGCCGATCTGTTGCGCGCTCGTCACCGCCTCTCGACATTCCTGCTGCGGCACGGGCGCCGCTTCACCGGGACCAAGAAGGCCTGGTCCAAGCGGCACGACGTGTGGCTGCGGGCGCAGACGTGGCCACTGCCCGCGCTGGATCAGACACACCGCGCCTATCTCCGCGCCGTGGAGGAGGGGATGGCGCGTCTGCGCGCGGTCGAGGAGGATCTGCGCGGATTGCTGACGCTCGAGCCGCTGCAGAGCCGCGTGCAGCGCCTGCGGTGCTTCCGCGGCATCGACGATCTCACCGCGCTGACCATCGCCGCGGAGCTCGGCGACCCGCGTCGCTTCGCGACGGCGCCACGCACGATGGCGTACGTGGGCCTGGTGCCCTCCGAGCACTCGAGCGGCACCAAACGCGCCCAGGGCGGCATCACCAAACCGGCAACGGCCATCTGCGTCGCGTGCTGGTCGAATCGGCGGGGCATGATCGCCACCATCCATTCGTCAGCGCGGCGTTACGGGCACGGCAGCGGGGCGCGCCCACGGACGTGATTGCCCGGGCGTGGACCGCGCAGCAACGGCTGCATCGTCGCTATGCGCGCCTGGCCGCGCGGGGCAAACCCAAACAGCACATCGTCACCGCCGTTGCCCGCGCGCTCACCGGCTTCGTGTGGGCGGCGCTGACGCAACCTTTTGATCGGCCGACTGTCGAAAGGAGAACCCTCGACGCTTCTATGCGATAGATGACTGCGGTCTCGAATTCGCGATTCTAGAGCGAGGCAGCTCCCGACGAACCACTGTCATGCGGTGTCGACCCGCGAATATCAGAGTGATTCATCGTCGTTGCCGCTCGGTCGATCAGATTCTTTGGCGTACAGACAACGCCCCGCGCCGGATGGCTCGTAGGCCGGCGCGGGGCTCAGAGGTGCTCTCGGAATTACTGAAGAAATCCGCTCACGCTTGACACGGTCTTTCCATATCAGAAGGTGACTCGGAAGCCGAACTGCATCGTCCGGTACTGTCCGGTGCCCGCCTTGCTGAAGTTCGCGTTGGCTTCGTCGGTGACCAACGTGAAATTGTTCGCGTTGAACACGTTGAAGACCTCCGCGATGAGGTCGACCGCAGCACGACCCGCCAGCGGCACCCGCTGCTGGACGCGCAGATCCACCCGGCTCTCGTCCGGCTGGATGAAGCTGTTACGCCCGATGAGGGTACCGTTTGGACGCAGGCGCTGGCTGAATTCGGCGCCGGTCTGACGAAGGTCGCCGTTGTAGGTGGACGCGTCGCGCAGCCCCTCGCCGTAGTAGGCAATGCCGCTCACCTGGAAGCCGCGACCGGCCTCCACGATGCTGCTGAAGACGAACCGGTGGCGTTGGTCCGTCGTCGAGAGCGACCATTCGCCGCCCATGTCGGGCGCCGTGGCAAAGGGCACGGGGAAGAAGCTCCCAACACCGTCGCCAGTAAACGGCCGCGACTCGGCATCCCAGAAGCCCGAGAGCGTATACGTGGCCGCCGCCTGCCACCGGTTACTCATCCGCTTGGTGAAGCTGGTCTGCAGCCCGTGGTACGACGACTTGCCTGTGCGCACGAGCATCGAGATGTTGCCCCAGTCGGGGAACGCCCGCCGGGCCGCGACGCTGAACGGGTAGTTCGTACCAGTGGCCGGGTCGAAAGTCAGGTTCACGTTGTCGATGATGTCCTTCTCGTTACGCCCCTGGCTGTACACGTAGTCCGCCGTGAACGCCGTGGTCCCGCCGAACTGGTGCGCCACGCCGATCGAGTTCTGCCAGGTGCGCCCAAGGTTACGCGAGTAATCCACGGGGGCGACCAGCTCGTTGAGCGAGTTCTGGAGACAGCCCGGCGCGCGATTGACGTGGCAGAAGAGCCGCGACGCCTCCTCGAAGGTCGGCAGCGGCCGGCCGTTGAACGGGTCGGCAGCAAAGTTCGGCCGCCCGTCGTTGGCGAGCTGAATCACCGCCACCTTGCTGTTGCCGACGGTCCACAACGTGTCCGACGTGATCGGCTCGTAGTAGTACAGCCCCGATCCGCCGCGGACGACCGTGCGATCGGTCCACCGGTACGCAAAGCCGACGCGCGGCTGATAGTTGTCGGTGTCGTTCGGGCGCCCCGCCGGCAGGAACGGCGGTACCGCCACGTCATTCGCGCTCGCGTTGACGCTCAGGTCCCAGCGCACGCCCAGGTTCAGTGTCAGACGGCTGCTGACCTGCCAGTCGTCCTGTACCCACGCGCCGAACTTCGGCTGTGTATAGAGCAGCGAAAAATCACCGACGCCGATCCGGTACGTCCGCACCAGCGGCGAGATGGCTGCCAGGTTCCAGGTATCGACGTTGAACGGATCCGGGAACAGCTCCGGAAGGTTCGCCGGCAGCCCGTTGCGCGCGTCGATCTCGCCTGCAGACAGGCGCCGGTTGAAGCTGTCCTCGCGGCGGTGCAGGTATTCGACGCCCGTTCGCAGGTCGTGCCGCCCACGCGCCTCGTACGACAGCGTGAGGTCGTCGCGGAAGCTCGTCACGTCCTGCGCGCGCCGCCGCGGCCAGTTCGAGTTCGGCGTGATGTCGAAGCCGCGGAACCGGATACGCGGGGAGCCGATGGTCGTCCCATTGCGCGCGTCCCAGTGGTTCGACCACCGCGTGAGACCGCCCTGGTCGAAGCCGAACTCCGAGTAGCCGACCTTCACCTCGTTGACCAAGGTGTTGGTGAACACCTGCGTGAGCTGGCCGAGCACTTCGCGGCTCGCCTCATCGGAGAATCCCGCGCTCGCGGGGTGGTTCGTCTGCGGCAGGACGCCCGCGTTCCCCGTCGCGCCGTACGGCGTGTAGCGCCGTCCCTCGTGCCACTTGCCCATAATGCGGGTGTTCGGCGACGCCTGGAAGTCGAGCCGGCCGCCGCCCATCTTGATGTTTTCCTTGCCGCTGATCGTGACGTTGAAGGCCGGGAAGGGCGTATTCCACACGGCGGTCGAGGGTGCGCGTTCGTATTCGAAGTTGCCAAAGTAGTGGAGCCGGTCCTGGACGATCGGCCCGCCAACCGCCGTGCTGTACTGCTGGTTGTTCATCGGCAGCACGATTCTGGACACGGGATCCTCGGCGTTGAACGTGTCGTCGCGGAAGTTGGCGCGGAAGAGGCCCCCGAACGTGTTCGTGCCGGAGCGCGTGATCGCCTTGACCTGCACGCCGGACGAGCGCCCCATCGTCGCATCGAACCGGTTCGAGATGAACTGGAACTCCGCAATCGAGTCCTGGCTGTAGCGCGGCTGCACACCGGTGCCGAGATCCTGCGTCACCTGCTGTCCGTCGAGGTTGAGTTGGTACTCACGCACTTCCCCGCCGTTGCGATCCGGCAGAGGGTTCGTGTTGACCGTCCCCGGCGTCGTGCGGCTGCCCGGCGCCATCATCGACAACGCCAGCCAGTTCCGCCCCTGCACCGGCAGCTCCTGCACCTGCGTCGGATCGATGTTGCCGCCGAGCGCTGACGTGCTCACTTCGATGAGAGGAGCTTCCGCGGTGACGGTGACCGTCTCCTGGATGGTCGACGGCCTCATCTCGAGATCGACGTTGATCGTCTGTCCGACCAGCAACTGGATGCCGCCGCGCAGGACGGTGGTGAACCCCTGCAGTTCGGCCGTAATGCGATAGTTGCCCACGCGCACCGGAATCCGGAAGCTGCCGGTCCCGTCGGTGACTCCTTCGAACGTGTTACCAGTCGCTTCGTTGACCACCGCGACCGTCACACCTGGCAGCACACCCCCGGTGGAATCGGTCACGTTGCCCGTCAGAACGGCTTCTTCCTGCGCGTACCCTGCAACGGGCAGCAGCAGAAACGTCGCCAGTAGAAGCAGTGCACGTCCCCCACGCAACATCAAACGCCTCCTTATGCTTGCAAGTTCCCGATCGCCTCGCGATGAGGCGAAACAACAGCGACAGCCAATCGCGTACCGTACCCGTCGGCTGGCAATCGTCAAGAATAGCCGAGAATCCTCACCATTCGCAGCTCAGGGCCCGGCGCCCATCCAGAAATCCGAATTACACTACGGTAATCCGAAGACGAGCAACACGTTTCCGGCGGTGCCGTTCCCGAGCCCGACGTAGCCCGACGGCACGAAAAGCATCCCTCCCGCCACTGTTGGTCCCGGTGCTCCCATGCCCCCGCCGCGTGCGGGCACGTCGTTTACGGTCTTGAAATCCTGGAGCAGGTTGAAGCTCCAGACAGTACGACCGGTACCCGATGCGTACGCCCGCAGCGTCCCGTCCTGATTGCCCGCGAAGACGATGCCGGGAATCGCCGTCACTGCAGCCGTGAAACCGCGGCGCGGACCGGGCGGTGCGGGCGGGTTGAACCACTTCCGCTGCCCCGTCGCGGGATCGATGGCCGCGATCGATCCGTTGTCGAGCCCGAAGTAGGCCGTTGTGCCGTCGGCGGCGCCGCCGAAGAGAATCTCCGACTCGCCGATTGTCTCGACAAGCGCGGTCTTCCACACGAGTACGCCGCCGCGATCCGGATCGTGCGCGAACACCTGTCCGCTCTTCTGCCCGGCCAGCAGCACGCGCCGGCCGTCGGCGAGCGTCATCAGGATCGGTGCCGCGCCGAAGTCGTAGTCGGGCCCGAGATCCTTCGGGCAGTTCTCGGTGGGTTCCTGCGCGCACGCCACGAGCCATGCGTCGTTCTCGTAGTCCTGCACCGACCACAGAATCTTCCCGGTATCCATGTGGATAGCCATGACCGCGTCGGTATTCCGATGCGCCGGCTCTGTGTAGGCGTCGCCGGTGGCCACGTAAATCGCGCGCGTCCGCGGATCGACCGTCGGCGCGTGCCAGATCGCCGCGCCGGCACCCGTCCAGAGCTGCGTGCCTTTCGAGTTGAGGCGCGACGGCTTCGGCGGCTCGGGAATCGCGTAGGCCTTCCAGATCTGCTTCCCGGTCGCCGCGTCGAGCGCGACGACGCTGCCGCGGAACGTGCAGCAGGGATAGTTCAGGCTGCCGCCGGCCGCTTCCTCACGTGAAGAGACAGGCACGTACAACCGGCCTTCATGCAGTGTGGGCGCACCCGTGATGGCCGCCAGTGGATGCGGATCGGCATTCACCTTCCAGAGCTGCTCGCCTGTCGACGCGTCGACCGCGTACACGTTGCCGCGGATATCTCCGAAGAACGCGGCCGATCGCCCGGGGGCGACCGCTCCGACCGTCGGAGCGTTGCGCACGCCGATCTCAGCCAGGTACGACCAGTGCAGGCAGCCGGTCGCAGCATCGAGCGCGTAGACGTAGCCCGTATCAACCCCCACGAACACCCGCCCGCCGACGACCGTCGGCTGTCCGTACACCGACGACGCGCCTGGAAACCCGAAGGCCCACTTCAGCGTCAGCCGCGGGACATCCGCGGCGGTGAAGCCGGGAGACCCCTGGAAGCGGGTATTGTCAGTGGCGGGACTCCATCCGTTCCATGACGACGCTGTCGATGGATTGAAGCCGGTCCTCGCCTCGCAACGGTTCGGCATGCTGCGCGCGTCGCCGGCCGCGAGTGGGCTCAGCTTCCGGCCGCTGATGAACTCCGCCATCGCGCGCTTCGTCTCGTCGGGTACGTCCTCGACGTGCACGCGCATGGCGCCCGTCGTCGTGGCCAGCAGGATTGTCTGCGCCGGCATCGTGCGCAGCGCGCCAAGGGCTGGCGCGCCCTCCACATCGGGCGCACGGCCGCGGTCGGCCATGCGATGGCAGTTCGCACAGCGCTGATCGATGAGGCGAATGACGCGGGATGGAGTCTGGGCCAGCGCAGGGGCAGCAACGCACGCGGCGGCAATGGCTGCCGCGATGCAGGCGAACGGTCTGCACATACGTTGATTCTACGGGCCTTCGTGGCGATCGGCGCTCCGATCGATGAGGTACCCAACGAGGCCGAGCAGGGCGACTGCGCCGATCACCACGGGCACGACGATGACAACGAGCGACATACGGGAGTCGCTACTTCGATTCCTGCGCGACCGGCCGCGCCAGCTCGTACGTCGTCGTATCCGTGCACATGCCCTCGCCGATCTTCTGGAAGGACTGCCGCTTCTTCGTGATCGGCGGCGGCGTCCACGATTTCGTCAGCATCTTCGGGTCCTCGACGACCACGCGGTACTCGAGCGTGTCGGCGTCGACGAGGCGCCAGCGCTCGACGACGTGCAGGGCGTCGGAGTGGAGCCAGATCCCGAGGCTCGTCGGCGTAGGCCGGTCGCGCGCGTCGCCGAGCCACGTCTTCCCGTTGAACCCGACGATGTCCACCACGAGCGTGTCGCCCTCCCAGCGGCCGGCGGAATCGCCCAGATAGGTCGGCAGCATGTCTGGCGGATGCGCGCTGCCGTCGGTCGGGATCATGCGGAAGGCATGGTAGTACTCGGTCAGCACGACCATCATCCCCTGGCGGTGGACGATCTGGAATGGCCAGGGCGAGGCGAGCATCGCCCGCGGCACGCCGTACGGCAGGCAGCGGAACAGCGGATCGTCGGCCTCGACGAACTTCGCCATCTGCGCGCGCGCTTCGGGGGTGTAGGCAGCCTCGAGATCGGCGAGGCCGTAATCGCCGCCGAATCCCTCCTGTCCCCATACCCCCGTCAGATCGGGTTTGCCGTCAGGGAGTCGGGGAATCGACCCTGGGGCCTGTGGCGTTTCGCCCTCGGCGAGCGGTTCCGCCGGTCGATCGCCGCACGCCCCGGTCAGGGCGGCGGCCAGGACGACTGCACCAATGCGTGTCATCGACGTTCTCCTCATGGCTTGGGCTTTGCTGTTCGCGGGCCGGTGCCGCTCGCTCCGATGACGAACGACCGACCGTCCTGCAGGACGATCTCGTGCACCTCGCCGAAGCGCCGCGACTTGTCGCGCGCCGGATGGCCCTTGATGGTGATCGGCATCCCCGGCTTCAGGATCGTCGGATTGACGCCGCGGCGATAGAGCTGATTCGGCACCGCGCCCTCGAAGCCCCACGGCACGACTTTGCCGCCGGCGTCTTTCACGTCGAGATAGATCCAGGTGTGGGGGTTCTCCCACTTCACTTCGGTCACGACCCCCTGCAGCGTAATGTAGGTGTCGAGGTCGTAGGCGACGGCGGCGGAATGATGCGCCCACGCCGGCCCGACGGCACCGAGGGCCAACACAATCGTCATGGTCCGGCTGAAGCCGGACACTACGTACCCCATACACACCACGTATGCGCGAGTCATTCTCGATCCATCAGAAGTCGAGCTGCGCGCTGATCTTGAAGAACCGCGGCAGGAGAATCGACTGCGGCCGCCGCCAGATCGTGAACACGGGGCTCTCGGCCGTCACCGGATTCACGTTCAGCACGTTGTTCACGTCGAGGTTCACCGTGGTCCGCGCGATGGCCAGGCGCACGATCTTCGAGAACCGCAGATCGAGCTGATTCAGGCGATCTCCGTACATCGTGCCAGGCTCGACGATGTTGACGGTCACGTTGGCGGCGCCGCCGGCGAGCGGCCTCCCGAGGGCGCGCGCCGCCACGGCGCTCGGCACGACGAGGTTGGCCGAGATCGGCGGGCCCGGGATGCTCTGGAACGATCCGGCCAGACGGATGTCGATGCCCGGGATGGTATAGGAGCCGAGCAACTTCACCTGCGTGAGGAACGCGGTGTCGACGTGGCAATGATCCCGCGGAATCATCGCCGGCGCCGCGAGCATCAGCATCTCCGGCACCTTGTCGACGATCTCGCAGTTGTCGGTGCTCGTCCGGCCCGTGCTCATGCCCCCCTGCAGGAAGATGCCCTGCGGCAGCCGGGCGTTCACGCTCAGATCGACGCCGTTGAAATGCTGAAGCTGCTTGCCGAAGTTGTCGGAGAGCGTGACGAAGTTGTCGGCGGCCAGGCCGAACCGGCCGGGCTTCAGATCGTAGAGGCCGCACACCTCGTAGCCGCCGCCGCCCGGGAGCTGCGAGTCGGTCGGGGCGGTGATGCAGAAGGTGTCGAAGTCTGCGGCCGACAGCGTCCGGTCGTCCATCGTTACGAGAGACACCCCCCCGCTGGCGCCGGTCGGCGTGCCGAGGCCGAGGTTCCCGTACCAGCGCCGGAAGTAGCCGATTTCGGTCGACACGCGCGGGAACAGCTCGTGCTGGACCGCGGTGGAGAACTCCCAGTTGTACTCGCGCACGCCCCAGCCGCGCATGAGCTCCGGATCGTAGGTCGTGCCGCGGCGGGTGCCGCCGAAGTTCGGGTCGGAGAGCGCGCGACACTCGCCGTTGGCCTCGGGGTCGAGGAGATTGCAGTCGGGCACCAAGTTGCTGTTGATGTCGGTCCACGCGCGCGTGGCTGTGTGGACGAGCTCGAGCACGGGGTTGCCGATCTCGTCGAGCTGCCGGCCGGTCAGGTACTTGTTGAACGTCACCTTGAGCGCCGTGCGCCCGGTGCCGAACAGGTCGTACGCAGCGCCCATCTTCGGCGTCACGTCCTTCCAGGCGAGTTGCGGCGTCTCCGGAATCGTGATGTTGCGGTTCGGCGCGAGCGCCGTCGGCCCGAGGAACTGTCCCGGGAAATGCGTCTTCTTGTAGTCGAACCGCACACCGCCGGTAAGCGTCCAGCGGTCGATCGTCCACCGGTCCTGCGCGAACAGGCCGATGTCGCCATCCATCTCCCACAGGTTGTTGAACGGCCGCGCGCGCAGCGTGATCAGGTTCGGAATCCCGTTGTTCAGCCGATAGGCCACCGGCTGGTGGACGAAGTTGTGGTAGTCGCTCGAGCCGATGGAATTGTTGAAGCCCACCTTGAACGAGTGCGCGCCCGTGATGTACGAGAGCGTTGCTCGGTACCGCAGCACCCGATTCTTCCGATCCTGATACCCGGTCGGGCGCGCCTTGAACGTGATCCCCGTCGTCTGCTCCGTCAGGCCGATCGCTTGGAGGTTCGAGACCTTGTACGGCAGGAACCCCCAGTTGAAGTGGTGGTACAGGACCGAGGCGTCGACCAGCACACGGTTCGAGAGCGGCGCGGTCCAGTCGCCGGTGGTGATGAACAGCGGATAGCCGTGCCGGTTGTCGGCGCCCGCTTCGTACGCCGTCGTCGCGTTGAGGAGCGACGGGCACTTGCATGACTTCTGCTGGCTCCAGAGCCAGGCGAACTTGTGCTTCGGCGTCGCCTGCCACGTCAGCCGGGCCTGGCCGTCGAGCCAGTAGGAGCGGTTCTCGGCGGGCTGATTCGGATCGGGATCGAACCGGAAGAGGCGGAGATCGCCGGCCGCGCGGTCGATCGACATGTCGCCAACATACGCGTCGGCCCTCATGTAGCGCATCGCGGAGTAGAACCAGAGGCGGTCCGGCCGAATCGGCCCGCCGAACCCGGGGTTGAAATCGCCGTTCACCTTAATGGCGTTCGGCGTCCGCATCCCGCGCTGTCGCAGCGCGTCGTCGAAGTTGCTGCCCGCGAGCGATTCGTTGGCGAAGCTGCCGAAGATGATACCGCTGAAGACGTTACCGCCGTCGCGCGGAATCAGGTTAGTCCGTACGCCGCCCTCGGCCGCCTCGGCCGACACGGCCGTGGCATCGACGACGATCTCCTGCGTCGCGCTCGTATTGACGATCCAGAGCGTCTCGAACGCCTCGTTCGCCCAGCCGGTCGAGAGGCCGTTCAGGTTCTGGCGGTAGTCGGTGCTCTGTCCACCGTGAATGGCGAGAATCGTGGTGGTGTCCCCGCCGGCGCCGCCGATCTCCTGCGCGCCGAGGCCGGTGTAGTTGACCGCGCCCAGCGCGGTCGTCATGCCCGGGATCAGCACGCCGACGCTCGACGGCAGCCGGCCCGTCGGAAGCGCATCGACGACTTCCTGGTCGAAGACCCGCTGCTGCGTGGTGTTCTGCACGTCGACAACGGGCGCCTCGCCGCTGACCGTGATGGTTTCCTCGAGACCGCCGACGCGCAGATCGGCGTTCACCGTCGCGGCAAATGTGCCCGTCAACTCGATCCCCTCGCGCCGGACCGTGCTGAACCCGCTCAGCATGAACGATACGGTGTAGACCCCGGGCCGGAGGTTTTCGATCCGGTACAGCCCGGCGCCGTCGGTCACCGCCGACCGCACCTTTTCGATGAGCGCGGGGCTCGATGCCTCCACCGTGACGCCGGGCAGCACGGCACCCGACGTGTCACGCACCACGCCCACGATTGAGGCCTGCGCCAACGCGACGCTCGGCAGCACGAACAGACCAATGACACCCACCCACACTCTCACCGATACACCCATGGCTCCTCCGACGCGTCTTACCTCTTGGAGACCGGCTCCCGCCTACTGGCTCCCGACTGGCTACCGGCTACTGATTAGCGGACCCCCGCGCGAATCGGCTTGCCGGCAGGGCCCAGGACTTCCGTCATCTCGCCGGCGTTCGCCGACGCGTTCCGGGCCGGATGCGCCTTGACCGTGACGCGCACGCCGGGCTTGAGCACCGCTGGCGTGACGCCGCGGCGGTACAGCTGATTCGGCACCGCGCCCTCGAAGCTCCACTTGACGACCTTGCCGCTGGCATCCTTCGCCTCGACGTACACCCAGGTGTGGGGATTTTCCCACTTCACCTCGGTGACGACGCCCTGGACGGTGATTTCCTTGTCGACGTGGTACGCGACCGACGCGGCATGATGCGCGGACGGCGATGCGCCCGCGACGACGACGGCGCCTAGGATGAGAATGGCGATGCTTCGATACGTCATGATTCCCTCGCTGTGACACCCGCTGTTTCGGCTCCTGTATATCACGGCGCCGCCTGGACGACGTCGATCGCCGTGATGGCCGACCTGGCAGCATCGATGGTGAACTGAATCCGATCGCCCGCCTTCAGTCCGCCAAGCAGCGACGGCGAGGCGACGGAGAAGCTCATCTCCATGGCGGCCATGAAGCCGGGGATCTCCTCATGGTTGACGATGAGACGCCCGGCGCGCGGCACGGTGGCCACGACGACGCCCACGCCCCGGAACGTCGCCGGCAGCGTGGAGGGTGCGGCCGTCTGCGCGGGCCGTTTCGGCTCGCCGCCGCGTCCGACGATCAGCCGGCCGGTCATACCCACCTTGTCATGCGCCTCGATGTGGCAGTGAAAGAACAGCGTGACGTCCTCGTCCGGAGTCACGAAGCGACCGGTGGCCACCTTGGGTCCGATGAGATTCAGCACGAAGATTGGATTGAGGCCCGGGATCATCAGGTCGTGACGGATCCCGTCGGTGTTCTCCAGGACGATCTCGATCTCCTCGCAGCGCTCGGCGCGGATTTCGCGCGGCTCGAACCCGAACACCTCGCCTTCCCGGGCGTACTGCCGGCCGGCTTTCATCAGAATCCGGCGACTGCCGCGCGGGCGGGCTGGACACGCGCTCGCCACCGGCCGGTGCCGCTCGGCATCGATCAGATCGAGGCGCGGCAGCGGGCCGAATTCCGGCCGCACCGGATAGGTGAATGCGCCGCCCGCCGGTGACGTTGTCGGCCATCCCTTCTCATAGTTCTCCACGGTCGTGCCGAACGTGCGGGGATCAAAGACAGGCACCTTCCCCTGGTAGTACGCAGGGTCGAAGAACTGTGCATGGCCTGCGTGGCTGCCCGTGTGCGTCGGCAAGCCGTCATCGCCCATGAACTCGCGGTAGACGATCGCCGTGTGGTCGCCGCCCGGGTTGATGCCCTTGTTCGACGCGGCGGGCTGAGCGTGATCGTGGACGAGCCACACGCCCGGGCCTGACGAATAGCGGCGATCGTCACCGGTATCCAGCGCCAGGTCGATGCGCTGCGCCGGACCGACGTCGAACGTGTCGCGCGTGATTTGCGCCGCTTGCGGCACTGGATAGCCATCCAGGTGCGTCAGCGTCGGATGATGGCCGTGCGTGTGCATGTACACCGTGCGCGCGCCGACGTTGAGCACGCGCAGCTTCGTCCGTTCGCCAGGGTTGACGACGATCGGCGAGTCGCGGAGCGTGAAGGGGAACGATCGGCCGTTGAGCAGGAAGATGTTCGGCTGCCGCTGCGTTGAGTCGTACTCGCGGTGCATCCGCTTTTCGATCTCGCGCGGGTCGGAGTACGCCGCTGGAATGCGGTGGAGGCGATCGTCGATGTCCATGTACACGAGCGAGTACTCGTTCTGGTACTCCTCGCGCGTCGCCTTCGACATCGACGTGATGCGGCCGGCGCCCGGAATCAGGTGCGCGAAGTTGTTGTACGGACGGTCCGGCTCGATGATGAACATGCCGGCCAGACCCATGATCGGATGGATGTGGTCCTGCACGTGGCAGTGGTACCAGAACGTGCCGGGCGGTCCCGCAACGAACTTGTAGGTAAACGACTCGCCCGGCGCGACCGCGTCCTGCGTCATGTGCGGCACGCCGTCCATGTTGTTGGGCTGCGTCGTCCCGTGCAGGTGGATCGTGTGCGGCATGTAGTGGGTGTTGTAAAGCGTGATCTCCACCACGTCGCCCTGCTCGACGCGGAGCGTCGGGCTGGGCACGCGCGCGGCCGTGCTCATCGCCTGACCCACCGGGGAGAAGACCCAAAACGTCACGTACTCGCCGGGATAGACCTCCTCCTGAATTTCGATGACCTCGAGATGGAAATGGATTTCATCAGGGTCGCCGTCGCCGTCGAGATCGCGGATCAATTGCACCGCGCCTTGGTCGGCGCCTGGAATCGGCAGCAGTTCGGCTTCCAGGTTGGCCCGCGCGATTTCGCCCCCGCGGCGGTACGCCGCGGCGAGCGCGTAGCGATCGAGCTTCGGCACGAACTGGAGGTCGGACGGATCGTGCGCCGACGCCCGATCGCCGCCTCCCAGCAGGGCGGCAGCCCCTGCCGCAGCAAGGGCAAGACGCCACCACAGCCTCATCTGGCTCCAGGGATCGGCAGCGCTTTCGGGATCGGCCCCGTGTACCGAAGGACCATCAGGCCGCTGCCGTTGCCGTCTGTCAGATACAAGAGACCCGTGTCGGGATCCTGGAACACTTCGCGCGTGTGACGGTCGCGGCGGCCGTTGGGCGCACCGGTTCGCGGCGACAGGAAGTGCCCGATGAACGCCGGTGCGAAGGGGTTCGAGATGTCCATCGCACGAATGCCCTCGTCGTACCACGTGATGTAGACGAGGCTCGGCGACCGCTGGTCCTGCATCGGCAGGTGCGTCGTCGTGCCCGACCGGCCACCGGGGCCGTCGGTGTCGCAGACGAACTCCCCCTTGCCGGCATCGAAGCGGTCGGACACGTAGTCGAAGCGGAACGTTGACAGCAGCACCACGGCTGCCGGCCGCTGTCTCTTGGCGACTTCCGGGTTCCTGAGATCCGATACGTCGAGGATCCGGCCGAAGCCAGGCGGACAGTCGAAGATCTCGTCGGTGTGGACCACGAGATCCGGGTGCTCACCCTGCTTGACCACGATCGGTAGCGAGGTGTGCGCGGCGCCGAGGAACCCACCGTGGTAGGGCGGGTTGTAATCGTAGGTCGCGAGCAGCCGAGGCGTGGCTCGATCCGTGACGTCGAGAATCACCATGCCCGAGTCGCGCCACGCAGCGTACAGACGATTGTTGTAGTGGATGATTTCGTGGCACTGGATGATCTGCGGCTTGCCGTCCGGGCCGTTGCGATCCAGCGGGGCGTACTGCTCGCCCTTCATCTGGCCGGGCACGTGCCACCTGCCGACGGGCCTGATGTTCTTTACGTCGCCGTAGTCGATGATGATGAGCCCTTCGCGGTTGAGATTCTCGGAGAACTGCCCGCAGCTGTAGACGTAGCGGTCGTCCATGTCGAGCCCGTGGGCCTGGCCGTCGGGCGCCAGCGGAATGAACGCCAGCTCACGAGGCTTGCGGGGGTCGGAGACGTCGTAGAGCGAGACGCCCGCGCGGGCACGCTCTCCCGCAGATGGACGAGTGGGATTGCCGCCACCGGTGTCGTGATTGAAGGCGAGGATCTTCTTCTCCCGGTTTACCCGCAGGTAGCCGCACCGCGTGCCCGGATTGCACGGAATGAAGCTGAGCTGCCGCATGTTCCGCGGATCGCGAACGTCCGCAATCACAATGCCGAAAATCGTCAGCGGGGAGTTGTAGCCGGCCAGATACGCGATGCCGTCGTACACGCGCACCGTGTTGAAGCCGGAGCCGACCTCCGGGCCGGCCCGGCCGATGCCTTTCGCCCAGTCGGTCCGCTCGGGCACCTTGAAGTAGCTCTGCCCGAGCAGCTCGAAGTTCCGCATCGACGAGTACTTCTTGAAGTCGTCGAATGACAGACTGAACGGGTCGACGGTCGCCGGAATCGGCGTGTAGTCGACCTTCGGGGCGAGCACCTGGGCGGACGCTGTCGCCGCCACCATCAGGATCACCAATGCCACTAAGGCCCGCATGTTCCCTCCTCAACCACGCTACGGTCCGCCTGAAGGCGGACACTACGTACGTAATGGGCGTACGTAGTGTCCGGCTTCAGCCGGACCCTGGCAATCAGAAATCGTACTGGACGCTGAGCTTCGCCGAGCGTCCGACCAGCACGCCCTGCGGCGTCAGCCAGTTGCCGAACGCGATGCTTTGCTGCAGCACGGCGTTGCCGTTGAACGCGTTGTAGACGTCGACGTTCACCGACGCGCGCTGCGTGCCGTACCGCAGGATCTTGGCGATCCGGAGGTCGAGCTGGTTCAGCCGTTCTCCATACAGCGTACCCGGCTTCACCAGGTTGACCGTGACGTTGTTGGCGCCGCCGGCGAGCGGCCGCCCGAGCGACGACGTGACGACGGCGTTGGTCGCCACGAAGTTGGCCTGGATCTCCGGGCCCGGAATACTTTGGAGCGATCCGCTCACCTGCACGTCGATGCCCGGAATGGTGTACGCGCCGAGGAATTTCACCTGCGTCAGAAAGTTCGTGTCGACGTGGCAGTAATCGAGCGGGATGAGCGTGTTGTTGACCGCGCCGGCGGGAACCTCCGAACGCGGCACCACGCCTTGCGCCACCGGAGACGGCGCCGCGATCTCGGGCAGCTTCTGCACCAGGTCGCAGTTGTCGGTCGACGTGCGCCCGGTGCTCAGACCGCCCTGCAGCAGCAGGCCTCCGCGCACCCGCGCGTTCACCGTGAGATCCACACCGTTCCAGTGGCGGATCATCGTGCCGTAGTCATCGGCGAACGTGACCAGCACATCCGAGGCGCGGCCGAAGCTCGTCGGCTTCAGATCCCGAAGCCCGTTGATCGCGTGCCCCCCGCCGCCAGGCAGTCGTGAATCACGCGGCGCCGTGAGGCTGAACGTATCGAAGTCGGCCGGCGAGAGGGCGCGATCGTCGTTGGTCGTCAGGTTGCCGTACCACCGGCGGAAGTAGCCGAGGTCGACCGAGACCTGCGGGACGAGCTCGCGCTGCACGCCCGTCGAGAACTCCCAGTTATAGCCGCGCACGCCCCAGCCGCGCAGCAGGCGCGGATCCCACTGCCCCGCCCCGCCGGTGACCTTCCCGAAGTTCGGGTTCGCCAGCGCCCCGCACTCGCCGTTGGCAGCGGGCGCCAGCAGGTCGCACTCGGGCCGGAAGTTCCGGTTGGCGTCGGTCCACGCGCGGTTGGTCTCGAGCACGAGATTGCCGGCCACGGGATTGCCGATGCCGTCGACCTGCGTGCCGTCGAGATACTTGTTCAGGCTGATCTTGAACGCCGTCTTGCCGTCGCCGAACACGTCGTAGGTCGCGGCCATCTTCGGCGTGATGTCGTGCCACCGCAGCTGATCGGTCTTCGGAATCGTGAAGGGCACGGGCACGAACGCCGACGTTCCGTACGGGTTCTTCGGATCGCTGATGACCTGCTCGGGGAAGTGGCTGCGCTTGTGGTCGTACCGCACGCCGAGATTCAGCGTCAGCCGATCCATCGTCCAGCGGTCCTGCGCGTAGACGCCGGGCTCGGCGTCGAGCGTCCAGAGATCATGGTACGGCCGCACGCGGAGGATCACCTGGTTCGGCACGCCGCGGTTGAGCCGATACCGGATCGGGGTGATCGCGAACTGGTTGTAGTCGGCGCTCGCCCACGCATTGACGACCCCCGCCTTGAAGGCGTGGGAGCCGGTGACATACGACATCGAGAAGCGGTATCGGAGCGTCTCGTTCCGCGCGTTGCGGTAGTCGCCGGGCCGCGTCTTGAGATTCATGCCGTTCGACTGCTCGAGGAACCCGATGAGGGTCGCCGGCGAGCTGTCGCGCGGGAAGAAGCCCCACTTGTTGATCTGGTGCAGGATGCTGGCGTCAACCAGCAGCCGGTTCGTCAGCGGCGCCGTCCAGTCGGTCGTGACGAGCCGCTGCGGGCGGCCCCAGCGGTTTTCGGTGCCGCCGATCTGCGTCGCCGACTGGAGCGACGGACACTTGCACGAGGTCTGCTGCGTGTAGGAGAAGGCGAGCTTGTGAAGCGGCGTCGCCTGCCACGTCAGGCGCAGCTGCGCGTCCTTCCAGATGCCGCTGTTCACCGCCTTGCGGCTCAGGTCGGGCGTGTACTCCCAGACGTTCGGCGTGTCCTGCGTCGTGTCGACGAAAACGCCCGCCACGTAATTGTCCGCCCGCAGGTAGCGGATCGAGGAATAGAACCACACCTTGTCGCGCCGGAGCGGACCGCCGAATCCGGGATTGAAGTCGCCGTTCAGCTTCACGGAGTTCGCATGCGGCAGCCCGCGCGACCGCAGGTCGTCGTCGATGTTGCTGCCCGCGAGGTTCTCGTTCGTGTAGCTGGCGAAGATCGTGCCCGCGTATTCGTTGCCGCCGTCGCGCGGCACGATGTTGGTGCGGACGCCGCCCACCTCGTTCTCGGCCGACGCGGCAGTGTCGACGACCACTTCCTGAATCGCGCTCATGTTGGGCGTGTAGCCCGTCTCGAACGCCTCGTTGCCCCAGCCGGTCGAGAGCCCGTTGATGTTCATCCGCGAGTCCTGGAACTGGCCGCCATGGATCGCGTAAATGCCGACGATGTCGCCGATGGCGCCCCCCACGTCGTGAGCGCCGAGGCCGTACCAGTTGCCCGCGCCCTGCGTGACGGTGATGCCGGGAATCAGGACGACGAAACTCGACGGCATCCGCCCCGTCGGGATCGCGTCGGCCACCTCGCTGTTGATGACGCGCTGCTGGGTGGCGCTCTGCACGTCGACGAGCGGGATCTCGCCCGTCACGGTGACCGTCTCCTCCAGCGAACCGACGCGCAGGTCGGCGTCGACGGTCGCGGTAAAGGTGCCGGTGAGCGCGATCCCCTCGCGCCGAACGGTGGAGAACCCGGAAAGGGCGAACGTGACGGCATACGTACCCGGGGGCAGCGTGATGACGCGGTACTGGCCGCTGCCGTCCGTCGTCACGGAGCGGACCTTCTCGATGAGTGCGGGGCTGGTCGCTTCGACCGTGACGCCCGGCAGCACCGCACCCGACGAGTCGCGCACGACCCCGGTGATCGAGGCCTGTGCGAACGCCATCGTCGAGAGGCCGAGGAACCACGAACAAAGGAAGGCGACTCTGATCCATTCGCGCATAAACGGCCTCCGTGTGAGTGCGCGCGAACCTAGCATGCGTCCTCGGGCGAGTCAAACCGGCCTGCGGTTTCGTGCTATTCTCCGGACCGCCAGCCGGCGAAATGCGCAATGCCCGATGCCCAATGACCAACGGGAAGTTGGGGCTTGAGCATTGGGCATTGTTCATCAGCGGAGGTCCATCATGCGTCAGGCAGCGGTGTTGTGCGCGCTGGTTGTTGGTCTCATCGGCCTTACGGTGACAGACGGGTCGCTTCAGGCGCGTCAGGGCATCGATCGCGGATCGGTCAGCACCGGTGAAGCCACCAACCTGCGGCCCGTCAAGGGCGTTCCCGACAAGTGCCCGAATCCGGTGAAAGTCCAGCCCGACGTGTTCCCGGTGCGGGTCGGCACCGTGAAGTCGGACGATGGCAAGACGTGGATGGTGCCGGGCCCGATCAACGAGGGCGCCATCGCGCCGGACATCTACGACACGTGCATCGGCAAGGGCGACAACCCGAATTACCTGTCGCAGCTCCAGACGGTCGTCATCGACAAGGACGGCGTCGAGATCACCGGATACATTCACGGCGACAACTACTTCGAGCTGTACGTCAACGGCCAGTACGTGGCGCGTGACTCCATCCCGATGACACCGTTCAACTCCAGCGTCGTGCGGTTTCGCGCGCGCTATCCGATGACGTATGCCATCCTCGGCATCGACTGGGAGACGCACCACGGCGTGGGCATGGAGTACGCCCAGTACAACATCGGCGACGCGGGGCTCATCGCGTACTTCAGCGACGGCAACGGCACGCACGCCGACTGGAAGTCGGAGGTGTTCTACATCGCGCCGCTCGACGACCCGGCCTGCGTGCGCGTGACGGCCACGGGACGCGACTCGAGCTTCTGCAACCAGGCCCGAATTCCCGAGTGCCAGACGAAGCTGGCCGGCAACGCGTGCAAGGCGCTGCACTTCCAGGTGCCGTCGGACTGGACGTCGCCGAAGTTCAACGACTCGCGCTGGCCGAACTCCATCATCTGGCGGCCGGTCGAGGTCACCAACCAGGCGGCGTACACCCAGTACACGAAGCTGTTCGGCGACGCGGAGTTCATCTGGACGCGGAACCTGAAACTCGACAACCTCGTGCTCTCCCGGTACACGGCCAAGGGGCCGCGCAAGCAGTAAGTAACGGAGGCTCCCGTGACGAAGAAGCTGCTCGTCTTCATTCCGCTCGTGGCGGCGCTCGTCGGCGCCGGCTCTATTCAAACCCAAACGCAGGGACAGACCGACGTCCGCGCGATGCTCCAGGCGGTGTCGAAGAATATCGGCGCCGACAACCTGACGACGATCGAGTACACGGGCGCCGGCATGGTCGCGGCCCCCGGCCAGGGCTACGACCCGATTCCGACGCTCATCGGCATCCCGGAGAGCTGGCCGCGCTTCGCCGTGAGCAACTACACGATGACCATCGACTACTCGACGATGTCATCGCGCGAGTCGTACACGCGCATCTCGCCGGAGCCGCCGAACCGCTATCCCGCGCTCCCTGGGCCGGCGCGCGAGCACGGCAACCTCTCGGATCCTGGGTTCAGGCGCGGTGGCGGCGGCATCGCGAATCCGGCCCCGGTGCAGATCGACCTCCGCAACAACAAGAACGTCGCGTGGGACGTCGTCAACAACAAGCCGGTGCGGCAGTGGCAGTACCTCTATGGCATCGACACCGGTGAGTACCGGCAGCTGGAGATCATTCTCACGCCGCACGGATTCGTGAAGGCGGCGCTCGCCCCGGGCGCCAACCCGATTCTCGTGCCCGGCGGCGGCCCGCGCCGCGTGGTGCTCAACAACGTGCTCGGCAAATACAAGGTCGTCGGCACGCTCGAGGACAACCTCGTCCGGATGGTCGAGACGTTCATTCCGAACCCGGTCATCGGCGACATGCGCGTCAACCACGAGTACGTCGAGTGGAAGGACTTCGGCGGCGTCAAGATGTGGACCGAAGACCACTCGCACTTCGTGGAGGCGTACCAGGCCGACAACCGGCAGTTTCGCATCGCGAATGCGCGGGCCAACGTCAAGGTAGCGCCCGACACCCTTGCGATCCCGCCCGACGTCGCGCAGGCGACCCGCCCGGCGGTGCGCGTCGAGTCGCGACAGCTCGCGCCCGGCGTGTGGCTACTGGCCGGCGGCAGCCACAACAGCGTGCTCGTGGAATTCCGCGACTTCGTGACCGTCGTCGAAGCGCCGCAGAACGACGAGCGCTCGCAGGCAGTGGTCGCCGAGGTCCGCCGGCTCGTGCCAAACAAGCCGATCCGGTACGTCGTGAACACGCACTACCACTGGGATCACTCGGGCGGGCTCCGCGGCCTGGTGGCCGCCGGGGCGCAGATCGTGACGCACCAGCGCAACGCCGAGTATTACCAGCGCGTCATGTTCGGCCGGGAGCGCAAGCTGATGCCCGACTCCCTCTCGCAGCGCGAGGATCTGCTGGGCGTCTTCACCAACCCGCAGTTCCTTCAGGTTGGCAACCAGGGCTTCATTCACGACCGGCGACCGCTCAGCACCGAGGTCTCCAAGGTGATGGAGTTGTTCAACATCGGCACCGGCTCGCCGCCCTACTCGAATCACAACGAGTTCTTCCTCGTCGCGTATCTGCCGGCCGAGGGGATCCTGATCAACGCGGATCTCTATTCACCGCCCCCGCAGGGCGCGCCGCTGCCGTCGCCGACGCCCGAGGGCGTTGCCGCGATCGGCCACATCATCAAGGAGTTCAACCTGAAGGTGACGCAGCACGTGCCGATCCACGGGCAGCCCGGCAGCCACGAGCAGTTCCTGAAGATCCTCGGCGGCACCGAACTTCCCGACGCGCACGGCCCGCTCGTGGCTCCGACCACGACGACGAGCAGCCGGTGACCTAGCCGGCAGCTGGCAGGCGGTAGCCGGTGGCAGGAACCAGGAACTGAGAACCTGGACCCTGCTACCAGCTACAAGCTACCGGCTCCAAGCGACCAGCCACGAACTACCAACTCGAGGATTCCCGCCCTTCGGAGGCCGCGATGACGAGCACCATGAGATGCTTTGCGACCACGCTATTCATCCTCGCGTACGCCTCGCCGGCGTTCGCGCAGCTCCCGACCGGTACGATTCTCGGCACCGTGCGCGACGCCTCCACCGGCGTCATCCCCGGCGCCACGGTCACGGCGACCAATGCCGATACCGGTCTGACACGGACGGCATTTTCCGGCGACGACGGTTCGTACCGCCTCGCGGCGCTGCCGGTCGGCCGCTACGAAGTGCGGGCCTCGCTCGATGGGTTCCGGACGGCGGTCCGCGACGGCATTACGTTGGCCGTTACGCAGGAGGCGGTCGTCAATTTCACGCTGGAGGTCGGCTCGCTCGCCGAAACGGTGGCGGTGACGGCCGAGGCACCGCTCGTGAACACGACGAGCGGATCGCTGGGCGCGCTCGTCGACGCACAGGCGGTGGCCGAGCTCCCGCTGAACGGCCGTAACTACATCGACCTGACGTTCCTCCAGGTCGGGATCACGAAACAGGAGAACATGACCGGCGGCGGCACGTTCGTCGGCAGCTGGTACAGCAGCAACGGCGCGCCACTGCGGTCGAACAGCTACATGCTCGACGGCGCCGTCATGGCGAACGTGCTCGGCGGCAGCGCCGCGTCACTCGCCAGCACCACGCTCGGCATCGAAGGCATTCAGGAGTGGCGCGTCATCACGAACACCCCGAGCGCCGAGTACGGGCTGACGATGGGCAGCCACATGACGGTGGTCACCAAGAGCGGCACCAATGCGTTTCATGGGTCGCTCTTCGAGTACGTGCGCAACAGCGCGTTCGACGCGCGCAACTACTTCGACTACCGCACAGCGCTGACACCCGATCGCCTGCCGCCGTTCAAGCGCAACAACTTCGGCGGGTCGATCGGCGGCCCCGTGCAGCGCGATCGGCTCTTCTTCTTCTTCACCTACGAGGGACTCAAAGAGCGGCTCGGGATGACGAACGTCGCGAACACGATCCCCGCGGCATGCCGGCAGGAGCCGCTGCCGGTGGACGGCACGTGCCGCTTCGACTTCGATCCGCAGATCGCGTCCCTCGTCAAGCCGCTCGTGGCGCTCTTCCCGATGCCCAACCTGGCGGGCAACCGTCACACGTTCCCGTTCACGCAGCCGACCGATGAGAACTTCTATCAGGGACGGCTCGACTGGACGGTCTCGAGCGCCGACACGGCGTTCGGCCGGTTCACTCAGGACGATACGACGCAGGTCCGGCCGCTCGGCTTCCCGGGGTTCATCACCGATCGGCACAGCAAGAACCAGTATTTCACTCTCTCCGAAACGCACGTCTTCGCGCCGAACCTGCTGAACACGGTCCGTGTCTCTCACAGCGCCACCAAGCTCAACGTGACGTCGCCGACCGACCTCCACGGCCCGCAGTTCGACTTCGTGCCGGGCAAGGGGCTGGGCGTGATCAACCTCGCTGGGATCGGCGAGTTCGGCCCACGGCCGAGCGCGCCGCTGCGCCAGAACCAGGATGTCCTCACGTTCAGCAGCGACGCCGTGTGGAGCCGGGGCGCCCACGCGCTGAAGTTCGGCGCCCTCATCAACCGCTACGAGCCGGAGTTCACGCAGGGAGCGGCCAGCACGGGCCAGATCATCTTTCCCACCGTGACGCACTTCCTGCGCGGCACGCCATCAGCCTACGTGGCGCGCGCGCCCGGCTCGATCCTCGACAGCAGCTGGCGGTTCTACTCGATGGGGTTCTACCTACAGTCCGACACGCGGATCCGGAACGTGACGCTCAACCTCGGCCTGAGGTACGAGTTCATCACCGATCCCGAGGAGCTGAACGGCCGGATCAGCACGATTCGAAACATCCGTACCGACGCGAGCCCCACGTGCCCTGAGCCGCAGTTCTGCGTCCAGAACGACGACGTCGGCAAGGTCTTCAACAATCCGTCGTACAAGAACTTCAGCCCGCGCGCCGGCTTCGCGTGGGACGTGACCGGCGACGGCCGCACGGCGGTGCGAGGCGGCGCCGCGATCCTGTACGACGTCGCGACGTTCGGGTCGGCGATCATCGGCCTCAACTGGCCGTACAGCTCCACCGTCCGCAGCTCCACCAACTTCCAGATCCCCCTGGTCTTCCCGTCGGGCCCGGGCGGGCGCACGGCATCGGGCATCGACTTCAACATCAACCAGCCGCGCAGCCTGCAGACGAACGTCTCGGTCGAGCG
>Ga0187893_10004155_pt1 | contig 28045 bp, 29 predicted proteins | sample MA1701074metaG_FD_139574 | JGI IMG/M metagenome (GOLD analysis project Ga0187893, IMG submission 139574) | White microbial mat communities from a basaltic lava cave in the Kipuka Kanohina Cave System on the Island of Hawaii, USA - MA170107-4 metaG ... | reverse complement strand
TTACGGGATCGCATCCTGCAAGGTATTGCTGAGATCAATCTGGCACCGGTTGTCCATCGCTGGAAAAAATTCGATGCGTTGTTCGCCTAAAAAGATATGTTTCACTGAAACGATATACTAGTTGGGCGCTCTCTTGGAGCCTATCAAATCCTCTCGCCACTTGGCGCAGGAGGAATGGGAGAGGTCTACAAGGCCAAGGATAGTCGTCTCAATCGAACAGTTGCCATCAAAATCCTGCCCCGTCATCTTTCCGAAAGGGTCGATCTGCGCCAGCGCTTTGAACGCGAGGCGCGGGCGCTGGCCAGCTTCTCTCATCCTCACATTTGTCCTATTCACGACATTGGAAAAGAAGACGGAATCGACTTTCTGTTGATCGAGTATCTGGAAGGGGAAACCCTCGCCGCCAGACTGAGGAAGGGAGCCCTTCCCCTGGAGCAAGCCTTACGGTATGCGATCGAGATCGCCCAGGCATTAGATGAGGCACACCGGCATGGTGTGATTCACCGAGACTTGAAACCGGGCAACGTCATGCTGACCAAGTCAGGGGCCAAGCTGTTGGACTTTGGCTTGGCGAAGCAAGGTGGAGCGCGCGCTCCTGAGCGCGTTGATGAGGGTGCGCAGAGCGCCCGCTCCACCGAGAGTCTCACCGAACAAGGGATGATTCTGGGAACACTGGAATACATGGCCCCGGAGCAGGTAGAAGGGAAGCAGGCGGATGCAAGGACCGACATCTTTGCCTTTGGAGTTGTCCTCTACGAGATGGTGACGGGCAAAAAGCCGTTTAACGGAGAAAGCAAGGCGAGTCTCGCGGCAGCGATTCTGTCGTCAGATCCTCTACCCATCAAGAGCATTCGGTCTTCTGCGCCGATAGCCTTGGAACGGGCGCTAGGAAAGTGTCTGAAAAAAGACCCGGAGGAGCGTTGGCAGACTGCCCGTGACCTGTGCGGCGAGCTCAAGTGGGTCCTTGAGGACTTGGCGAACTCTGGAACTTCGGCAGCTCCAAAAACACGACAGGAAAGCACTCGACAGGCAAAGCGAGCGATGCGTTGGGTTGGCATCGCTGCCGCCCTGGCTCTCGCGGCAGCAGGGGCACTTTGGCTTTATTATGCGACGACGGCTCAGAGTCTTCCTCCGATGAAGGTGGTTCGGCTCACTACCTTCCCAGGGCTGGAGACCGAGCCTGCTCTCTCTCCAGATGGAAAAATGGTGGCCTTTGTTTGGAACGGGGAGAAACAGGACAATCGGGACATCTATGTAAAGTTCACCGACTCCGGAGTTCCCCTGCCCCTAACAGACGATCCGGCTGATGATCTGAGCCCAACCTGGTCACCCGACGGCCAATCCATCGCTTTCCGGCGTGAATCCGCGAACACAGGAGGGATCTACATCGTGCCTTCGCTGGGAGGGGTAGCGCGAGAGCTGTCTCGCCTGAATGCGGTGGCTCCTGAACCACTCATGGGCACTGGTAACACCAAAACCCTCGACTGGTCTCCCAACGGAAAGTACATCATATCGTCTCAGCGACCTTCCAGCGCGCTTCCACCATGCCTCTTCTTGCTAGCCGTCGATACGGGTGCGAGAAAGCCTTTGACATCCGGATCGGCTGATTTTTTCCCGGCGTTCTCGCCGGATGGCGAGAGCCTGCTCTTCACCCGCATGGGCCAGTCTCGTTCCGATATCTACCGTGTTGCCCTTGCGGGCGGAGAACCTCAACCAGTCACCTATGAGCATGACAAGAATTCTCTATCCGGAGTGTGGACCACCGACGGCAAGGAGATCATTTTCACAGGCAATTGGTATGAGGGCGGTTTGTTCAGAGTTAACGCTTATGGAGGGAAACCTCAGCCTCTAACTCAGGGTGGCCAATTCGGCTACTATCCGTCAGTTTCTCGTCAAGGCCATCGGCTTGTTTATGGCGAACAGACCTATGACACGGATATCTGGCGACTCGATTTGACTTCAGCTCAGACTGGCAAGCCCCCTTCCCTCACCCGATTCATCTCTTCTTCTCAGCGGGAGGACACAGCGCAGTTTTCCCCAGACAGTAAGAAGATTGTGTTCGATTCGAACCGCTCCGGAAACTGGGAAATCTGGGTCTGTGACAGTGACGGCCGGAACCCTGTGCAGTTGACCTCCTTCGGCGCGCCCTATACGACGGGAACACCCCGCTGGTCTCCAGACGGTGCATCTATTGCTTTTGATTCTCGCCCCGGGGGTCAATCCGATATTTTTGTGATTAATACTGAAAGCCGGGCGCAACGCAATCTCACTGACGAGGCGTATGAAAACCTTGCACCGAGTTGGTCCCGAGATGGACGATGGATCTATTTCGGTTCGAACCGAGGGCGTGATGGAAAGTGGCAGGTATGGAAAATGCCAATCGAAGGTGGTCAACCAATTCAAGTCACAAAAATGGGAGGATTTGAGGGCTTTGAATCCTTCGATGGTAGCACTGTCTATTATTCGAAGCTGGACGCCCGGAACGAGATTTGGAGAGTTCCCACGGGTGGAGGCGAAGAGACGCGCCTCGTCGATAACACTTTGTGGAGGTACTGGACAGTTGGAGAGAAGGGAATTTATTTCAACACTCGCGAGGAGCGCTTCCTGAACGTCGACTTCATTGGTTTCTCGGGTCGGAAGGTCATTCGATTAGCTCGCTTCGAAAGGAGTCCGGCCAAGGACGGTCACGCGGGCCTTACGCTTGCCCCCGATGGGCGCTCGCTCTTGTGGACACTGCCGGAAGGCTACAACAGTGACATCATGCTGCTGGAGAATTTTCGGTAGTCGTGAGAGCGAGCAGCACAGCAGATCGCCGCTCGGAGAGTGGCTCCGACGTTAGGTCTTTGACTACGTCATCGTATTGATGAAATTAAGGACTAAGGCAGCCTACTTAATTCTTCAGCATGGAATGTACCGCAGCAATGACTCGTTCCTCCACTCCTGCCGCCAGCGGCGCCGCCCAACCGTAGAAAAGAACGTTGCCGGTCGCTCCCGGCACACCCGGCCCCTGATCGGCGTCCCACCCAGCTTCATAGCCTCCCTCCTTGAGGACGCGCTCCGAGGGGATGTAACAAGGAACCTCGTTCGCATAGGCAACAGGCCACGTGCGATCAGCCCCGAGCTCCCGTTTCAGCCGCAGCGCATAGTCGACGCCAACCTCTCCAGCCAAAGCGATGAGGGTGAGATCCTTCCCAAACCGCCAAATCTGAATCGGTAAGGGAACTTCGCTCGGCAGTTTTCCTGTGTCCATCTGCTCTAATACGTAACGAGCATGCCGCTGCCGGTAGGAAATCCGGCTTTGAGAAAGTTCGAGGTACTTTTGCCGCGAAGGAATCTCAGCCAATGGCAGCATAATCTCGCGATAAGTGGTTCTCAGCGGCCCTCGGATCTTGCGTCGCGGGCCCTTGAGGGTAGCAAGGACCTCTGCTGATAAAGCTTGCCCATGCAGCTCTGCCTGTCTGACTCCCCCTTGGGGCTGCGGATCAATCTCGCCGGCGCAACCGGTGGCGTAAAGCGCAGTCGAACCGGGAAGCTGCCGATCAATCTCCGCCGCGACTACGCCGGCGTAATCCGGATGATACTTATAGAAGCCCTCCTGCCCATTGCGGATCGAGGTGCGGTGGCAGGCGTAGGTGAACACCACGGCGCGCGGCACGCCTTGGGTCGACTCGATGAGAAGAACAGGCACGTCCGGATCAGACACTCCCGCAGGGTTGGACCCGAAATCGTAGCTCCCATCAGCCTTGGGCACGCGCCGGTTCACACCGAAGGATGCCTTGCCTCGACCGAAAGAAAGCTTCGCCGGTTGCAGGTCGGCGAGCGCACGAGTGATCGCGTCCAAGGTCTGGTCTCGCACTCGATCGGACGCGACGTTCAGCTTCCGCATCTCATCTTGGTTGAGACCCCAGGAGATTCCGGGATCGAAACCCCTCGGCAGCGCAGGACCACTGTGCGTGTGGGTCGCGATCAGCATCAGATCGCGTTCTTCGATCCCATGTCGTTTGCGCACTGCCTCCACGATCTCGCGATGCTGCTCGCGGGTAAAAATGTGTATGTCGGTGCTTACCAGAACGCGGCGGTGTTTTGCCTTGTCTTCGAGCGCGAGAGCTCGAGTCCAGAGATCGGCTGCAACCCCCTCGGCGGGTCTGTTCCGATGGCCATATCCGCCCAGCCAGCCCAGCTCCTCGGGCGTGATTTTTGCCTTGGCGGCCCCGGCTCGAAATTCTTGAGAGAATCCAAGCTGAAACGAGCCCAGCAAGGCAATGAGGATGATGCTATGAAACCCGCTTGGTAGCCCGAGTGCCAGGTTCCAACAATGGGACTTGGGGTGTTCGAATGACAATTGGGTGTCCTTCCAAGAATGAGGGTGCTAAAACTCCGAAGTCGAGACAGGAAAGGCTTTTCGGCAGGACGAGATTAGCATAGATTGTCCGCGGAAACGCGCCACGAGACTCAGGGCCGTGCCTCATATCAACCAGGGGAATACCTGCCGCAGGTATTCCAAACTCACCGAAGGAAGACCATGAAGAGTACTAGCATTGCTGCCTACGAACGTCCTGCCCGGGTTGCGTCTTACGACGCAGACATGGACGTGATGCATCCCAACCGTCACAAGATGGTGGATATTGCTCTTGAGATTCTTCCCTTCGACCCAAGGGAGCCGATCACTGCGCTGGATTTGGGGACGGGCACCGGATTCTTCACCGCTAAGTTTCTGGAACGGTATCCTCAAGCACGTGTGATCAGTGTGGATGGATCCAACTCAATGGTGGAACTGGCCCGTACGCGATTGGCCACTCGGGTAGAAAGAGTCGATTTCCGCATCGGCGACTTCCGCAAGCTTCAAGCGATCGTTCCCGAGAGCGCGCAGGGGGAAGTCGCCTTTTCCTCCTATGCGCTGCATCATCTCAATCACGGCGAAAAGAGGGAAGTCATCAGCCAGGCACTCCGCTTCCTGAAACCAGGTGGATGGCTGATCAACGCCGATATCGTCAGCAATGAGAGCAAGGTGATAGAGGAGCGCGTTCAGCAGGTCCGGGTTGAGGGCATTGTCCGTCGTGGTCATGCCATCGATCCGCGCTTCAGGGATGCCGCATCCACCCGCGAGTTTCTCGATCAGCTTGAGGCAACCGATGGCGACCAGCCTCTTACCCTAGCCCAAGATCTCCAGGTCTTCAGGGAAGCCGGATTCATCCACAGTTCTGTGTTGTGGTCGGAGTATCGAGAAGTGGTTATCGGCGGACGAAAGTAGGCAGCTTGTCGGGGAGAGGGCCCACTTATGAAACGTAGAGAGTTTATGGGTGCACTCGGGACCACTTTGGCAGCAACCTCTATTCCCCTAGCGTTGGCCGCTGAGCCCGGCAAGCTGCACATCATCACCCTGAGCTTCGATGATGGGTTCAAGAAATCCTTTCTTCGCACTGCGCAGATCTACGAGAAGTTCGGTCTTTCGGGTTGTTTCAACATTGTCGCTGGAGCTCATCTACCCGAAGTCGTCGTGGTCGATGACTACATGCCAAGAGAACAGTTTGGCGATTTCGGCGTTTGGAACGAGCTTCAGGATCGTGGTCACGAGGTCATGATTCATGGTTACCAGCATGCCCATCTGGCGCGCCTGCCGTTGGAAAAAGCAAAAGAGCTGGTGCTCAAGAGCCTTGATGTTTTCTCAAAGGAACTGCGCGGCTTTGACCCGAAGAAGGCCGTGTTCAACTTTCCGTACAACGAATCGACTCCAGAGCTGGAGGAGTGGCTTCCATCAGTCGTGATGGCCTTCCGCGCTCGTGGAGGGACGTTGAACCCGGTTCCAGGACCCAATACATCGAAGGTCACCACCGGAGGCTGGGGCCCTGGCAACGCCGAAAAGCATGTGGATGAGACCATAGACAAGCTACTGGGACAGCCCGAAGGATGGATGGTTTACAACCTGCATGGCATGGACGAGGAAGGTTGGGGACCGATACGTCCGGCCTATCTGGAAAAGCTCTTGGGCAGGCTTCGCGAGATTGACTCTGTGCGAATCATTCCAACCGGCCGGGCCTTGATGCAGGCGAAAGCAGGAAGCTTTAGCAACCGATGAGTGCAGGTCGGAAGGGAGACTGGTTGAGCAGAGAAACGGTCGATGCTGTGATTGTCGGAGCGGGGGCTTCTGGCGGAGTCGTTGCCCACGAGCTAGCGCATGCCGGGCTGCGCGTCGTCATGCTGGAGCGAGGCCCGCAGTTGAATGTGAAAGACTTTCAACTGCACGATGAGATGATTTCGAACAGCAAAGGGCACCTGTTTCCCGCCTTCAACGGCTTGGACCACCGCCATCCGCGCGAGTTCCGCCACACTTCGGCCGAAGCCTTTCGAAAAATCTTTCCCGAGGATGGGAGTTATCCGCTGCTTGCCGCGGTCGTCGGTGGAGGGCAACTTTTTTTTGGAGCCTTGATGTGGCGATTTCTTCCAATCGACTTTCGCGCCCGAAGCACCTATGGCCCAATGGAAGGTTCGACGCTGGCTGACTGGCCGCTGAGCTACGACGAGCTGGAACCTTTCTATGACAAAGCCGAGTATACGTTGGGAGTGGCGGGCGAGGAGGGCGATCCGTTTGCCGGCAAACGGAGCCGGCCCTTTCCGCTTCCACCCGTCGATCTCCAGCCGGGCGATCTGCTGGTGAAGAAGGCTGCCCAGAAGCAGGGCTATCATCCCTTCACCGTTCCGCTGGGCATTGCCACCCAAAAGTTCAAGGACCGCAATCCGTGTGTCCGGCACCCTTGCTGCAATGGATTCATCTGCGAAATTGGGGCCAAATCGACAATGGTCACGGCGCTGCTCCCGTCGGCGCTGGCGACCGGAAACTGTCAGCTCGTCACCGAAGCGGTGGTGAAGGCAGTTACCACGGACAGTCGAGGACGTCCGAATGGCGTCAACTATTTCGACAAGTCCGGAAAGCTGACGAGCCAGCCGGCGCGGCTTGTGATTCTGGCTGCTTCCGCCACCGAGACTCCGAGGTTACTTTTGAACTCACGATCGCGCTGGTTTCCGAAAGGGATCGGTAACCGGCACGATTGGGTGGGCCGAAATCTCATGGATCACATTGGTCCCAGCGTCGTGGGTTTGTTCAACGAAACAACCAACGACGGAATCGGGCCCGGGCCCGGCATCGCCATCAACGATTTCTATGGCAAGAATCCCGGGTTCGCCGGAGGCGGTGTCATCTATAGTCGCACCGAAGCACTTCCCATGGCGTTCGCGAATGTGCGCCCGCCCGGAGCGCCGATGTGGGGGAAAGCCCACAAGAAATTCCAGCGGGACTATTTCCGCCGTCAGCTGCGGTTGTGGGTGCCAGGCGAAGCCCGGCCCAGGTTTGAGAATCGTGTCGATGTTTCGCCAACGGTACGCGACGCCTGGGGTATTCCCGTCTCGCGCATTACGCACAGCTTGCATCCGAATGATTATCAACTGTACGACTTCTTCCGCGGAAAGATGATCGAACTGCTGAAGGAGGCCGGGGCCACCGAAGTCATCTCGCGTCCCGCAGGCAAGGGTGGTGTGGACGCCCACCAGTGCGGCACTTGCCGGCTAAGCAACGATCCCAAAACCTCGGTGGTCAATCGTTACGGCCAGGTCCACGACGTCGACAACCTCTTCATTGTGGATGGCAGCCTGCTGGTAACGGCCGGCGGGCGGAACCCGGCACTCACCATCCAGGCTCTCGCCTTCTGGGCTTCCGACTACATCGTGCGCCAGTGGAAAGCGGGAAGCTGGAGAGGAGGGGGAGCCTGACCATGACTCTGTCGCGGCGCGGTTTCATTTTTCTGTTGAGCGCTCTGCCGTTCGCTCCCCAGGCTGGGCTGGCGCAATCCAGTTTGACGGGTGGAGATCAGACTCGCTCATTCGACGACACCGAGCGCCGACTTCTCGGAGGCTTATGTGAGCAGATCTTCCCCCAAGATGAGTTTCCCGGCGCCATAGAGCTGGGTGTACCCAACTTTATCGAGCGCTGCCTGCGTGAAGGACATGCCGACTGGACCGGAATCTACCGATCCGGGTTCCGCTCGGCGGAGGCTTCCAGCCGCAGTGTCTATGCAAAGGGACTTCTCGAGCTTTCTTTTGACGAACAGACCCGTTTGCTGGAACGCATGCAGGCTGGTGATCTGCCGAAAGCCGATTGGCCCTCAGTGGCAGCGAAGGACTTTTTCCGCATGATCCGAGACCACGCTCTGCAAGGCGCCTACAGCCACCCGAAGTACGGCGGCAACCGCGATAAAGGAGCTTGGGACATGATCGGCTACTACGATTTCTGGGTGGAGTGAAGGGCTGCGAAGGTACATACAACCCTTTTGGTTTAATGCATTTTGTGTGGTGCTGAACAGCTGTTTGAGTCCATGCCGAGGGTGGGCTGAGGGGCACCTCAAGCGAAGAGATGCACAGAGATATTCACTCTAATTTGTAGAACTCTCTAGTTCACTGCTGAGAGGCTTCGCATGGGACATCATCATCGATCACGTCGGGAAATCCTCAGGTCGATTCCAGTGCTCACCACGGGCAGCCTGCTGCTACCGCTCCGTGTCTTGTATGGCCAGCGTCCAGACACTCGAACACCAGGTGTCATCCGAGGCTCATTGCGTGACGCGGCCACGGGCGAACCGATAGCAGCCAAGATTCGAGTCACGGATGTCGCATCCGGAGAAGCGTACTTTCCCGCTGGTTCCATCAAGACCATGCCCCAAAAGACGGCTCCCGGGGTAAAGCACTATTTCTATGCGAAGAACTCGTATGAGATCGCCGTTCCTCCTGGAAGATATCAAATCGAAGTCGTGCGAGGGATTTCGCATAACGCTGCCATCGACCACACCGAAGTTGGCGCAGGGATCACTCACGTGATCGACTTCGCAGTGCCAGTGCTGAAGGACCTGCATGCTCTGGGCTGGTATTCGGGCAATACGCACACGCACTATCACCTCGAAATCGACGAAGATCCTGACGACCGGCTGCGCATGGTTCCTCCAGCCGAAGCTTTGGATGTGAGTGTCATCAGCTATCTCATCCGAAACGATTCGCCTTACATCACCAACAAATACCCGATTGGACGTCTCCCCGAATTTTCTCGCGATGGCACGCTAATGGACATGGGCGAGGAAGCCAGGAATAACAGGACCTTCACCGGGTTTGGATATGGCCACTGCCTCTTTCTGAATATCCCGCGACTCATCGAGCCAGTCTCCACCGGGCTGCTGTCTCGCAACCCGAAAGCCCCCGATTTCCCGACGCTCTCGATGCTATGTGCGGAGGCACAGAAGATCGGAGGAACGACGGTGTGGTGTCACAACGGCTCTGGAATGGAGATGCCCATAGCGGTCGCGTTGGGTCACGTGAACGCCTACAACCTGGCTGACGGGCTCGCAGCCGATTATGCAAGCTACTATCGATTGTTGAACTGCGGATTTCGACTCCCCGCTTCTTCCGGTACCGACTGGTGGATCTATGATCACAATCGTGTGTTCGTGAAGGTGGAAGGATCCTTCACTTACGATTCGTGGATTGCCGGCTTGCGAGCCGGGCGCACCTTTGTCTCCAACGGACCCCTGCTCGAGTTCTCAGTCAACGGTAAAGAGCCGGGACAGAGCTTTGAAACTTCAGGCTTGCTTCGGATCTCTGCCAAGGCCGTCTCACGCCTTCCTTTCGAAAGGCTTGAGATCGTTTGCAATGGCGTGGTCGTGGCGGATCAGAGTGCAGTCGATCAGCGTGAGGCCAAGCTGGAGAGAGAAATTGTTGCGGGCACTGGAGGTTGGGTAGCAGCGCGCGTGTCTGGCGGTTCTAAAACCCACGCCGGTTATCCAGTTTTTGCGCACACGAGCCCTGTCTACTACAAAATTCCGGGCACGCCGGCCCGCAAGGCCAGTGCCGCTGGTGAGTTTGTCGACGAAATCGAGGAATCCATGCGTTTCGTGCGGAAGAACTATCGCTTCGCTAGCGAAGCCGACAGAGCCCTTGCCCTGGGTCGATTTGAAGAAGGCAAAAGAGTTTACGCGAAGCTGGTTTCAGAAGGTCTTTAAGCCTGCTCGCAGGAAGCGGTCCCTTTCAACCCATCATAAGAACTCAGTCTGGAACCGATCAAAGGCGACAACGCAGACTTGCTGAAGTTCGTCCTTGCAGTGAACGAGGACTAGGCATTGCTTGCTTTGCTCCGTGGGTGTACGCGGGTCACTCCTGCGGACAAATGGCCGTGTTCAGGGTTTATTTGATGCTTCAGAGATCCGTTGGAATGCCATTATCGACCTTAAGCCCGAGTCGTGTTGCTACGCAGGCAGGCTTAAACCTTGGATACGATCCTGGCTTGGAGAAACATCACCCCTTGTCCCTAGCTCCGGAAATAGCTGGAACCCAACCCCATCCACTGAGGCCTCTCCTTTGATCTAGGCGACCCCCATTCAATCGGTCGCCTGTCCTGACCCCAGCCGGTTCCTTCATGGTGGAAAGGTCGGTGCTTGTCGCATCGCTTTCCTTCTTGCCCAGGCTCTGCCATCATGCCTTCCTTTTGGGGGAGCAAACTGATGAAGCCGTTGAAGAGGATCGTCTGCTGGATCATCGGTCACAACTGGCTCCCTTCGCACTATGACATGGCGCACTTCCGAGGGGGGAGATGGGAATGTGGCCGGTGCGGGAAGTCTGCGTTCGGGCTGAAGCAGTAGGTCCTCAGGTAGGCCCGGCTGCGAAAACTCTTCCAAAGAGACCTTCAAGTCTTTTCGAAATCGCACGGATTATCGAGTCTCAACCACTTTCTTTCCTGCCCATCGGTCCCACCACTCCTAGCACGCCTAAGCCTGCTTGATGCTCGCCGCTTTCAGGAGGGCGCTTCCAAACCCTCCAGGCCGGTGGCCGCTGACAAGCCACGCGGTCACCCTGATCCCGTCATCGATAGTTTGTTGAACCAGTCTGGAACAGGTACGATCCAGACGTATTCGGTACTACCAAGCAAATCACTTTGAGACACGAAGGTTGAGAAATGAATGGCTGAGTTCTTCAGAACAATGCTGAGGTGCGGAAGCAAGGGCAGGGAATTCATTGCCCGCTGATAAGGTGCAACACCAAGGGCGCTCGAGTTCGTAGCACAATCCTTCCGAATCCATCGAAAACCACTGCGGACACAAGGTAAGCACGATGCAAAACAGACTCAGAAGCAGTGTCATCGCAACAGGCCTTTCGGTTCTTCTGGCCGTCTTGACGATTCAGGGACAGGAGACTGCTCAACCACCGAGACGGCGCATTGGTCTCGCGCTGAGTGGTGGAGGAGCGCGCGGGCTGGCGCATATCGGAGTGCTGCGATTCCTGGAGGAGCACCGCATTCCCATAGACCGCATTGCTGGCACCAGTATCGGAGGGCTGTTGGCGGGCCTGTACGCCACAGGGCGCAGTGCTGCCGATCTGGAGAAGACCGCTCGAAGCACCCGGTGGAACGACCTTCTGCGTTCGGCCCCGAGTTACGAAGATCGTCCCGTGGCGGAGAAGCAGGACTGGAATCGGATTGGAGGACAGTGGACTCTCCGGTTTGGTAAGAAGCTTTCCTTTCCGGCGGGAATCAATTCCGGACAGCAACTGGCGCTCATGCTGAGCCGGGAAACGATTGCCTATTCCGGAGTGCAAAGCTTCGATGACCTGCCGATTCCATTCCGCTGTGTCGCCACGGATCTTCGAACGGGCGATGCCTTTGTATTGCAGGAAGGTTCTCTACCCAAAGCGCTGCGTGCCACACTGTCTCTTCCCGTAATTTTCACTCCCGTGGATTGGGAGGGGCGGGTTCTCATCGATGGGGGGCTCGTCAACAACCTGCCCACGGACGTTGTGCGCGATATGGGCGCAGAAGTTGTCATTGCCGTTACTCTCAGAGCTCCAACGGCTGAAACCGCGGAACTCAAGACCTTCACTGACGTTCTGCGTCAATCCGTCAGCATCGCCACACTTCAGAACGAACGGCTGAAGGCTCAGCTCGCCGATCTCGTTATCGCTGTGCCACTCGACAGTCGATTGTTCCTGGATTCCGGAAATGTGTCCGCAACCATTGAGAGTGGGTACCGCGCAGCTCTGCAGAATGGCGAAGCGCTCAAGGCGCTTTCTCTTTCACAGCAGGAATGGGAGACCTATCTCCAGATCAAAAACTCTCGCCGGCGCACCGGTCGAACTTCAGGATCCCTGGTTGCGGTCAGATCGCCGCAGCCCAACATCCAGGCAGATGCTACAGAAGAACTGAACCGCAAGTCAGGCTCGCTGGTCTCACAGGAAAAGCTGGAAGACAACCTGACGGGACTGACCGCCGCAACCGGCCTGCCGAGTGCGTCCTACCGCTGGCAGAGCGCGCCCGGAACGGAGGGCTACCGCGTCGATCTGGAACCGAGGCCGGACCGCTTGTTCCTGCTCCGGCCCACTCTCTTCTATGGGTACTCCAAAGGGGAGCCTGACCGGTTTACCTTGCGGCTCAACAGTACGGCGATCTTGAAGGATGCCTACAAGTCTCGCTTTCTGACCGATCTCTTCATCGGTTACAACCCCGGCATCCGCGCGGAGTACTACCATCCGTTCGATGGCAGTCCGTTTTTCATAGCTCCGGGACTGCAGGTTCAGCGCACCACTTACCCCTCGTACAACGCATCGACAAGGGTTGACTCCACACGCAACCGGTTTGCCGGATCTCTCTATTTCGGCGTCGGGACCTGGCGGTACGGGCAGTTGCGGATGGGTGCAGAGGCGGGCTACGACGATTACAGCGAACCGCCCACGCCGGGCACGGTTGCCACGAGGAATACCGCATTCTTCAATCCCGAAATAGTGGGGAGCCTGAACACGCAGGATTCCGGGGAACTCCCAACTCGCGGAACCCGCATCAACGGGTCTCTCGGCTGGAGTGCCCGCGAACGTTCGTTCCCGTTCCTAAAAGCTGACTTTGATCACTTTCAGCCTCTCGGGCGCGCCGGCACTTTTTCTCTGTTCACCCTCGGCAATATCGGCAGCAGCTTTGGGCGGAGGCTTTCTTTCTACGACCAGTTCACCGTCGGCGGTCTGACGCACCTGGACGCCTATCGATATCAGGAGTTTCGCACAGACTCCGCCCTAACAGCAGGGGGCGGGCTCATTTATCGCGGAACGAACCCCAGGAATATTGCGTTTCGGCCCTTCCTGGCGGCTTGGTATGAAGCGGCACGGCTGGATCTCAGCGAGGAAGGCTGGCAAACCCATCAGAGTACCTCCGTAGGTGTGTTTGCACCGACTCCGCTGGGTGTTACGGGCTTGATTCTGAGCTTCAATGAAAAGGGAGAGGCCCGGTTTCGCTTGTCGCTAGGCAGTTTTTGGAATCGACCCTGAAGCATCCATTCTTGCGGCTGGCATGCGATGGTTTCGCCGACGTGGCTCGATGGAATCCAAAGAGGAAGTGACTGCGAGGGTTGCTCACTAGAACCAAGAGTGGAAGCGGCGTCCCGCCGCTTTCTTCCCAGCGCAAGCGGCAAAGTGCCGCTTCTACTTTCCACGGCGGTCGGGTGGGCCCGGTGTTAATCGCAGCAACATAAGTGAGCGACAAAATTCCCTCCTTAGACAAGGAGGAACGGCGATGGCACAAGCCAGCGCGGGGTGGTTGGAACCCGCGTGGGGACGCACGACCCCAGCCAGGGCCTGGGGCCCTGGCATCCCCTCCTCAACGGAGGAGGGGGGCTCTGCGACGTTGGTGACTTGTGTCGCTGTGCTTAGACGAACGCTGACTCGCCGGCGACGGTTCGCGGACCATCAGGCTCGGACGCCTTCGACAATGCTGAGGGGACACTTGGTCGGCACAACACGAGTCATCCTCAACCCGGCCCGCGCGAACATCGCTCCGAATTCCTTCTTCGTGCGCTCACGACCTCCGATGATGAGCATTTGAATGTCGAGGAGCTTGCCCCAATTCGGATCGTTGCCGGGAGGAATGACGTTGTCTACAACGAGGACCTTTCCCTTCTCGTTCATGGCGGCGCGGCAGTTCTCAAGGATCTTCACGCACTGGTCATCGTTCCAGTCGTGGAGAATGTACTTCATAATGTAGGCATCGCCGCCGGCCGGCACACCTTCGAAAAAGCTTCCTGATTCGAGCCTGCAGCGCTCAGCGATGCCTTTTGCGGTTACATGCTGGTCCTTCTGGGCACGGCCAATGACCGAGGGCTGGTCGAACAACACGCCCTTCAGCTTCGGGTTCGCTTGGAGAATCGTGGCCAGGAGGCTGCCATGTCCGCCGCCGATATCGATCAGCGTTCGAACTCCGGAGAACTTATACGCCGCCGCGATGGTAGGGTTCTCGGTACCAGAGAGGCTGGTCATCGATTCGCCGAAGACTTCCAGGTCCTCGGGGTGCTTCTCGAGATACTCGAAGGGCAGAACGCCGTGTGCTTTAAGGAACGGTATCTCGCCGCTTGTCACTCCATAAAGCAGCTCCTCCCACGCGTCCCAGGTGTACTTCTCGTTGATCATGAGCGCCCAGCCGCGCAGGGAGGCGGGGACGCCTGTCTGGAGTGTAGCGCCTAGCGGCGTGAGTTTGAACCGCCCGCCCTTGGTTTCAGCGAAGACGCCGACACTCGCCAGCGCACGGAGGACACGGTAGAGCGCCGGCGCGTGAACGCCAGCTGCAGTGGCCAAATGCGCGGCAGTCCGCGGGCCGTCCTCGAGCAGGTCGGCCAGTTTCAGTTTCGCGGCGATGTAGGTGAGACGTGCAACCCAGTATCCGATCGTGAGGTTCAGCATGACGGCTTGTGGTGGCGGCTTTTTGGCCATGGGACATGTCTCCTCTGAAATGAATCTGTTTTTGTGCTGTCTAACCATCCCGCTTCAACCGCCCGCCGCCGTTGCTGGCGACAGATCGGCTTCGGGATGCGGGGTCCGGCAGCGTTTCTGACAGCAGGTCTTGTATCCAGCCGCTCTTGGCCCAATCCAACACGGAATTCCCTTTGCCATCTCTGAGTGCCGGGCTGATGCCAAGTGAAAGAAAGTACCCGATAATCTTTTGTTGAGCGGCTCTAGCCTGTTCCGCGCCGCTTCCGCCCCGCCCTGTGTTTTGCACGGCAAGGTGAAAGGGCGTTGACCCGGTTTTGTTCCTTAGCATCGGATCACTCCCCGCTTCGAGAAGGCATTTTACGGCAGCGGCACATCGCGTACGAACAGCGCGGTGCAAGGGAGCAGCACCATTCTTGTCCTGTGCATTGATGTCAGCGCCCGCGTCGAGCAAGCAACGGAGAGTCTTCACTTGCCTTTTGGCATCCCACGCGGGGCCATTGATATAACCATCGGCTGCGTAGTGCAATGGGCCGCTATGACGATGGTTCCCGGCCGCGCTTGGGTCGGCTCCGGCGTCGAGCAATACTTCGACAATCTCAACGCGATAACCAGCGGCAGCCAGGTGCAGTGCCGTATCGCCGGCGTAAATCCAGTGAAAGATCTGCGACGTGTAAAGTCTGGCCTCTTCGATGAGGCTGGTTGCCAGGCCGCTATCCGCCTTTAGCAGTTCCCTTGCTCCCGTGCGGTCGTCTTCAAGTATGGCTGTAAGCAGGGTATCCATGGAAAATCGTTGCTCCAACTCAATGTCGTGTAAGGACTCTGGCGAATAGATCACCTCAACAGGTGCCGCTCCTACTTGGTGACCACGATGAACTGAAGTGGCCATCGTCAGGAGAAAATTAGCCGCCGTCTGGTCGGAGTCGAAAGTGGGCGGCTCCAGCCCTTGGTGCCTGCCATCGCGTGTGGCAATGAACCCTCCGACGTCGACGCCATCGATCTCGACCACGACGCCCGTGCACGTGCGGGCGCGGCCCCGAGTCGAAGGGAGAGCCTGGGGCTGGCCTGAACTTTTCGTTTCCGTCGTTGAGCAACACGCTGATCTTTGACGTCTCATGGTTCGCGACGACGAGGTCAACATCCTCATCCTAGCTCCATTTGCAGGGTGATCCGACTTGTCGGCCCAACGACTCCAGGTTCAGCCGCGCCGGCGTCTTTGGTCGGCTGGAACGCGTGAGACTCATCAAGGCCTCCCTCCAGCATTCGCACGAGCCCGAAATGAGGGTCACTACGAAATAGACGCTGCTCGCCGCCTGGTACTGATCAGCGTTACGGGCATTGTTGGGCGGCCGCCACCTCTCAGCAGGCCCTTCCACTTCGATACCAATCGGGCCTTAGCTGTGCTGCAGGCGTCTGTAGGCTGCGTCCCCCGTCTTCTTAACCACGGCCAGTCCCAGACGGTGAGCGTCGAGAATCGCCGATCGCACCAACTCCGCGGTGACCGGCATCGGCATGTTGCCGGCAAAGGGGAACGCCAACGTGCTTTCGCTGACTACCTCGAGCGCACTCTTGTCGCCGGCATCGAGGGAGAGTTGACCGAGATGGACCGGCAGACCGACGGTCGCGAAGAACTCGGCGACTCTGGCAGCCTCGTCGGGGCGCGACTCCATCATCAGTTGAGCGAGTGTACCCATGGCGACCATCTCGCCGTGGAGATAGTTCGCGTGCACCTGCGGGATGGCGGTGTAGCTCTGCGCTACGGCATGCGCGACGGCGAGGCCTCCACTCTCGAAACCGAGCCCACTCAACAACGTATTGGCTTCGACAACCGTTTCGAGCGAGTCGTTCACTGTGTTCGCTGCCACCGCCGCGGCGGCTGCACGGCCCTCCTTGAACAGCGTCTGGGCGCACACCTCGCCTATGGCGCAGGAAGCGAGTGTGGGGCGGGCGCCGACGGTCGTGACCGCCGCCGGGTTCAGCAGGCAGACGCGCGCCTCGTACCAAGTGGCCATGGCGTCGCCCATGCCGGCAACGAGGTAGCGCTCCGGCGCTGCCGCGATGATGCCGGTGTCAACAACGACGAAGGCCGGACTGTTGGGGTAGAACTCTGCTCCGGTGCAAATCCCCTCGGGAGAGTAGAGGACCGATAGCGCCGAGCAGGGTGCGTCGTTGGAAGCCAGCGTCGGCACAATGACCACCGGCGTACCCAGACGAAATGCCACGCCCTTCCCAGTGTCGATGCACTTGCCGCCGCCCGCGGCGATCACGCAGTCGATTCTTTCCTTCGACAACGCCTCGACGTGGGCCGTGATTTCCTCGATGGAGCACTCGCCCCGAAAAACGCCGACGACGAACTCGATGCCGGCAGAGCGCAGGCCGTCCAGCAACTGCACTCCCTCGTTGCGGCTTCCTCGCTCCGACATGAGCAGCGCAAGCCGCTTTGCCCGCATCAGTGACAGATATCGGCCCACGCCGCGAAGCACGCCCCGGCCCTGTATATAACGTTGCGGCGAGATGAAGACACGCGGCAGGGGAAAGTTCCCCCGGTCGGATGGAGCGAAGATTTCCTGCGGCAGATAGGCGGTCGATACTTCCATGAACGGGTTCCTCCTGGCTTCTCAAATTCGACGGCGCAATGGCCCCTTCAGTTCTGGGGGCAGGCTCATATGTCCAAGTTAGCTCACCTTACCTTTGGTGGCACTGCCCTCCTGCATGGTGGCGACCGGGTCGTGCGCTCGCAACCAGGCTTCGCGCCGCCGAGGAATAACCAGCATGGTGAGGAAATACATCACTGCAATAAACGCTGGCAGGACAGTGTACCGGGCATCGGGCAGAACGAACCAGAGCACGGTCGCACCCGCGACACGAACGATGATGTGCAAGAGAAAAATATAGCCTCCGAACGCCCAAAAGAACACCGGGAATGAAACACCGAAACAGATTGCCGCAGCCAACGGCAGCCCTTGTGGAAACTGTATGAAGCACACGATGACTAAGGGCATCAGCAAGCCGATAAGACTTACATGCGTCAAGCCGATGAGATTCCCCAGTGCGTTTCCGCGAGTGAAGGGATCCGATCCGACAAGACGGAACAGTAAGATCGCCACAGGAAAAATCGTGAACCCACCAATCATCCAGTAGAACTTTGCGGTTTCAATCGGAAGCAGGGAACCGGAGATCGCCGCAAAACACCAATATAGAAATCCTGCTCCGAAGTAACCAATATTCCACTTGCTGCGCTTCGCAAGATCGATCCGCAAGGCCGTCAGTTGATCCATCTGCGCTCCTTATCCGCGATTCTCGGCGCGTGGATGGGCTCGCATCAGTAAGCTCGGGCGTGCAAACTCTTCCGCTTGACGATGCTGCCATTCAGCGGCGGGCGCGAGAGGGAACGAAGCGACCGACGCGTCCGTCCGACTGCAACGGCGTTAGAACGCCGCTCAAACGCGGTCCGCCTTGATTGCTGGTGGCGCCTCTGTCGCTAACTTGGATTGTCTGCTCTCAGCGGGGAGAAGCGCTCGTCCTCTCGCGTCACCACTGGAAGTGTTCGGCTAGCAGTCAGCCATGAGATTCCAAAGGCGCTCAGGCCAACGCTCTCGCCGTAGAAGACAAAACGGGGAATACTTTGCGTCAGTGCACCGTGTGAGAAGTGGTCAAAGGCCAAGGTGACGATTGATAGCACGATGGCAGAGCCGCACCCTGCGTAGACCGCTGCTCGGAACTTCGCTTGCGGGTAGCCCTTCTTGCGGGCGCGCTGGCAGAAGGCGTGGCAGAAATAGGCCAGGATCAAGAACATCACGGCGGCGGAAGCGCCATGAACGTAGGGAACGAGCGCAGGATGGGTGCCGCACTCGCAGGGGAACAATGCGACGCCCAGCGCCGCAACGGATGCTACCTTACTGAGGATCATCTCGGTCTCGGAGAACCCGTTGTAGGCCAACAGAAACGCAGCGATGGCAAACAGGAAGCCGATGAAGATGCTCTGGGACCATCCTCCTTCGTAGTAGGAGGCGCTGACTGACGCAATTGCGGTAGCTGCGAAAGCGCTCGTGAGCCCCGCAAGACTGAGCGCGACTATCCCAACTATGAGCTTAATCGTGCGATGGTCAATCTCCTGGCGGCTCGGGGCTGTCTGCATCGTATGTGGCTCCTACCACGATCATAGTGCCTGCCTCAGGAAACGCTTCATCTGGTGTAGGAAGAGCTGTCGTGGGGCCCAACGCTCAGGTATCAGCCGTCCGCCGCCGCACACGGCGGGTCGGCTGCATGCCAAGGGTTAGCCGGTCGGGCCAGCTATGTTTCCCTTTGGCGCATAGGATTTGAAAATGGCGTTGGCTTCCGAGATTAGCTTCTCGATCTCCAAGTCGATTCCAGCAAGCGTGAAGCGTTCTGGAAAGACGAGTTGGAAAGTCTTCAGTGCGCCGATTGCCGCTCCGACGGCCATTCGTAGTGCAAACACGATAGTCAAAGGCTCGGCGTGCAAGATACCGACGCTGAAATCGACTTGTCTGTCGGCTTCTGACTTGCGCATCGCGGCCATGACACCGAACTGATTCGGATGAGCTCCAAAGTCGATGAGGTTTTCGCAGATTCCGTGGAGCTCTTTGGCAGTGTTTGCGTCGAGAGCCTCGTGCGTCTGTCTCACCTTCGCAACGGTAAATTCGGACTTACATCGCGATTTTGCGGTATCGTCTTCGTTTCTCCTCAGCCAGATCTCGGCACGTTCCGTACCCTTTGGATCCTTTGCAATGTGTAGGGCATACCAGGTGCATTCAACAGCGGACCGAAGTACCGGGAACGCTTCCGAAGCCTGCCCACTCATTGCAAGCCGGATTCCCGCTAAGAAAGAGGAATGTGATCGCACCATCAAGAAACGGGGAACAAGAAACTCTTCCCGGTTATCTTTTTCAATCACCTCCTCAAACCTTTTGAATAGGGCGTGGACGCGACCGAGCAGGTCATAGACTGCTGGAAACTTGAGTGCGGTGACACGATCGTTGTACTCCGCATCCTTAAAGAAAAGGGACAGTGGATCGTTGCCCCATTCTGGAGGCTTCTTCTCAGTCATACGAGCACCTTCGTTAATCCGGCTAACGCCGCGAATAAGCCGCGAGCAAAGCGCGTAGCGGTTTGCGAGTCGAGCACGCGACGCGTGCGGGCTTGATTCGCTTGTTAGGCAACATACTTTTTGCGCAACTCTTGCAGTTCATTAGGCGGGTTTCCAGTGCTTTGACGCTTTCAGCTTCTTCCTGGCCTCTTCGGAGGTAAAAATCCGAACGTGGCCACAACTCATGCATACAGACGGGCGGATCTTGGCAATTGAGAAGAATTTGCTACCCAATCCCGGGAGCAACTCCTCACCGGCACCCATACCGTACATAAAGTAGTCCTTATACTGATAAATCTCGTTCGAGCCGCATACCGGACAGGGTTTCATATGTACTTCCTCGTTGTCGAGGTCTCGAGTGTCGATATCGAGCGCTGCAGCCAGAGCCTTCTTCGATTGGAGCGAAGCTGACGCGTACTTCTCGATGCGTTGGATAGTCCGCAGATTCAGTCCAGACGCGATAGCCAACTCGTCTTGAGACCAAGATCGCTGCGTGCGGAGCTTGACGACCAAATCAGCGTTAATCTTCATCGACAATCTCGACCGGTTTAGGGACGCGAGCCAATTGTCCTCACGCACGAGGAAAAGTGCTACGGCTTCAGTGCGGCGGCGACCCGGCGATAGTACGACAATCTTACGACACCGTGACACAAAGCCCTGCAACGCGATCTCTTGCCGCCTAACGAGCTGCAAATCAGCTGCGAGCCCCTGCTGAGGCCGCCGCCGATCCAAGACCAATATACCTCCGGCGGCGGCTGAAGCGCTCAGGGGCTCGTCAGCTGCATTTGCGGGCTAGGCCGCATGCTCGGGACGCCTATCGCTGGCCTGCAGTCCCAGCATCGGTGCGCGTCGGGCGGGGGTTCGATGTCCAGCTCTGTCCTAGGAACACAGGCACCTTGTCTTTCGGGAGAATCACGTCGTCGAAGCGGCGTGGAGCGTGGCACGGATTGTCGGCTTCCACTATGGTCCGACGCGGCGGCCTTCCGGCCAGCTACTTCCGCACGTAAGTCTCGATCATTTTTCCAGTCACCCTGCCGTTGCCCGTATCTATGAACTCATTCTCTACGGTGAGGGTCTTGCGCTCCGTAGACTCTATCGCCGTCGATGTGCGGAAGACTTTCCCGTTTCTCTTGAACACGGTGGTCGTGCGCCGTTCATCAACGCGCTTGAGAGCCATCGTTTCGCCGTTTGGCTTGCCGTCAACAAGGACAGGAGCGTCGCTGCCATCAAATCGCGACTCGACCATCACGGTTTGCGTCTTCTGACCGAGGGTGACATGAAAGATCAGTCGCCGGCCCCCGTTGCAGCAGTCTTCGACGGTCATCGTCAGCCCCTTCATAGGTGCCGTCTGGACCCACGTCCCGACGCTAAACTGCGCCTGAAGAGAGCTTCCAGACGTCAGCGCGAACAAGACGCATAGAGCCGACATGATTTGATTGGTAGTCATGAACACCTCCCCATAACGCTGGAGTTCAGTTGCGAGCGAAGCGAGTCCGCTGCATGCCGTTGTTACGACGCAATCCTGACGTTGACCCACCAGACCGTCTGGGGCAGCGCTTCGACTGATGCCTACGTTCTCGGCTCATACCGCATCGCCACCGCCCCCGAGCCGAACTCCAGCCGGCTTACGAGCTTCAAGTCGAGACGCTTCGATAGCCCGGCGAACAACGTCGGCCCATGGCCTGCTAGCCTGGGCTGTACCACGAACTCGTACTCATCGATCAATCCCAGCTCCGCCAACGCCAGCGGGAGCTTCACGCCTCCCAGGAATAGTCCCTTACCCGATTCCTGCTTGAGCTGCTGAACGCCCTTCCCCAGATCCCCGCGCACGAACTCCGCGTTCCAATCAACCCGGTCCAAGGTGCTCGACACGACGTACTTCTTTGCCGCGTCGATCGTCCGGGCGAAGGGTTGCATCCAATCGGGCATCTCTCCCGTCCGCTCCGGCGACCGAAACGCCGCCTCCATCATTTCATAAGTCACCCGGCCAAAAAGGAGGGCATCGGCCCGATTGAGGTTCTCGACCGCGTGACGATGCAACTCTTCGTCCGCGAACATTGCCCGGTGATCGCAGCACCCGTCCAATGTGACGTTGATGGAATACCGAAGGGGGCGCATTACGTAAGAGTACCGCTAATCATAGGGCAGCCTAACGTGGACTTCACCGGCTCGCCGAAGGCGAGTCCCGGGGCAAGGCAGGGTCAGGCGTCGGTCTCATTGGGCTGCGGATAGCGACTCTTCGTCTCTGCTACCGATCGGGCTACCAACTTCTCCAGGACCTTCAAATCGACGTTGGCCAGGCGCCTGATGTAGACACATACCTTCCCAGTCTTGTGCTCCCCCAGCTTGGCTAACAAGACGTCCCGACCTTCGAAGCCCGCCGCGATGTAAACAACCAACTCCCTTCCCCGCGCGGCAAACCCAGCGAGAGCGGAATCGCCTTCGTGACCGCTTGCGTACTTGTAATGGTAGCTCCCGAATCCAACGATGCTTGGCCCCCACATTCTTGGTTCTTGCTTGGTAACTTTTCGCATGAGAACAACCAGACTCTGGGCGTCATTCCGTTGCTCCTCGTTCGCAATAGCAGCGATGTGACTCTCGGCACTGACTTGCGTGGGTTTGGTCTTAGGTACCGACATATGCGCCTCCGAACAGCCTCTTTTCGACGCCCAACGCTCAGCCTGAGGTGCGCGGCTTTGCCGCGTCACTCTTGAGGCCACGGTTATGCGTCTTTTCTAAACGTACTGCAAGAATAAGCACTCGCTGCAAGCTTTCAAGCTCCAGGACATAAGCAGCTTGGTCGATGCCCTCTGGATGAAGAGGTTTGCGCTCGAGCCTGAAGTATTCTGCACCATCGTGGATCCCTCAAGCCAGCAGACCCTATCGACCAAAAAGCCCAGGCGAGAGCCATTAGCACTGCCGTTACTGCGGAGCCACCTGTATGATCTGGCTCAGATTTATGTAGATGGGTTTATTTTTGTGTATCAGTTTTAGCCATGGAGCCTGAATTTCTACGATCTTTCCTTTCAACGAGTAGAGAGCGCCAATGTAGCCCGTCACGATAGTTACTTCTTTTCCCAATAGCTCATTGATCATTTCTGATTCCTCATGTTCGAGATCACGAATACTCACGTCAAATGCAGACGCTAGCGCTCTCATCGATTGCAGCCTTCGCCCACACTGCAATAGTCGCTTGTTCCTCGGGCGTTTCGGCGGTGATCACGATTAGGTTTTCCTTCGAGCGTACGATCACTGGAACTATCCTTGGTCGCATGGCGTAACGAGGGGCAAGCTACGGTTGCTTTCAGCCGAACGGATTGCCGCTCAGCCGCCGCGCTTTTCAGCGGTCGGTTGCAGCGGCATGTTATGCGCTTGGCACAAGGCGGCGATCCAACGATCAGTCATGATGGATGTAAAAGCGGTTTCCATCCAGGTCTTCCACCGTGAACTGCCATAGGCCCCACGGCTTCTTTTCGAGTGGTTCTACGATGTTTGCGCCGGACGATTTCAGCTCGTGGTACGTTGCGTCGATATCCGGCGCAAATATCCAATGCACCACCGGCTCGAACGGCGCCATTCGTTGACGAAAGAAGATTGCAAAATCATTCCCTCGCGACACGGCGCCAATCGACTTGTCCGGGTAAAGCCAATTCACCTCGAACCCGAGCACATCACGATAGTGTTGCTGTGCGCGCTCGACGTCTATGACCGGCAGTTCTGGGACGGGTGGAGCAAGTGACGTTCGTGCGTTCATGAACTATGAGCTATGCGAATCAGACTAAAGTGCCACACGTGCAATGGATCCGCGGCCAGTGGCGCATAAACGCCCTAGCGTTCAGCCGCACCTTGCGCAAACAGACCGCTGCAAGTTCACATTGCCGTTGCGGCGCGGATTGTCGGCTGAACGTTTTGTTAGGCGGCACAACATCCTCTACCAGACGCGTGGAATAAGACGCTTTGTCCGTGCTGTGTATGTGGCGTATTCGTTGCCAAATTGATGGGCCATCATTTTCTCTTCGGCACCGACACGAAGCGCGAAGAGGACCGCGAACGCGACCAGGTTCGACAGGCCTGCCGCCCAGTTCGGGATTACAAGGGCTTGGCCGACGGAATAGAGAGCCAACGCCGAGTACATCGGGTGGCGGACCACGCGATAAACGCCATGCGTGATAAGTCGATGTCCTTCCCGTATCTCCAGAGTGATCGACCAATTCGTGCCGAGATCGGCGTGCGACCGGTAGAAGAGCCAGAGGCCGATCAAGTAGCACATCACGCCAGCAGCGAGCGGGACAGCGCGCAAGGGGTATTCAGCGAACCTGAATGCCGGTGACGCGACCCAGACCAGGGGTACGAAGAATCCCACCCACGCGAAAACCAGGAGGCCCGTCTGCAGCGCGGTCCTGTGGCTCTTGGCGACCTTGACACTTCGACTTCGCTGGCCATGCGGGCCACGAATGGCCAGCATCACCACTGTAGCTGCAAGCACGACCGCCTTCGCGATCCACGGATTCATAGCCAATCACTTCACTCACCCAGCCGACTGAAGCATCGTCAAGGGCATCAGTCCCCTAACGTTTGACATAACCGGCGCACAAAAAGCGCAGCGTTTTCGGTGTCCCGGTTGATGGAAGGGTTATGCGTCTGCAGGCATTCAACGTGTTGACCCGTTTCCGCAAACTTCCTACGGGCGGCAACGCTTTGACTTATGCCTGGCGAAGATTTGCATCGGGAACACACCGCGATAGCCACAGAAGATACGAGCCGACAACAGCATCAATCACAAAACAGAAAATGGGATACCAACTGGGTACGCCTGTGTTTGTGATGAGCTGACTATGCACCAAGTCGTACAGCCCGTGCAGCAGCCAAAATACACCGACCACTACTGCTGACTGGCGGACGCTAACAAACGCGAAGACCAGGCCGGCGACGACGTACGGAAGACCGTAGATCATTTCCTTGACGGCCACGGCCTGCTCCCCTGCTTGTAGAGCGAAGAACGCGTAGAGGCTAGGCAGAGTAAGCAGGCCCAATGAATACAACCAAGGTTCCCCACGAATGAGTCGCGCAGACACAATGGTAAGAACACCAAACGCTGCACCAATGAGGGCCTCAATCACAATTCTCTCCTCTCTGAAGACGCATAACGCCAAGGATAACCCGGCGCGCACGGAAGATAGTAATCGAGCACGCCTGTTGTGCGCTCCGGTCGATCCGATTGTTCGGCGGCAGCCTTGATCCTTCGTCTGCCTGCCGATGCGTTGCACACGCTACAGCCCTCGGCCACCTCGTCCTTGCGGCTCCGTCATTCCCAGAAGGCGTCCCACGCGCGTTCCTGGTGAAAATGATCCACGCCTTCAATGATCTGACCGTCCTTGATCCTGACCCGCAGCAACAGTTCCACTTCCAGCCGCTTGCCGTTGCGCTGCCCTCCTATTCGATCGACAAACACCCCTCCCTCGTCGTTGGCCAACATATCCATCGATTCGACTCGGAACGTGCCCTGTGTCAGTTCCATCAAGCGGCCAAAGAACCCGAACACTTCTACCTGCCCTCGATAGTCCTTCGCAAGCGCACTGCGTCCGGGAACGCGCCATACCACATCAGGTGAGAAAACTTGCGACAACGTTTCAGCGTCTCCGGTCCGAAACGCTTCCAGGGTGCGACGCATCAGGTGAAGATTCGGATGGTCCGACATCGAATGCCCCCTCCATCTCAATGTGAATAGTGTCGTATTCGGCTGCCTGATTCGTTTCCCTGCGAGCCGCCGAACGAATCAGGCATCAGCCGCCCGCACGGCTTTTGGCGGCGGGTCGGCTGCATGCAGTGCTAGTCGGCGCTGGCCACCTTTCGTTGCAGCTTGGTGGTCAGCACACCATCGAGCGAGAAGGCCCCGCCGCCCTTAATCAGCGCCACCAAGGCCAAGCCAATGACCAGCAGGTGAAACTCGTAGCCCTCGCCCTTTTGAGTCCCGTACCAGTTCATGAAGAACCCATTTGGCGCGCTGACGAGGGTCGCAGCGACAGTCATGTTGCACAGGATGCCGAAGGCGGCGACACGGGTCAGCAAGCCTAGGAACAGGGCCAGGGTACCGGGAAACTCCGCGAGCACAGCCAGAAAGGCGAGGGGTGCAGGGATCCCCATGCTACCGAAGCCCTCCATCGTAGCTTGGAACCCGCCTCCACCGAACCAGCCAAAGACTTTCTGAGCTCCATGCGGGAAGATCACGATAGCGAGGGCGAGGCGGGCGATAAGGGCGGCGGGTTCGTTGGTGGTGGCGAGGAACTTGGCTAACATTTGAGGCGCGTTGGTCGTGAGAGTGGGACAGGCCCTAAGACTCGGTCGATGGATTCAAGATAGCCGGCTGACGGTTCCGCCTCAGCCGCGCCGCTTTTTGGCGTCGGCTGCAGGCGGCGGGTTAGTCCGTTGTTGGTTCATGCCCGCAGCGTCTCAGAACGCAATGGGCGTTGGTACCATTTACGAATGTCGGCTACCACGAGCATCACTAGCATGCCAAGTAAGACGGCGTTAAGAATTGAAAGTTGGTGTAGTACCAGCCTGAATGGTCTGTTGTCATAGTACGCAATTCTATCCGCACAAGTCTATCGCAGGTATCAAACTCCGATGTCTGCGCCACCCGCGGTCGGACGGCATTCGGCGCTCTACTGCACTTCCTTCAACCATGTCTTTGCGAACTGAATCGCCGCGGCGTTCGCCTCAGGACCGACGTAACGCTCGAACTGCTCCAGACTGGACATCAACCCGCGATCGGCAAAGTACATGCTGGTGAACTCGCCGTAGTACTCAATGCGCGTGGCGGCCTTGAAGTTCACTTTTCCCGCCTGCTCGATGAATTTCGTGAGGTTCTTGCGGAGAATCGCGTTCAGGTTGTAGCGATTCCAGAACGTCTGCTCGTCTCGAATCCTTGCTTTGTCGGCGGCGCTCGAAGTTGCTGCCTGCAACTTCGCCTCGGTATCCGGCCCGCCCAGAAATCCCGACTTTAGCAAGATGTACTGCTTCTTGAATTCCTCCGGGTTGCTCTTCGTCAGAGGAACGAGCGCATTGAGCCGGACGAGATACTTCTGCGCCTTCGCCCGCTCGTCGCCCGTCTCTTCCTTGATGGTCTCGGCCGCCTGGGTGCGATCCTCCTCGAACGCGTTCTGCAGAACCTGCGGCGAAAAACTCTGCATCACCTGAATCACGGGCAGAACCGCCACTGCCCAGACGTCGACTCCGCTGGTGCCGGGAGCGCCGAACGTGACGGCGTCAACGCCGTGATCGACCGCTCTGTTATGCTGTTTCGCGATTCTCGCCGTGTGTTCTGCACGGAAAGCGGGCGCCATCACGGTCGCCTTGATGGCCGCCAGCACTTCCTGCGCCACCTCCAGTTTCTCCGCCGGCGTCATGGCCTGAAATGCCTTGACCGCGACGGCTGACACCGCCGGTGTTACGTTGACTGCCCACACACTGTCAGAGGCGGTGGACCTAACCACCATTCTGGTGGCCCAGGCTTGAATGCCGTTGACGGTGGCGCCCGTTCTGGACAGCGCTGACCGTTGGGCCACGACACTGAAGGAACCGATGGAAACCAGGAAGACGATGGCGAGTAGGAGGATTCTCATGGCTGGCTGCTCCTACTTTTTCTCTTTGAACCCGGTCGGAATGGCCACGTCGTCCGCACTCCCAGCACGATAGATGGGATGAAGCGGCTGGCTGATCCCGAGTGGTAGCGTGTCGCCCTACGAGGATAACGCTCAAGCATCAGCCGCCCGTCGCTGCTTTTGGCGGCAGGTCGGCTGGATGAGGTGTTAGGCTCGTGCTTCCATATCAGTTGACTCATTCTTGATTGGCTCGCTTCAGCTTGCGATTCCGACGGGCGCCGACGATGGTGCAAGCAACTCCAACAAAGAAGCAGAGGCGAAACAGATTGATGGCAAGAAAAGAAACTGAACGCAATGTCCCCGACGGCATAGAATCCGCCGCCGGTGCGAGCGGAAGAGGCGCAACGATACCAAGTAGAATCAGGAAAACGCCAAGTGGCACCAGAATAGTAATACTAGGTTAAGTTTCTACGAACTATTCAGGCGCTGGAACTTTGTCTGACACCAAGGGCAAAAGCCATTGAGCCTAATCAGACGCCGCTGCATCCTCCGCCGGACCTGAGGTAAG
>Ga0187893_10004154_pt1 | contig 28053 bp, 26 predicted proteins | sample MA1701074metaG_FD_139574 | JGI IMG/M metagenome (GOLD analysis project Ga0187893, IMG submission 139574) | White microbial mat communities from a basaltic lava cave in the Kipuka Kanohina Cave System on the Island of Hawaii, USA - MA170107-4 metaG ... | reverse complement strand
GTCTTGTTTCTTGTATCACAATCTGTTGACGATTCGGCTGACGGTCGCATAGTGCAGGCCCAGCACCTCCGCAACCTCTCGCTGGCTGTACCCATAGCGATGGACCGCCTGAACCATCGCCCTATCGCGCGTGGCCTTGGTACGCTTCCCCTCAAAGAACTTCTGGAGTGGTGGTCTGCTCATATACCGTTGGCGACGTGGGATCTCGGCAACCGCCTCGTACCCTTTCACATAGCGTTGAAGCTTCTCGACAAAGTCCTCGTTCCCCAACAACACCTGAGCTTGTACACCCTCCCAGATCGAAGGTCGGTCGATTCCTTCTCTGACAAAGCGCCGGTAGAGACTGGCCGCTGGATGTCTATCCTGGTCAAACTGACCTAACACCCAATCCACGGTCAGCCACGGGGGACCTTCAGCTAACCCTGCTGTTCCGCGGTAGCTGCTCCATTTCCATTGCTCGACTTTCTCGACGGCCTTGGCCCTGACTGGATTAAGCACCACGTAGCGACAGACTTCCAACAAGTGGCTCTCTTTTTGGATGAGGATGGCTTTGTACCGGCCCTGGAACACATGGCCTACCGTTCGGTGACGCCGGTTGTAGCGTTGGGTATAGATGCCATTGAGTTGCCGCATCCCCTTGGAGAGGTTGGCTTCGGGGGTTTCGATGACCAGGTGATAGTGGTTGTCCATCAGACAATAGGCATGACTGAGCCAATTAAAACGGTGAACAACCTTCCCCAGGCACTCCAAGAAGGTCTGACGATCCTTATCGTCATCGAAGATATCTTCCCGGGCGTTACCCCGGGCCGTCACATGGTAGATCGCTCCGTCAAATTGTAGCCGAAGAGGGCGCGCCATGACCGATGCCGATACCACACTGCGGGGAGAAATGACAAGATACAAGACCTGACCCTGCAAACACCGCTCGCGTTGAACAATTCTCTTGCCACCAATGATGACTACCTGCACAGGCTAGAATCGACGTAGGAGTTCAAAGCAGAACCGTGCTGTTAGCAACATGTTCAACCCCAGACCTATTGAATAGCCGACAACGATCCGCATTTTGGTTCTCTGCAATTCTTTCGTCTCATCTTCAACTCGTTTTTACCCCAAAGTTTCGCTAGGTCGACTAATCGCCGGGCTTCACGGTCGCGGTAATAAAGCAAAAGGCGCAGCAACCTGTGAGAAACAGGAACATGACGGCCCCCACGACCACTTGATCGGTTGAGCGGTCTATCGGTGCGGAAAAATCGAAGAGTCCAAAAACATACTCTACGGTACACCTCTGATGACTAGCTGAAGGTTAGAACCGACGCAAGAGCTCAACACAGAACCGTGCTGCTAGGAACAGGCACAACACCAGAAACACGGAATAGCCGACAACAAGCCGTATTTTGGTTCCCCTCAACTCGTTCGCCTCATCTTCAACTCGCTTCCCCCAAAGTTTCGCTAGGTCGACTAATCGCCGGGCTTCCTGGTCGCGGTGATAAAGAAAATAGGCGCTGTAACCGGTGATAAACAGGAATAACACGGCCGCTACGACTAACTGGCCGGTTGGAAGGGCTATCGTTGATGAAAAATCGAAGAGTCTGAACATCGTTGTTTATGGTCCACTCCCTGAGGCCTTCCCTATAGCAATGGAAATGATAGCTCCAACGACAGCTGGAATTTTGCCACCAACTAGCCCAGAGGCAAACCCAGTAAGAGCGCCCCCAACCGCACCAGTTCGCATATCCCCTCCTCCAGCACCAGTTGTCGCTGCTCCAGAAAGAGCGCCAAGATAGCCGCCCAAGAGTGCCGATCCTGGTGTCGCCGGAAGAGCAGTGATTAAAGGACCCAAGCTGCAACCGATAAGCCCTCCAACGATGGCACCTTGAATGGGTTTTTTAGCACCTATCGCCCCGCTGGCAGCTCCCAGGGTACAACCGAGTAGTATAGCTGGCAGAACCTGCCCACTAGGATCGGTCCTCAGAATAGGGTTTTGACGAACGTAGCCATAGAGATTGACATCCCCACCGTAGAACCCGATTGGATCCTCGGCGATGAATCGCTGCAGACTCGGCGGATAGTACCGTGCCCGGTAATAGTATAGCCCCGTCCCATCATCCTCTCTGGCGGTGTACTTGTAACTGTTGGTGTTGGCTCCCCCGGTCTGCGTCGTCATGCCGAACGGCTCATAGGTGTATTGCGTCTGTAACGTCCCGGTGTTGTCGCCAAGGGTCACGGTTGAGCCGAGGGCGTCAGGTAGGAGGGCACGAACTCCCACGCCATCCGTTCGCGTGAAGAATTCATCAATCCCAAGGCCAGTGAGCAAATTCGCCGTCACAGTCCCGCCGTCCTTTTCCTGCACGGGATTCAGGCCATCGTACAGAAAATTGGTCGTGGTGCCGTTGATGGTCTTGCCGGTACGGCGGCCAAAGGAGTCATAGGTAAACGATGCTGTGAAGCCTGTCCTGCTGATCCCCGTGAGTTGGTTCCTTGCATTCCACGTGTAGGTGGTCGTTACTCCGGCATCGGTGGATGTCGCTAGATTCCCGTTGAGATCATACGTCTCAGTCGTGGTACCGAATGTGGTTTGTTGATTGTTGGGGTTGTAGTTTGTTGTCGTGAGGGCTGGAGGAATGTTGGACCGGGCAAAGGTCCCGCCGGTTTTGATTCGGTTGCCTGCGGCATCATAGGTGTACGTCAAGTCGCCGAGAGTCGTGGCGCCTTGCTTATAAATCAGGCTGGTCAACTCGGACGCCGCATTGTAGGCGTAAGTGATGCTGTTCGTGTTGGGATACGTCACACTGGTTCGCCTGTCTGCATCATCGTACCCAATCGTCATCGTGCTGGTGTTCTGGGAAATCGACGTCAAGCAATTGGCATTGTCATACGTATAGTTCACTGCGCTCTGACCCTGGACCGTCATGCTGGTGCGCCGACTCGCATTGTCATAGGTGTAATCAATCTGGCCCTGTGGGGTCACTTCCTGCGTGAGGCGATCCAAGCCGTCATAGGTTCGAGTGATCGTGGCCGTGACGGTTCCTCCTGAATTCTTCTCTTGGACCTGGGTGATTCGATTTCCCGCATCATACGTGTAATTCGTACTGGTGCCGTCCTGAAAGGTCGTCTTGGTGCGACGATCAAGCGGATCGTACGTGTACGTGGTCGTCTGACTCTTTCGGTCGAGCACCGTGGCCAGATTGCCGTTGTTATCGTAGGTGTAGGTTTCGGTATTGAGGAGCGGGTCTTTTCGGGTGCTCGTGCGGTTCATGTTGCTGTAGGTGTAGACCGTCTGTTGAGACTTCGCATCGGTGACGGTGAGGAGATTGCTGTTGGCATCGTACCCGAATTGGGTGACGCCGTTGATGGCATCGGTGAGTTGCGTGATGCGGTCGAGGGCATCCGGCATATAGACTGTCTTTTGCCCCAAGGGGTTGATCAGGTTCCTGAGCCGCCCGGCCGCATCCAGCATGCGCTGGGTTTCACGATTCAACGGATCTTTGACCGAGATCAAATCGCCCAGCTCATAGGTGAACGTCGTCGTGTTATTGAGCGGATCTTTGATCGTCAGCGGCTGCCCTTGTCCATTGACTGTGATTGTCGTGGTCTTGCTCAAGGCGTTCGTGATCGTCGTCAGATTGCCCTTGGTGTCATTTGCTTCGGCGTTTGACTGCAAAGATCACATTCTTCTGGATGCTACACGACGAGTAAGGCTACGAAGAGAGTGACCACCAGCATGATTCCTGTCAAGGAAACCATCTTAAGGCGCCTCTCGGTCCTTTCTCGCTCTTCGCCTTGTTGTGTCGTTAAGAGGAGCAATAACAACCAGCTATAGAGACTGCAAAAACCACCGATGCTGAATATCGACATTACCAAGAACTGTCCCGAACTCTGAGCGCCCTCCGGCAGAAAGAACAACAATACCGTGCAGACGGCACCATACGCCGCGGCGAGATAGGCGAACAGGGTGATACTCGCTTTATGCCTCACCTGTTCGTCAGGTGTCATCTGAAAACCCGGCGGTACTACTTGGTATCGTTCCTGAAGTCCCCATCATTCACACACGACTTGCACCGACTCGCTGCGGAGAGTTGCATCATGCGACAGACAGTCGACCGTCTGTACCCTCCGTCTGTCGAACTATACTGCAGCTATTCTAGCAATACAATATACTGACGTGTAGTACAGTAAGTAGTATGTGCTATCTAGCGTTTCGTGAATAGTGATCGAGCCGATACGGACCGCTCTCTGTTCGGAGGCAGGTTCTGGACTGGAACGTGTGAAGCTAGTGATTCGTAGCAGAGGTGCAGAAGGATGGCGGAGTTTCGGTAGTCAGAATGCAGCGAGTCCCGTACTGAATCTCCTCAAAGGATATATTTTACGAATACCGGGACCTACGGCTTCCCCCAGAGCGCTTCCAACCGTTGGTCTCGGCCGCATCCGATTTTATAGTACTTATATCGGATCGGGTTCTTCTTGTAGAAATCCTGGTGATAGTCCTCGGCTGGATAGAAGGCTGATGCCTTGACCAATTGGGTCACGATCGGGGCAGGGAGCCGTTTGGATTGATCGAGCGCGCTCTTGGATTCTTCCGAAAGCCGCCTTTCGTCATCGGTCGAATAGAACACGACCGATCGGTATTGATTGCCAAAGTCGCAGAATTGCCCGTTCGGCGTAATGGGGTCGCTATTGTGCCAAAAGGCGTCCAATAGTTTCTGATAACTGACCTTCGTGGGGTCATAGGTCACCTCGACAGATTCCGCGTGCCCCGTTTTGCCCGCTGAGACCTGTTCATAGGTGGGATTGGCGACCGTGCCGCCCATGTAGCCGGAGACCACTCCGAGCACGCCATCGACTCGCTCGAAGGCCAATTCCATGGACCAGAAACAACCGCCTGCAAAGTACGCTTTCGCGGTGGTCGCCGCGTTCAGTGATCCGCTCGAAGGCCAAGCAGAAAGCGTCGCACAGGTCAGTAAACCGACCGCGAGGAATGTCAGTTGTCGACGAATAGCCATGATTGCGTCCTCCCCCTCCATCGTCGTCCCAGGGTGGCGATTCTTACATCTTACTACGATGATCGCCGAGAAGGGGGGAGGGTTCTTCCGTCTTTACACAGGCAGATAGGGATAGAGGTCCGGGTCGGCCCGGCGCGCGCGGCGTTGACGCCCATCCATGAGCTTCATGATGAGCTCAATCGCTTCTTCCGGGGATGCCGCCGCATTGACTAATCGCTTGTCCAATTTTCGGAAGAAGGCCACGTCGGCTGAGGAGGCTTCCACCAGAATGACGGGCTTGCCGGCTTTGACCGCCAGAGCGACCTCCGAGACAGTCCCCGATCCAGTCAGTCCACACGCCACGACCACGTGGCTCGTCAAGACATTGATGTTGTTGCGGCCGCTCCCCATTTCCGTGATGATCGACACATCCACATGGCGAGACACCTTGTCTTTGGCCGTGGGCAGGATCCCGATGGTCAAGCTTCCGCCGACCCGTTTGGCGCCTTCGCATGCAGCATCCATCACCCCTACGTCACGACCACCCGTCAACACAACCCAGCCGCGCCGCGCAATGAATTCGCCAAGGACGCGCGCATTATCGAGATCTCTTTTTGCCGCTTTCGCCGGCCCCATCACTCCTACAACAAATCGCATCACGCGCTCCTACAATGCTCGTATAGGTTCTTACAATCGGGACGACGTTAACGTCACATCGGCATGGGTCCAGATACTCTTGAATTGCTCTTCCATGGCGTTCGCCTCACTGTCTTTCTGCTGGGCGCGGAGGCTCTGGATCAGCCCGAAATAGGCCCAGCCGTTCTGGGGGTTTTTGGCCAAATCAGCCCGGTACACCACGGTCGCCTCACCTGGTTGACCGGCCCTCAGCAATACCGCGCCCAGATAATGACGAACCGGAATCGGCCAGAAGGAAGGCTCGGCATACGGCAGGGCCTCTTCCAGCTTGACAGCCTCCACCAACGCCTTGATCGCTTCATCGTATCGTTTGCGATGGGTCGCGATCTCACCGGCCAGGAGTCGCTCCGCGATCTTGACCAAGGCTCGTTCGGTTTTCTCTTCTGTGGTGCGATTGCGCCCGAATCGTCTCGCCATGTCGGCCAGCACCGCGTGTTCGCCCTCGGATCCCGGCAGGCGGCCCGAAGCCGCGAGCGCCATTCCCCTTCCCAGCCGCCACATGGCCTGCTGTAGCCGCAACCCCTTGGGAGGGGCCGGTTCACGCAGCAGCTCGTCCCATTGCCCGAACCGGATCATCGACCACAACGGTACCGGAAGATACAGTTCTTTCCACCGATCCTTGCGCGCTTCCTCCTCGGTGATCGTTCCGGTCAGTTGGCGGGCAACTTTCAAGGCTTCGGTTCTTCGTCCCTCCATCGCCAACGACGCCCAGAGGAAATGGAGATTGTGTGTATAGTAGCCATCGGCATAGTTACCGCTCAACGTTTTCCCGTTCAGATAGTCCTGATCAACCTTTGCCGCATGCGTATTGCGTTCAGCGGCCTCATGGTACCGTCCCAGCCTGATGTAGATATGGGCGGGCATGTGGACCAAGTGCCCGGCGCCCGGCATGAGCCCAGGCAAACGCTCCGCACAGTCCAGCGCCCGTTCCGGAGCCGGGGAAGCTTCCACACTGTGTATATAGAAATGGCAGGCCCCAGGATGATTCGGGAACCGCGCCAGAATGGACTCCAACGTGGAGACGATTTCCTCGGTGCCGGGCTTGGGGCGGCCATCCGCTGTCCACAAATCCCACGGTCGCAAGTCCATCATCGCCTCAGCGAACAACACCCCTGCATCCGGATCGTCAGGAAACCGTCGCCATAACGCGCGCATGGCATCCGCATAGGCCTTATCGAGAGCCGCACGCCCATGAGTCTTCCCGCTGTATCGCTTGCCGAGCGCATCGATGTAGGCCTGTTCGCCAGCGCTCGCATGCGCGCTGTGTGATCGGGCCTTCTGCAGGGCATCTCCTGCGCGTCGTTCGTCCGCCTTGTTCATCGTCGCATTGATGTTCGGTCCCAGCGCGAGTGCCACTCCCCAGTAGGCCATCGCCGCCGACGGATCGAGACGAGCGGCTTCTTCGAAGGCCCGAATCGCTTCTTCATGGTTGAAGGCATAGACCAAGCGCAAACCTTGATCAAAATATTGTTGGGCCTCTTCGGAGCTCGTCGTGATGGTGTGATGAAGCGTGCCGAGATTGTCAAAGAGCGGTACCCGAGGCGCATGAAGTTCGGCGGCTGCCACGATGGCGATCGGAGCCAGAGTTAACGAGAACACACTGCACAGCAGCAGGCTAGGAATCCTCATGACCCGCTTTGTAGCAGACACGACCTCGACCTGGCTAGATAATCGGTAATCTATGTGATCGATGGGGTGGATCAGGAGGGCTCGCCCTCTCTTGGTTGAAACACCCTCGGGATGAATTCCGAGTAGACGGCCGACAGGGTTTCGACCGAAGGTTTCTTCGATGGTCGTCGTGATGGAAGGGAAGAGGTACCAGAGTTCCGGGTGTGGGTCGAACCAGGCTCAGCGATCAAGTCGGTCACACCACGCGCGGTTTACAGATTGAGGGACGGGCCTTCGCTTTCCTGAGGCGCAATCGGCTTGTCCTTTAGGATCGGCTTTTTCCGGACGACTCGATTCCGTTTGGCCGAAGCGGCAATACTCTCACCGGCCGTCGCGGAAAAGACACCCGCTTCGAGCTCCTTCCCAAGGTGGACAAGCACCTGCTGCTGAGAAACCACCAGCGATTTCAGCTCCTGAATTTGTGTGGAGAGGCGGGCTATATCTTCCTGCTGCCCAAGAAGAAACGCTCTCAGTTCAGCAACTTCCTCCGGTTGAACAAGAGCCGGTGCCGGCTGTTGTTCGGTCACTGCTTCTTCGACAACGGTGGTTCCGGCTTCCCGGGTTTGCTCTACGCCCGCCGTGGCACTAGGCGCACCATCAATGAGCTGATCCGGCTTGATCTCAATCTGCTCTGTCGTGAGGCTGATGGGCTGTGGGTCGGCTGCAGCAGGAACAGGCGGCGGAGTCTCGTCCTCATACCGCGTTACACGCGCAAAGAATTCAACCGCCTTGCGCCAGCACACTGCTACGGCATCGAGCATCAGTTGACCGTACGGCGCATTCGTCGGCCGTGCCTCGTCGATCTGCTTCTGCGAGGGAATCCGATGAATGAGGTTGATCGGCTCTTTGTTGAATCGCTGCGCCATGTGACAACTTTCCGTCGGGGTCCAAATTCATTACCTACTACTGGCGGAAGAAAGAGTCAATCTTTTTATCTGGATAAGCCGCTCAAGAGGTTCTTATTCCTCATGATCATCTTAGAATCGGGTCACGCTGGAGAACCGAAACTCAGGCAGGGCCATGGCCGGGACCAGCATCTTACCGGTTTCTGAATTCACCGCCTCCATCGGCGAAGTCCACCTGTCGATATGCCGAAATACCTGGAGCGGGCTTTCGTGAAAGCGGAAGTTTTTGACTGCCGAGACAACCTCTCCCTTTTCGACCAGAAACGTCCCGTCCCGGGTCATGCCGGTCAGCACGAGCTCGCGAGGATTCACGGGGCGGATGTACCAAAAGTTCGTCACCAAAATCGCGCGTTCCGCACCTTTGATAAGGTCCTGAATTGAGTGTGCCGGAAGCCCTTCGACCGACAACGCAGGGGCTTCCAATGTCGGAATGGTTTTCACCCCATCGGTCTTCGCCGTAAATCGATCGTAGACCAGCTGTTTTAAGATTCCACGATCGATCCACACCGAATCCGTACTCGGCAACCCCTCATGGGTAAAGCCTTCTCCGAGCAGATCGGCATGATCAGGAACATTCCGGAGTGTCAGCCGTTCGTCCACGATCGCGTGTCCCAGGTTGCCGGCGAAAGGACTCGTCCCTTTCATGTACGACTTGGCATCCAGTGACCACAGCAGCCATGCCCAGAGGCCGGCCACAGCAGCTGGTTCAAGAATGACGGCATATCGTCCCGCCGGGAGCTCGCACGCATCACGGCCTCGCTTCGCCTTCGTAATGGCGGCGAGCGTCCGCTCTTGAACTTTCAAGTGATCGATCGACCGGTGGGCTGCCGCGCTCCACCCCGTCGCATCACCCGCTTGCACCGTCAGGCTGAACCTCGCATCGGCTCGTCGTTCATAGCCGAACAGTCCATTCCCGGCGGCGATCCCGACCGCGGTCCCTGATGACGACACCACGCCCGCGGCCATGAGATTCTCCATCCGGCATTGACCGATCGCTTCAGTGGCGTATTCCAGACGTCGTACCGGCCCCGCTGCCACCGTCTCCGATTTGGCCGCCTCTCGGTTGGGAAACCGGCAGGGGTCGGGAGGCGGAAGATATTCGGGATCAACCGGTGACATTCGGGCGATCCGCTCGGCGCGGTCCAACGCATCCTGGATCGACCCGGCGGTAAAATCCGTGGTGCTTGCCGTCCCATGTTGCCCACCAAAGGCGACCGTTATCGTCAGCATGCCACGCCGGGCATCGACATTCTGGATGACCTGATTATTGGCAAATCGTGTCGTTCCGGCATGATGATCGCGAAGACTCACGATCGTATGATCAGCGGACGAGCGAGTCAGGATCATGTCGCTGAGAAAGCGGAACTCGTCGTGGCTGGTCATCTTCGGCCACTTGTCGCTCAGGACGGTCATGAGCTCCCCTCGCCTCTGATCACTTGGACTCGGCGAAACCTTGCCGGAGAGGCGGCATGGGTCATCCAACCAGACTGGCCCGGCTGCCCCTTCCCACATGTAATGAATCCATACCGGCGGCGAGAGGTCCGGTCGGCAACCCCGTCGCAACTGTTCCAGAAATCCGGGGTGATCCCATGATAGATCACGTCCCGCAGCATGTGCGTCCGTCTGCCGTTTTCAATCAGCCAGAATGCATCGCCGCCGAACTGGAAATTGTAGCGGCGCTGATCGATGCTATAGGATCCATGCCCTTCGATATAGATGCCGCGTTGCACGTCTTCGATCAGTTGATCGCGCGTTGCCTCACCCGCTTCGAGCCCGATATTGGCGATACGGACGATCGGAATATTCGCCCAGCCATCGGCCCGATTCGAGCCGCGTGAACGAGACTCGCCTATCTTCGGCGCCACTTCTCGGTTCGTACAGTACCCGACGAAGATCCCGTTGCGGACAATGTCCCATTGCTGGCACATCACCCCGTCGTCATCGTAGCCGGTCGCAGCCAGCGTGTCCGATTCGGTGTTATCGGCCACGAGGCTCACGGCGGGTGAGCCATAGCGAAAGTTGCCCCGCTTGTCGGTCGTCAGGAAGCTGGTCCCGGCGTAATTGGCCTCGTACCCGATCGCGCGGTCTAGTTCGCTCGGATGGCCACAGGATTCATGGATCGTCAAGGACAGATGCTCCGGGTCGAGCACCAGATCATAGTGGTCGGCATCGACCGCCGGAGCGGTGACTTTTTCGACTGCTTGATCGGCAACGCGCGAAGCCTCCCGCAGGAAGTCCGCCTCCTCGATCAGTTCATAGCCTTTCCTAAGGTGGGGCGTGTTGAAGCTGCGCGAGGCAAACCGGCCTTCGTGCAGCGCGGTCGCCGTGCACTCGCCTTGCCCCGCCAACAGATCGAACTCCAAGTGCGTTCCCTCGCTCGAGACAAACAACTTTTTGTCCTGGCGCGCCCACAGGCTGGCACTGCTTCTCGCAATACCGGATTGCCGCTGCAGTGTGTCCATTGTCTGGAGCAGCAAGTCGGCCTTTTTCTCCAACGGCACGCTGAACGGATCGATGCGGTACGGTGTGACGACGCGGTCACGATGAACCGGCTCCTCCGCCAACCGTACTTTTTCGATGGCGACCGACGCGGAGCCTTTGGCGATCTCGACGGCCAGATCTGCTACCCGCGGCACTTCTTCAAGGGATAGAATTGAACTCGCCGCAAAGCCCCACGCTCCATGATAGAGCACACGCACGCCGAACCCTTGGTCATGAAGGTCTCGGATCGAGGCAATTCGCCGATCTTCACCTTCGAGGTGTTCCGTGATGCTGTCCTGAATGCGAATATCGCCGTACTCGGCACCCGAGGCCGCAATGCGCTTGAGCGCAAGCTCGGCGAACTCGTCCCACGTCGGAGTGTTCATACCGCGATTCTCACAGTGAACGAATGCAGAACGAAATCAGTATAACAGGTGGGAAGCGAAACGGTGAGCGTATTGAGATCGCACGACGAGACTAGAATGACTGCCAACGGGCCGTGGTGAAAAGTTTGGCCTTTTGGCCTCGGCAGTGAAACCCGATCTTGCTGCGAACGTTTCGGCGAACTCACCGATGCGCTCGTGATGTCTCCTTCACAACCGACCCTTCAACCGCTCATAGCCCTTCTTCAATTCGTCGATGGCCAGACCCAGCGCGGTGCTGACGGATTCTGCTGTCTTGCCTGCTTCTTCCCGCGCCCCCTCCAGCTTAGGTCGTATCTCATCCCACTGTTTCTCCAGTTTGGCCCATTCGTCCTTCGCGTCCGCCTTGGCCAGATGAAGCTGGACTTGAAGCTCGTCGCGCTGCTGCTTGAGATACTCCACCGCTTTCGTCATCTGCTCTTTTGCGTCCGCCATGGGTTTCGCTCCTTTTTGGAATGTGGAAGTGTGCCGTTGTTACTTGTTCGACCGTGACCTCGTGAACCGTATAACAGCGGGATCTGCCTTTTTGTGTTCGCGCAGCACACCACAACTGTTGGTGAACCATACGCCATGCCCATTGCCGTTTCAATGAGTTCTAGGTGTTGGAACATTGAACACGGATCTTATGCGAATTGGCTCAATATTCTATCTTGAATGGGTGAACCGGATCCTTCAACGGTTGAAGCGACAGACTTGGCAGCGCAAATGAGGCTATGAAGCTACATTGACAAGTACCGCGCAATCCTCGTACCTTTTCAGACGATAAATCCGCTGCCCGCGGTTTCATCTACAGAGGAGGGCGCTCATGCAGCAGAACTATATGGCTGTGCTCAAACAAGACGCCGGGTGGTGGATAGGCTGGATCGAAGAAGTACCGGGTGTCAATTGTCAGGAGCAGAGCCGCGAAGCTTTAATTGAGACGCTCAAAGTTACGCTGCGAGAAGCACTGGAACTCAACCGTCAGGAAGCTTTAGGAGCCGCCGGTGGAAATTTTGAGGAAGCCTCCATCGCAGTATGAAACGTGAGGAACTGCTTCGGCATTTACGACGGCACGGCTGCGAGTTGTTGCGTGAAGGAGCGAAGCACTCCTGGTGGCATCACCCTTCTCTGAATACCCGCTCAGCGGTACCCCGCCACACTGAAGTCACCAATCATCTGGCAAACAAAATCTGCAAGGATCTAAAGATACCTAAGTTTTAGTTCGTGACTGTGCCCACCAGATTACACCGCAACGGTTACCCCGTTGCGCGTGAGCACATCAAGCAACTTTGGAATATCCGGCGGTCCAGGAGGAATTTCTTTGTCGATCGCCGTGAACATCTGAGCCGCTAATGCGCCGGTTCCCGTAATCTCGAGCATCTGACCACCGCCACTTCCGTAGCTAAAGCCATGTATGGTTCCTCGGGGAACGTGCACGAGGGTTCCAGCATTGCAGTCGTAGACTCTCCCGTCACATAGAAAACGAATCTCACCTTTCAAGACGTAGAACGCTTCGTCCCAATCGTGGCTATGTGGCGGAGGGCCTGTTCCTTCCGCGCCCTGCTGCAAGGTGATCCCATAGCTCTGCGTCGCTGCGTTCGACGCCAACACCGTCACCTGTGTTCCGACCACATTCAATGCAGGCTCATGCTGATCCGGTCTCAAGACGATGGGTTGAACGCTCATGACCTCGCTGCCTCCTACAAACAAACCGGGTATTACGTGCTTTGCTATCTAACGCATCCGTTCCAGCCGCGGCGGCTCATGATCGCGCAAAGCGAGACGGGACGCAACAGCGAGGCTGTTGCGCGCGCGGGTCGATGCAGTAGTTAGGTTGCGTTGTGGACGGATGCGAAGATAGCACTGGATCCTCTGTCATTAAGTTCGAACGAATACGGGCTCAGGTCAGGCAAAGTGAATATCTTGCTTTCATCGGACGGCATCACAATTGGCGGGCATTCCCCGGTCCGTTTGCAGTCTTCTAACGCCGCAACAATGTCCAGTTGGTGTTCATCAAACTCCTTCATGTATATGTAGTAGTTGCCTTGGACAGCATCATCCGTTGAAATCAGCGCAGGCTTTACCATTGCAACATTGTTCAAGTTGCAGCGGTCAAAGGCGCAGCGCGCCGCCGCCAACAGTGGTGTGGATGTAGGCCACAGATCATAGATTCGCTTATATGCTTCGATCCGCAAGTCCATATTCAGGACGACACCAGATCCGAGAGCCAATATCTCGGTCAGTGGTTTCGCACCTGCTGCCTTGCCGCTCAAATATGCGTTCATCCATCCGGGATCCACGTTTGAACCCAGATTAAATGTGATCCACTCGGAGTCCATTTGGGTGACTGCAGACGCGTTGAACTGAACTGCACTGATGTATCGCTTCCGGTGAGGCATCCCCCAGCGATCAAGCGCTATCCTCGCGTCTTCTTCGGACCGGAAGAAGTACAAGCCGTGGAGCCGCGAAACGCTGCCGGGGTAACTGCGCTTTCTGATGTACTCTAGTCGCAGTTCGTTCTCGAAGCGCTTCGGCTGTTGATTTTGCACATAGCTTTGCAGCAGCGAATATGCCCAGAGCGAAACGCCAAATCGCTCGCCGGTGATTTCCTCAATAGACTGCAATCGACCTATGGCCACCTCCCATGCAACCATCGGATGGTCGATGTTCAAATAGGCAAAGAACGTTTCGCTGGTGGTCACGATGGCAGTGCGTCCTATACATCAGGCTCGTCGCACGAACTCACTACTACACTCTTAGTCTTTTTGATCGGCCAGGACCCACCAAAACCGATCAGGGGGAAGCTAAGAGGTCAGACCCCTTCTGTTGTTCCCGAGAGCGCCAGGCGCTCTGAGCGAACACCACCTCGTGCTACGCTGGCCAGATCGGACGTCCGGGTCCTGAGGAGCCGGGAAACTGCAGACCCATATCCGTAACAGTGTTCATCACTTCACATGCCAGTTCAGCAACATGTCGTTGGACCTGAACGAGAAACGCGCAATCGATTGCAGTGTCGAACACTCGCATCTTTCGATCCAGAAAGAATGGAATAGACCTGCCGCTGGCGTCGGGAGTCGTCCACGATCCGTGACAAAGGACATTCCTCACCTCCGATGCTCTGCGCAGATTCTCAAGAAGGCCTTCGAGGTTCGTAATGTTCGCATTCGGGTGATCGCGAACCGCCCTCCCGTAGGAGCCGACCAAGCCGCCAAGTGGATCCGTGAGTGCCCTCTCCAGCTGTGGGATCCACTCCGTATATGCGCGCTGAATCTCGGACTCGGTGTAAGGGCGTGTCGCGGTGAATGCGAATATCGCTTTAGCAAGGGTCTCTTCGAGAGCCAAACGTCGCCACAACCCGACCAAGTTGCTCCCAGAAGGCACGCTCGTGCAGGTGAGTCGGGAACTCGTGCGGCAGAGCATTCTTGTCGATGATCGATCGCCGAGGTATGTGCTCACTCATCAAGTTCTCAGAAGATATTCGCTCCTCGCGAAGTCGCCGCCATGCGATGAACGCGATGATGGCGATGCCTGTCGAGACGACTACCGCTATGCTCATGCCTTGCATCAACACAGGGAAGTCCGCCTAACCTCAGGCATCAGTCGCGAAGGCTCACGATCACACCTGGCGCCATCGGCTGCGTGCCATGTTAGACGGCGCGCTCAATACTTGGGTCAAATGTCTCCCACTTCTGAGCCCGGCTTCGTATTGCGCCCAGCACTGCATCAGCCGCCGCCTGAATCTTGGCGGCGTTCTCTAATGCATTGTCCCAATACTTCGGGTCGTAACCTTCCCCATGGGGTGAGCGATGCCGAAACTGGACAACCTCTCGCCAAGCGACCTGATCCAAGGTCCGCAACGATTCGAGCATTCATTCGGGCAGGAAGGGACGCCGCGGCTCATAGAACTGATAAAGGTCACGCGAAGCAGTTGTGTACCGTGCGAGCTTTCGTTGTCTTCGCTTGTCCTCTGATTCCTCTGGGTTCACGTATTCGGATTCTGGGCGGAGCATGACGGTGGCGTCTCGCAATTCAACGACCTTCTCCGACAACGAAACTAGAATCTCGAATTCTCTCTGATATCGGAACTGGTGAATGCCCAATCGTGATCCGATCGCCGCTCGAACGCCTTCCAGTTCGTGTGCGTAGCTGGATTTTACCTGTTCGATTCGTTTGGTGATGTCAGCAATATCTTCCTTGGTAGCGAGGTTCTTCCCCTTCTCTGACGCATATGCCGGCAAGTAACGGTACAGGAGTAGCCCTATTGCACCAATGCCGACAAGAGTGACGATTTGGAGAAAAATCATGGTTTCACCGGACTGGTGGTTCCGCCGCCCAACACCCCCTATGACTAACCTGCGCAGGAGGGGGAAGTCCGCCGGAGCAGGTTCTGTGCCTCGGCTGGTTAGTGATCATTTGGGACACATTGCCGATCCGCATGAATCAGTACTTCTCGCAATTCACGAGGAGGTTAAGGGGTCAGACCCCTTATTGTTCCCCGCCACGAGCTGATTCGGTCTGCTGCAGCGTCGGGTCGGGCGGTTTGCTTGGCTCGGTGGCGTACTCTGTTAATGGATGATCGAAAAGCTCGCCGAACGGGGTGTCCATCGCTGCACGAAGAACGTCTTCCCAATGCATCACGCGAACCTCGTCGCGCTCGATGAGTGGCCAGTCATCGTCGTGCTCGTGCCCGTGGGAAAGCAAGTAGTAGAAGTCCACAGACCAGCCCAAAGTTCGGAGATGATTTCGAGCTTTCACATACCGGTCGTGATTCTTAGCGATACTTGCGCCGATTGTTTTGACCTCAATGAACGTAGCCTGACACATACCGGCATTGAGGATGCACACGTCTGGTTTCAGCTGAAGGAATTCAAGGGGCCAAGACTCAAGACGAAACGGATATTTGGATAAGGGCGCTTCCACGATGAGATCCGCGAGACTCAGTCGCCCAGGCTCGAAGGGAGCACTTTCGACCGAATAGCCGCCGCAGTATGTGTAGGTGGGAAGCGTCCACTGGGAATTCTTGCGCGTACGATACAGTAGCAGCATCGAGAAGAAGGTAGTCCACCACGATTCAGAGCTGTGATAATGACGGTCCGGCAGCTCGAAAAGGTACGTTGCATTCTTCTGTGTCTCTGTCACAGTTCCTCCAAGTTTAAGCAGCCCAAACAATGTTTAAGCTGACCCGCATAAGTGCCGGATCGGCCATTGCTGTTTGTATAGCATGCCATCGTATTTACCGATCAAAGTGAAGGTGACAAGTACAACGGTGAGAATGCCGAAAAACAGGAAAACAAAAAGGCTCTAGAACAGCCCCGCAATCCCGGTGGAAATTTTGTCTTGGACGATTGGGGTGGCTTCGGGAATGTCTAAACTTTTTTGCCGCACGTGGCCGACCATTCTCATCTTCTGCACTTTCTGCACGGCTGCTGTTTGGCTTCCCGCCGGCTGACCCAATGTCTTGCCCATCTTTCGGTCGGTAATCTGCACGTCGGTGACGCACAGGTAGATCACACCATCTTCCTTGGGCGGCGGCTGCATGCCTGAAAACCCGGACATGCCACCGAATCCTGCTCGTCCGCCGCTCATGGCCATGGCCTGCCGCATCATGGCGTTCATGTCCGGCATGCCGGCCATTCCCATGGCAGGTCCGTCATTCATGGAGCCGGCCGAGGCCATCGCGGTGCCTCCGCTGCTGATACCCGAGCCAGCGCCAGATTTGGCCACGCTTTCCGGCGTCACACCGTCGGAGGCCTTGTGGCAATAAATCACCTTGGCCTGTATCCAGTAGTTCGCTTGCTCCGGCTCTTGAACCAGTTGATATCCCTTTGTGGTGAGCTTTGTGTTCACCTCGCTCAACGTCACCTGTTGGTTCTCCGAGACATTCCTCAGCTGGGTATAGATGCTTCGATTGGTGTTGGGGTCCAGGAAGATGGTGTTGCTGTTCATGAGGCCGGATCGCATCACGTTTGAACAGCCGGTGGTCACCACCAACAGGAGCAACGTGACGAGCGAGAAAAAGAAACGCCTTCTCCCACTCGGATTGTTGTTATGCGCGAGGCCCTTCACGATTGACGCTTCACGGCACTAAAAGTTTCCCGCCACGGCCGCGCTCAGCTTCTGTTGGAGCAACGGTGTCGCTTCGGCTTCATCCAATTTCTTTTGGTGCACATCGGCAGCCAGCCTGGTCTGATACACACCGGACTCCTCCCCTGTTCCGGCTTTCATTCCACCGGGGAGCGGCGCGGCGCCTTGGTCCGTGATCTGAACGTCGGCCACGCAGGCATAGTTCACGTCGTCCGGCATTTTGGGGCCTGATGACGAGGAGCTGATCAGATCGCCGATTCCTTGAATCGCGCTCAAACCCATGGAGGCCGCCGCGCCGCCCATCGCGCCATAGGGTCCCGCCATGCTCGCCATGCTGGTAAGGCCTTGCATGGCCCCTATCGTCGTGTTGAACGCGGACCCATAGCCGCTCGCCACCATTGACTCGACCGGCATTTCGGGTTTCGTGATATTGCAGTAGACGATGTTCGCCAGCACGATGTAGCGCGCGCCGTCCGGATCGCTCACGACCTGATACCCCTTCGCGGCTAAGCGTGGTCCAAGATCATGAAACGAGACACCCTGGTTATCGGACGAGTTGCGGGCCTGAATGAATACCGTCTTCTGTGTGCTGGGCGGCAGGAAAAACGTGTTGCTGGAGATAAGATCCGTGTCTTTGATATTGCCAGCGTGAGCGGTAAGCGGCAATAGGAAAAGAATAGAAAGCGCCAGGTATCGCATCGACACCTCACGACAAAACCGACCGGATTGTACGCAAGAGTCGGTTTCAATAGCAACGGCCACGCCGCCGGGAAAATGGAAGGTTTTCGCAACAAGTAGCCTTGAAGAATCACATTCGGTGGGCTAGCATGGCCGCCACTTCAGCCATTGGTCGTCCCTACGAGGGAGACTCCGATGTCAGCTCGCGTGATTTTTCTTCTCAGTGTCGCACTGTTGACCACTAGTTGCGGCGGTGGAGACAAGCATCTGCCGTCCTCCAATCCGCCGGAGTACGATCCAAGTAAGGTCTACGCGGCGCCCACCGCGCCCTCCCGACCCGCAACTCTTTCGACAGCACCGACTGAACTGGAATCGCTCCGGTCCAAACTCGACTCGCTTGAGATGAGTTCGACAGAAAAGGGCGAGCGGAAGAAGCTTCCGTTCGATTCGAATTCACTACAGCCATTCAAAGGCGCCGCCAACCCCTGCGAGATCTTATCGAGACTCGCGCCGGGCTTGGGCAGCGCGCAGCTCTTTGCAGGTCATGAGGGTGCGGCGTTGAAGAAGGCTTTAGGTGCCGACGCTGACGACATCGCGCGTCGAATGGATGAGCAACTGGCGGAGGGCCTGAAACATTCGCTCGGTCCCGGCGCGGCGGATTGTCCGATCTCGGCGAGGCCCCGCAAGAGTAGTGGCCAAATAGACCGGTTTCATCCGGCGCGCGTCGTGTTGGCTCACGCTCCACCCACCCAACCATTCCTCTTGGCGCAGAACACAATGCCTGACACGTCGCAGGACGACTACGACGTGAACAAACCTCCTATACGTCGAGAAAATGCTCCTCCCGACTGGGTGGGCTACAAGACAACGGAGACTCTGACGCGCATCGGTAGGAAGCCGCATACGAATGGCATTCGAGAACAGTATGAGATGGTCATTGCCCCCAAGGCGAAGCGGTGCCCTCATCTGGAGGGGCCTGATCTGGAAGGGAGGGTGGAGGGGACGTTTGAGTGGTCCTTGTTGCTCTATCGGTCCGCCCCTGGACCAGACGGTGCGACGCAGGGAGTGCTCTATCGCCGGCACGTCGTGGCTGAACTCAAGGGGAAGGTCGGCGACGATGCCAAGGTTCAGTACGTGGATTTTGATGTCAGGATCACACTTCAACATATCGGCACCGAGCTCCCGTATTATTCCCACTCAGCGAGACTCAACGGCCAATTCACGATCGATCAGCGAATGATGGGAGTTCCCGAAGAGTTCAAGGTGATCGAGGTATCGGACTTTTCGGCAGGAGAAGCTGAGGAGAAAGACGCAAGCCTCATGGCGAGTCTCACTCTTATCGTGGCGTATTTTTCCGGTCTCACCTATTTCGAAGCCCAAACCGAATGGAATACGCCTAACACCTGCGTCGAAATGACCTTCACGCCGGCCACCAAGACGTACAAACTTGATCCGACCGAGTCTGTTTCGGTGAAGACGGAACTACGTACCAAAAAAGACCTGGCAATCGTTCCCGCGAAGTTCAAGGAGGCGAAGGAGAGGCCAAGGGAAAGAAACGGCACCGTATCGCCGAGGGAGACGGAGTCACAGCTGGGCATGCCTGCAACGTTCACCTACCAGGCTCCGGCGAACAGGGTGAAGCACAGCGGCTTCTGGGTGGCTGCCGTCTCTCGCGCAGGCGTCGCGCAAGCGAAGGATGGAGAATGGGAAGTGGCGGATACGTCGTATGTCCTCGAGTTTCAGTCGAGGATTGTTTCGACTGAGCCCACTGAGCCGGTCGAGTCGGTGGCCGCCGGAAAAGTCCTCCTGACCCCGGCCGAAGGAAAGGAAGGCTGGTATCGCGGGAGCGGCATGCTGGGCTATCAGACTGGTCCACCGGCAAATCGCGACCTTTGTACGACTCTCGTTATGGGCCATGGGACCACGCGCTTCGATGTGGAAGGGATGTCCATTAAACTCTCTGAGAAAACCGACAGCGTCAGTCACCGGACTGGCTCCGCCGATATTGAGTTGCACTACTTGATCCATCCGACAAATGAAACGGAACGACCCGTCACCTACGTGAACTTCGAGTGCGTCCCTGGAAAACCACTACCCTATCCATTCTTTTATTCGATCTACGCCGTCGCTCGCGGTGGTGACGAAGTCAATCTTCTGAAAGGTTGGACGTACGTCGGCAAGAACGGCGTGGTGGCGACGAAAGTGCTCAGGGGCAACTGCGGCGATTACTGCGAGGATCAGACCATCTTTACGCTGAAAGAGGTGGACGACCAGGCCTCTCCGACGAAATAAATAGCTGCGCAGACCAGGGGTAGTTCTGGAGTGTCGTGCATTTCGGAGGCCTCCGTGGCATGCGGTCGATCAGACCGCTGTTCCCACACGGGACTCGTCGACGAAGGTCTCGGTGGAATCGTCGATGGCCCGACCCTGACGGCCTTTCGCGGGTAAAATGTACAGTTGTTTCGCGTCGACCTTGTCTTTCTTTTCCGGCGGCGGCGTCATTTCGTAGACCACGGGCCGTCGGTGATCGGCCATTTGCAGCTCGGGATTGTAGACGCTGTTGAACTTCCACAGCATCTTGATGAAATTGGTTTGTCCCCGCATCAAATGCCCTGCCGCGATCTTGGCCGTGCCCTTGAGCGCGGCCCAGCCGAGATGTTTCTTGTTCAAGACTTGTTGGGTCTTGACCAATTCCGCGTAAAAATCAGCAAGCGGCATCTTGGTCGGCATCACGGCATGCTGAATATCGAACAGACGGTAATCCCGCGTGTGGAGCTTGCGGGATTCCGTGACCCAGCTTTCAGTGCCGGGATACGGAGTATTAACGCTGATATTCACAATCTCCGGAATGTCCAAACACCACTGCCGCACAACTTCAAACCGCTCCCGATCCCAATCCGGATCAGCGATGAGATTGATGGCGACGGTGATCCCAAGAGATCGGGCGAATTCGAGCGCCTCGAAGTTTCTGCCCAGCGAGATGCGCTTGCGATGCATCTTGAGGCCTTCCGCATCGATCGCCTCCACGCCCAGGAACATGTACTGCAGCCCGAGTGTCTTCCAGAATTGAAAGACTTCCTTGTTGCGCAGCAAGACATCACCGCGCGTCTCCATATAATACTGTTTTTTAATCCCTCGCCGCGCCACGGCCTCGCCGATCTCCATGCCCTGCTTGGCTTGGATGAAGGCCACGTCGTCGACCAGGAAGATGCCCGGTTCTTGAACCTGCTCCAGCTCCTCCACAGCCTTTTCCGTGCTGACCGTTCGATAGCTGCGGCCATAAAAAGTCCAGGCGCTGCAGAAAGAGCAATCCCAGGGGCAGCCCCGCGCAAACTCGACCGAGGCGCAGGGGTCCAACACACCAATAAAGTATTTGTGGCGGTTTCGAAGCAGATCGCGCGCAGGACGGATATCGTCCAAATTTTCAATAAATTGTGCGGGAGGTCCTTCGCCATCAAGTGTCACAACCCCCGGAACTTTCGTGATCGCCTTACGATCCTGTTCCACCGCCATCAACAGTTTGGGAGCTGCGACTTCTCCTTCGCCTTTGAGCACACAATCGATGGCGCCGTTGCCGTGCTCCAAAAAATCCTTCGCCACGAACGAGGCGCTATGGCCCCCGACAAAGACGAACGAATTCGGCAGTTCCTGCTTGGTCAGCTTCGCCAAGTCCACGATCTCCGGAACATTCGCCAGGTAATTGCAGCCGAACGCAACGGCGTCGGGCTTCCAAGTCCTGATCAGCGCCTGATAATCCTTCCACGTATCCGCCTGCAAGTCGATCAAACGGACATCGTGTCCCGCTTGGCGGCACGCCTGAGCCACCATCTCAAGTCCAAGGGGCTCCAGACGAAGATAAATCTTGGTGTACATGAGCGGACCGGGATGGACTGCGAGGAACTTCATGACCCCAAACCTCCTGATCTATGGCGCGCTGAGCCGGAACACACTGGTCTGGAATTCGAGCGGCGAGACCGGCCCACCTGGTTATTCGTGACGTGACACTCGACGCGGGGACGGATTTTGACAGAATGGAGCCTGAGGTGCAACCTTTTAGCGCCGGCCCATCAAGGATTGAACTGACCGAGGACATCTGGTATTTGCTCGGTCTGGTGCTTACCATACCGGCATGCTGCCTCCTGAACGCACCCTGCGTCAGCGCATGGTCGATCTCCTGACCGAGGCTCGGCTGACCACCGAGCAGCTGGCCAGGATGCTGGGTATTCCGGAACGGCAGGTAGAGGAGCACTTGGCTCATGTGGTAAAAACGGTATCTCGGGACCGTTCACGACGGTTTGTCCTCGAGCCGTCCATTTGCTTAGATTGTGGATTCATGTTCCGTGACCGCACAAGATTGACGCGACCAAGCCGCTGCCCACAGTGCCGCAGCGAAGGGATTTCCTCTCCTCGCTATCGCATTGATACACTCATGTCAGGCCGGAGAGATGCCGGGAAAGGACAACTATGACGACAGCACGACTCGTACTCTGTGCCCTTTGTTTGACACTACTCAGCTGTTCCGATCAGAAGGCCAAGGAACTGTTCGAAACTGCCGCCTTCGAAGAGGCTCAAAGTAATCCAACCCACGCCAAGCAGCTCTACCAAGAACTGGTGAATCTCTATCCATCCACCAGAGAAGCCGAAATCGCTCGCTCCCGGATTGCGGATCTCGACAGCAGGTAATAGACGCTGTCGCGTGTACCTATCAGTTTGACTCGCTCAAGCATCCGACGGCGCTCTTTCAATAGCTTACGCACGGCGCCCTACCTTTGCCGCTCTCACGCCCACCTTTGGTGGCATAGCGAATCCTCTCTCTTCGACTAGATTTGAGAAGGAACAACGATCTGAATGTAACCACCTAGCCAGGAGAGGGCATGATGAAAACATACGCGATCCGCAAGAAGCTACGGACCCATGTTCAATGTCAGTTCTGCTATTTCTGCGACGGCGCGCTCGCCAATGGGATTGTCTGGGACCTGTCGGAAGCAGGCTGGCGTTCGACGGGAGAGCATCCTATACCCGTTGGGTCCGAGACGACCGTCTACATCACCCTGAGTAATGGAAACAAGATTCTCATCGATACTGCTGTGGTGCGCTGGTCTGAGGGGCGCGAGGCGGGATGGGAAATCACGCGGATCGATGAAGCCAGCCGGGCTCGCCTGATGGATTTCATCGAACAGTTCAAAGCGGCAGACGTGACTTCAAAAACATCGGACAAGGTGCGTCGATACTAGCCACCAGCTACAGTGACGATGTCAGGACTTAACGGATATGTATGGGCTTGGTCGAGGAAACCACGGAAAGAAAGCATTGGTCGTCGCCTGATAGGCTTTATATTCTTCTCCTCGACTTGAAAGCGCCTGCTGTTCCGCCCGTGGAATGCCCGTCACCTTCAGTAGGGCCAACCCCATAACGATCGGCCCGATCCATGTGAATATCCACCCGGGCGCTCCCAAGGTCATCACAACATAGGAGCACCAGTGGAGCCATTCAAAAAAATAATTCGGATGGCGTGAGTAGTTCCAGAGGCCTTCTCGACAGACGCGGCCCTGATTTCTCGGATCGGCACGGAAGTGCGCGAGTTGCCGGTCGGCTCTCGCTTCACCGGCTACGGCCACTCCCCAGATCAGCAAACCGATGAGCTCGACTAAGGCGGAGGGAGGCCGGGGATTCCACATCAGCACCAGAAATGGGAGTGAAAACGCCGCCACAGCCAGCGCTTGCAGGAGAAAGTACGCGAGCATTTTCGCCGACTCTGACTCACCCCATTCCTCACGCAGTCGGCGATACCGCGCATCTTCCTGTTTCCCGATCACACGATTGAACAGAATGTGGAGCGCGAGTCGTCCCGCATAGAGCGTCACCAGCATCACCGTGAGGAGTATGCGATCAGTGCCGCCGCCCGCCTGTGAGGCATACCATAGGACGGTGAGGATGAGCCCCACACACCACCCGACGTCCCCGATCGCCGCGTTCCTTGTTTTCCGCTGCACGGCCCATAACAGGGTCATGACGATCGTCATGACCAGATAGGCCGCCAGCACAAGGGGCAACGGATCCGATACAAACATCCCGTTTTCTGGTTCCATCATCACCTACGCTTTACGACAGACTGGCCTCATAATCCCACAAGTCCACACCTCGGCGCACCCTGCCATCCAGCCAACTTCGGAACCCTGGAATGGGAAACGATAAGACCGCCTGGATTTTCTCGCAGTTCAACGAAAGGTCGGCAGGGCGCGGCGCGCCGGTATGAACACGTGCGGAGCCTTCCACCAGCCGGCCTTGCAGTTCCGGATACCATGGCAACAGCGCCTGCCCTATCTCCCAGCGGGACAATCGTTCCCGGCCACCAAGATGATAGAGACCCGTCGCATCGGCTCCGGTTAGCTCCCAGATCGCGCGCACAATAGCTCCCGCAGGCAGCGGGCAGCGAAACTCATCGCAATAGAGTGTCATGGTCTTGCCGCTCTTGGCTCCTTGGGACATATCTTCGACAAAACTTCGATCGCCGTGCGGCGAGGTTCCTGCCGTTAGGACGATCCGAACCACCGTGTGTCGAGGATTCTGCAATACCAGCTGTTCTGCTTCAAGCTTTGTTTTGCCGTAGAAATTGATCGGCGTGGGGTCGTCGTTTTCTCGATACCAGCCTTGTCGGCCATCGAAGACTTCGCCGCTCGACAGGAAGACAAAAGGAATGTTCTTGGAAAGATGCGCGAGACGGGCCGTGGCTTCCACATTGATGCGTCGAGCAAGGTGGGGGTTTTGTTCGCAGTCCTTTGTTCGGCTCAAGGCCGCACAATGGATGACTGCCGTGGGCTTCACAAGCTGCCAGGCTTGCTCGACAGCGGCGTGATCCGTGAGATCGAGGTCGCCGCGAGCGACCCCATGCACATCCCAGTCGGGCACCCATCGAGAAGCCGTCTCCATGAAATATCGCCCGATCAATCCCGCCGCCCCGGTGATGAGAACACGTGGCTTCATGAAGATTCCATCGGGAAACATCGCGTTCGCAGAAAGCCTCTCACGTGATCCCTTTCAATGAACTGCCCCCTGTCAATCAACAGAGATGCACCATCGAGGTGCACAAGACTCAAGAGAGGGAGGATTCTACGATTTCACGCTGCCGGTTTGGAAGATACTACGAATGAAGGACGATTGAAGGGAAGATGGAGTTCACGTCGTGATGGCCGTGGCTGCCTCTATGGACTCGTGGACCAGCTGCAATTGCGGAAATGTCCGCGATACTGCTCGAAGTCTCTTCATACTTGCAGTCCTTGCTTATGCAGCTTTTGTGGAGGCCGTGTCGTGAGGCAGCCAGCGATCCAGGATAGCAGCCAGAGATTTGGTGACGACAGGCTTGCTGAGGAAGTCGTCCATCCCTGCCTCCAGACACCGCTCTCGGTCCTCCGCCATCGCGTTGGCTGTCATGGCAATGATAGGGATGCGAGATGGCCTACCGCCACCTTGTTGTACACACGCTTCCTGATCTCTGATGACCCTTGTCGCTTCAAACCCATCCATTTCCGGCATCTGACAGTCCATAAACACCAAGGCATAGGGAATCCGTGCCAGTGATTCGACGGCTTCTCGCCCATTTGCGGCAACGGTGACCCGATAACCGAGTTTCTCAATCATATTCGCCGCCACTTTTTTATTGACTGGGTTGTCCTCCACCACCAGGATAAGCGGCCGGGACCGCATCTGCGTTTCCATCAGACTATGCCGGGTAATGATCGGATGCTGAGCAGTAGAACCGGCAGACTCGGAGGTGCTCCCCAGAACCACGTTGAGACACTCAAACAGCAGTGACTGGCGAATCGGTTTCGTCAAGTACGCGACGATCCCGGCGTCTTGAGCGGCTTGGGCGTCACCACGCTGGCCAACCGAGGTCAGAAGAACGAGGCGTGTAGCGCCGATCGCCTGTTCGGCCTTGATCCGCCTGGCTAATTCCAATCCGTCCATTCCCGGCATCTGCATATCCAAAATGGCCAGATCGAATGGGGGTACGCCGATCGGCCGCGTTGCGCAGGCACTGCAAGGCTTGAAACCCGCTCTCAGCGCTTTCATATCTCACGCCTTTTCCACGGAAACTCTGCTCAAGAACCCGCCGATTCGTGGCGTGATCGTCCACAATCAAGACTGCACGGCCCTTGAGCGCGGCCGGAGGCGGCGGGGCTTGCTGAGCCCCCTCGGCTTGGAGGAGAAAGGGCATAGTGATCCAGAAAACGCTCCCAAGTCCGACCTTGCTATCCACGCCGATTCGCCCTCCCATCGACTCCACGAGCTGCTTGCAGATGGCAAGACCCAGGCCGGTGCCCCCGTATTTCCTTGTGGTGGAGCCGTCGGCCTGAGTGAATGGCTGAAATAGTTTCGCTTGTTGCTTCGGGGAGATTCCGACTCCGGTGTCCGATACTTCGAATCGAATCGTTCGGCCAGGGCCATCGGCACTTGCGGCAGTCACCCCTTCGGGCTCACGTTCGGCGCTCACGGTGACGACGACTTCGCCCTGATCCGTAAATTTTATGGCGTTGCCGATCAGATTCACCAAGATTTGGCGCAGGCGGCCGGGGTCCCCTTGCAAGGCCGTCGGCACGCCGGCCTGTACGAGGCAACTCAGCTCAAGACCTTTGTTATAGGCACGCTCGCCCAGCAGGCCGATGGCCTCCTCCATCGTCGCGTGTAGGTCGAAATTGAGTTCTTCCAGATCAAGCTTGCCGGCTTCGATTTTAGAGAAGTCGAGGATGTCATTGATGATGTCCAACAGATGATCGCTGGACAGGCGGACTGTCTCAGCATACTCGCGTTGCTCCGAGGTCAGTGGTGTATCCAGCAGCAGTTCGGTCATACCGATGACGCCGTTCATCGGTGTCCGAATTTCATGACTCATCGTGGCCAGAAACTCCGCCTTGATCTTCGCGGCCTCGAGCGCTTTATCCCGGGCTTCCGCCAGTTCTCTGTTTTTCCGTTCAAGATCTTGGGCGGCTTGTGTCAGCGCGCCATCCGACACCTTACGTTCCGTGATATCGATCATCGTGCCCATCATGCGAACCGGATGGCCCTGCTCATCCCACTGCACCACCTTTCCGCGCATCGCGAACCATTTCCATTCACCAGAGCGGTGGCGGATACGGTGCTCGACGATATAGCTGGCGGTTCTCCCCTCGAGGTGACCGTCCAGTGCCTGCTCGACCCAAGGCCGATCGTCCTGATGAACGCGGCTCTTCCAATCGAAGACGTTGTTCATGGGAATATCCTGGTCCTCAAAGCCCAGGAGACGAATCCAACTGGGACTGTAGTAGGCCTGGAGGGTCGTGAGGTTCCAGTCCCACAAGCCGTCCGTGGCGACATCGAGCGTACAACGGAGGCGCGCCTCGCTTGTTTGGAGCGCCCCTTCTGCCCGCTTTCGGTCGGTGATGTCACGGACGAAGGCACAGTGGAACTCCTGCCCTTCATAGGCGAGAAAACTGACGCAGAGATCGATCGGGACGAGCCGCCCATCCTTGGCCCGATGGTTGGTCTCGAAGGACATGGTCCTGTTTCGCCGCGTCTCCTCCCAGAAGCCCGGCCACGTGGAAGCCGGAAAGTCCGGATTGAGGTCATGCACCGTCAGGCCGAGGAGTTCGTCCCTGGAGTACCCCACCATGAGACTGGCAGCCTCGTTGGCGTAAAGGATCTTGGCGTGCGGATCGACCCAGTAAACCGCATCCACCGCCTGGTCCATAGCGAATAGGGTCTGACGTAACCGCTCCTCGGCCCGCTTGCGCTCAGTGATGACCTCGGTAGACATGATAATGCCGCCGATCTCACCGATTTCATCATGCCACGGACGCACTTCCCATCGAAGCCAGTCCTTGCTTCCGTCCTTTCTCACGAAACAGTCTTCTTCCCGACGCTCTACGGCGCCGGCCAGACAGCGCTGATGAACGGCCTGCCAATCAGGATACTGCCGAATTTCAGGGAACACGTCGTAATGATGCCGTCCAATGAAATCCTGGTCGCCGAGATGGTAATCCTGTACCCAACGCCTGCTGACAGCAACATACCGCAGATGCTTGTCGAACATCGCGACGGCGGCAGGAGCGTGTTCCACAAAGGACTTGAGGAGATCACGGCTGCGCGTGAGCCGTTCCTCAGCCTGCTTGCGCTCGGTGATGTCAT
>Ga0187893_10004153_pt1 | contig 28059 bp, 19 predicted proteins | sample MA1701074metaG_FD_139574 | JGI IMG/M metagenome (GOLD analysis project Ga0187893, IMG submission 139574) | White microbial mat communities from a basaltic lava cave in the Kipuka Kanohina Cave System on the Island of Hawaii, USA - MA170107-4 metaG ... | reverse complement strand
TGTTGATCCCACAGGGTTGGGACATCGCGCTGGTCGAGGGCGATGGTAAGCCAAGTTTCGGCCAGCTCCAGGTGAAGCGCGCTGCCGGATTCGATGTGCTCCCGGGCGTGAGTGATGTGCTCCAGCGCCCGAGGGCGATGTCCCGCGCGATGCAGTGCCCGCACCAGCTCGAGCAAGTGAAACGCCTTTTGAGGGGCCGTCTGAGCCAATTGCGCGAGCCGTTGTGTGGCGCTGACGACCAGCGCCACGTCGTCCAGCACGTGCGCGATCCGAACTACGGCTTCGAGCTGCTCGCTCTCGATATGGTCTTCGTCCACCAGAGTGCGCAGGCGCTCGCGTGCTCGTTCGTGCTGGCCGTGCTCGGCCGCCGAGCGAGCTAGGCGAATGCGCACCCCCATGGGTACCGAGGTGGGTGCCTCCGCATGTTCCTCAACCCGTTCCCAACAGCGCAGCGCGTCAGTTTCACGTCCAGAGGCATCGAGCAGCTCGGCAAGGCGTCGTGTGTGTGCCGAGTTGTTGCCATCGAGCTCGATGCGCCGTTGCAACAGCACGATCCACCCTGCGCTGTCCTGCAATGCCATGCCACCGTCGCTGGTCGTACGAACATCGAGCAGGTGTAGCAAGCGCTCGAGCAATTCGGCTTCCAAGCTGGGTTCTAGGGGAATCACGGCCAGGCGTGCCCGCAAGTGCTGCTCCAGTTCCTGATCCAAACCCGCTGATTCGAGCGCGCGTTCGAGCTCGGTTGCAAGTGGGCCATCGTCTGGAGCGAGCTGTGTCGCCGCGCGTAGCAACTCGAGCTTTCGAGCGGGTTCTCCCAGCGTGGCCGCCCGTGCCAGCCAATACGCTCGCTGTTTGTCTTCGCCGGCCTCTGCTGCTCGAAGGGCTACTTGCGCTGCTTGCTCGTTACGATCGAGGTCAGTCAGCACGTCGACCAGCACCGAAGCGCATTCATGGCGCTCTTGGGAGCCTGCGGGAAGCTGCACAAACACGCTTTGCAACAACTCGACAGCCTTGTCATGACGATTGGCGCGCAAGCAAAGACGGGCACAACGGAGCTCCAGCGCCCCCGGGGACAGCCCAATGCGTTCACGCTGAACGTCGAGCAACAGCGTGAGCTGCTCCAGCGCGGCATCGGTTCGACCGCAGCGTTCCAGTGCATCGGCGAACGCAAGTCGCAGCTCGGGTTGTTCGAGCAATACTGACGCTGCGCGCTCGAACCACGCGATGGCCTCGTCTGCACGTTGTGCCGCGAGTAAACATTGAGCAGCCCGGATACTTGCCTCGGTGGCACCCTGTGCGTCGCCGCCTGTGTCACAGGCAACGGCGAGCGCAATCCAGGCTGCGGGATCTTCGCTACCAACGATATCCGCGATGCCGCGCAACGCCGGTCGTGGATCTTCCAACAACGTTGCTGCCTCGCGAAGATCTGCGAGACGGTCCTGCCGCCTCGCGCCGACATCGGCGCGCTCCAGCAAAGCACGAGCACGACGCTGACCATGGCCTGCCACGGCGATGCGTTCGAGCACTCGTGCTCGTGCATGGGCGGGCGCGAGCTCGAACGCGAGCTCGGCCAGCTCGTCTTCGAGTGGCCACCCACTGTCGGCGAACACAGGCTCGATGACTTGCCAAGCTGCTTGTCTTTGCTGCGCGGCGAGCAGCAAGCGCGCCCGTTCGATGTGGAGCCTTCGCTCGACATCCGGGTCGTTGGTCTTGCGAGCGAGCTCGGCCAGGCGCTCGGCTGCCTCCTCTGGTCGACCGAGCTCGCGCTCGAGCTCGGCCATGCGACGCAGGTCATCCGCGCGACCACCATGTTTCGCCAGCAGCCTGCGCAGCTCCGCGAGCGCATGCTGTTTGGACTCGAGAGAATCGTCGTGTAGCAACGCCTCGATGAGGCGGCGATGCACGGGCTCGCGTTCGTGTTCTGCGGCGCGTCGAAGGCGGATCTCGAGCAGCGCTATGGCGCTGTGATGTTCACCGACCTGGAGGCTGAGATCGATGGTGGCATCGAGAAGCTCGTCGTCGCCGGGGTCGTCCGCACATGCTCGCGTGAGCAACGCGAGTGCTTTCGTTACTTGTCCTGCGGACACCAAGGCATTTGCGACGCGTGCTCTCATGCGAGCACGTGTCGATGGATCCTCGGTGAGCTCTAGCGCCTCGTCGAGGGCTTGTGAAGTTGCGCTCTTGTTCGGGCCTGCGAGTACACTCGTATAGGCTAGTGTGGCGAGTCCGGTTGGCAGGAGATCGGACAAGTCCGAGTCTGCGCGGCATCGGTCGATGAGTGGTTCGAGGACATCGCACGCCGTGGACGCATCATCGAGCTTCGCGGCGAGAATTTCGCAGAGACCCAGTTCGAGGGTAGCACGGCGGCGTGGAGATTGGGGCATTTGGAGCTGGCTAGTGAGCAATCGTGCGATTTTCGTGTGAGCGCCCGAGCGTGCCAACAGCTCGAATACCTGCCGTGATGCGCGAGTTTCGTGTGGTCGCAGCGTCAGCCACTGTGTGGCGGATGCAAGTGCATGTCTTTCGTCTATGAACCGTGACAGTGTCATGCGCCAGTGCATGCACGCAGCATGAGCGGAGTGATGGTAAGCGAGGCGATCCCCGATGCTGGCAAGCGCATCGAGGAGGCTGCGGTCTACCTTTCGCTCGAGCTCGAGACGAAGCCGATCCAACCCTGCGCCAATGGAATCATCCACCAAGCGTGGGCACTGCACGGGCACGGTAATGTGCTCATGGGAAGGCTGGTTCGTATCGAATACCACCTCGAGCGACCGCGTTTCGAGCGTGAGCGACACGAGGTTCACGGCCTGCAGATCGGGTGCCTTCCAACCGGATGCCACGAAAGGCGCATGCAAAGCGATTGCACCGGGATCGACGACGACGTGCTCTCGCTCCCTGTGCAACCCACGGCCCGAAAGATTGGCGATGAGTTGCGACCAAAGTACGCCCGAACGCTCGCGAAACGCTCCCATGGCCCAAATTCGAAACGGTCGGAATGCAAGAAACCGAGCTTGACCCACCAGCTGCAACGCCACGCCCAACCATGCAAAACCACGTGTTGGCTCGCGACCCCGCAGCTCGATCCAAACGTAGGGCGAAACCTCGTGGGCGGTACGAGCGCGCACATCGATATCGACATGCTCGACCGTCACTCCGTCGATGGTTTGTCCGATGAGCTGGGTGGTAAGCCAACGTTCGATAACGCCGAGCTCGATCGAGAGCGCAAAGCGCAAACTACGACATCGGCGGTGGCGAAATCCAGCTACGTGAAACGGCACACGTAACGGGAACTTAATGCCGGGAATTTCAGCCTCGTATCCGCTGAGGCGCACGCCGGGTACCAAACTGCGCCGCTCCAAGGTGAGCAGGGCCCGACGTTCACGCAACTGTAATCCGAAGCCAAGAATATTACCGACAGCGGGCGCACCCTCCAAGGAGGGTTGCTCCGCATCACTCGGCATCACCCCCGCCGGCTCGTGCCGTCATTCCGGCGCGCAGCATGCCTCCTCGGCCACCCACACGATCGCATACCTGATAGGGCCGCAGCATGCGTTTTCCGCTTTCGTCGACCGCGAGCTTGGTGTCGTACGTCATGAGCTTCTCGATTTTTTTCTCGTTGGGAGAGATCTCGCCGCGGCCTTTGGCTTCGAGGCATTGGCGTGCAGCAAATCGGCTCGTGACCTTTAACGCCTTTTGCTCGGCCAGCTCACGGTAGATATCCGCTCGTGCCTGTGCGTACCCCTCGTCGCTCGCTGTGTGTTTGCGCTCGACTCCAGCGATGACGAATCCATCCGCTGTCTCGAACACTCGCTCGATCACTTCCGCGTGTGAATCCGCTTCCCAGGCGGCCTTCGTGAGCTCGGGGTTGGGTCCGATACCGGGGATCGGATTGGTACGGGCGAACAAACCCGTGATGCGTATTTGTGGTTTGTCGTCGGGCCCAGGTTCTTCGCCGACTTCGCTGTGTGGAAGCTCCTCGATTCCATGTGCTTGGTTGGCGAGGGCATCGGGCAGCTTGAATAGTTCGCTCAGGGTTTTTCCGTGCTTGATTGCCAGCAATGCCTCCTCGGCGGATTGTCGAGCCAGGGCCTTGCCGCGCTCACGCGCGAACGCTTCCTGTGCCAGTTCGAGCATGGCTTCGTCGCGCGGCACGTTGCCTTCTCTGCGGCCCTCGACACGAACCAGATAAAGCGCGTCGTGGCCCTCGATTGCGTGCGAGAGCTCGCCCACAGCGAGTTTCGATAGCACTTCGTCGACGGCGGGATCGAGTCCTGTGCCGGTGCCTTCGACGCTGGTCCAGCCGTAGTCTCCACCGCTAGGCGCGCTGGACGTGTGTTCCGACGTCGCGCGTGCGACTTGCCGTAGGTCTTGTCCCGCAAGCACGTGTGCGCGTGCTGTTACGAGCTTCTCGCGCGCATCCGCCAGGGCCTTGGCGTGTTGCTTACGCGTGGTCTCGTCGGCGTCGTCGGACGGTAGCGGGGGCTTCTTGACCGCTACGAGGCGAATCTTGGCTTGCTTGGGAAGCTTGGTGAATCTCGCACCTTGGCGTTCGAACTCGCGTGCGAGCTCGTCTTCGTGGGTTTGCAGGTATCGCTTGGCTTCCTCGGGTTCGATGTCGACCAGCTGTGCGTATCCCGCTGATTCGAAGCGCACATATCGCAGAGACAGCTGGTTCGCTCGTTCCTCATAGGCGGCACGAATTTCGGGCTCGGCAACTGCGAGGCCACTCGCAGCGAGATCACGAAGTGTGCGCGCGAGAATCTCGCGACGTTGTTGCTCCAGGTATTTGGGCTCCGAAATCTGTAAGCTCGCGAGTAGTCCACGTCGAAACATGTCGTAGTTGAACTTGTTGTCACCAAGCCAGGGAAAAGTGTCACCGAGCACGATGAGCATGCCTTCGAGGGTGAGATCTTCGGCATCGCTGGAGGTTGCTTCGAGGCCGATGTCCTCGGCCACATTGGACAAGACCAGCCGCTCGACGACAGCGTCCAGAATTTCTTCCTTGAGGCCCATAAGCTCTTGGAACTTGAGGTCTTTCGGGATGGGTACGATGCGCGTCGTCAAGTTGAACTGATATTGGTAGTCCTCTTCCGCGATCGATGTCCCGTGGACCCGTGCGATGGGCTGAGCACCGAACGTCAGACTGTCGCTCGGAAGGCCGAAACTCAGCCCAAACACGAGCACGATCACCCCGAGAATCACCCAGGCCACGAAGCTCGTGGCCGATCTGCGAATCAGCTCCAGCATGGATGTCCGGAAGGTAACGCTCCCCGGGGCGGATCGGCATCCGAGACGACCGATCTCGAACACCTCGGACCCCGTCGGCCGTCATAAGCGCTGGGCGTCGGTCTTTCGGGCGCCGGGAAACGCGCGAAACTGGGAATGCGTATTTTGCGCGTAGCCGGCGATGTTTGCGTGGACAATTCGTGGAAGGACTGGAAACCCTTGGTAGTTTTTGCCCTTCGTAAACGCTGGCCGCTTGCCCCAATCGATGGGGACGTGTACATGTGAGCGGTTGCCTGCTCGCTCGGACGTCTCCGGGACAGCGAGGCTAGGTGCGACCGCATGCTCTTCGACTGGGTATACGGGCTTTTCTCCAACGATCTCGCGATCGATCTGGGGACCGCGACCACCCTGACGTACGTCAAGGGCAAGGGGATCGTAGCGCACGAGCCGAGCGTCGTCGCCGTGCAGAAGCAGGGCTCATCCAAGCGTGTGCTGGCGGTTGGCAAGGAGGCCAAGGAAATGCTCGGACGAACACCGGGCAACATCGTGGCGATTCGCCCCATGAAAGAGGGGGTCATCGCGGACTTCGAAGTCACCGAGGCGATGATGCGATATTTCATTACGCGCGCGCACAATCGACAAACCTTGGTCAAGCCGCGGATCATCATTTGCGTACCGTCGGGCATTACCGAAGTGGAGAAGCGTGCCGTGCGCGATTCTGCTTTGGCTGCTGGCGCCCGCGAAGTCTACCTCATCGAAGAGCCCATGGCTGCAGCGATCGGTGCGGGTCTGCCCATCACGGAACCCGGTGGCAACATGATCGTCGACATTGGGGGGGGGACTGCCGAGGTTGCCGTGATCTCGCTTGCCGGCATCGTTGCATGCAAGAGCGTTCGTGTGGGTGGAGACAAAATCGACGAAGCCATCGTCCAGCACATCAAACGTAAGTACAATTTGTTGATCGGTGAACGTACTGCGGAGCGCGTGAAGATCGAGATCGGCAATGCCGCTCCGCTCGATTCCGTGCTCACGATGGAGGTCAAAGGGCGCGATCTCGTGGCCGGTATTCCCAAGACCGTGGTCATCGATTCGGAGGAGATCCGAGAAGCGCTCAGCGAACCTGTGGCGGCCATTGTCGATGCAGTCCGCCAAGTGCTCGAGCGAGCTCCACCGGAGCTGTGTGCCGACATCGTCGACAAAGGCATCGTTCTGACCGGCGGGGGCTCCAAGCTGCGCAATCTCGATGTCTTGCTGTCCGACGAGACCGGGCTGCCGGTGTTCGTGTGTGACGAGCCGGAATTCGCCGTGGTGCTAGGTTCAGGAGCTGCGCTCGACGAACTCGATCTCCTTCGGGAGGTGGCTCTCACCTGAACGAAGGATGTTGAGCCATGACGCTATCGTTTCGCAATGTCCGAAATGTCGCGTTGGTGCTTGCACTGCTCGGACTGCCTGTGCTGCTACTGCGTAGCTCGATGCAAGATCCACACGAGCTCGGTGCATTCGACCGAGCGATTCGTCGCATTGGGGCTCCACTGGAGCATGGCATCAAATATGCCACTGGCAGTTTGGGCTCGTTGTTCGAACGTTGGGTGCTGCAAGGCAAGCTGCAGGACGAGAACGAGCAGCTTCGTAAAAGCAATCGAGAATTGAAACAGCGAGTACGCGAGCTCGGTCACGTGGATGACGAGAATGAACAGCTTCGGCGTTCGTTGCAGCTGCGCGACAAGGTACCCGAGGATCTGGTCGCAGCCGAGATCCTTGGACCCGACCAATCACCGTTTTTTCGTGTGGTGAAGATTCGCATCGATCGCGGACACAAACTGGTACGCCCCGGTATGGCAGTGCTCTCCGTCGACGGTGTCGTGGGACGCGTCGATCGTGCGTTCGACGACTACAGTGACGTGATGTTGGTAACGGATCCACGCAGCAAGATCGCCATTGAGATTGCACGCACACATGCGCAAGGGATTCTCGAGGGCGCGACCGAAGACAGCTGCACTGCCAAGGTCCCGAAAGACATCGATGTTCAGCGTGGCGACCTGGTCCAGACCAGCGGCGTCGATGAGCTGTTTCCCAAGGGACATCCCGTGGGTCAGGTGGTGGACGTGCGGGATCTGGTGGGGGACCAAAAGCTCGTCGAAGTGCTGCCTGCGGTCCGATTCGATCGACTCGACATGGTGTGGGTCGTGTTGGCAAATGCCCCAGCCGCCGATCCGCGTGCAGAACATCCCGTGGGGGGTGAGCTCGCCGTGGGTATTCAACCGGTTCGATGACATGGCACGCGCGGTCGTTTATGTGCTGTTGTCCTGGCTGGCCACACTGGTGGTCACCGGCATGGCTTCGGCGCTTCATCTCACGGTCATGCTTCCTTCGATCAGTGCGATTGTGATCGCACATGCGGCGTTCTTGCGCAGTCATCCTCTGGTACTCGGACTCACGGTAGCGATGGTGATTGGGCACCTCGAAGACCTGCAACAGGGCGCGCCGGCGGGTGTGTTGGCGCTGGCACACGGAATCGATTTTCTCGTACTCAGGTGGATGTCGATCCGTGTGGATCTCCGAGGGGTGCTGATGCGTAGCATCGTTGCGCTGTTCTCGGTCGTAGTCATCGACCTCGCGACATGGGGAGTCTTGATGGCAGTTGCTCGATCGATGGCAATCCATCGCGAGGCGCTGACGTGGGCGTTGCTCGACGTGCGATGGCACGCGCTCGCCACCATGTTGGTGGCACCGCCCACTTGGCTGCTGATCGACCGAGTTCACGTTGTGTTTCATCTGCAGGAGCGCGAGCTCGGGCACATGCGGTGGATTCGCTGATGATCAGCTTGCGTCCAGCGGAGCACATTCGAGACCTTCGGCCACGTTTTCAGGCCATGGTGCTGATCGTGTTGCTCACATTTGCTGGACTGGTCGGACGGCTGTGCCAACTTCAGGTGCTCGAGGGCGAGCATTACGCCCGGCGTGCGGAGCGCAATTTCGTCGATGTCGTCGATGTCGAAGCTCCGCGTGGACGTATCTTCGACGCCACGGGCAAACCGCTCGCAACCAATCGTCCCGCTTATGCGCTGCACGTGACCGGAAGGCCACGCGTGATCGAAGATCCCGGGTTGGGTGTCGTGGGCAGCTCGGCCAAGCGCGTTCCTGTCAGCGACGCCACGATTGATGTGCTGGTCTCGTTGCTGGAATTCGTGGATGACGAGGATCGCACTCGTCTTGTCGCGGAAATTGTCGACCTGCGTGACAACCAAGACCTCGGCATCCGCCCCGCGCTGGTACGCAACAACCTGAGCTGGCAGGAGTACGCACGCATTCAAACGCGGTTGGATGTACTCTCACCGTGGGTCGAGATCCGTGAATCGTCGCGTAGGCATTATCCGGAAGGCGAGTTGACCGCGTTCGTCACGGGTTACATGCGAGCCATCGATCGTGATTCACTGACGCGAGGCAAGCACACTGGCTATCGTCCAGGTGATCGCATCGGCGCGACGGGTATCGAACGACAATGGGAGAACTACCTGCGCGGTCGCCTCGGGGCACGACCACGCGTGGTCGATGCTCGTGGGCGCGAGGTGGTCGACGCCCCGCCCGACACCAAGCTGGCGCTGCCTCCCCCACGCGATCCAATCCCAGGGCAGGACATCTTTCTCACCTTGGATCTCGAGCTGCAACGTGTCGCCTTGGCCGCGTTCGCCGACAAACCTGCAGGTGCAGTGGTCGCGATGGAAGTGAAAACGGGGCGCATTCTCGTGATGCTGTCGGTACCCGCGATCGATCCAAATCGCTGGGAACAGCCGATCGTCGCCAACGACTTCCAAGCATGGAATGCCAGCCCACTCAAGCCGTTCGTCGACAAGACCGTGCAGGAACATTTTTTCCCCGGATCTACCTACAAAGTCGTATCTGCGCTGGCGGTTTTGGACGATGCCAAATTCGATGCAGAGGCGACGGTCACGTGCGATGGCTTCGTGGTGTATGGAAATCGACGGTTCAAGTGCACCCACCGACACGGGCCCGTCGACCTCGAGCAAGCAATCGCCCAGTCGTGCAACGTATACTTTTATACGCTCGCGATGGACAAGAATACAAATCTGAATCTCGAGCGTATGGAACGGCTCGCGCGCAAGCTCGGTCTGGGCGAACGCACTGGTTTGGGTTTGAACGGAGAGGTCAAAGGTCGTATTCCGACGGAGGCGTTCGAGGCACGCGAAGGCACCTACCAGGCGGGTGTGCGGCTCAACAGTGCCATTGGACAGGGCAATGTGAATGTCACGGTACTGCAAGAAGCGGTTTTGTATGCAGCCATCGCCAACGGTGGTTACGTGCTGACACCCTACATCGTCGAACGCGTGGTCACGAACGACTACAAGCTGGTGTTGTCCGGCCAACCACAACCGAAGAACGACCACCCGGTAATCGATCCCGTCGATCGGGAGCGCATCCATCTCGGACTGGTGGGTGCCGTCAACAGCGAGTTGGGAACCGCCTATAGTGAGCGGCTCGAAGGAATCACGGTAGCCGGCAAGACCGGCACCGCGCAGGTCGGTGCCGCCGAAGCGGGACGTAAGCCAGACGCATCGCAGGGAACGATTCCTGGCTGGGATACCTCGCAGCATCACGCGTGGTTTGCTGGCTACGCTCCCGCCGAGAATCCCGAAATTGTGGTGGTTGCGTTCGTGGAACACGGCGGTACCGGAGCCGACGCAGCTGCGCCAACTGTGATGCGCATCATCGAAGCGCACCTCCGGGGCTCGTCGTCGTCACGAGAGGGCTCAAAGCGGCGTCCACCAGGTGTACCCCCACCGCTGCCAGGACAGAAGGACGAGCAAGTTAACGAACGAGGCAAGCGATGAGTCAGCTGCTCGGAACGCCAGTTGGTCTGTGGGCGCGAATCAAGGAATCGCTCGATTGGGTCGTGCTGACGCTCGCGTTTTCGATCACGACGCTCGCTGTGGTCAATCTCGACAGTGCCGGTATAGGCGACTGGACCGGCAAGGTCGAGGTACAGCTGCGTTGGGTCGGCATTGGCAGTGTGGCAATGCTCGTGTTTGCCGCGCTCGACTATCGCATCATCTATCGCTCGGCCTACGTGGCGTATTTCGGTGGGCTGATGCTGTTGGCGCTCGTGCCGTTTTTCGGCATCCGCGTCAACAACGCCACGCGTTGGCTCGGTGTCGGTGAATTTCGCATTCAGCCTTCCGAGCTCTTCAAAGTGGTTGTCATCGCCGCGCTCGCACGCTACCTGCACGACCTGCCGCCCAAACAGCAAAAAGGGCTCCGCCATCTCGTCGTCGCGTTCGCAATGGTGCTCGTACCCGTTGCATTCGTGGTGCGCCAACCTGACTTGAGCACCGGGGTGATCACGCTTTTGATCGCCTTGTCGATTTTGAGCGTCACCGAGCTGACACTGAGATCGATGCTGGCGGTGTCGTCCGTTGGTGTGTTATCGTTCGTGGGCGGATGGCGGTTCCTGGGCGAGTACCAGCGCAAGCGCATCGACGTGTGGTTGAACCCGGAACTGTATGCCGACAACGAGGGCTACCAGACCATCCAGGGCATGATTTCCGTGGGCAATGGAGGTTTTTTCGGTCAAGGCGTCCGCAACGGAACACAAAACGTGCTGCATTTCCTGCCCGAACGGTTCACCGATTTTCCGTTCGCCGTCTACGCGGAAGAGTGGGGCTTCGTGGGTTGCACGATGTTGCTCACGCTCTACTTCAGCCTCGTGCTGTGGTCTGTCAACCTCGCGAGTCAGGCGCGAGATCGGTTTGGTGCGCTGCTTTGCACGGGCGTATCCGCAATGCTGTTTTGGCACATCGTCATCAACGTGGGTATGGTCTTGCAGCTGGTTCCAGTGGCAGGCATTGGTATGCCGTTTTTCAGCTTTGGTGGAAGCAACGTGTTGACGACGATGATCGGTGTGGGGTTCTTGATTTCGGTGAGCCGCGCCCGTCACGTGCGGCGGTGATCAAGATTTCTTCCAACGCTTGGCCAACACGAATAGCAGCGGAAACACCACGACGAGCACAGCAAGCATCAGGACGCCGGCGCCAGTGAGAAACGGCCACAGCGCGGTCTGCATGAGCTCCCACCAGCCTCGGCCATCGAGCGAAGCGAGCTCGCTCCACGTTGGTAGGGGCTGGCCATGCAGACGAAGACCAATCCAAAGTTCTGCGAAGTAGATTGCGGGACCCGTGATGGGATTGACGACGGCACTGCCTAGATACGCTGCGACCACGTTCATGCGAAAGACGGGTGCCACCATGACCGAAGCAAGCATTCCCGCAAATGGGATCGGAACGAGCGACAATGTCAGACCCAATACGAATCCCGCCGCGACGCCCGTGGGCGATCCGTTCAGGGTAACGAGAGCACGTGCCCACTCGCTGGTACGCACGAGCGGAGCCTAGCAGCCCGTAGCCTAGCAGGCCGTGGTGCAAGTCCGCGCCCCGATAACTCTGTCCCGGCCGCGCTTGGCTTCGTTGTGCCCCGACCGGGATCCAGGTGGTACCCATCATACGGTGTGGTTCGATGTCGGAGGCTCTGGCGCTCGTGCGGTTCACCGCGTAAGCACTGCTACGCTACCGCACGGAGGCAGTCGTGGAAAACCACTATGGCTCTACATTCGAGACGCAATCCGGAGCGCCTCGGGTATCATGGGCTCGACATGTGGACAGTCCTTCATCGAAACCATGCAGCTTGTTTGACACTTGGATTGCTCGTCAGCGCGTCATGCGGCGACGAGGACGGCTTGCTCGCAGACGCCAGCGCATCGGCGGACGGCTCGGGAGACGCGTCCGGGGATGGCATGGCAAGCGTCACGGCCAGCGACTCAGTCACGGCGGACGGAACGGCCGACGCTGGAACGGCCGACGCTGGGTCGGTTTCGATGTCCGGTGAAAGCAACGAAGGCACGACTGGCAACGGCGAAGGCACGTCGATAGGCAACGAGACGCTAGCCACGGACACTGGTCAGGCCACGGGCACTGGTCAGGCCACCGACACTGGTCAGGCCACGGACACCGGTGGGAACACCAGTACGTGCCACAAGGTAGATGTCATCATTGCTGCCGACAATTCGACCAATGTCGAGGACGAGATCGCGGCGCTGCAAGGGCCCGTCTACGATGCGTTGCCGGCCCTGTTCGACGTAGGTGACGGCATCACGGTGGACTTTCGGATCGCGGTCATCGATGCCTGCAATATGCCTGCATATTTCCACAACTGGGGCACGGACGGCGACTGCATGTTCTCGACCGGACAGAATTGGATGGAGTCGGGTTCGCCGAATCTCGAAGACGAATACAGATGTGTGATGTCCGTGTCGGAAGCAGGCTACAACGGCATGCCCGACGCTTGCACGATGATGAACGACGACGAGCAGCCGGCAAATACCGTGGGCGATGCGCTCAACCCCCCGGCAGTAGACGACCAAAACGCCGGCTTCCTGCGTGATGATGCAATTTTGTTCGTTGTGGCGGTGACCGACGAAGACGAGCAACCCGTGCCAGCCGCGATGCCGGACGAGATTGCTCAGAAAATCATCGCGGCCAAGAACGGCAACATCGACAACATCGTGTTCTTGGGCATCGGAGGCGATCGGGCGTGTGTGGGCGAGTATGGAGATGCAGGCAATGCGGTCACCTTGAAGGCCGTCACGCGTGTGTTCGAAGATGCCAGTCGCGGCCTGTTCTGGGATCTGTGCGATGGATTCATCGAGGAGGGCGTGGGCGCGGCGATCGAATTGGTCGATACGGCGTGCAGAGAATACCAGCCGGGCTGAGGTATGCTTGCGGACACCCATGCGTGTCCTTTCGCTGACTTTGCCTGGATGGCTGATCTTGACGGCTTGTCACAACGGGTCGGCCGAGAAACCCTCGACGGATGACGGGGCCGACGATGCAGGATCGTCGAGTGACGGTGTTTCCGAGGTCAGTGCGGCAGCCGACATCGGATGGGAGGTCGCGAGCGAAGGCGCGAGCGATACGAGCACGAGCACGTCCGACGAAGGAACCGGATGTACGTCCGCGAACGAAGTACCGAACATGCCGACGATCACGCAGCCGAGCTCCGGTGCGACGGCGGTGAGTCCGACGGACGTGCGGTTCGTGGGCTCGGCGTTCTCCGATCCTGACTCCACGGGCGCGCATGAAAGCACGACGTTCGAGCTGTGGGTCGCTTCGGGCGGCACGCCGGTCAGCCGAATATGGCTTGCGGAGCTGGGCGCAGTCACACAGGCGAGTCTCTCGGATGGCATGTTCGAGGTCGATGGCAGTGTCGGACAACTCGCTGATGACACGCAATACGGAGTACGAGTACGCCACAGCGATGAATGCAACGCCTGGAGCCCTTGGAGCCCATACGTGACGTTCCGTACCGCAGATGCCAGCGAATACATATTCGACCCCGATGTGATCCACACGTTCGAGCTCGAGATTCCGCCGGAAAGTTGGGACAATATCAACGCAGAAGCACCGGCCGAGGATTGTGTTCGCATCGATCGCAACTACTACGCGGGGACCTTGCGATTTCAAGGGCAAGAGTTCACCGGAGTGGGCGTGCGGACCAAAGGTGGGTGTGGATCTGCGCGTGATCTCGGCGGCAAGGCGGCGTTCAAGATCAACCTCAACTGGGATGATCCCGAGGTTCCCGGCTGTCCGACCAAACGGACACTCTATGGGCTCGATCACATCACGTTGAACAACGCTGTGCAGGATCGTTCGTCCGTCCACGAGCGTTTGACTTACACATTCTATCGCGCGGCAGGTAACCCGGCGCCTCGAGCCACCCACGCGCGTTTGAACGTCAATGGCGAGTATTGGGGATTGTACGTCCACGTCGAAACCATCGACCGCACGTTTTTGCGTCGCTTCTACGACAATCCACGTGGCATGATGTACGAAGGTGCCTATTCGTGCGATCTGCTGCCAGAAAACGTACCCACCGAGTTGATGGGTGATTCGTGCTTCAGCTTGGAATTTCAGCAAGACATGTGCGATGGGGCGCCGAAACCAGGCGAAGATCCCCAGGATTGGGGCCTGCTCGAGACGCTGACCAACCAGCTCGAGGCTATCCCCACCGGGCAGTTCCACCAAGACGTGCAAAACGTGTTCGTGTTCGACCGTTTGCTCACCGCGTGGGCGATCGACGCGATGGTCGATCATTGGGACGGGTACTTCTACGACGTGATCAACAACTATCGCGTTTATCACGATCCCTCCAACGGTCTGTGGGACGTGATTCCGTGGGGTACTGATCAAACGTTCGACGATGACCGGCTCACCGTCTGGGATCCTGCCGCCCGTGTTCCGAGGCGCTGCTTGAGTGAGCAAACGTGCCAGGACGCGTTCGCAGCACGCTTGTATGAAGTCATCGACCTCTATGAGTCCTTGTTCCTCACGCAGGAGGCGGATCGGATCCACGAGCTCATCGCTCCACACGTCATGGAGGATCCACGCAAGGAATATGGGATGAACGAACACCAAAACGCCCATGCGAACACGCTCGATTTCATCGATGGCCGCCCACAGCAGATTCGTAGCGCACTCGCGAACCAAGGATACTGACACGGGCATGCGTGTCCAGCAGCTCGCGTTGGCCCTGTGCATGCTCACTATGGACTGCTATCGTGGACCGTCCAGTCATGACGAGGCTGGCGATGGTGTCGATGATGTCGATGATGTCGATGATCCCAGCGCGTACATGTTCGACCCCAACGTGATCTACACGTTCGAGCTCAAGATCCCTCCGGAAAGCTGGGATAGTATCAATGCTGAAGCACCAGCCGAGGATTGCGTGCGCATCGATCGCAATTACTATTCGGCCACGTTCCGATTTCAAGGACAAGAATTCCCCGGTGTGGGCGTGCGTGCCAAAGGGGGTTGCGGCTCGGCACGAGATCTCGCCGGCAAGGCTGCCTTCAAAATCGACCTCAACTGGGACGATCCGGATATCCCTGGTTGTCCGAGCAAGCGAACGATCCATGGGCTCGATCACATCACGCTGAACAATGCCGTACAGGATCCTTCGTCCGTGCACGAGCGTTTGACCTACACGCTTTATCGTGCGGCTGATCATCCTGCGCCACGGGCTACCCATGCACGTCTCGATGTCAACGGGGAATACTGGGGATTATACGTCCATGTCGAAACCATCGATCGCACATTCCTGCGTCGAACGTATGACAATCCGAGCGGCATGATGTACGAGGGATCGTACTGGTGCGATCTGGTGCCAGAAAACGTCCCTACACAACCCAATGATGATTCGTGCTTTAGCCGCGAATTCGAGCAGGACGTGTGCGACGGCGCCCCGAGACCAGGCGAGGACCCACAAGATTGGAGCCTGCTCCAATCATTGATACAGCAGCTCGCGAACATTGCCGATGGACAGTTCCTCCAAGGCATCCAACAAGTGTTCGAGTTCGATCGCCTGCTGACAACCTGGGCGATCGACGCGATGGTCGATCATTGGGACGGTCACTTTTACGACCTCACCAACAATTATCGTGTCTACCACGACCCCTCCACTGGACTGTGGGACGTGATTCCATGGGGCACGGATCAAACGTTCGACGAATCACGTCTCGAAGTGTGGAATCCGAATGCCATGGTTGCCCAGCGCTGTTTGGGCGAGAAGGCGTGCGAGGAGGCGTTTGCGGCGCGTCTTTACGAGATTGTCGATCTCTACGAGTCGCTCGACCTCACCCCGGAAGCCGAACGCATCCACGAGCTCATTGCCCCGCACGTCACCGACGATCCACGCAAGGAGTACAATATGGACGAGCACAGAGATGCCCATGCGCGCACCCTCGATTTCATCGCCAACCGCCCGCAAGTCGTCCGCAATGCCCTCGCGAGTCGTGGGTACTGACGTTTTGGCGGCGAGCAACTCCGTTGATCCCCGATGGCATTGGCTGAAGCGCATCCGGTGGTGTTGTTCGACGTGCTCGGCACGCTCGTCCACGATCCGTTCTTTGCCGAGGTTCCCGAGTTCCTTGGCGTGACGTTGCAGGAGCTCCTCGCGAGCAAGGGCGCGCAAGCGTGGCCAGACTTCGAATGCGGGAAGATCAACGAGCAGACGTTGCTGCGCACGTTTTTTGCGGACGGGAGATTCGTCGATGGCGAAGGGCTCAAAGCCACCATCCGCAAGTCCGTACGCTGGCTGGCTGGTATGGAAACGTTGTTGGCCGAGTTGCATGCGAATGGCATCGAGATGCACGCCCTGTCGAACTATCCGCCGTGGTACCAGCTCATCGAGGATACCGTGCACGCATCGAGGTTTTTATCGTGGACGTTCGTGTCATGTAAGACCGGCGTACGAAAACCAGATCGACGAGCCTACCTCGGTGCTGCGGGTGCGCTCGGCCGTACACCTTCCGAATGTTTGCTCATCGATGACCGAGCGGAGAACTGCCGGGCAGCCATCAATGTCGGTATGCCTGCCATCCTGTTCCAGGATGCCGGCGCGCTCCGGCATGCGCTCGTGCAACTCGGGCTATTGCCATGACAAGGATTCGGGAGCGGTGATGCGATCGAGCTGGGGCCGACCGGCTGTCAGAACCTGAGTCCTGCGGCAACACCCACCGATCGTTGCGCCAACGAGGGCGCGATCATGAGCCTTCGTGACAACTGATCGTCGAGGGGAATCGACCGTGCTCGCTTCTTGTGGAGCAGTTGCTGCACGGTGATCATTACCGCTCCGGCGACGACGAGCACGCCACCGAGACCCATGAGCGCAGGTGTCATCTTGTTGAGCTTGTTCACGTTGTCTTGACGTTCTGCGAGCATTGCGTCGTAGTACGTGTCTCCGTAACCACTCTCGCTTGGACTTCCCGCCTCGTTGTAGACCTTGGCATCGCGACGCGCCAACGCGGCGGTCGTGGCTCCGCCCACGAGTGCTCCCAGGCCAAGGATGACTGAAGTAATGCCGACACCAAGTAGCGCGGCTTCTTGGCGATCCTGCAGTCTACGTTCCGCGTTGTCTTCTTCCTCTTTGGTGGCGGCTGCCTCACGAGTCCCGCGCCGGGTGAGGTCGGGAGCATCGTCCTCGATTGGCACCACGGTCGGCGGTGGTGGTGGGGTCTCGCCTTGCTGCGCAGAAACGCATTCGCCCCGTTCGATTTGTGCAAGGCGTTCCTGCGCAGTGGGCCGTTCGGGATGCTCTTGGACCAGCTCGAGAAATCGCTCGAAGGCTATCTTGGCTTTCTGGCAATCTCCGCCAGCGAACGCTGCATCACCAATGTTGAAGTTGAACACGTGCAACTCGGGCGCGTGTTGGCTGTAAGCCTGTTCGAACTTCGCTACAGCGTTGGTGTAGTCACCGATTTCGACCAGCGCCTGACCGGCCCTGAACAGCGCTTTCGCACGATCGATCCGCTCTTGCTTTTGCTCCGGTGTTTCTTCGGCTGGTTGCAACGAGCTTGCCGTGGTGACAGCCGTGGCCCGCGAAGGCGACAACGCGAGCAACAAGGTCAGGAGGCAGCTCGAAAACGTCCGCAACATTTTGGTCGATTGGCTCGCGCGCGTCACGGCCCGAGCTTACGCCAGGCCGTGACGCTGCGCATCCGTCATCCGCCCGTCTTGCCACCCGCCTTGCCACCGGCTGAACCGGATGCGGACGCGCTGGCTTTGACTTCCACAGAAACGTTGACGCTGGCCTTTACGCTCGCGGCAGCGTCGAAGGCTGCCTTGAAAGGGGCAGCCACACAGGCGCCGAGCCGAGTGGCTATGGTCGCGTTTGCTTGCCCAGCGGCTTGGATGCTCGCCTGCACACCCTTGACGGCCGCTTCCACGTCGGCGGCCACCCCAGGCAGTCGATCCTTCAGGCCCACGGCCACCTTCAGCACGGCGGGGAGATTCTTTTCCAATGCTGCCTTGTATTGGGCTGCCACTTTGGCATCGGCCGCCCCCTCCACCACCACAACCGCTCGCGCAGGCTGGCACGTGACCTTGGCGGACACTTCGGCGTCGCACTGGGCCTTGCATTCGGCGCTGGCTTTGGGTGGCTCGACTTCGCCCGTGCAGCGCGGTTCCTTCATTTCCACGGAGCATTTGCCCTCACACTCGCCCTGGCAGCTCGCCGAGCCTTTGAGGTCGCATTCGCCCTTGCAACCTCCACCACATTGACCGCTCGCTTCCGCGTCGCATTTGCCTTCGCATTTTCCGTCGCAGTGCCCACTCAGGTTTTTTCCGTTGCACTTGCCTTCGCACGTGCCACCGCACTTACCGCTGAAGTTGGCCTCGCACGAACCTTTGCATGTACCTTCGCATTTGGCTCCTGCGTCGACGTGGCAGCTTCCGTTGCACTTGCCCTCGCATTTACCGACGATCTCGCCGCCCTCACATTTGACGTCGACCTTGCCGGGCTTCACGTCCACATCGCACTTGCCGACACAGTCTGCCGCCGCGCTCATCGAGGCGGCACAACGAGGGGGCTCGATTGCCACGTGAATGCGCGCAGAGCCGCCAAGTTTCGCTTTGGCGGCGCCGATGGCCGAGATCGCGGCCCGGCATGCGTCTGCACCCGTGTCCCACTTTCCACCGTTGCCGAGATCTTTGGCGATGTTTCCACAAGCGACCTTCAGCTCGCCGTCGATTTCCATCGCGACGCCGTGCAGAGAGATCGCAGCCAGTAGTCCAGCTTTGAGCTCTTTTGTGACCTTGGCGTCCAGTCCGAATTCCTTTTGCCAATCGAATGAGGCCACCGCGGAGGCGTTCATCATGTCAGGACAACCCGCTACGGCCGCGGCAGGCCCCCCAAGTGGGCTTGCGCTGCCGGGTGCGGCAGGTAGATCGCAGGAGACTTGTACGGCGCCGAAGATCAGAGGAGCGATGCCCACGGGTACGAGTACGCGTGCTCGCCAGTAACTGTGTGGCCTGGATGTTGTCTGCATGCTGGTAGGTCCTTCCTGTCGGGGGCGGCGCGATCCTGGCACGTGGCCACGCAGCCTGGCAACCGTGCGAATTGCCCGCGATCCCGAGTCAGCACGCTACGGACCGACATGTAGGCATCAGCGGGGTCGAGTGTTGGCTGGGGAATCCGAGCGTCGACCGGAGAATCCGAGCAGTGCCGGAACGATCTCGGGCCGGCGGTCTCGCAGAAACAACGTGCGTGCGTGTGAGCTATGAATGCGCGTGAAATCGAGGTCTGCATGGAGCGTCTGATCACGCGCGGCATCGGCCCGTGCAATCACGACGCCATTCGGATCCGTCACGAACGACGCTCCGCCGAATGTGAGCAGCTCTTCCGGGCCCACACGATTGACGAGCGCCACATAGTAGCCGTTTTGAAACGCCGCGACGCGGATCTCTGCTTCATAGAGCCCTTCGGGCCATTCACCGAGCGAACCGGCTTGGGGAACCACAACGAGCTCAGCACCTTGTAGCGCGAGACTGCGCATCACTTCGGGGTAGTGTCTGTCGTAGCAGATCGCCACTCCAACGAGTCCCGCGCGCGTACGATATACGGGCACCCCGCGATCGCCTGGGCGGTAATACCCTTGCTCGTGGAAACCTTCATAGTCCGTAATGTGCAACATGCGTGTCACACCGAGGATCGAGCCATCGGCATCGATGACGGGTGAGCTGTCGTAGGTTTGGTGCCCATCTCTCTCATAGAGATTCAGCACGACCACGATGCCGAGCTCACACGCGAGCTTCGAGAATGCTTCGGTCGTTGGGCCTGGAATGGTTTGGGCAAGTGCAGCGGGAAACGGTTGTTCGGCAGGTCGTTGCGGATGGAACCACTCGAAGCCGAGCTCGGCAAACGCAACGAGCTCAGCTCCTTGGCCAGCCGCTCGACGAGCGGCTTCGATCCCGCGAGCGAGATTTTCCTTGGCTTCTTTCGTGGCACGCTGCTGTATCAGTGCAATGCGCATATGGCCCATGCTGTACCAGAAAACATTGTCGAGCGCGCGCGAGAAGCTCGACGGCACCGGACCTGGACGAGGATGACCAAGCACGCAATAGTGGTGCATGCGATCCACAGCCCATGCCGCGGCATGGATGACGCTGCTCTCGGCTGGGTCGCTGTTGCTCGCCGTGGTGCGTGAGCTCGCCATTGCGCGCGAACTTCGTGCGACTGGTGCAGCCGACCTGTTCCTGCGTGAGGTCGCTGTCATCGGTGCGGTGCGATGGTTCACGATCGTGCTGTTCAGGGCGCGCTGGCTTCCAATGGACAATGCACACACGTCGCGTGAGCTGTTGCGAAAAGACTACAAATGGCTCGGGCTCGTGAGCATCAGCGCTGTCACGATCACGACTGTGATTGTTGGACCACGAGCCTGGAACGACCCGAGCTACTGGCTGTCGTGCATCACGGTGGGCTTGCTGCCATATGGTGGTGCGCTGCGAGTGATGAACGAGCGTGCTGGTCGCGACCTGTTGGGTTTCGTGCCGGATTGGTTGGCACCGCTTGGTGCCATTGGCACGACCCTCGCCTTCGGTCATACGTGGGGAGCCGTCGCTCCTGCCGCTGGATTGTTGTTGGGATTGCTTGGCGGGACCGTGCTCTTGGGGCTGGGTTTGCTTGTGCAGCCACGCGAGGCGATCGCAGGGCGCGGGTACTCGTCCCCACCAAGCATGATATTGCTCATGTTGGACACGTTCGTATATTGGAACTTGAGCCTGGTCGATGCGGGGTTCTCTCACCTCTACGCGGAGGGTGAATACGCACGGTTGAACTACGCGTATCTGTTTGTCAACGCGCTTTTGGCCGTGCCGCTCGCCGCTTCGACGTTGTTGCCAATGCGATTGGGTGCGTCGCCATCACCAACCCAGCGCATGGCAGTGTTGACATGGTCGGTCGGCTCTGGGGCGCTCGTCGGTGCCGGCGTCGCGACCCTCGCGTGGTTGTTGGGGGGAACCTTCGTAGGAACGTTCGTGGATCGCATGGCAGGATGGCAGCTCAGTGAGCGCACCGTCGACCTCGTGCTCGTCATGCTTCCATTTGCGGCCTTGCGGCAGTGCAACACGGTTGCACGACAGCTCCGGCTCACCACGGATCCCGCGGGGCTTTTGCGATGGGATTTCGTGGGGCTCGGTTTGCGTGTGCTGGTGCTCGCATGGGTGATCCCGATTTGGGGGATTGTGGCATCTCCGCTCGGCCTCGCGGTTGCCGAATTGTTCCAGATTCCCGCGTGGTGGCGCGTCGCTCGGGTCCGCTCACCCATCTAGCTTGCGTGCATAGAGCTCGTAAGAAATGCCCCAACCCAAACGGTCGACCCACTCGAATGGTCGTGCGCCAAGATGTGCAAATGCGGCGGCGATCAGGCGAGCGGGCCGGCTCGATCCCAGCAAGTAGCGTTGGAATCCACGATCGAGCTGTTCGCATCCCAAGTTGGAGTAGCTCGTCCAACGAAACGAGCGAAAACCTGTACGTGCGAGCAGATGCTCCAGCCCACGTCGTGTGAACACTTCGAGGTGCTCGGGGGGAATCACCATGGGAAACTTTCGACCGAGCATCCGCGCCGCCAAACCGCTCCAGCTGGGGGTGGAGATGGCCAACACCCCTCCTTCGCGTAGCCAGCTGGACGCATGAGCAAGCGCCTGTCGGGGATCCACCAAATGCTCCAAGACATCCCACATCGCGACACCATCGAAACGAGCGATGCTCGGCTCGAATTCGCGCAGCCAAACGCGATGAATTACGTGACCGCGTTCGATCGCACGGTTTGCACTGGCTCCGGGTTCCAAAGCTTCCACGTGCATACCCCGTGCACGAGCCGCGTCGAGGAAAAATCCTTCTGCGCAGCCGATTTCCAATACCGAGCGGCATCCCTGCTGGTCCAGGATGTCTGCACGGGCACCCGCCTCCCTGGCAAAACGAAGCTCGTCGACATCGCCGCGCTCACGATAGTTCGGCGCGGCATAGATCGCTTCGAGCTCCGCTGTCGCCGGCGGACGCTCTACATACAACGTCCCGCACACGTCGCACTCCTTCATGTCGTAGCCATTCACCGAAAACGTCGAGTGACCGGAATCGGAACCACATGCTGGACAGGCACGAGTCTCTGGCTGCACCACCTCCATGGATGCTTTCGTCGACTCACAGCTGGATTCGCAGTTGTCGAATCGCCTCTTGCAGGTCACTGGTTCGCCAGGTTGTCTTGAGTGTGCGTTTGAGACTTTCCGCTAGAAAGTCTGCGGCCTCTGACGTCGAAGCCATGACTTTGTGAGGATAGTTAGGGCGGGCGAGCAACGTCAATCCAGCGACCACGCTGCGTACGGCGGCGGCTCGAAACCCGCTACCTTCGAATACGACAGTCGAGCAGCGAATCTTGTCGCTGTTGTCCGAGAGCAATCTTGCGAGCGCAGTCCTCACCTCGCTTGAAGGCAGTGGTGCACCTGGCTCGATGATTGTCAACACGCCGACGCCCATCTCGTGAGTGGCGATGAAATCACTGAACAAGCTCCGGACTTGCTGCGTCCCTTCCGTGGTAGTGTGCGTGCGCCAGACATTGACGAAAACGTCTTGCCAAGCTCCGAACATGTGGTTTTCGGTTGCGGCGAGAAGCACTGGGGGAACGAGCCGGACCATGTCAGGGCTCGATCATAACGAAAGTCCATAGACCCCCACGAAAAACCGCGATCGGTGGTCACGTGTAGGTCGTTGTAAAACAGCAACACCCCGAAGTCGCGAGAAGGTTACTCGGGAACGTCGTTCGAGAAGAAGCTCTGAAGCGGACGGCGGAGCGATTGGACCCGCGGGGGACCAGCTTGGGCCATCCGAAACAGCATGAGCTCGCTCTCGTCTCGAGCCACATGGAATAACTCGAGGTAACGACTGCGCAAATCACGCAATGCTATTTGCAGCTCGGAATCGAGCCCCTCGCCGCCCTCGTCCAGCCGCATGAACTGGTACACGATGGCGGTCACAGGCTGGAACGCGATTCCGTACACGCCCGCGCGAAGCCATACGCGCTGCATCGCACGACCTCCGTGAAAAAACGCGAGTGGACTATTCCCAGCGATTGACAGCATTCCGGCGGCCATACTGCCCGCCATCATTTTGGCTGAAGGTCGTTCGAGTCCTTTGCCGCCCCCGATCGAGGACAGCGTGCTTCTCACGGCAGGAGCAGCGAGTAGTCGTAGCCCAGCAAGATCAGCAGCGGTCAACTCGAGGGTACGAACGTCGATGCCATCGCCGGTACGAATGGCTTCGTCTTCGCTCCATCGCAACTCACTCATCATGTCTCGATGGAAGTGCGCGGACAGGATACGTAAGCGATCTCCAGCACCCAAGATTCCACCCAGGAGCTCCAAAGCGGGACGGTCGGCGACAATCTGCAGTCTCGCACCAGCAGCGTTCGCCGTCTCGATCAGCGTCGTGCCGAGCGCTGGCGACAGCAGTGCAGGAGCACCCAAGCCCCGATTGGTCGTGCGAAGTGGAACCTGGCTGACCAGATCGAGGTCGATGTCGCGGTGTTTGCTTTGGGGTAAGAACTCGGCAATACACACGAATCCACGGTCGTTCGCGTCCGGGAACATGCGGAGCCGAGTCTCGAATCCAATCGATCGGGCGACGAGCGTGAGGTTCTCGACGAACGCACCCATGGCCAAGTAGCTCGCGCGCCAACGGAAGTCGAGCCATGTGCCGGCGCGCTCGGGATCGATCCTGCAATGCAACGCCTGACCGGTCCAGTGCACACGCCACGGTTGAGCGTTCCCACCCGAAGGCGCACGCGCAGCCACATGGACGAGCCCGCGCACGGTTTCGAGTGTGATGGGACCAGGGTTCGCAGGTGATGACGGTAGCCCAGGCGCGCGTTCGGCCCGCGCTGTGCCAGCGTGCAGCGCCGTAGAGTCACCGTGCGCGTGGGAATCCGTCGGGTAGGCGAACTGCATGCCATCGTGCACGAGTTGTTCGAGGTCGACATAAAAGCGACCCGAGCATTGCATCTGATCGAGCATGATGCGGCGAGCTGCCTCCACGTTGAGCGCGCCTCCGAGTGCTACGGACGACGCGAGCTGCGGCCAGGTCTTGATCGTGGTCTCGATGTCGACCAGTGAGGCAGCCATTCGCGGCGAGATGTGGTCGGCTCCGATGATCCGAAGTACGATCGGCACTTTGGCTTGCGTGTCTAGCCCAGCCAGTTCATCGGCCACCAGCGGTCCCGCAAGGCCATGAAACAAAGGACGTTGTGGTTCGAGATCGAACCGCTCGATGTCGAGCATGCCGCGGTCGCTCGTTTCCATGAGGACTGGAATGCCAAGCGCACGCGCTCGTTCACGCAGCAGGACCTTCATCTGCAAGTCATCACATTCCTCGAACAAAAGATCCAGCTTGCCACCGTCTTCGAAGAATGCGTCGACGGTGGTACGCGTGACACCGTCCGTGTACACTCGCAAGTTGAGATACGGGTTGATCTCCAAAATCGCGCGTGCGGTGATGACCGCTTTGTTGACGCCGATCTCGTGTACGCCTGCACGAAGACGATTCATGTTGGAGAGACTCAAACAATCGAAGTCGGCGAGGCGAAACTCACCACCGATGTCTTCGAGCGCCAAGGTCGTGGCGGTGGCTTGCCCGACCGAAAGCCCGACGATCCCAAGCCGAAATCTCTGGAGCTTGGCTTGTTCTGTCGCGGTGACTTTGTTGCGATTGCGGCTGGTACGAAGCTCGCGAAACTCGGCTTCGGAAAGCACGTGCACGAGTCGTTTCGACCATGGATAATACACCCATGTTCCATGACGTTCGGGTGGTATGCCTTCGAGATGGTCGGTCACCAGGCGCTCGAGCGTGGCGGGAGTGAATTTTTGCTCGGGATGGCGCGTGACGATGAGCTCTCGCACTTGATCGAGCAATGTATCGTGTACCCACGCGATACATCCGTCATCCATCAAACGTTCGAGCGTGTGGATCTCCAAGTCGTCGCTGGCATCGATCTTCAGTACCTGCCAGACGGTCTCGTCGGCAGCGCCAAATCCAGCTATGCGATTGAGCAACGACCTAGGCTGCAAAACAACCATCATCCCTCTCGTGGTGCCGTGATTTCGTAAACGTGTTCGATGTATTCGGGGATTGATGACGCGGGCATCATCATTGCATCTGCATGGCCGAGGTCACGACATTCCAGCCACTCGGGGACGACCTCATCGGCCTCGCAGTGGTGAAAATACACGAACGTACGCTTACCGTGCTCGCGGTACCATGTTCCAACCGCTTGAATCAGCGTGGGGAACAGCCGCTCGCCGCCGGAGCCGAGCGGGAACATTCGCACGATGTCGAGCAAGCCGTAGAGATGCAATCCATCAGCTCCGAGATCTGCCACTGCCGCTGCGGAGGTGCCTCCGTGTTCCGCGACTAGAATGACGCGCTCTCGCGTCAACGTGGCCTGCTGCCATGTTTCACGAATGCTCGCGATGTCGAACGTCGTGAGCGTCAGGCCGGTGGCGGCCGCGTAGCTCGGCTGCACAGTGGTTGCAACGCGGTCGTGTAGCCATTCGAGGTCGTGTTGTGTGGCGATGCGAACTCGCACATCGGAGTCTCCACGGGCTTCGCCACATGTCGCCTCGAGTGCTCGAAATGGCTGCGATGCCGCATGCTTCTCCAGGAGCAGACGGCCGAACCCGGCGTTACGTTGCAAATACACGATGCTCCAAACGACATGGGGCATGCGCGACAGGTGTTCGAAAGAATGGACGTGGATGTCGCGCAGCACGTGATCGCCGGCGAGTGCCAGTGGGCGATGGTCTCGTCTACGCGCCATATGATAGCCGAGCCACGTGCCCGGCCACACCTGTAGCTGCGAAACGGCCGCTTCGACACGACGTTGCGTGGACCAGAGCACTGGAAATCCTACTTCCGGTACCGTCGACAGTCGTTCGTGCGTCACGATGAACGCGTCGTGGAGGTACTTGAAGTCCTGAGGGGTCTTGCCCGAAAGCTCCAGATATCCCGATTTTTCGAACAGCTCCCACAAACCGCCACAAAGTGGTCCCATGAGATGGGTATTGGGATGGAGCAGCAGATCGAGCTCGTCGTCCCAACGCTGCAGATCCGGGCTATTTGCCGGTACGATCTGTACGCCACATCGGAAACCGTCGCTCCCACGCGAAAGAGACACGTGCCGAACGATCGCGCTCAAACGCAGTGGCGCGCTACATTTCCACACCAGTTCCAGCTCCAGCGCGAGCCCGGGACACAGGGTGTCTTGCCCGAGTGGATCGACCTCGAACGAGAGCCCGCGATGGGACAAATCGAGCACCCGCCGTGATGAAGTGTCGTTGGGCCAAAGCGGAACGCGATACGACACCATGAGTCGCGGCGGAGCCGGAAGGCGCCGGTCCAGTCTTTGGCGCACGCGTCGGATCGTGTCAGGTGTGACCAGCTTATTCTCGTGAAGCTCAGCGACGAACTCGAGCCTGGAATACGACCCTTGCACGACAAATGGAAATGTTTGTGACGAAGGAAGCATCGTCCGCGCACCGAGTAGTAGGCTCCCGTCGGGTTGGATGCGGCCGTAGCCACGCCCATCGGCCGTGTCGAAAAATCCCCACGCTTCCGTATTTCGTAGTGCGGCCCAGATCTCGTCGATGCGTTCCGGTTGGTCGATTATTTCGACGTGGCTGTCCGAAGGGGGATCCAGCACGATCTGCTCGGGACGCGCACGTTTGTACAGAAAGTTGGACAATGCCGCTCGCAGCGCTGGACCGACGTCTTGAAGGCGCACGTGAGCGTGCATGCCGTCAGCGTTCTCGACGACTTGCAGAACCGTGCCATGTACCCCGGCAAGCGACCCCAGCTCTCCGAGGCGTACGTGAATCGATGTATCGGGTTTGGTCCGCTCGAATACCCGAGAACTGAGCACCATCTGCGTGAGGCCCAATCTCGACAACACAACGGGGTGTGGCACCTCACCGGGAAGTGTCACGATCGCGGTCGTACCGCGCAGACCATAGCCCTGGTGCCAGTCGTCTTTATTCGAACGAAGTGTCGGCGCTTGCATCTGTGGAAGCTTGTTGGATGCTCTTGTCATGCCAATTGACCTGAGATCGTTGCTCGCGAAGCTTCATGGTGAGCCCATCTCGCGGATGCAACAGTCAGCGCCGTTACGGACAAATATGGGACGTGTCCGCGGTTCGACCGCCTGATGGTAGAAGTCCGCCGACATCATCGCACGTATGAACCGACACGGCCACATGTGATCGGCGCGAAGTTGCTCAGCGACGATCTGCGAGTACGGGGAAGCGTGCACGAGCGTCGTGGACGCGCGCGGCGTCTAGCTGCGAAACGAGCATGGTTTCGTCTGTCGCTGCCGTCGCCAACGCTTCACCCCATGGATCGATGATTCGACTGTCGCCCACGTACGATATTTGTCCACCGGTTCCAATCCGGTTCACACCAACCACGTAAGCTTGATTTTCGATGGCGCGGGCGTGCAGGAGCGCCATGAAATGGTGACGCCTACGCTCCGGCCAATTCGCAATCACGAAGTATGCATCCGTGCGATTTGCGGTATGCCAAAATTCGTCCGCGAAACGCAAGTCGTAGCACACGAACAGCGTACAGCGGACACCGTCGATATCGATGGTCGTGAAATCTTGTCCTGCTGCATAGTGCTCATGTTCGCCCGCGAACGTAAACGGGTGGATTTTGCGATAGCGCACGAGCTCGCCGGCGGGTCCGGCCAGCAAGAACGTGTTGTATGGCCTGTCCGAGTCGCTCGGGCGTTCAGGGATCGAGCCACCGACCCACATTCGCAACGCATGAGCTTGGTCGCGCAAGAACGAGGTGCTCGGTCCGTCGGGTGGCTCGGCGATCACGTCCGTCTGCATCGAAAAACCGCACGCATACATCTCCGGTAGCACGGCCACGCGGCAGCCTGCAGCAGCG